>BNJU01001476.1_pt1 | contig 161417 bp, 185 predicted proteins | sample 8539281 | NCBI WGS metagenome assembly BNJU01 (sample SAMD00202456, study PRJDB9452) | human saliva metagenome | isolation source: human saliva | place: Japan | reverse complement strand
TTAGTAACAAGTTTAGGAGCAAATGCATACACGCTTAGGGAATATGTTCAAGAAACTCTTTCTAAAAAAAGGAGTAAAACAAAGTATAATTGATGAAACATCAGACTTTCTATTAGATTCAAGAGGTGAATTATCAATTATTCCGCAGAAAGATGAAATTGATGAATTGATTAACAAGGCAGAAGTATTGTTGAAAAAAAGATAAAAACAATGTTTTAGTTAGACAATACTTAATAACATTGTATTTAAAAAAAGGTGGGGATAAAAATATTTTTAAAAAGCACAAAAAAATAGGTGAAGAAAATTTACAAGATAAGGAAATTACTGACTTTGAAAAAAATGGAGTCTGGTAGGTCTCTATTATTATCAAATTGGTCAAAAAGGAAAAAAAGCTCAAGTATATTTTAATAAAAATTAAAGAAAAAAATATAAAGATAAACCAGCTGTTTATGATCTAATTGAAATTGCGACTATGGAAATTGATATTCATGGTAAGAGCAAGAATTTTTCAGGAATTACTTAATCAAGCATTGGAAAATGAGAAAAAAATGAAGGAAATAAAGGAAATCAGTGATAAGCAAATGAAAAAAATAGTAGTTGTTAAAGATTTTTTTCAGTCAGAAGAAAAATAAAAGAGATTTTAAAAATCGTAGACGAGTTAGTTTACGGATTTGATTTAACGTTAAATTTTTTTCAAAAAAATTAATGAAATATTAGAGAATTATTCGGAAGATTCAAGTGAAGAAAAAAACAGAAGTTATAAAAAAAGCGATTGATTATTATTTGAGAAATATTGCAAATAATGAGAAAATGACAGAAGATTCAATAAAGTATAATATTATTCTAGAAAATATGTACTTGAAAAATAATGAGGATGGTGGCATCGTTTGATGAAAAAAAGAAAGCGAAAGAGTTTTTAAATAAATTAGAAAAAAAGTAAGCTTTTATGAAGTTATGAGAAAATTAGAAGAATAAGTTCAAATAAAAAAAGTTAAAAAAATTTAGTGATTAGGAGAGATAAAAAAATGAGAACAGCAGTATATTGCGTAAGCAAAAACGGATACGAAACATGTTTAAAAAAATAAGAAATAATGTTTATAAAAAAATTTACATATTTATGTGTCACAAAGAGTGGCAAATATGCTCAATCTTGAAAGTGAAAAATATGGAAAAATTTGTTTGTGATAAATGAGCGAGTGCCAATTTTATTAGAAAAAACATTTGATAAATATGATTTGCATATTTTTCGTTGCAGCAACTGGAGCAGTTGTGAGAATTATTGAAGGAAATTTAAAAAGCAAGGACACAGACCCAGCTGTTATTACAGTTGATGACCATGCTAATTTTGTGATTTCATTGCTTTCAGGACATCTTGGCGGTGCAAATGAAGAATGTAAAAAAATTGCAAATGGAATCGGAGCAATCCCAGTAATTACAACAGCTTCTGACGTCGGTGGAAAAATTGCGGTTGACACATTGTCACAAAAAATTAAAGCAAAATTGGAAAGTTTGGACGATGCCAAAAGAGTGACTTCGCTTATCGTAAATGGAGAAAATGTGAGCATTCATTTGCCAAAAAATATCGTAGAAAACGACAAAAATTGTGCTGGAGCAATAATTGTTTCAAACAGAAAAAATATCGAAATTTCTAAAATTATTCCAAAAAATATCATTCTTGGAATCGGCTGCAAAAAGAAATACACCAAAAAGAAAAAAATTATTGAAAAAAATAAATTATGTAATGGAAACTCAAAAATTTAGAAATGGATTCGATAAAAAAAGCTGCATCCGCTTGGGTAAAAATCTGATGAAATTGGACTTTTTAGAAGCAATGACTGAATTAAATATTCAATAGAATTTTTTTGAAAAAAAGAAAAAAATTTTTGGAAGTAGAAGATTTAGTCGAAGAGCGTTCAGAATTTGTAAAAAAATCAAATCGGAGTATATGGCGTTTCCGAGCCCTTGTGCGTATTTAGCTTCGAGCAGAAAAAGGTAGTTTTTTTAGTAAAGAAAGTTAAGTTAGAAGGAATTACAATTTCAATTTTTTTGAAGAAGAAATGTAGGATCAAAGAATTGAGATTGATTTTGAGAAAAAAATAAAATTTTATAAGACTTTCCAATTTAATTTAAAATATTTAATATCTAGAAAACAAGAAAACCAAGGAGAAAAATATGAAAAAAATACTTTTTACATTAGCACTATTTTTTTTATAATAAACTTAAATTTAGCCGCCTTAACAATGAAAGGAAAAAAATTCAGCAAGATTTATCAAAAAGCAGGTGTAAAACAAGAAATAATTGATAAAACTGTAAAATTGGATAAGAAATTTGGAGAAGGATTTGTAGAAATGAGGATGATGAAAGATGAGAAAGGCAACTGAAAGTAAGGATGAATGGGAAAAAAACTTTATCTGAAAAGATAAAAAGAAATTATGTTGTCTTGGAAAGATTGATAGAATCATATTTTTTTGACTGAGATACCAAACTGATCCTCAGAAGAAAAAAATATTTCAGAATATTTGAAAATGAATATTCCTGAAGATAGAAAAAAATTTCGTTTTGGGAAAGGGACTTCTGGAATTGTTCTGAAACCAAAAAAATCAAAGATACAAAAAAATGAGTATTTTGAAAAAGTTAAAAAGAATTAGCGATAATCAGTATTATTTGAAAACAATAGACTTTTTTTGAATATTTATCAAAAGAAATAGAAAAATATAAAAAGAAGATGGAAATCCTAAGTTAATGAAAACAGAAAAATAGATGAAATAACACAAAAAAATGGATGAAATTGATAAAATACTTGATAATAAAAAAATTTACTAGAAAAAAATACAGAATTTCTGATGAAGAAGCCTATTCTGATCAATTAACTTTTTTTATGGTTGGTGATATTCTAAAAGTGTTTACAGGTGATACTGAAGGAATGGTCAAATGATTTTATAAATAAAATTGCAAATAAACAGATTTCTAAAGAAGTGGCAGAGTATAATCAAAATAAAGAAATAATTACTGCTTTGTTAATCAAAAGTGACACTGGCTTTTAAAGAGTTTTTCTGGAGAGGCACCAAAAGAAGGAAAAAAACTTTGAAAAAAATTGATAAAAAAGATTGGACGAAACTGAAATGTATAAAAAGAATTAATATGACTTTCGGCAAATGAATAAAAATAATGGAAAATGATGTTCAAATTGAATACAAAAAGGGAAAAATTTTGATCACCTTTTTAGCTAACAAAATTGTAAATAAAAAAATTGAATATATTAAAAACAAAGTATATTTCCAAATTTAAGAAGAGATAAATTAAAAAGAAGAAATTTTGAAGTTTCTTTCTTTAAAGTTAGAAATTCATCAGATATCATAAAAAGTGACGTTTATTCTTATAATTTATTATTTTTTTTGAAAAAAATAAAAAGTAGTTGACAATCTTTTTTTGTTTTTTTGATATAATACCTCTTGTCGATACAGAAAATGTATCATGTACAATAAACAAATAAATAGAAGAAGCATATACCATAAAAGATGTGATAAATAAGGACTTTTAATAAACAAAAAGTTCCTGTCAATAAGACTTTAAAAAGGTGAAAATAAATATTGAATGAAGAGTTTGATCCTGGCTCAGGATGAACGCTGACAGAATGCTTAACACATGCAAGTCAATGGGGAAACGGTGCTTGCACCGTGATAACCATGGCGGACGGGTGAGTAACGCGTAAAGAACTTGCCTCTTAGTCTGGGATAACAGATGGAAACGACTGATAAGACTAGATATTATTAAAGTTTCGCATGAAGCTTTTAATGAAAAAGAGATGCTAAGAGAGAGCTTTGCGTCCTATTAGTTAGTTGGTGAGGTAACGGCTCACCAAGACGAAGATAGGTAGCCGGTCTGAGAGGATGAACGGCCACAGGGGACTGAGATACAGCCCTTACTCTTACGGGAGGCAGCAGTGGGGAATATTGGACAATGGAGGAGACTCTGATCCAGCAATTCTGTGTGCACGAAGACGGTTTTCGGATTGTAAAAGTGCTTTCAGCAGGGAAGAAGAAAGTGACGGTACCTGCAGAAGAAGCGACGGCTAAATACGTGCCAGCAGCCGCGGTAATACGTATGTCGCGAGCGTTATCCGGAATTATTGGGCATAAAGGGCATCTAGGCGGATATACAAGTCAGGGGTGAAAACTTAGGGCTCAACTCAAAGCTTGCCTTTGAAACTGTATATCTAGAGTGCTGGAGAGGTGGACGGAACTACACGAGTAGAGGTGAAATTCGTAGATATGTGTAGGAATGCCGATGATGAAGATAGTCCACTGGACAGCAACTGACGCTGAAGTGCGAAAGCTAGGGGAGCAAACAGGATTAGATACCCTGGTAGTCCTAGCTGTAAACGATGATTACTGGGTGTGGGCATGAAGAGTGTCTGTGCCGAAGCTAATGCGATAAGTAATCCGCCTGGGGAGTACGACCGCAAGGTTGAAACTCAAAGGAATTGACGGGGACCCGCACAAGCGGTGGAGCATGTGGTTTAATTCGACGCAACGCGAGGAACCTTACCAGATCTTGACATCCCTACGTAGGCCTGTGAGAACAGGCTGTGCCTTCGGGAACGTAGAGACAGGTGGTGCATGGCTGTCGACAGCTCGTGTCGTGAGATGTTGGGTTAAGTCCCGCAACGAGCGCAACCCCCTATAGTTAGTTACCATCATTAAGTTGGGGACTCTAACTAGACTGCCTGCGAAGAGCAGGAGGAAGGTGGGGATGACGTCAAGTCATCATGCCCCTTATGATCTGGGCTACACACGTGCTACAATGGTTGGTACAAAGAGGAGCAAAAACGGTGACGTGGAGCAAAACTAAAAAAGCCAATCTAAGTTCGGATTGAAGTCTGCAACTCGACTTCATGAAGTTGGAATCGCTAGTAATCGCAAATCAGCAATGTTGCGGTGAATACGTTCTCGGGTCTTGTACACACCGCCCGTCACACCACGAGAGTTGTTTGCACCTGAAGTTACTGGTTCAACCGTAAGGAGGAAGGTACCTAAGGTGTGGATAGTGATTGGGGTGAAGTCGTAACAAGGTATCCGTACCGGAAGGTGCGGATGGATCACCTCCTTTCTAAGGAGTATATAAATACTAAATCTGTTTGGATTATGTTTCTTCTAGCATAAGGACAATGGGAAATGAATAGTAGGTAAAAAGATTACAATGAAAAACAGGAAAACTGTTAGAGTTAGAATAAAAAGCTATTAAGGGCACACGGAGGATGCCTAGGCAACAAAAAGCCGATGAAGGACGTGATAAGCTGCGAAAAAGCTTGGTGGAGGTGCACATAACCTTTGATACCAAGATCTCCGAATGGGAAAAACCTATATGTGTAGATCACATATACGAAAGAGGTAAGTCCGTGAACTGAAACATCTAAGTAACGGGAGGAAAAGAAAGTAAAAAAACGATTCTCTAAGTAGCGGCGAGCGAACGGAGAATAGCCCTAAACCATATACATGTAAGTTGGCGACGTTGTGTATATGGGGGTAGAGGGACTTTAATAGACTAATAGCCATAAAGTCATTTTTACTAGTAGAGTAAGTGGAACACAGCTGGGAAGCTGGACCAAAGAAGGTGATAGTCCTGTAGAACATAAAACTATTAGTAAAACTTAAAGCACCCTGAGTAGCATCAAGCACGAGGAATTTGGTGTGAATCAGCGTGGACCATATCACGTAAGGCTAAATACTTTTTGTTGACCGATAGAGAAGAGTACCGTGAGGGAAAGGTGAAAAGAACCCTGAGTAAGGGAGTGAAATAGAATTTGAAACCGTGTGCTTACAAACGGTAGGAGCTCGCAAGAGTGACTGCGTGGATTTTGGTTAATCATCCTGCGAGTTATGATATATGGCAAGGTTAAAAAAAGAATGGAGCCGAAGGGAAACCGAGTCTTAATAGGGCGACAAGTCGTATGTCATAGACGCGAAACCTAGTGATCTAGGCCTGTCCAGGTTGAAGCTAAGGTAAGACTTAGTGGAGGACCGAACTCACCGCCGTTGAAAAGTTGGGAGATGAGATAGGTCTAGGGGTGAAAAGCCAATCGAACTAGGAGATAGCTCGTTCTCTCCGAAAATGCATTTAGGTGCAGCCTTAATTTTTAAGATATGTGGGGGTAGAGCACTGTATGATCTAGGGGGCGTATTGCTTACCGAAATCAAGCAAACTACGAATACCATATATTAATGATTAGGAGTGAGTCTATGGATGATAAGGTCCGTGGACAAAAGGGGAACAGCCCAGACCACCAGCTAAGGTCCCTAATTATGTCTAAGTGGGAAAGGAGGTGGATATTCACAGACAACCAGGAGGTTGGCTTAGAAGCAGCCATACCTTAAAAGAGTGCGTAATAGCTCACTGGTCGAGAGTATCTGCGCCGAAGATGTAACGGGGCTAAGACATAAACCGAAGCTGTGGAAGATGCTTTCGCATCTTGGTAGGAGAGCGTTCTGTAAGCCGATGAAGGCAGGCTGTAAGGCCTGCTGGAGGTATCAGAAGTGAGAATGCAGGAATGAGTAGCGAGAAGGCGGGTGAGAATCCCGCCGGCCGGAAGTCCAAGGTTTCAGGGAAGGTTTGTCCGCCCTGGGGAAGTCGGGACCTAAGCCGAGGCTAAGTAGCGCAGGCGAATGGAAAATAGGTTAATATTCCTATACCACTTAATTAACGTTTTTACTGATGGAGTGACGCAGGAAGGTATGTGAGAAGGCTGACGGTTTAGCCTTTCTAAGGAAGTAGCGTGAGCATATAGGTAAATCCGTATGCTTAAACGTGAGAACTGATGGGTAAGCACCTCTTGGTGTAAGTCACAAATCCTACACTGCCAAGAAAAACTTCTAAGGAGGAAATTAAGTGCCCGTACTGTAAACCGACACAGGTGGACAGAGTGAGAAACTTAAGGCCGACAGGCTAACTCTAGCTAAGGAACTCTGCAAAAATAGCCCCTGTAACTTCGGGAGAAGGGGTGCCTATACTTGAGAAGAGAAACACTTCAAGGGGAAATAGGTCGCAGTGAAGAGTCTCAAGCAACTGTTTACCAAAAACACAGGTCTATGCTAAGCTGAAAGGCGACGTATATGGGCTGACACCTGCCCAGTGCCGGAAGGTTAAGAGGAGGATTGAGAGATCCGAATTGAAGCCCCGGTGAACGGCGGCCGTAACTATAACGGTCCTAAGGTAGCGAAATTCCTTGTCGGGTAAGTTCCGACCTGCACGAATGGTGAAATGATTTGAGAGCTGTCTTGGCTGGAGGCCTGGTGAAGTTGTAATGTCGGTGAAGATACCGACTACCTGCAGTAGGACGGAAAGACCCCGTGGAGCTTTACTGTAGCTTGGCATTGGGTTTTGGCAATGTGTGATAGGATAGTTGGGAGACTATGAAGTAATGGCGTCAGTTGTTACAGAGTCGCTGTTGGAATACCAACCATATGTTGTTGAAATTCTAATCTGGTATCGGAGACAGTGCTAGGTGGGCAGTTTGACTGGGGCGGTCGCCTCCAAAAGAGTAACGGAGGCGTTCAAAGGTTCCCTCAGGTTGGATGGAAATCAACCTAAGAGTGCAAACGCATAAGGGAGCTTGACTGCGAGACTGACGGGTCGAGCAGGTACGAAAAGTAGGAGTTAGTGATCCGGTGGTTCCGTATGGAAGGGCCATCGCTCAACGGATAAAAAGCTACCCCAGGGGATAACAGGCTGATACTTCCCAAGAGTCCATATCGACGGAAGTGTTTGGCACCTCGATGTCGGCTCGTCTCATCCTGGGGCTGGAGAAGGTCCCAAGGGTTGGGCTGTTCGCCCATTAAAGAGGCACGCGAGCTGGGTTCAGAACGTCGTGAGACAGTTCGGTCCCTATCCACTGCAGGCGCTAGAATATTGAAAAGATCTGTCCTTAGTACGAGAGGGACCGGGATGGACAAACCTCTGATGTATCAGTTGTCACGCCAGTGGCATGGCTGAGTAGTCACGTTTGGAAGGGATAATCGCTGAAAGCATCTAAGTGAGAAGCCCACTTTGAGATGAGTGTTCTTTTAGTATCCATCGAGAACAGGTGGTGATAGGCTGGAGGTGTAAGTATAGAGATATATTTAGCTGACCAGTACTAATATTACGAAAGCTTTTAATATTCTTTTTACCGTACTATTTATTTCTCATTGTCTTTATTAAGTTTTAAGTTTGGTGACAATAGCGACAGGGATACACCTGGTTACATTTCGAACCCAGTAGTTAAGTCTGTTTACGCCGAAGATACTTAGAGTTATCTAGGGAAAAATAGGAAATTGCCAAACTTTTTAATATATATTCTTATTAAAAAGAGTGTCTCCGTAGCTCAGCTGGTTAGAGCATCTGACTGTTAATCAGAGGGTCGTTGGTTCGAGTCCAACCGGGGACGCCATTTTTTTATTTGTATAGTATGATTAAAATAATTAAATGATAATTGAAATAGTGCTAATAGTTATAAATTAAAAAAATGAATAAAGGTAAATACTAGAACCTATTTAGAATAAAACTACTAAAATTATATAAATTTAGGTTTTGAATAAATAACTATTGCTTTTTGAATTTAGTTTTAAAAGCAGTTTTAGTATAAAAAAATAAAAAAATATAATAGAAATAAAAAGATTTGATAAAAAGAAACTAAATAAATATAAATTTTTAGAAGTGACAGTTGAGAAGATAAAAAAAGAGTAACATTAAATTTAAAAAGTTACTCTATTTTTTTTATATTGTATTTAAAGAAATAATTTTTTTATTTTTTTCAATTTCTGTAAATAATAACCATTTGTAACATAATGCAGCTAAGGCACCACCTATTAGAGGGGCTATGATAAATACCCATACTGATATTAAAGATTCTCCACCCATGAATAATGCTGGTCCGAAACTTCTTGCTGGGTTTACAGATGTTCCTGTAAAGTGGATTCCGAAAATGTGGATTAGAGTTAATGATAATCCAATTACTAATCCTGCAATTGCACTATTTGAAATTTTTGAAGTAACTCCTAGGATTACAAATACAAATACAAATGTTAAAATGATTTCGATTAATAATGATTTCCCGATACTTGCATCAAATAATCCGTTTGCACCTAGTCCGTGTTCTTTTCCGATTAACGACATTAAAATGAATGCTCCACAGATTCCTCCTAAAAATTGAGCGATAACATATCCGACAAAATCTTTGATGTTCATTTTTCCTGATAACAAAAATCCTATTGAAACTGCGGGATTAATGTGACATCCTGAAATATTTCCGATTGAATAAGCCATTGCTACGATTGATAATCCGAAATGCAAAGGCTGTTGCTAAGTAGGCGACGTTTGCTTCGCTACCTTTTGTACCTAAAACTGCTGCAGTTCCACAACCGAATAAAACTAAAACTGCGGTACCAATAAATTCTGCTACATATTTTTTTCATGTACTTTCTTCCTTTCTTTTTGTTTTTTTAATAAATTTGATGAAAATAAAAAAATTTAGGATATTTTTTTATTATAAATTTTTTTCAAGTTGAATTATATTTTTTTGATAAAAAAATTTATAAAAAAAGAAATTTTTTTAAAAAGACTGTCTCATAAGATCAATTTAATTATTATATTTTAATATTTCTTCAAACTAATAGAAATAGTATTTTTTTAAATATAGTAAACTTACTTTTAAAAAATAAACTCAAAATTTATGGCTACTTACTTAAAATTAGAATTTATACAATTTTAGTAGTTTGATTTTTAAATGGTTTGAATATATTTAAAAAGATGTAATATTTATTAATAATATTATTTTATGATTTATGAGACAGCAGTTTTATTTTTCCTAAAAATTTGTTTTTATCATTAGTTTTTTTAAAAAGTATAAAAAACTTAAAAATATTAAACATATTAATAAACTTTACCTGTATTTGCATCAATGGTATAGTTGTATTCTTTTCCATTTACGAAAAAAATTGGATATTATAAACAGATTTTACCATTTGATGTATTTAATTTTTATTTTTGTGAAAAGTTGCATTATTTTCTAAAACTTTTGCATGATTTAAAAGCTATCTTTTTTGCGGCTTCAGAAGTTAAATTGGTACTTGCTTTTTCCAATTTTTTTGTGTAACTAGCCAAAAGTATAATTCTTGGATTTTTTTAAATTATTTGAACTAAATCCAATACAGGTAACTAAAGTTAATCCCAAAAAAAGTGATATTAAAAAAATTTTTTTCATTACTCCTCCAAATTAAATAAAAAGTTATCAAAGTTATATGATTTATTAACTTCTGTTCTTTATCAATAGTGGTTTTTAGGTAAATTAATAGTTATTGTTTAGAAATTCTTGAATTTACGAGATTACGAGATAAATAACAGAAGTTTTTAATTTACTAATTATTTAAGTGTATCAATAAATTACTAGTAAAAAAATTTTTGCTAATATTTGTTAAATTTTTAACTGATACCATTACTTAATAGTTTTATGATATCATAGAATTATTAAACAAAAATGAGAGAATTTAGATTTTTTTCTAAAAAAATGGTAAAATGATGGAAAAAAAGTTGTACCTTTTTCCTAATTCGCTCGTTACAGAGATATTTCCGTTGTGAGCTTCGATGATACCTTTTACCATTGGTAATCCTAAACCGCTGTTGTCAGTAGTTCGTGAGGAATCAGCTTGGAAAAAAATCTAATCCATATTTTATCTAAATTTTTCTTTTGAAATTCCAATACCATTATCTTCAAAAGTGATAAAAAATTTTATTATTTTCTTTTTTTAAAAGAAATTTTTTTAAGAAACCGTTTTTCTTTACCATAAAAAATTGCATTTGAGATAATGTTGTTAAAAAGCACGTAAAATCATTATTTCATCTATGAAAGTAAAAAAATATTTTTCTTCGATATTGGTAATAAAGTTTATATTTTTATTAGCGTTAATTTGTTGGGTTTCGAGTGAAATTTCTAGCAATTCTCCGATGTCAATATTTTCTAAATTTAATTTTTAAGTGACCTTTGTCGATTCTGACAAGAGTCAAAAAGTTGTGAAACAAGTTGTGACATTTTTTTGATTCTTTGAAAATTATGTTGAATGTATGTTTTGCCTCTTCAGGTGTCATCTCGATATCTTTTCCATATTCAGATTGTGTCATAATTACTGAAATTGGAGTTCGTAATTCATGTGAGACATCTGAAGTGAACTGTACTTCATTTTCAAAGGATTTTTGTAATTTATCAAACATATTATCGAATGTATTTGCAAGATTATAAATTTCATCTTTTCCGTTTCCTAGATTAATTCGTTTTTGTTAAGTCGTCACCGTCATTTATTTCTTGGGCAATTTCTGTGATTTTTACTAATTGGTTTGAATAATTGTTTTGAAAAAAATGTATCCTCCAATAGTAATAAAAAAATTAGTAAAATTGGTAATCCGACTAAAGTTATGAAAAAAATTGCTTCGATAGTATATTCTAAAACAGAAGATTCTACGACTCCACGAACCCATAAATCACCGTATCCTTTATAAAAAAATGTTTTTTTCTTCATAAAGATACCAACGTTGATTTTTGTGCTTTAAAAATCCGTACTTTTTCCATTGTCTGAAAAGAGTATCATCGAATTTAAAAATTTAGCAGGGGAGTTTCCATAAATAAATTCTTTTTGATTATTAAAAAAATTGATAATTGAATACTTCCGTTTAAGGTTTTGTAAATTGTCGTCAATTTCGAGTTCTTTGTCTTCTTGAATGTATCGAATGCTAGAAAAAACTTTTTGTTTACTCGTTCTTTTAAATAGGTGTATGTTGATTTTTCGGACAATATTATTTGTTATATAGAAAAAAATAAACCAGAATAAATTATAACAATAAAACCCATTGAAATTAGGTACCACAACGCAATTCTTGATCTTATTGAAAATTTATTGTTTAAGTTTGTATTTACTTTTTCAAAAATAGGATTTTTAGTCATCTTCCACCTTCAAAACATAACCTAGACCACGAATGGTGTGAATTAATTTTGGCGAGTAACCATTATCAATTTTTTTTCGTAAATATCGAATGTAAACGTCGACAACGTTTGTACCACCTTCGTAACCGTAATCCCAAATGTGTTGCTCGATACTTTCTCGGCTTAAAACTCTTTCCTTATTTCTAATCATATATTCTAAAATAGAAAATTCACGCATAGAAAGTTTGATTTTTTGGTTGTCACGGAGAACGGTGTGAGAATCTATTATTACGGTTAAATTCGCTAAAGTGTAGGTGTTATCAGCGTTTTCTGAGCTAGAATTATTTCGTCTCAAAAGAACTCGAACTCTAGCGAGTAATTCTTCAAATGAAAAAGGTTTTATCAAATAATCATCAGCGCCTGAATCTAGACCTTTTACTCGATCTTCTACGCTATCTCGAGCTGTTAATAATAAAACAGGTGTTTTTACATTTTTTGAACGAATTTTTTTTAACACTTCAAAACCGTCTAATTTTGGAAGCATTATGTCTAAAATTATAGCGTCATATTCTGTTGCAAGAATATAATCGACAGCCTCTTCACCATCAAAACAAAAAGTCGACACCATATTTTTTTCCAATTTTAATTTTTTTACAATAATATCATTCAAATTTTTTTCATCTTCAACAACTAAAATTCTCATATTTTTGTTGTACGATTAAACGTACTGCTCCTTTCTCAAATTTAAAAAAATATGAATTATTAAGACATTGTATTTTTTTAGAAAAAAATTTTTGTCCAATTCAAAAATATTACGAATGTTACTAGTCTATAATTAATTATAACATTTTTTTGGTTTAAAAGTAGAGTAAAAAAATTATAGAAATTTATGAATTTATTTTAGCATAAAAACTCTATGTCAATTATCATTTTTTTAAATAGTTCTTGTATTTTTTTAAGTTATTTTTTTTCTTGCCTTTAAAAATCCATGAAAAGGAACCTTGTATAAAAATACAGACTTTTTTTGGCCAATTTGGATTTATATAAATGTTTTTATCACTGTTTAAAGTTAAAAATATTTCTAGAAAAATCTGTTTAGTATTTTTTTCTAAATTTTTTTGAGTGGTCCTTGTCCAAGTTTAAATTTTTTTAAATATGGTAATAATTCTCCTGAGCCTATACCAATTCCTTGTCCCCATTTTGCATTAACTTTTTTTACACCAATTTTTTTCATATGTAAAAGTGCTAAAAAAATTTTGTTTTCCTTCATAAAATCCATTATTAACGATACAATAAATTTTAGTTTTAGGTCTTACAACATTTTTCCTTTTTCAAATTTTACAAGTAATTTTAGTAAATTGGATGGAATTCCGTCAACATATAAAGGAAAAAAATAAATATTAAAAACATCGCTATTATAAATTTCATTTTTTTGTTTTGTCATTTAATTGGAAATAGATGGAATAATATTTTTTTATATTATTTTCTTTGAGCAATGGAAAAAGATAATTTCCTAATATTTCAGAATTACTTTTTAATGTTTTGGGACTTCCATTTATTATAATAATTTTCATATTTTATAATTCTCCTTTTTCGAAATTTTTACTTCAAATATATAGCTAATTTCTTATTATGATATATTTTAATTTAATTTTTTTAGTGGATTAATCATAATTTTTCAAAAAAATAAAACTTTAAAATTTTTTTAACATTTAAGTTTATACTGTTGGCTTTTTACTATTTTCGCAGTTATTTTTTTCGCTTCGTGTTAAATTTTTTTCCATAAAAAGTATACATTTAAATCGAAATTTTGTTTTACTTCTCGTAGTGTGGTGCATTTCTTATTTTTTTAAATTTAAAAAAATGGAAGTAGATACGGGATTGTTCTATCTAATATTTTTTTACAAAGGGACTGTAAGAGCCATAAAAAAACATTGGCTTATAATAATTACTTTTTTTCTGCTTTTTAAATATAATTTTGACAAATTTTCATATCCATCACGAATTTTACATTTTCCTGGTGTTTTTAATCCAACAGTCAAAAGCATCCCATACAGCTTTTTTTATTTTTTTATTATTGCTGATGATACATACATCTTTGTCAATTATTATTGAGCCTTGATCTATGCTTTTCTTTATGATATTTATAGATTTATCTTCTTTTTCAAGTTCTGATTTTAAATTTTCTAATTTTTTTCATTACTTAAATCGTGTATAATTAGTTTCATATTTATCACCTTATCGTAGTCAATTTATTTTTTTATATCGTGAGTTAATTTTTTTATTCCTAGCTTAAATTCTTAAAGGGAAGGTATCATGCAGCTTGATTTTTATTATTTCTTCTATTTTTTTCTCCCAGTATTCAGAAATAGCTTAAATTATTCATAGTTACTATTGTTACTAATCCTTGAACTAATGCCCACATTGCTATGATTTTATCTTGTATACTTTCAGGCGGTATACTGTATTTTTTTCAAATACTTTGGTTGCTTCAGTTTTCAATATGTTAAAAAGCGTTCTGGTTATCATTTTCTGATTTTTGAAAAATTCAGATAGTAGATCAATTTTCATATTATTTCTTGAAATTATAAAATGATAATATCGAGAATTTTCACAAAAAAAGTGACATATTTTTTTCCTAGTTTAACTAGTAATTCTTCTTTATTTCTATACTTTTCTCTTGTTTCATTCAATTCCTTAGCTAACATTTTTCCAAATATAGTTACTTATAGCTTCAAGTAAATCTTCTTTTTTTCTTAAAAATATGTATAAGGAGCGGCATTGCTTACTCACACATTTTTAGCAACATATCTTAAAGATAGTTTTTCTTCGCCCATTTCATTTATTATTTCGATTCCTTTTTTTCAATTAATTCTTCTTTTAAATTTCCATGATGGTAACTTTTTTTAAATTTTTCATATTCAATAAATTCCTTTATTTATAATCTTATCGTTGTAAAGATTATACAATCCAATCTTTACATTGTCAAGTTTTATTTGAAAAATTTTTTTGAGTTTTAGAATTAATGAGAAGAATATTATACTCAAAATTATTTAAAATTAAACTATTAAAAAAATTATGTGAATTTAAGAGTTGAGTAAAAATAGTCATAGTTTTTTTGAATTTAGTTTTAAAAGCAGTTTTACTATGAATAATATTTTTAGAAAAAGTTTATATTTTTCATTTGTAGAGGAGTTTGATTTTTTTGTGAAAAAAATTATAAATAGAATATAGTGAATTTAAAATGATATGTGACACAGAATGTCTCATAATTAGAAAAATTATTCATTTCATTAATGTAAATTAAATATTAAAAAAATTTGAAGGTACTTAAAAATTTTTTTAATAATAATAAATATTTTCTACTTTATGAGACAGACTGTTTTTTTAGTAATTATAAAAATTTAAAAATTCGTAATCTCCACTCCAAGAAATAAATAATCGCATTATTTCCTCAGTGATAAATTCATTTCGTTTTTTTATATCATCGACATTCCAGTGAGTAACATGTTTTGTGGCAAATTCTTTTTACATAAGGAATTTGAGAACGTAAAGTAAAGGATACGTTTTTTTCTGGAAGTAATCTTTACTTGCCTTAATAGTCGATCTTTTTTTCAAATGGGAATTTTATTTCCAATTGAATCTAAGTAATCTTTGCTTACAGTTTCTAATGCTTCATTATTAAAGCCTTCCACAGATTTTTGATGGGTAAATTTGTTCAATTTCCCATTTGTCAGGTAATAATTCTTCTTGGAAAATTGTAAACCATCATTTTTTTAAAGTCATTTTGAATAAATTTTTTTACTTGGAAGTCTTAATTTTGTTTTTAAGCTATCAAGTGGTAGATTTTGGAATGTAACTGGTGGTGAAAGTTTTTTTGTAATTTCAACATTTAACTTTAAAAATACCAGCTTTAACTGCAAGAACAGTTGGTTTAACCAAATAGTTTGCAACTAATTCGATTGTCAATTTTTTTCAAGAATTTCAAAAATCTCTTTTTCAAATTCAGGATTTTTCTTTATGAACCAAATAATAAATTATAACAGGATATTTCCAAAATTCATTTGGATAAGATGATAAAACATCTAGCATCTTGATAATTTGGTTATTTTTTTAGACCATTTTGCATTTTCTAAACTCTGTTTTTTTACAACAACAGCCCACAAATCTAAAATTGAATTCAAATCTTTTAAAAGACTCTTATTAAATAATTTTTGCAAAATTATTTTGTGAAAAATATTTTCTGATTCCAATGGTCGTTGTAGCAGAATCACCATCTAATGCTCGTAAATAAAACATGTAGTAGTAAAAAATCTGTTGAATATCTTCATTTACATATTCTGCTTTTTCTGTTAATTCTTTCCAACGCTCAATAAATCGGTTTTTTTGTGAATCGTCTAAAAAAATTATAGATTTTGGCTTTAAAGATATCTGATTCAGACAAAGGCATTCCTCTTGTGTTTAATGTCGAGAAGATGTTAAGAGCACCCTCTTGTGATTCAGTTATTATTGGACAAATTAATGTTCGATTTAATACATAACGGACAAATTCAAACATAAGTCCTGGATTTTCATAAACTAATCCATCAAATAATCTTTGAAATAATGTGTAATTTAATGAATATCTGTCATTTGCCTCTTCCTTAGTGACCCCATTTTCTAAAAATACCTTTTTAAAAATATTATTTCCTTCATCATTGATAACGGAAGATGAGATTAAAAACATTTTTTTACTGCACCTTCACTTTTGATTACATTTTTCCATAAAATAGGTTCGATTTCACTTAAAAGTTCATCATAAAGGTTTGTCTTTTTGGAAAAAGTTTTTAACTTTGTATAAATGGCTCTTAATAACAAAAATAATGATGTAATACGTTGTTGACCATCTATGATTTCCTGTTCGCCATTTTCATTTTTAAATGAGATAACAGTTCCTAAGAAATAAGTGTCATTGGAATTTTTTTATTTTTTGGAAACGTCTCCCTCGGTAAATAATAATAAATCGTTAAATAATGTTACTATTTCTTCCTCTCCCCATGAGTAAGGACGCTGATAATCTGGAACAAGAAAAGGTTCTTCTCTACCAGTTTCAAGAAATTGTTTAACGTTTAGTTGTTCTATTTTCATCATCGTTCAATCATCCTCCTTATAATTAAGAATTATAGCAAAAAAAGGTTGTAATTTTTCTAGTTTTATTTGGTTTATTAATTGTAATAATTTAAAGAAAATAATAAGAGGTGGGTTTTCCACCTCTTAAAAAAATTCAATACTTTTTTTAGTTTTTATTTTAAGATTTTACTTAAATTTGATAAAAATTAGTATAAAAGCTGATTTTTTTATTATTCCCACTCAATTGTAGCTGCAGGTTTAGAAGAAATATCATAAACGATTCTATTTATTCCATTTACATTATTGATGATTTTATTTGCAACATCTCCTAAAAATTCGTAAGGTAATTTAGACCAAGTTGCAGTCATGAAATCAATTGTGTTTACAGAACGGATAGCTGCTACATATTCGTAAGTTCTTTGGTCACCCATAACTCCTACAGTTTTAACAGGTAATAAAGTAACGAATGCTTGATCCACTTTTCCATATAATCCTTCTTCCATCAAAGCATTAATGAAAATGTCGTCAGCTTCTTGTAAAATTCTTACTTTTTCAGGTGTAACTTCTCCAATTACTCTAATTCCAAGTCCTGGTCCTGGGAATGGATGTCTATTAATAATTGTGTCAGGCAATCCCAATTCATGTCCCACTTTTCTAACTTCATCTTTAAACAATTCTTTTAATGGTTCCAACAATTCAAATTTTAAATCTTCTGGAAGTCCACCAACATTGTGGTGAGATTTTATTGTATGAGAAGGACCTTTTATTGATTGAGATTCGATAACATCAGGGTAAATTGTACCTTGTGCTAAGAATTTTGCACCTTCTTGACCTTTTAATTTTCTAATTTCTTCATTGAAAACTTCGATAAATTCATGTCCAATGATTTTTCTTTTAGCTTCTGGCTCATCTACACCTTTTAATTTATTTAAAAATCTATCTTTCGCATCAACAAAAACAATATTTAAATTAAAATGTTCTTTATAATATTCTAAAACTTTTTTACCTTCATCTTTTCTAAGAAGTCCAGTATCTACAAACATACAAGTCAATTGTCTTCCAATCGCATTGTTAATCAAAACAGCTGCAACTGAAGAATCTACACCACCTGATAATGCAAGTAAAACATGTTCGTCTCCAACAATTTCTTTAATTGCTTTTGTTTTTTCTTCAATGAAACTTGTAATTTTCCAGTTTCTTTCACATTTACAAATATTGAAAACAAAGTTAGCAATAATTTCAGTTCCACATTCAGAATGAACTACTTCTGGGTGGAATTGCAATGCATAAATTCCATTGTTATTTGTAATTGCAGCGATTGAAGAGTCAGTTTGTGCAATTATTTCAAATCCTTCAGGCAATTCAGTAATGTGATCGTTGTGACTCATCCAGATGCTAGAAGTTTTCTTAATTTCTTTAAATAAAGGATTTTCTCCGTTTATAACTTCTAAAATAGCTTTTCCAAATTCTCTCGAATCAGCTTTTTCAACTTTTCCACCATTTAAGTGAGTAATTAATTGCATTCCATAACAGATTCCTAAAATAGGTAATCCTAAATCAAAAATAGCTTTATCAACTGTTGGAGCGTCTTCCTCATAAACTGAAGCAGGTCCTCCCGAAAGAATAATTCCTTTTACAGGTTCAGTTCCATTTTTGATTTTTTCTACATCGATTAATGGAACGATTTCACAGTAAACTTCCATTTCTCTAATTCTTCTTGCAATTAATTGAGTATATTGCGACCCGAAGTCAACAATTAAAATTTTCTCTTTCACAAATTCACCTCTTTTTAGTATTTATTTTTTTGTTAATTTTTTTATAATTTATAACGATTTGATTATTTTTTTCTTATTAAATATTGTATCATTAATGTTGTTTTAAAAGTAAAGGAAAAAAACTTTATTTTCCAGATAACATTCCAAAAGTAGTCATATCAAAAAAATTCAGAATTTTGCAGTAGGATCTATTGTCCATTCAGAACCGTCTTTTTGTAAATAACATCAAATGTCTTTTTCTCTATATTTAACATTTGAACTAGATAATTTTTTTCTTTTATCAAATCAACCATAATTTTTTTCTCCTATTTTATTTAATTCCTCTTGTGATTTACCTACCATTTCATTAGGTGATGTAGACATTATTTTTTTGTAAAAGCATCTTGAACTAAATTAGTTAAATCTGGAGATTTCATAGTAACATTAATTTTTAGCAGTATTTTTTTGTCAGTTTCAACTTTATTTACTTTATACGTAATTTTTTTGTAACCATTTTTTTTAAAGTTTCAAAAAGTATCTTCATTAAGTTTTTTTAAACTCTTCATTTGATTTCACATTAGGCATTTTTTTCGATATCACCACTTTGTAAAAATCGACATTTCTTTCTCAAAAATTCTTTACAGCAGGGTGTTTTCCTCCACAACTAATTGCAAAAGAAAAATCGCAAATATTAGTAGTACAACAGTTTTTTTCCAAAAAAATTTTTTTTCATAAAAATTACCTTCTTTCTAAATAAATTTATATTTCTATATTAATTTTAACACGAGAAATCATTTAAAAGCAATAAAATTAGAGGGATAGAAAAATAAGATTTTTTTATGAAAAAGTAAAAAATATAAAACGAAACATTAAAAAAATTTAATAATAAGAATAAGAAAGGGAGGAAAGTAAATAAAAAAATAATGGTTGTAAATTTTTTGTAAAAAAATCTACAAATATATAAAATATATTTGTAGAATACTAAATATTGTGTTATATTTTATATATAAAAACTAGATATAGTATACTTTTTAAAAAGATAAATATAAAAAAATATAGATATTAGCTTTTTGTGAAAACTAGTGAAAAATAGTGATTGAATAAAAATGAAATAATTAATATTTTATATGATTTAGATAATAAAAAGTTCAATTTTGGAAAAATAGAATAAAGTAAAAAAATGAGATTTAAAATATGGACTGAAATAGACTTTTAGTTAAAAAAATGGGAGGAATTAAAAATGAAAGAATTTTTTTGACGGAAGATATAAATAAAATGATATCGGGGATTGTAAATGTAGAAAAAAATGATATTAATAATGAAAATGCAAATATGTCGGCTTCAACACCAGCTGGGCAAATGATGAGACTTGCGAGTGAAATTTCAAAAATGTATACTTTGCAGAATTTGATTTCTCCTAAGTTTAGTGAAGCACATAAAAATGGGGAAATTCATATTCACGACATGGACTATTATCCAAGTAAAACCACGACTTGTCTTCAATATGACTTGAAACCGATGTTTGAGAATGGTTTTCAAACAAAACACGGATTTATTCGAGAAGCAAAAAGTATTTCGACTTATGCGACTTTGGCAACAATAATTTTTCAAACAAACCAAAATGAACAACACGGTGGTCAAGCAATTCCAGCGTTTGATTTTTTTATGGCAAAAGGAGTGTTAAAATCGTTTAGAAGACATTTTAGATATAGATTATTAAGTTTTTTATCTTTGGATTATGTGGATGAAATTAATCAAGAGGTAAAAGCCTTTATAAATAGTGTTGTAACTACGATTAAAGTGGATGATGAAACGATTAAAAAATTATCAGAACATTTAAAAATAAATGAAAAGCATATAAAAAGATTGCTGGAAATTGCTTATGATGACACTAGACTTGAAACTTATCAAGCGATGGAGGGATTTTTGCATAATTTGAATACGATGCATTCACGTGGTGGAAATCAAGTTGTATTTTCGTCAATTAATTATGGAACAGATACTTCTGAAGAAGGTAGAATGGTTGTTCGTGAATTGTTGAAGGCGACAGAAGCTGGATTAGGGAAAAAAGAAACACCTATTTTTCCAATTCAAATTTTTAAAGTAAAGGAAGGCGTGAATTTTGATGAGGAAGATTATCAATTTGCGTTGGAAAATAGTGAAGAAATTTTTGAGGAAATTGACAGTCCTAATTTTTCTGAAAAATATAAATTTAAGACACCGAATTTTGATTTGTTGTTGTTGGCTTGTAGAACGACTAGCCGAAGATTGTTTCCAAATTTTGTATTTTTAGATACAGAGTTTAATAAGCATGAAAAATGGGAAGCTGATGACCCTGAAAGATACAAATATGAAATCGCAACAATGGGGTGCAGAACAAGGGTTTTTGAAAATGTAAATGGAGAGAAAACGAGTCTTGGGCGTGGAAATATTTCGTTTACAAGTATTAATTTTCCGAGAATAGCGATTGAAGTTAGAAAAAATGTGGAAAAAGAAATTGCAGAGTTGGAAAAACAAGGTAAATTTTCTAGTGAGCAAGAAAAATTAGAATTGAAAAATAAGATGTTGTCAGAAAGATTTATTGAAAAAGTTAAGGAAATGACGTATTTTGTTGGAGAACAATTGAAGGAGAGATTTGATTTTCAGAAAACTGCGTTGGTAAAACAGTTTCCATTTATGGCGTCTAATAATTTGTGGAAAGGTTTGGGAGAGTTATCGATGAATGATGAGATTCAGAATGCGATTAACACTGGAACTTTATCAATTGGATTTGTCGGTGGTGCGAATGCGATGTATGCGCTTTTTGATGAAGAACATAGTCAAAATCAAGTGGCTTACCAAACATTGTATGATGCGATAAAAGAAATGTCGAAAATTGCTGTGGAATTGAGGGATAAGGAACATTTGAATTATTCGGTTATTGCGACACCTGCAGAAAGTTTGGCTGGAAGATTTTTGAGAATGGATAGAGAAAAATATGGGGAAATTGAAAATGTAACAGATAGAGATTATTACGTTAATTCATTCCATATTGATGTTAAGAAAAGTATTAGTATTTTTGATAAAATTAGAAAAGAGGCACCGTTCCATGAATTGACTAGAGGTGGACACATTACTTATGTAGAATTGGATGGAGAAGCTCGAAAAAATATTGGAGTAATTTTGAAAATTGTAAAAGTGATGAAAGGATAGCCAAATCGGGTATGGTTCTATAAATCATCCAGTTGATAGATGTAAGGATTGTGGATATGAAGGAATTGTTTATGACAGATGTCCGATTTGTCACAGTGACCATATTTCAAGGGTTAGAAGAATAACTGGTTATTTGACAGGTGATTTAGATAGCTGGAATAGTGCTAAAAAAGCTGAAGAAAAAGATAGAATTAAACATGGATTGAAATAAATCTGTAATAAAGTAGGTGATTAGAAAATTGTAAAAAATAATAGAAAATATTATTGAAAATATTGTGAAAAATGGCAGTAGAAGGAGGAAAAATGGGACAAGAATTCACTTTAAGATTGTTGAATGTGTATAAAGAGACGATAGTGGATGGTGTGGGACTGAGATATTCGCTATATTTTTCGGGATGTTCACATGCTTGTCCTGGCTGCCATAATGAGTATTCCTGGAATCCGAAACACGGAACATTGTTGACTTTCAAAAGATTAGAAGAGATTGCAGAGGAGATAAATGCGAATACGTTGTTGGATGGGATTACGATAAGTGGAGGAGATCCGTTGTTTAATCCGACTGAAATGTTGGAAGTTTTGAAGTTTTTGAAGGAAAAGACTAAAAAAAATATTTGGCTTTATACAGGATATACGCTTGAACAGGTTAAAAATGATGAGAAAAAAAGCGTTGTTTAGAGTACATCGATGTTTTGGTGGATGGGAAATTTATACAAGCATTACATGATCCAAAATTAAAATTTAGAGGAAGCAGTAATCAGAAAATTATTAAGAAAGCAGATTTTTATTGATTATTATTAATAAAGTTTTCTAGTTTTACTCATAACAGATTTTTAGTTATAATTAAGTTTAGATAAAAAAATCACAGTCAAAAAAAGATTGTGATTTTTAAATTTCTAGTAAATTCCCTTTTTCAGTTACGATAAAAATCTACTTTCACATCATGTCCTTCAACTGGAACTTTTTCAATTATCTGAAAATCATAGCAAATCGCTACAAATGGAATATCAATGCCATCTTTTCTCAATCGAGTCAAAAATGTATCATAAAATCCACCTCCAAAACCAATTCTATTTTTTTCTAAATCAAATCCAAGTCCTGGAACAATGATTAAATCGAGGATTTTTTCATCGTAAAACTTTTCTGAAGAAGATTCGTAATAGCCAAATTTATGGAGAATTAACTCGTCTTTTTGATATTTGTTGATTTTTCATCTGTCTTTTTGGAAAAAAATTTTTTTGGAATAAAAAAAGTTTTAGTAGGGATACATTTCAATTAAATCACTAATTTTTTTACTTCGTTTTGCATGTTCATGAAAAATCATGATATTTTTGGGCCTTTTTCGATGAAAGGAGCTAAATTTTTTTATTATTGAGTCAGAATATTCACGAACGATATTGCTTGATAGAGAATTTCGTTGTTTTATAAGATTATTTCTAATATTTGTTTTTAAATTATTCATAATTATTTTCCTCACTTTTATAGTTTTTCTAGGCTTTTTATTATAGCTTTAAAAAAATTTTTAAAAATCAATATTAATAAAAAGAAAAAAATCACTTGACATTTTGGAAGAAAAGGAGTATTATTAATAAAGTAAAAAGAAAAAAATCACAATAAATTCTTTTATGAAAAAAAGATGTTTGATTTTTTTGAAATAGTGATATACTAAAAATTACAAAAATATTAAAAAGTCATTTTTACTATTTTTAAAAATTGAAATATACTGAATATAATAGAAAGATATAAAGTATTAGATTTATTTGAATTAGTTTGATGGTTTTTACGGAAATAAATTTTTGTTATTTATAAAAAAATCAATTAGATTTAAAAAAATATTGGGAGGACAAAATGGCAGAAGTAAAAAGATTTAGAAGGATTGAAAAGGATTAATTAGTCGTGTTAGAAAAAGCACAGGAGGAATTTTCAACTTTTGATCAAGAAACAGTAGATAAAAATTTTTAGAAAAAGTAGCTCAAAGAATTAATGATGAAAGAATAACATTATCAAAAAAATGGCAGTCGAAGAAACTGGAATGGGTATAATTGAAGATAAGGTTATAAAAAACCACTTTGCTTCAGAATATATTTATAATAAATATAAAGATGAAAAAACTTGTGGTGTTTTGGAAGAAGATAAATCTTATGGAGTAAAAAAAGTAGCCACTCCAATTGGGATTATTGCAGGGGTAATTCCTACAACTAACCCAACATCGACAGCAGCTTTCAAAATATTATTAACTTTGAAAACTAGAAATGGGATTATTTTGTCACCACACCCAAGAGCAAAAAAAAGTACAATTTATACAGCTAAAATTGCTTTGGAAGAAGCAGTTAAATATGGAGCACCAAAAGATATTATTGGTTGGATAGATCAACCAAGTGTTGAATTATCAAGAGAATTAATGCAAAATGCTGACTTAATTCTTGCGACTGGAGGACCTGGAATGGTTAAAGCAGCTTATTCATCAGGAAAACCAGCAATAGGAGTTGGAGCAGGGAATACGCCAGTTGTAATTGATAAAACAGCTGATATCAAAATGACAGTAAACTATGTTTTAATGTCTAAAACATTTGATAATGGTGTAATTTGTGCGACAGAACAAGCAGTAATCATTGATAAAGAAATTTATGATGTAGTTAGAAAAGAATTTTTAGATAGAGGTGCATACATCTTAAATGAAGAGGAAAAAGATAAAGTAAGAGAAATCTTGTTTATTAATGGGAACTTGAATGCAGATGTAGTTGGTAAGAGTGCTTATGTGATTGCTAAAATGGCAGGATTGGATATTCCTAAATCTTCGAAAGTGTTAATTGGAGAAGTTGATTCAGTGGATATTGAAGAACCATTTGCACATGAAAAATTGTCACCAGTGTTGGCAATGTATAAAGGAGAAGATTATCAAGATTCATTAGCAAAAGCTGAGGCTTTGGTTGAATTAGGTGGATTAGGACATACTTCGGCACTTTATGTAAACTTGGCTGAAAAAGAAAAAATCGATGAATTCGGAAGAAGAATGAAAACAGGAAGAACTTTGATAAATATGCCAGCTTCATTAGGAGCAATTGGAGATGTATTTAACTTCAAATTAGAGCCATCATTGACTTTAGGATGTGGTTCTTGGGGAGGAAACTCTGTTTCTGAAAATATTGGAGTTAAGCATTTGATTAACGTAAAAACAATCGCAGAAAGAAGGGAAAATATGTTGTGGTTTAGAATACCTGAAAAAGTGTACTTTAAATATGGTTCATTACCAACTGCTCTAGAAGAATTGAAAGGTGAACATAAAAAAGCGTTTATTGTAACAGATAGAGCGTTATCTGAATTAGGGTATGCAAATCACATTACAAAAGTATTAGAAGAAATTGGAATAGATTTTAGAATTTTCTCTGATGTAAAAGAAGATCCGTTATTGAGTTCGACTCAAGAAGGAGCAAAAGCAATGTTAGAGTACAATCCAGATGTAATTATTGCACTTGGTGGAGGTTCAGCAATGGATGCTGCTAAAATCATGTGGGTATTGTACGAACACCCAGATACTAGATTTAAAGATTTAGCAATGAGATTTATGGATATTAGAAAAAGAATTTTACCATTCCCTAAAATGGGACAAAAAGCTAAATTTATAGCAGTTGCAACATCAGCTGGAACTGGTTCAGAAGTAACACCATTCTCAATTATAACTGATGACGAAACAGGAGTAAAATATTCATTAGCAGATTATGAATTAACACCAAATGTAGCAATAAATGATCCAGAATTAATGTTGACAATGCCAAAAGGTTTGACTGTAGCTTCAGGAATTGACGTATTTACACATGCTTTGGAATCTTATGTTTCTGTAATGGCAACTGAATATACAAAACCATATTCATTGGAAGCAGCAAGATTAGTATTTAAATATTTACCAGAATCAGTAAGAGAAGGATCATATGCAATTAAAGCAAAAGAAAAAATGGCAAATGCATCTTGTCTTGCAGGAATGGCATTCGCAAATGCATTCTTAGGAATAAATCACTCATTAGCACATAAATTGGGAGGACAATTCCATATTCCACATGGAGTTGCAAATGCGTTGATTTTAGAAGAAGTTATTAAGTATAATGCAACTGATGCACCAACAAAAATGGGAGTTTTCCCACAATACAGATATCCAAATGCAATGCAAAGATATGCAGAAATGTCTGATCATTTAGGATTTGGAAAAGATGCTAAAACAAAAGAAGAAAAAGTAGATAAATTAATCGAAGGAATTATGGCAATTAAAAAGAAATTGGAATACCACAAACAATTAGAGATTGGGGAGTACCTGAAAAAGACTTCTTGGAAGCTGTAGATGAAATGGCATTGAATGCATTTGATGACCAATGTACAGCAGCAAATCCTAGATACCCACTAATTTCTGAATTGAAAGAAATTCTAGTTAGAGCTTACTATGGAGCTGATTATGTTCCTGAAACTGAAGAAGAAGTAAAAAAAGAAACAAAACCAGCATCTAAAAAGTAAAAAAACTAAAAAAATAAGAAAAATTTAAAATTATTTGTTAAAAATACGTCAAATCTCATATTTTTTTGAGAAATGGCGTATTTTTTTGTGGGAGAAATATAGAAAAAAATGTGGTATAATATTGGTGGATATCTTTAATTTTTTTCAACTGCTAAAAGTGAAGAATATTTCATTTTTAAAGAGCTAAGAAATTTATAGATTTTTATGAATTATGCCAGAACACTCGCGACTTTAGTCGTGAGATGAATGGCATATTTTTTTGTTTACAAAAAAATTTGAAATAGTTAAATATATATAGTATAATAAAAATGATAATAAAAAAATATCGAATATTAATTTTGGAAGAGGATATGTGTATTCAATTCAATATCATATAGTGTGTGTGTAAAATATAGAAGGAAAGTATTAATTGATGATATTGAAAAAAACTTTAAAAGAATTATTAATTGAAATTTCTAATGAAAAATAATATAAAAAAATAATAGAAATGGAAACAGATTTAGACCATATTCATATATTAATTGAGTGTAGTCCTCAACATTTCATACCTAATATTTTGAAAAATATTCAAAGGAATTTCTGCAAGAAAAACTTTTTTTAAAAACATCCCAAGATAAAAAAATAAGTTAAGGAGGAACTATGGCGAATTATGTATTAACATTAGCTTTAAAAAAACTGAACTATGGCAAGAACATATTTTTAGAAAAGAGACTAAACATAGCCAGAATGATATATAATTCTTGCCTTTAGTGAAATTCTTAAAAGACATAGAAAAATGATAAATTCTTCTGAATATAAAGAAATCAGTAATTTAGATAAAAAAAGAGCAATCTAAAAAGATATAAAGAATTAGATAAAAAAATATTCAATATCTAAATTTGAATTAAATAAGTATGTAAAAACCTATGACACAAAAAAATTTAAAAAAAGAATATAGGTTCTCAAATGGGACAAGAATTAGCTGAAAGAGCTTTTGCGACTTATGAAAAAAATATAAGTATGGTAAGGCTAAAAAAAGTATATTTAAAAAAGTTATGAAAATTTCTATTCTGTTAGAGAAAAAAAGGTAATATTACAGGACTTAGATTTTTTTAAAAGAAGATTGTTGCATATCTTGGTTAGGCTTAAAGATTCCTGTAATAATAAAAAAATAATGATAAATATACACAAAGTTGTTTTTTTAGATAAGTTATTGTATTGTAGATTACTTAAGAGGGTTGTAAATGGAAAAAAATAAATATTATGTTCAAATAACTTTTGAGGGACACCTCCTAAAAAAACATAAAGTTGGTGGAGAAAAATGAAATTGGAATTGATATAGGAACTTCAACAATAGCAATCGTTAGTGATAATAAAGTAGAATTAAAAAAATTTTTAGCTGAAAAATATAGAAATAAATGAAAAAAAGAAAAAAATAAGGTTACAAAGAAAAACTAGATAGACAGAGAAGAGCAAATAATCCTAATAAATACAATGCTGATGGTACTATTAATATAGAAAAATAAAGAAAAAATGGAAAAAGAGTAAATCATATTTTAAAACTCAATTAAAACTTGCAAATATACAGAGAAAAATCGCTGATAAAAAGAAAGCAATCTCATAATATTTTTAGCGAATAGTATACTAGAAATTGGAAGAATAGTAAAAAGTTGAAAATATGAATTTTAAAAGCTTTTACAGAGAAGAAGCAAGAAAACTGAAATGTCTGAAAAAAACTGGAAAAATTTAAAAAGAAAAAGAGATTTGGAAAAATCATTATCAAATAGAGCACCCTATCATTAATTGAAATAATAAATAGAAAATTAGAATATATTGGAAAAAAATATAATAAAAATTGATACTTTTTAAAGTAAAAAGCTAGTCAACTAAATCATAGTACAAATGAATATGAAAAGAAAAAGTCTATCAAAAAGATGGGGAGAAATATTAGGAAATAAAAATACAAAGAGATTTGTATTCTGCATTTTTAATAAAGAATGTAAAAAGAAAAATTTAGAAGAAGTAAATATAGAAAAAGCACAAAAAGGAATTTAAAAAAATTTTTGTTAAATTGCATAATGAAGAAATTGAAAGAATAAAAAAAGGAAAATGTAAAAAAACATTAAAGTGTATGGGATTTTAAAAATAAAAAAACTGGTTTTGAACCGAGCCAACAGGATGTAAATGTTCTCAACGGAGAGCTTGTCCATTAAAGTCTTAAGGAAATTAGCTAGTATTTGAATACTAGATATTCAAAAGAAACTAAATAGTACTTAAGAACCTCGCGACTTCAGTTGTGAGAGGTTCAGGAGTGAAATTGGTAGCTTTGTTATGGAAAAATATAGAAAATAAAAAAAGTGGAAAAAGAAAGGGAAATTATGTCAGATATATTTGAAAAAAAGTAAGAATAAATGAATTAACTCAATTGAGAAATAGCTATATGCAACAGGGGAAAGTTATTGAAGAAGTTGCGATTTTAAAGGAATTGGCAAAATTGACTGAGGAAGTTTTTGGTGAAGAAAGTGATGAGAATATAAAAATATTGAATGAAGTTGGAGGAACTTTGAAATATGTGAGTGAGTTTGATGAAGCTGTAAAATCACTTTTGAAGGCACAAAAAATTATTGTGAAAAAATACGGGAAAGATACAATTCCATATGCAACCTGTAATTTGAATTTGGCTGAAACTTACCGTTTTATGGGGAAAAATGATGAAATTGAGAAATTGTATTTGGAAACAATGGGAATTTATGAGAAGAATAATTTGGAAAATGACTATTTGTATGCGAGTGTTTGTAATAATTTAGGGTTGTTTTATCAAGGTGTTGGGAAAGTATAGGGAAGCGTTGGAATTGCATGAAAAAAGTTTGAAAATATTGGAAAATTCTCCAGAAAATGGATTGCAATATGCGACAACATTAAGTAATATGGTATTTCCGTATGCAAAAGTTGGTGAAAATGAAAAATCGCATGAAGTTTTAGAAAAATCGTTGAAATTGATTGAAAAAATTGTTGGGAAAGAACATAATTTGTATTCAGCGTCGTTGAATAATTTGGCGATTCAGTATTTTAATGATGGAAATTTTGAAAAGGCGTTGGAATTTTTTGAGAAAAGTGCGGAAATTTGTAGAAATACTTTTGGAGAGAGTAGTGCGAATTATCAGAATTTGATGGAAAATATTAAGATGGTTAAGGAAGTTTTGGAGCAAACGAAGTAATTGGAGATTTGGAAAATATAGGATAGGAGAAAACATGGAGAAAATGAAAGGATTGGAACTTTCAAGAAAATATGTTGAGGAAATTTATCTTCCATTTTTAAAAGAAGAGTTTCCTGAATTGTTGGAAAGAATGGCGATTGGACTGGTTGGAGAAGGTTCGGAATGTTTTGGATTTGATGATGAAATTTCTAGGGATCATGATTTTGGACCATCTTGCTGTATTTGGTTGATGCCTAAGGACTTTGAAAAATATGGAGTTCAGTTAGAGCAAAAATTGAGGGAGCTTCCGAAAGAATTTATGGGATTTCCAGCGTTGGTTGTGAGTGAGTATGGTGATGATAGAAGGGGAGTTCTTGATATGAACGATTGGTATTATAAATTTTTGGGAATGGAAGATGCACCAGAGAATTTGTATGATTGGCGTTTAATTCCAGAAAATTCATTGGCAACAGCTACGAATGGAGAAGTTTTTTTTGATAATTTGGGAAAATTTACAGAAATTCGTGATAAATTGAAAAAGTATTTTCCTGAAGATATTCGGCGTAACAAAATTGCTACGAGATGTATGAAAATTGCACAGTCTGGGCAATATAATTTTTGAGATGTATGCAACGTGAGGAATTTGTAGCGGCACGATTGGCTGAAACAGAATTTATTTCTGAGGCGATTCATATGATTTATTTGTTAAATAAAGAATATTTACCATTTTACAAGTGGCAGCATAGAGGATTGAAAAGGTTGAAAATATTGGGATTTAAAACACATGCAATGTTGAATGAGTTGGTAAAAGCTTCATTTGATAATGCAAGATTGAAAGTGCAAATAATTGAAAAAATTTGTGGCGATATTATCGAGGAATTGAAAAATCAAAATCTTGTAAATCCATATATGCAAAGTGATTTTCTGCAAGATTACGGGCCTTTAGTGCAACAGTCAATTCAAGATGAAAAATTAAGAAATTGGCCGCCAATGTTAGATTAAAAATAGAAAATTTGAAGAAAGGGAACTATTTTTGTGTGGTAAATTATTGAAACAATAGAATTTTCAATTTATGATTTAAAAAAAGTAGTTGTGATAATTATGAGCGAAGAAAAAATGACTGAAGAGCAAGAAAATAGGTTAAAAGAGAGATTAATAGAGCAAATATTAGAGAGAGAATGGATGTTTTTTCAAATGGTTCATCATACAGAAGGAAGAGCTGAATGTCAGAATAATCCTGATGAATTTGTTGTTATGAGAAAAAGTCAGTGGGAAACAATGCCAATTAATATTTTGAGAAGCTATTTGGAAGATTTGATTTTGGCAAAACACAAGGAAATTAACATCGTTGGAGAAAAATATGCTCGAATGATGGAATTTAGTGCACCAGATGAATACGCTCAAATAAAGGACTTCATAACGCCGATTTCTCAAGAGAAAAAAGATTTGGTGAATAAAATTGTGGAGATTTATTTGAAATGGGAAGAAGAAATGATTAACAAGTATCCAAAATTGGCTTCTCGTGCTAGACCTTTACATTCAAAGGACGACACTCCAAATTATGTTTCGATTGAAACTTACTTGAAAGGAGAGTTATCATCGTATTCTATAAAAACCTTGAAATTGTATTTTGAATACATTCAGGAATCATTGAATCAGGGAATTAATTTAGCAAAGAAAAATTTGGAAAATATTGCTAAGATGAAAGGTTATGAATCTTTGGAAGATGTGGAAAAAGACGTTGGTTTAAAAGAAAGAAAATCAATAAAAGAGGAGTGTTTTGTATGAAAAAGAGAATGATTTTGTTAGTATTGCTTTTTGGGGTGGTGAGTTTTTCGAAAACTGGAGTAGTAGGGATGCAGACACGATCGAAAAATAATTTTTCTACAAAAGTTATAGGTGTGAAAAATGAAGAAACTGCTGTAAATAAAGCATTTGAAGAATATATTGGTAATTTTAAAAATCCTGAAAATATTAGACAGCAATATACGGAAAAAAATCGTGAAAAATTCTACGAAAAAAACAGATGAAATAGTGGGAAATAGCGTTAGTAAGTCTGATCGTGAGGATTTGAAAAAAATAGATAACCTTGTGACAAATAAAACAAATGAAAAATACTATAAATTATTTAATTAAAGCGAATGAAAAAAATTTCTTACAAAAATCTTGAATACAGAAATTAAAGGGAATCAAGCGATATTGATTAGTACATGAAAGCACCAAATTTTGCGGCTTTATATGGATGAAATGGAAAAATTATATAAAAATATATAAACCAAAAATTCTGTGAAAAATAAAACAAATGACAGAAAGAGAATATCAAGAATCAATACTGAAAAAAATGACAGAATTTTTTTCTTAGAATTGTCTGGAAGAAATAATATTCAATATTTGGAAGGAGACGTAAAAGTTTTTTTGCTGAAAAAGTTGGAAATGAGTGGAGATTGGTGGAAGATTATAAGGTGAATAATGATTTTTATCGGTATATAAGTTTTGGGGTTGCACTTAATGTGGTGGATTAATTAAAAATAAAAATTAAAAAAACATCTAGAAAAAAATCAAAAAAATAAGTTATAATAAACTCAGATAATAAAAAAATTATTTGAGTTTTTTTGTTAAAAAAAGCATAAATTTATAGATTTCAAAAGGGGAAATCTATTTTAAATTATGAAATTGAGGGGTTGATTTTGAGTGAAAAAGAGAGGAATATGGGTTTACGCTCATTGAGGTTTTGTTATACATGTCGATTGTTATGATTTTTGTTTTCAATTGTTTCGATTAGTTTGCAGAAACAGAAGGAAAAAAACAGGAGTTTGCAATTCAGAAAAGAGGAAATATAAGTCAGTTTGTTAGGAAGATTCAGCAGTATTCGCAACATAATAAAAAAAGAATATATTTTTAGATTTTTCAGATTTCTAAAAAAACAGTTTTTAGAGAAAATACAAAAAGATATTATAGATAAAATGATTATTTCTGATCAAATTTCGTATATGACAAATAACACGAAGAAAAAAATGATGATTTTGTTAGAAGTACGACTAGTGAAGGGAATTTTGAGAGGGGATTTTCGATTTATTTATTGAATAAAAAAGGTGACAAAATATTTTATAGGATTTCTACGAATACGATAAATGCTGCGAAATTTCCGATTATTAGTATTTACAAGGCGAAGGAGCCGATTAATGTAAAGGATGATTATTCGAAATCGGTTTTGTGGGAAAAGGAGTTGTAAATGCTGGAGAAAGTAATTGGGAAAAGTGGAGTTGAGGAATTTAGAAAATTTTGGAATAAAAAGTTATCGTTGGAAGATTTTAAGAAAATTATAAGTTTTGGGATATTGTTGGCGTTGGGAGTGATTTTGTTTAATTGCTATTTGAAGTATGTTACTTTTGATGGAGAGCTAAAAGGCGAGAAGATTTTGTATGTGAAAATTGATGGTTCTACTGGGGCGGTTCAGAAAGTGAATAATAAATATTTGGGTAAACAAGCGAGTATTAAAAATACTAAAAATTTGAGTTATGGGTATTATTTAATGCGATTTGATGTGAAAAAAGTTGTTACGAAAAAGGGATTTACGACAATTGAAGGAAAAATTAAGGGATACAAGGAATCAAAATTGAATAATTTTAGAAGGTATATTTTAAATATTTTTGATGATTTGTTCATGACGGAAGAGAATCTTTATGCGTTTTCACGAGCGGCAGTTTTAGGGGAAAAATCGGAAGTTTCCAAGGATATGAAGGATAAATTTAAGTATACAGGATTGGCACATTTGATTGTAATTTCAGGAACGCATATTAGTTTGGTCGTAATTGGAATTGTGAAAATTTTGGATACTGTGAATTTAGCATACAAGTGGAAGTATATTTTTTCGTTGATTGCGTTGACTCTTTATTGTACTTTGGTTGGAATGTCTCCAGGAATTTTGAGGGCGTATATTATGGGGAGCGATGATGATTTTGGCTAGAATTTTGTTTCAACAAGAAGATAGTAAAAAATCACTTATGATTTCTCTAATTGTGATTTTGGTGTTAAATCCGTATGCGATAACAGATATTTCGATGCAATTGTCATACGCAGCTGTGATTGCGATTATTTTTGTGTACCCACATATAGAAAGAATTTTAAATATCAAATTTTTGGAAAAAATGGAAAATGGAATTTTGAAGGACAGCCTAAAATTAACGATTTTAAGCCTTTGTATTCAAATTGTGAGTATACCATTATTTTTGTATTATTTTGAAAAATTGCCATTATTTTCATTTTTTTGTTGAATATTATTGGAGTTCCGATTGGAACTGTTTTAATCGAAGCATTATTTTCAATAACCTTATTAAATATTTTAAAATTAAAATTTTTTTAAATTTTATTTTTTTGTGCCAGTAGCACAAGTGATTTACAATGCTTTTGAAGGATTTATTTTTATGGGAAGCAAAAATTCCTATGTTACAGTTGAATGTAGCTGGAAAAAAATAGATTTGTGGATGGTTTTTTTGTGTATTATATTTTGTTGATTGTTGGAATAATTTTTGTGAGAAATGTTGGTATTTGAAATTGAGGATGAAATTAAAAAAAGAAGTATAAAAAAATATTGAGAGATTGGATTTTTTTCAATCTCTTTTTTTGTTGGAGTGATAAAATATAAGCTGAAAAAAAGGAAATTTATTTTTTTATAATAAGGATTTGAAGAAAATTTTAACAAAAAGATAGCAAGAAGTCTCCGACTTTCTATAAGTGGGAGATGAATTGCTTTTTGTAAAAAAATTGAAAAAAAGGACATACTCCATGATACAATTTTTATAAAAATATCAAAGAGAAAATCATTAATGATAAAAATCTCTAAAGAAATAATTAAAAAAATAATATTCAAAAATCAAAAAGGAGGTGTAATTTCATGAAATATAATTTAGCATTTCAAATACAGAATTTATCCAAATAGAGATCAGGAATTATTGATAAACAAGACTTTTTGGATGTGTTCGTTTTGTTTATAATACGATTTTATATATCGCTAATAAAATTTTATGAAGAAACTGGAAAAAAATAAAAATAATTACACCTGCCAGTTTGAAAAAGTGAAAATCAATTTTTTTGAAAAGAAGTAGATAGTCTGGCACTTTCAAATGCTCAATTGAATGTAAAACGATCATTTACGAATTTTCTTTTCAGAAAGAGAGCGAAATTTCGAGGTTTCAAATCTAAAAAGAATAGTGTTAAAAGTTACACGACAAATTGTGTGAATAATTCAATACGAATTGAGGAAAAATAAATATTTGATTTTTGCCAAAATTGAAAAAAAGTTAAAATTGAAAATATCATAGAGAAATACCGAAAGGATTACAAGATAAAAGTCAGTAACATTGACAAACAGTAATGGAAATTACTATGTTTCTATTTTGACGGAATTTGAAAAGGAAATTCAAAAAGGTAGCCAAAGTAATGATAAAGTAATTGGACTTGATTTTTCAATGCCTGAATTATTTGTCAGTTCTGAAAACCAAAGAGCTGATTATCCAAGATATTTTAGGATGTTGGAGAAAAAAATTGAAAAAAATTACAAAAAAATCATTATCAAGGAAAAGTGAAAATTTTTCTAAAAAATTGGTATAAGCAAAAAAAGCGAAAAATATCAAAAATACATGAGTATATCAAGAATTGTCGAAGAGATTTTTCACATAAATTGTCGAAAAATTTGTCTGAAAACATATAATGCTGTGGTTGTTGAGGATTTGAATATGAAAGGGATGAGTCAGGCATTAAATTTTGGAAAAAGTGTAGGAGATAATGGATGGGGAATGTTTTTGAGAATGCTTGAGTATAAACTGATGTTTTTAGGGAAACAATTTTTGAAGATAGATAAGTGGTTTCCATCATCGAAAAAAACTTGTAGTAAATGTGGAAACGTTAAAGAGGAACTGAAATTATCAGAAAGAAAGCTACAAATGTGAGTGCTGTGGGATTGAAATTGATAGAGATTACAATGCGGCACTGAATATAAAAAAACATTGGAAAAAGCAATGTTGAAATATTAAAAAAATAAAAGAAAACAGGGTAGGAACTACCCTGAAGAGCTTGGTAAATATATTTGGCTAACAAAAAGCAGATACTTCCCTAAGAAGCTCCCTGCTTCTAAAAAGCGGGAGTAGTTCACATTCGATTAATTGGATATCAGTTATACATAAAAATAATAGGAATTATTTTGATGATAGAAGGAGTGACTTACTTTCACTTACAATAATAGGGAGCAATAATAGGGGTTTCCAATAATATTTGCAGGAAAAAAATTTATTTGCATCAGGTGGGAATTTATCAGATTATAAATTTAGTAAAAAGCATGAATGAGATTAAGAAATTTTTTTATTAACTACAAAAAAATACTGGAAAGTAATATTTATGATATATATTGCAGGAATAGTTTCAATGCTTTTTTTATTTATTGTTGTTTTTAATATTTTCAGCAATTAACGCTTCAAAAAGCATTACCAAAAAAGTAATCCAAATGATGGAATAGCATCGATTTCAACAACTAATGACAATAATACAAATACTACGAATACTACAACAGATCAGCCAAGTAATGATCAATCAGCACCTGAATTAGATGAATTACATAAATTAATGGAAGAAGTTGTTACAAATGGTAATACAGATGCATTGAATAAATATTCAAAAAGATCAGTTGAGATTATTGAGAAATACATTGTATGCAGAAAAAAAGGTTATATTTTTACGGGAGATTTGAAAAATTATTTTGATTCAAAACCTTGGTATCACGGAACTGTAGTTGATCAAGATACAATTCAATTAACAGATTACGAAAAAGCCTTTATTAATGCAATAAGAGAAAAAGAAGGATTGCCAAATATTAATAATGATGGTTCTGTATCACAAACACAAAACATCAAAATGATAGTGGAGAAGAATTGGAAGAATTGCATGAAGTAATGGATGAAGTAGTAAATGGAAATGAATCAGTATTAGAAAAATTATTCTAAAGAAAAAAACTTCGATTATTAAGAAACACATTGTATGCAGAAAAAAAGGTTACATTTTACAGGAGATTTGAAAGGATATTTCAAATCAAAACCTTGGTATCATGGACATATTTCAAATCAAGATTCAATACCTTTTATCGAGTGAAGAAAAAGTGTTTGTAGATGCGATAAAAAGATATGAAAATCAATAGAAAATTTGCAAGAAACTATTATTGGTTTTAACAAAAGATAGCAAGAAGTCTTCGGCTTCTACAAGCGGGAGATGAATTGCTTTTTTGCAAAAAAATTGAAAAAAAGGATATATTTATGATATAATTTATTCAGTGAAATAATATAGAAGTAGGTAATAATAATGTCATATAACAGTAATTATCATTCAGTATTTGATATAAATTATCATATGATTTTTTTGTATAAAAATATCGAAGAAAAGTCATTAATGATGAAATTTCTAATAGATTGAAAGAGATTTTTTTGAAAAAAATATGTCCGAAATATAATATTGTTCTTAAAGAATGGGAACATGATGTTGATCATATTCATATGTTAATTAATGCTATGCCTAATACTGAACTTTCTAAGTTTGTAAATACTTACAAAAAGTGCTCCAGCAGGTTGATAAAAAAAGAATTTCCTGAAATAAGGGGAAGATTGTGGAAAGAATATTTTTGGAGTAGAAGTTACTTAGTTGTAAGTGTCGGAGGTGCCTCGTTAGAGATAATTAAAAAAATATATTCAAAATCAAAAAGGAGGTGTAATTTTATGAAATATAATTTAGCATTCAAATACAGAATTTATCCAAATAAGGAGCAAGAATTATTGATAAACAAGACTTTTGGATGTGTTCGTTTTGTTTACAATACAATTTTGTATGCTGCAAATAAATTTTATGAAGAAACTGGAAAAAAATAAAATAATTACACCTGCCAGTTTGAAAAGTGAAAACCAATTTTTTTGAAAGAAGTGGACAGTTTGGCACTTTCAAATGCTCAGTTGAATGTAAAACGATCGTTTACGAATTTTTTTCAGAAGAGAGCGAAGTTTCGAGGTTCAAATCTAAAAAGAATAATGTTAAAAGTTATACGACAAATTGTGTGAATAATTCGATACGAATAGAGGAAAAACAAATATTTGGTTTTTGCCAAAATTGAAAAAAAGTCAAATTAAAAATATCATAGAGAAATACCGAAGGATTACAAGATAAAGTCAGTAACATTGACAAACAGTAATGGAAATTACTATGTTTCTGTCTTGACGGAATTTGAAAAAAGAAATTCAAAAAAATGCCAAGTAATGATAAAGTAATTGGACTTGATTTTTTTCAATGTCTGAATTATTTGTCAGTTCTGAAAAACCAAAGAGCTGATTATCCAAAAATATTTTAGGATGCTAGAAGAAGAATTGAAGAAATTACAGAAATCATTATCAAGAAAAAGTGAGATTTTCTAAAAAAATTGGTATAAACAAAAAAATGAAAAATATCAAAAATTACATGAGTATATCAAAATTGTCGAAGGGATTTTTTTGCATAAATTGTCGAAAAAAATTGTCTGAAGCGTATAATACTGTGGTTGTTGAGGATTTGAATATGAAAGGGATGAGCCAGGCATTAAATTTTGGTAAAAGTGTAGGAGATAATGGGTGGGGAATGTTTTTGAGAATGCTTGAGTATAAACTGATGTTTTTAGGGAAACAATTTTTGAAGATAGATAAATGGTTTCCGTCATCGAAAACTTGCAGTAAATGTGGAAATATTAAAGAGGAACTGAAATTATCAGAAAGAAGTTATAAATGTGAGTGCTGTGGAATTGAGATTGATAGAGATTACAATGCGGCACTGAATATAAAAAACATTGGAAAAGAGATGTTGAAATATTAGGAAATAAAAAGACAGGGTAGGAACTACCCGAAGAGCTTGGTAAATATATTTGGCTAGCAAAAGCAGATACTTCCCAAGAAGCTCCCTGCTTCTAAAAAGTAGGAGTAGTTCACTTGACTTTATTGAAAAAAATAAGTTATAATTGTAATAATAAATAAAGATTTAATTTTATAGGAGATGATTTTTTTATGAGAAAAAAATTATTAATTCACCATCAAAAATATGTTCAAGGAAAAGATGAAATTGCAAATTTAGCAACTTATTATAAATTACGTGGTAGTAAAGGAGCGTACCTTCTTGTAGATAAATTTATTTTTGATAATTTTAAAGATAAAATTGTAGAAAGTTTTGAAAAAGGAAGGTATCAATTACCATATTGAAGTTTTTTTGGAGGAGAATGTTCTAAAAATGAAATTAATCGAAATATTGATATTCTAAAAGAAAAAAATTGTGATGCAATATTTGGAATAGGTGGAGGAAAAACTCTTGATACAGCAAAAGCAGTATCTTATTATGAAAATATTCCTGTATTTATTGTTCCGACAATTGCGTCAACTGATGCACCTTGTAGTGCTTTGTCAGTAGTTTACACTCCAAATGGAGAATTTGAAGAATATTTATTCTTAAAAGCAAATCCTGATATGGTAATAATGGATACAAATGTAATTGTAAATGCGCCTGCTAGACTTCTTGTAGCTGGAATTGGGGATGCACTTGCTACTTATTACGAAGCTAAAGCCTGTGTCGATGCAAATGCTACTTCAATTGCTGGAGCTGGTATTACAAAAGCAGCTATTGCCATTGCAGAATTATGTAAAGACACATTATTTGAAGATGGATTAAAAGCTAAAGTTTCAGTAGAAAATAAAGTAGTCACAAAAGCTTTAGAAAATATAATTGAAGCAAATACTTATTTAAGTGGAATTGGATTTGAAAGTGGAGGACTTGCTGCAGCTCATGCTATTCACAATGGTCTTACTATTTTAGAAGAAGGGCACCATATGTATCATGGAGAAAAAGTAGCATTTGGAACAATAGCGCAATTAGTTCTAGAAAATAGATGTTTGTGTGAAATTAAAAAAGTTGTAGACTTTTGTAAGAGTGTAGGACTTCCAACAACATTAGCTGAATTAGGAATGGGAAGTGTTTCAAAAGGAAGATTATATGAAGTAGCAAAAGCAAGTACAGCTGAAGGAGAAACAATTCATAATATGCCATTTAAAGTTACTGCTGATGATGTTTTTGCAGCAATATTAGTAGCAGATGAACTTGGTAAAAATTAATTTAGAAAGTTATCTGACAATAAATTAAGAAATAATTTAGTTAGGAATAAAAAAACTTAAAAAGGTATCGGTGAAATAGAGAATTTCATTTGTTAAAATAAAAAAAGGAGTTGATTGGCATGAAAAAAATTAGTAATTTTTCTAATTTTATCAATTGTAATTATTGGATGTTCTAAGGAAAAATAAAGTAGAAAGAGTTTCAAAGGTGGATTCAGGGACTATTGCCGAGGTTCAGACTTCGCAAAAATCAGAATAACGCTGAGGAAAAATCTCAAAGTCAAAAAGTTTCTTCTGAAAAAGAAAAAAAAGTAGGAGCTAAAAGTCAAAAAGATAATTTAGGTAAAAAATCAAGTGGAACTTACACAAAAAGAATTAGAAAGTAGAATGGAAAAATTGGAAAAAGAAATGCAAAGTAAATTGGATTCAGGTGTAACTTCTGAAATGGTAAATGCAAATAATGAACTTTATGAAGCTTGGGACAAAGAATTGAACAAAGTGTATAAACTCCTTATGGAAAAAAATTACCAACTGATAGAAAAGAAAAATTGAAAAAAGATCAGAGAGCTTGGGTAAAAATTAAGGAAGAAAAAGCAAATGAAGCTGCAAAAGAAGCCGATGGAGGAACTTTGGCAGGTGTATTGTATTCAGGTACAGCAACTGGCTTGACAAAGGATAGAGCAATTGAACTTGCAAGAATGTACGATAATTTAAAATAGTAAAAAAATTAAAAAAAGACTGGACTATAACCGGTCTTTTTTTAGTATAATAGATATATGTTAAATAATAAAAAAATATTGAAAGGATAGAAAAAAATAATGAGATTATCGAAAGCATTTTTAAAAAACATATAAGGAAGCACCAAAAAGAGGCAGAAGTAATAAGTCATAAATTGATGTTGAGAGCTTCTATGATTAGACAATTGACAAGAGGAGTTTATAGCTATTTGCCATTGGGATATAAAGTTTTGAAAAAAATTGAGAATATTGTTAGAGAGGAAATGGATAGAGCTGGGTCACAGGAAATTTTAATGCCAGTGTTGCAAACCGGCTTCATTGTGGGAAGAATCTGGAAGATGGTTTGCTTATGGTTCAGAACTTATGAGAATGAAGGATAGAAATGAGAGAGAATTTGCGTTGGGACCTACGCATGAAGAAGTTGTTACGGATATTGTTAGAAATACAATTACTTCGTATAAAGAATTGCCGTTTAACTTGTATCAAATTCAGACAAAATTTAGAGATGAAATGCGTCCAAGATTTGGTCTTATGAGAGGAAGAGAGTTCTTAATGAAAGATGCCTACAGTTTCCATTTAACAAAAAGAATCGTTGGATGAAGAATTTTTGAATATGAAAAATGCATATTCTAGAATTTTTGGAAAAGAATGGAATTAAAATTTAGAGCGGTTGATGCGGATTCTGGTTCGATTGGAGGAGACGCTTCAAAATGAATTTATGGTACTTGCTGAAAATGGAGAAGACGATATTTTATACAGTGACTCATCAGATTATGCTGCAAATGTTGAAAAAGCTACGAGTATCATTGAATTGAAGGAAAGTTCAGAGGAAAAATTGCCAAAAGAATTGGTTGAAACGCCTAATACTAAGACAATTAAGGAATTGTCAGAATTTTTGAATATTCCAGAGGAAAAAACTGTTAAAGCGGTTATGTTGAAGGAAGTATTGGAAGATAAAGTAAATTATGTGTTGGCACTTATTCGTGGAGATTTGGATGTAAATGAAATTAAATTGAAAAATGCAGTGAATGCTTCGATGGAATTGGAAATGATGACTGAAGAAGAATGTGAAAAATTTGGGATTGTTCCTGGATTTGCGGGATCTTATGAGAAAAAAGAAGGACTTACAGTTGTTATTGATGAAACTGTAAAATATGTGAGAAATTTTGCGTTGGGAGCAAATAAAAAGGATTATCACTTTATTAATGTTAATTTGGAAGATTTGCATTATGATATAGTTGCTGATATTAGAACGGCTAGAGCGGGAGATATTTCGCCAGACGGAAAAGGTGTATTAAAAATTGCTCGTGGAATGGAAGTTGGACATATTTTTAAATTGGGAGATAAATATTCAAAAGCGTTAGATGCAAAAGTTTTAGATGAAAATGGTAAACAGCAAGTAATCCAAATGGGATGTTACGGAATTGGTGTTTCAAGATTGATGTCGGCTGTAATTGAGCAAAAACACGATGACTTTTGGAATTATTTGGCCAAAATCGATTGCACCGTATATTGCAGATGTGATTATTGCTAATGTAAAAGATGAAACTCAAGTAAATGTTGCTGAAAGAATTTATGAGGCGTTGAAAAATGAAAATATAGATGTTGTTTTAGATGACAGAAATGAGAGAGCAGGATTTAAGTTTAAAGATGCTGACTTAATTGGGTTTCCACTTAAAATTGTAGCTGGAAAAGGTGCAGCTAATGGAATTGTGGAAGTTAAAGATAGAGCAACTGGAGAAAGCGTTGAAGTTAAGGTTGAGGAAGTTGTTAATTTTTGTGAAAGAATTTTTTTGGCGAAATAATTTATAAAAAAAGGAGAAAAAATGTTAAAGAAAATATTATTTTTATTGTTAGCAAATGTATTTTTGTAATGAATTTGTCTGCTGCTCAAGAAATAATAATTCCAAAAGCGTTGAAACCTGGGGATACGATAGGACTTATTGCTCCAGCGAATTATAAAGGGATTCGGCTCAAGCGGAAGTGGATTATTTGTTATCGAGAGGATTTAAAGTGGTTTATGGAAGATCGTTTGATTCTACTTGGTATGGATTTGGTGGAACTGATTATGTTCGGGCAAAAGATATAAATGATATGTTTGCAAATCCAAATATTGATGCGATTTTTGCGATAAGAGGTGGATATGGAGTTATAAGAATTATTGATAAATTGGATTATGATGTAATTAAGAAAAATCCAAAAATTATATCAGGATTTAGTGATATAACGACGTTATTGTTAGCGATAAATGAAAAAACTGGACTTGTGACATTTCACGGGCCTATGTCTGACAATATAAAAGATATTCCAGAAACAACAGAAAATTCATTTAATAAATCGTTTACAAGTACAGGTTCGTACAATTTGTTGGATTTCGATAAATCTTATTCGATTATGAAGCCAGGACGAGGTTCAGGTAGAATTACAGGTGGGAATCTTTCATTGGTAGTTGCGACACTTGGAACTGATCATGAAATTGATACTGACGGAAAAGTTTTATTTTTAGAAGAAGTAAATGAAGATAGTTACCGTGTAGACAGAATGTTACAACAATTAAGATTAGCTGGAAAATTCAAAAACTTAAAAGGAATAATAATTGGAGATTTTAGGAATCCTAAAAAATCAGATCCGACTGATATGAGTATTGATGAAGTATTCTATGATAATTTTGGTAAATTGAATGTTCCAATTATAAAAAGGATTGAAATCAGGACACGTGAGACCATTTATTACGATACCAATTGGTGCAAAAGGTTTCGATTGATACGTATAAAAATGAAGCGATTGTTCAACAATCAGTAAAAATAAATAAAGCAAGATACGAGATAGAGGTAGAGTCTGTCTCGTTTTTTTATTAATGAAGAAAAAAAGAGATAATCTCAAATTTCTTGAGAAAAATCTCTTTTTAAATTTATAGAATATTATTATTTAATAACTCCTACTAAATCTCTAAGAACAAATGGAATAAATAAATGTCCATCAGCGAAATCAGTTGCTTCACCTTGATTATAAATTAAAAACTAAAGCTTCGTCTTCCATGTAGAAATTATGTTTTTTTAGAAACACCTTCAAATTTACCTTTTGCAGTAACTGGTGTAAGTCCAAATTCAGTAAATCTTTGATTTATAACTCTATTCAATTCACTTTCATAATTAGGTACGAACAAATCGCTTAATTGTAAAGGTTTACCATTTTTTTCAAATTAAATGAAATACCATCATAAATAATTTTTTTGAAGTACCATCTTTTGAATCTTTTTTTCTAAAAATTTTTAAACAAAGCACTCGCAAAAATAAGCATTGTTTGCTGTTAATTCGTAGCTTATTCTATATGATTTTGTTTTTAGTATTTTTTTGTACTCTTTTCAAAAAAGTTTTTCCACAGATTTATTCATGTTACTTGTGATGTCAGGATTTGATGCCATAAAAATATGGATAATTTCCTGTTGTAGTTGTTTTTTTCTATAACACGAACACCGTCAGCAGAACTTGGTACAAAGTTTTGGAATGTGAAAGTAGTATCTGCTGATGTTTTTTTTGCCGAGAATGAAAGATTGAATACCATTAACGACATTAATAATAATAATAATTTTTTTCATTGTATTAATCACCTCAAATAAATTTTTTTAGTTACAATGTATTATATCCTAAATTTCTTAAATAATCAAATTAAATTTTTTTGTCTTGATTTTTGCTTTTAAATTTACTTTTATTAATTGTCGAAAAAAATGGTGATAGTTTCAATGATAGGATATTATTTTTTTCTTGATATGATAATTTGTTATATGAATGGGATTTTTCAGATAAAAAAATATATGTTATATATTAGGTTATAAAAATAATGAATTTTACATATTTTTTTGAAAAAATGTTAATATTTGTATATGAAAGAAGTTTGTTAGGGTAAAAATAAATAAAAAGGATGGAGAGAAAATGAGAAATAGAGTGAAAAGGATAAAAAAACGATTTAAAGTTAATAAATAGCATGTGTTGTTGTATGTGTATGATAAGGTCTACAAGAAGTTAGAAATTTTATTTAATCTTCGAGTAGACGGTTTTTGATTAAAATAAAAAGCTATTCGGAGACATACAAAATCACAATATTTGATAATAAATCCGAATGTAAAAGTTCGGATTTTTTGTTTAAAAATTTTTTGGAGGAGAGAAAAATGAGAGAAAGAGATTTTGTGAAAGAGGCAGAAATTAAAGAACTGCAAGAAATTATTAAGCTGACGAAAGCGGCTTTGACTGACCCTGAGAAAGAAAAAGAGTGGAATGCGATAAGAACATCATTTGCACTTTATACTGAAGGGAGAGCAAAAGGGACATATATGATGCGTCCTCGTTATTATGAGAGTAAAATTACGCCAGATGAATTAGAATATTTGTTGGGAGTTGTGGAAAAATATGGAGATGGGAGACTTCATATAACTACAAGACAAGATTTTCAGTTGCATGGAATTGAAAGGGAAAATTTACCTAATGTTTTGGAAGCAATTTCAAAAATGGGATTTTTTACGAAAGCAACTTGTGGAGATTCTACAAGAGCAGTAATTACGCCAGAAACAACTGGTTTTGAGGAAGAAGTTTTTGATGTGGGACCTCATAGCCGAATAACGACAGACTATATTTTGAATGGCAGAACTTTTATGCATTTACCAAGAAAATACAAAATCGCTTTTTCTAATAAAGAAGAAAATTCATTGTATGTAAAAATAAATGATATTGGATTTCAAGCGGTAATTAAAGATGGAAAAAAAGGATTTAGAGTATATGTCGGTGGAGGATTAGGACCAATATCGTCAAATGCGATAATTTTAAGAGAATTTATTGAGGAAGATGAATTTTTGTATTATGTTCATGCTATGAGAAATGTTTTTAATGATCATGGGAACCGTAAAATAAGAGCTAGAGCTAGATTGAGATACGTATTATTAAAATTAGGTGAAGAAGAATTTTTAAAATTGTGTAATGAGTATGTGGAAAATTTTTATGCTGAAAAAGGAGATAGCTTAAAAAAATATACAAGAGAATTGCTTGATGAAGCGGCTCAAGAAAAAGATTTATTTGCAGGAGAAAGTTAAAGAGCTTGAAAAGTTTGAAGATTCAAATATTGTTGCTGGGAAAAATGGTAAATTTGGATATTATTTGAGACCTAAACGAGGGAATATTTATAAAGAAGATGGGCTTAAATTGGCTGAATTTATAAGAAATTTAGGATATGAAGTGGATATAAAAATTACAAGTAATCAGAGATTGCTTGTGAGAGGACTTGAGAGAGAAGATTTATTCAAGTTGAAGGAATTGATGAGTGATTATTATGGAGGAAGTGAGTTTTTTAATTCATATTCGTGTATTGGAAGTACGACTTGTAATGTAGGGATTTTGGATACGCCACCTATATTGGATTATGTTCTTCAATATTTTGAAAAGCCAGAAAAAAGAGAACTTGCAAATTATTTACCACAAATAAGAATTTCTGGTTGTCCAAATTCTTGTGCAACTCCACAAATTGCGAGACTTGGATTTAGTGGAAGACGTAAAAAAGATGGAGAATATTTTGCGATTTTTTCGAGAGGGAAATTTGATGATAAGGTAGTAAAATTAAATGAAATTATTGGAGAAATAAAAGCTACTAAAATACCATATTTTCTTGAAGATATTGCGAATATTATAAAAGCAGAAAATATTGAATTTGAGACAACTTGTGAATGAAGATCGATTTATTGAGTTGATTGAAAAATATAAGGAATTTGAGCTTGAAGCGATTGATTTTAATGATTTTCGTAAATGCTGATGCAAAAAGGGCTTGGTAAAATAAAAAAGGGAGAGAGAATCTATAGGAGAGAATCTATGTATGTTGAATTAAAAAAATATAAATAAAATGTATAACGACTATAAAGCGTCAAATGACATCAATTAAAGAAAAGAAAAAACTGTAATTCCAGGTTTTGGACTGACATTTGGAATATCACTGGCAATGTTGTCAATTTTAATATTGATACCGCTAGCCTCAATATTAGTCTATTCCTTTCGATTGTCACTTTCTGAATTTTGGCAGCTTATAACAGAAAAGGCAGTTTTAAGTGCACTTTTTACAAGTGTCGGTTGTTCATTCATTGCCGCCATTATAAATTGTATTTTCGGAGTAATTTTGGCATGGGTACTTGTAAAATACGATTTTTTTGGAAAAAGGTTTTTAGATGGAATGTTGGAATTGCCTTTTGCCTTGCCTACTGCGGTTGCAGGAATTACGCTTTCAAAAATGTATTCTGATACTGGAATTGTTGGAAGATACTTTGCAAAATTTGGAATAAAAATTTCATACACTCACATTGGAATAATAATTGCATTAATTTTCGTTGGAATTCCTTTCGTGGTAAGGGCAGTTCAGCCGATATTAGAAAAACTTGATAATCAGTACGAAGAAGCGGCGTACATATTAGGTGCAGATAGAAAAACAACTTTTTGGAAAGTAATTTTTCCAGAGATAAAACCTGCACTTTTGACAGGATTTGGACTTGCATTTTCGAGAGGAATTGGAGAATATGGAAGCGTAATTTATATTTCAGGAAACAGCCTAAAAGAGCATACACAAGTTATTTCCTACGTAATTATGCAAAAATTAAATTATGTTGACTATCCTTCAGCAACTGTTATAGCTTTTAGTAATGCTAATATTTTCATTCATACTTTTATTTTTTTAATAAACTTAGTTCAAAATGAACCAATTTAAGCGAACAAACAATATTTAGGGAAGGGGAAAAGCAATGGATAAAAAAATAACACGATAAAAATATGTATTAATAACAATATGTTTACTATTTGTTGGAATTATGCTAGTATTGCCACTAATAGCAATTATCATAAATTCACTTCAAAAAAAGGCTGGGCATTTTACATAAAAAAAGCCTAACTGACAAATATGTTTTATCAGCTTTGAAAGTGACGATAATTGCAACAATTTCAGCACTAATTATAAATACTTTTTTTCGGAATAACAGCAGCATGGCTTCTCACAAAATTTTTCTTTTCGTGGGAAACATATTTTAGCTACACTAATAGACATCCCTTTTCAATTTCACTCAGTAATTGCAGGTCTTGCTTTCATTATGACCTTTGGAAGAATGGGTTGAGCAGCACCGTATATTACGGCATTGAATAAATTTTTTTGTATTAGATATAAAAAAATAGTGTTCGCAATTCTAGGAGTAATTTTTAGCAACTGTTTTTTTGTGACATTTCCATTTATTTCAAGGGAAATAGTTCCAATCTTGAATGCGCAAGGAAAAAGATGAGGAAGAGGCAGCGGCACTAATGGGAGCAGATGGATTCACAATTTTTAGAAAAAAATAACATTACCACATATAAAAATGGGGATTACTTTATGGAATAATTCTTTGTACAGCAAGAGCATTAGGAGAATTTGGTGCAGTAAATGCACTTTCAAAAAGCAAGAGGAGGAACTTTCACATTGCCACTAGAAATAGACGCACTTTATTTATCAGGTTCATCAGAGTCAATAACAGCAGCTTTTTGCAGTATCTTCACTTTTAGTACTTATTTCGATAATAATTTTGATTATTAAAAAAATATTGTTGAACATAAATCTGTTAAAAAAAGGGATTTAATAAAAAAATAATTGCAAATTTGAACTAGAAAAATATATAATTGTATATGTAATTGTAATTTTATAACAAATTCAAATTTCTAAAAAAATTAATCAAATGAAAAAAATAGAAATTTGAATAAATAGCCGTAGCTTTTTAAGTTTGATTTCAAAAACGGCGTTACTATTAAAGTAAAAATAGTTATAAAATTTCTTAATTTTGGAGGGAAAAATGACAAAAAAATATGAAAACAATGGATGGTAACTAAGCTGCAGCTCACATAGCTTATGCATTTACGGAAGTTGCTGAATTTATCCAATCACTCCGTCATCAACTATGTCAGAGCATGTAGACCAATGGGCATCATACGGGAAGGAAAAACTTATTCGGAACACAAGTGAAAGTTGTAGAAATGCAGTCAGAAGCTGGAGCAGCAGGAATTGTACACGGTTCGTTACAAGCTGGAGCTTTAACTACGACATTTACTGCATCTCAAGGATTACTATTGAAAATACCTAATATGTACAAAATAGCAGGAGAATTGCTACCAGGAGTAATGCACGTAGCAGCAAGAGCTATTTCAACACAGGCATTATCAATATTTGGAGATCATCAAGATATTTATTCAGCAAGAATGACAGGTTGGACAATGCTTGCAACAAGCTCGGTTCAAGAAGTAATGGACTTAGCAGGAATCGCACATTTAGCAGCAATTAAATCAAGAGTCCCTGTTATGCACTTTTTTGATGGTTTCAGAACATCACACGAAATAAATAAAGTGGAAGTTATGGATTACGATTTTCTTGAAAGTCTACTTGATAAAAAAGCTGTTAGAGAATTTAGAGAAAGAGCATTAAATCCAGAAAAACCAGTAACTAGAGGAACAGCACAAAATGATGATATTTATTTCCAAGCAAGAGAAGCTCAAAATAAATTTTATGAAGCTGTACCTGATATTATAAACGACTACATGAAAAAAATTAGCGAAAAAACAGGAAGATATTATGCACCATTTGTTTATTACGGAGCAGAAAACGCCGAAAGAGTTATTGTTGCAATGGGTTCTGTAAACGAAACAATTAAAGAAGTTGTAGATTATTTAAATAAAAAAGGAGAAAATGTAGGAGTGCTAAACGTTCACTTATACAGACCTTTTTCAAGCAAATATTTCTTCGATGCAATGCCAAAAAGCGTGAAAAAAATTGCCGTACTTGACAGAACAAAAGAGCCAGGAGCATTAGGAGAGCCATTATACATGGACGTAAAAGCACTTTATTACGGAAAAGAAAATGCACCTGAAATTGTAGGTGGAAGATATGGATTGTCATCAAAAGATACAACACCTGAACAAATTGTAGCAGTATTCAAAAATATTGCACAAAAAGAGCCTAAAAATAATTTTACAATAGGAATTGTTGATGACGTTACATTTACATCACTTGCACTTGAAGAAGAAGTTTTCACAGGAAATGAAGATGTGAAAGAGTGCCTATTTTACGGACTTGGTTCAGATGGAACTGTTGGAGCTAATAAAAATTCGATAAAAAAATTATTGGAGATAAAAACAGACTTGTATGCACAAGGTTATTTTTGCGTATGATTCTAAAAAAAGCAGGAGGAGTGACAAGATCACATTTGAGATTCAGTAAAGATCCCAATTCACTCAACTTACTTAGTTACAAGACCAGGTTTTGTAGCTTGTTCAGCACCCTGCATACCTTGGAAAAATACGATATGATTTCTGGATTAAAAGAAGGAGGAACATTCCTATTAAAACACAATTTGGGATAAAGAAAGATTAATTCCAAGTATTCCAAATGAAATTAAACGAGAATTAGCTAGAAAAAAAATTAAATTTTTCATTATAAATGCTACAAAATTAGCTAAAGAAATTGGATTAGGAAACAGAACAAATACAATTATGCAATCAGCCTTTTTCTATCTTTCAGAAGTAATTCCGCACGAAGAAGCAAAAGAGTATATGAAAGAATATGCAGAAAAAAGTTACGGAAGAAAAGGGAAAAGACGTAGTTCAAAAAGAACTGGAATGCTATTGACAGAGGAATTGATGGTTTAGAGCAAGTGGAAGTATTACCAGAATGGGCAGACCTTGAAGTAAACGAACAAATTATCGAAGCAGCAAAACCTGAATTTATCAAAAAAATTGTAGACCCAATTAACCATATGAAAGGTAACGAATTACCAGTTTCATCAATCATAGAAACAGGAATGGTAGACGGAACTTTCCAACCAGGAACTGCAAATTACGAAAAAAGAGGAGTAGCGTCAGAAGTACCAGAATGGCAACCAGACATGTGTATACAATGTAATCAATGTGCCTATGTTTGTCCGCACGCTGTAATACGACCATTTTTATTAGATGAAGAAGAGATGGCAAAAGCACCAGAAGGAATGCCAACAGTAAAAGCATTAGGTGGAAAAGCATTCGAAGGATTACAATATAAAATTCAAGTATCACCTTTAGATTGTACAGGATGTAGTGCATGTGTTGATGTTTGTCCAGCTCCAAAAGGAAAAGCAATTGTTATGAAATCAATAGAATCACAAATTGATAATCACGAAATAGAATATACAGATTACTTATTCGATAATGTTTCATACAAAGATAAATTGATGAATAAAGGAACAGTAAAAGGTTCACAATTTGCAAAACCATTATTTGAATTTTCTGGAGCGTGTGCAGGTTGTGGGGAAACACCATACATTAAGTTAGTAACACAATTATTTGGAGAAAGAATGATCATAGCAAATGCAACAGGATGTTCATCAATTTATGGAGCCTCAACACCATCATCACCATACACAACGGCTGAAAGTGGTTGCGGACCTGCATGGGCATCTTCATTATTCGAAGACAATGCCGAATATGGATACGGAATGTTCCAAGCTGTAAATACAATTCGTCACAGAATTTTAAAAAGAATGGAAGAAATAAAAGAAGATGTTTCTTCAGAACTTTTTGAATTATTTAATAAATTTTCAGAAAAATTTTGATGATGGAGATAAAACTACAGAAATACGTGATGAATTAGTAGCAGCATTAGAAAAAGAAAAATTTGAAAATGCGAATGAAAAAGTAAAAAACAATATTTCAGAAATATTAGAATTAGAAACAATACTTAATCAAAAAATCTATCTGGATGTTTGGTGGAGATGGATGGGCCTACGACATAGGGTTTGGTGGACTTGACCATGTTCTAGCCTCTGGAGATGACGTAAACATACTTGTACTTGATACAGAAGTTTACTCAAATACAGGAGGTCAATCATCAAAATCTTCAAGAACTGGAGCAGTTGCAAAATTTGCAGCCTCAGGAAAACCAGCCAAGAAAAAAGATTTAGCCGCAATATTAATGACTTACGGAAATATCTACGTTGCCAAAGTGTCAATGGGAGCAAACCAAAACCAAACATTAAAAGCAATAAAAGAAGCGGAAGCATATCCAGGACCATCAATAATAATAGCTTATTCACCTTGTATTGAACACGGTATAAAAGCAGGTATGGGTAAATTCCAAACAGAAGAAAAATTAGCAACAGAAGTAGGATATTGGCCAATTTTCAGATTTGATCCAAGATTAGTTGAAAAAGGTAAAAATCCATTGCAATTGGATACAAGAAATCCAGCTTGGGGAAAAAAATATGAAGAATTTTTTTACTAGGAGAAAGAAGATATGCAACTTTGGCTGCAGAATTTCCTGAAAAGGCAAAAGAATTGCTGGAAACAAATTTGAAAAATGCTAAGGATAACTGGAATTATTATAAACGTATGGCGGCAATGGATTATTCAATAGAAGAATAAGTATATAATTTTGATTAAAAATAAAAGCTTTAAATATATTGTGAAATATAGAAAAAAATCACCCTATATATTTATAGGGATTTATATTATTTTGCAGAAAAAGATATGAAAGGAATTTGTATGCAGTAATTTTATCATATTCAGACTGAAAAAAAATGATGTAAAAATAAATATTGAACTATTCAGGTAAACTACCATGTATATGAATTTGAACTGATATAAGTCAGAACAGATAGCAAAGATGAAGTCATGACTACAGGACTTTTCAATAAGAAGCCTCAGTTATGGAAACAGGAAAGTTATCCTCCATGTAGAAAAACAGAGGTATGTCTGTCCTATATGCAAAAAAGGACAACTTCCTCAATAGGTATTGTGGACAGGAACTGCAGCATCTCAAACGAAGTCAAGGATGAGATAAGAAAAAAACTTTCTGAGATGAAGTCATTCACTCAAATAGGAAGGGAAGAAAATACAAGCATATCAACTGTCATGAGGATATTTCATGACATTGAAGTTCCTCATAAGGAGCTGGACTATGAAACTGTATACCTTGATAAATTTAGATTAACTAATTCTTCTGATTGACATAAGAATTAGAAAAGTGATATGATGAACGAATAAGAAAAAGATAAATTATGAATTTGAGGGGGTGTTTTTTTGTGTCAACAATTAAAAATTGAAAACCCTCACTTTCTCATATTATGGCTATGTAAAACCTATATTTGATAATGTATCATTTTCATTTGATACGAACTGGAAAAACAGGGTTAATAGGAAGAAACGGAATTGGAAAAATCAACACTGTTTAAGCTACTTTTAAACAAAGAAGTTTATAAAGGGAAAAATCAGCAAAAAGCGTTGACTTTATTAAATTCCCACCCAATATAAGTGATGCTTCAAAAATTAGGAATTGAGTTATATAAAGAACTAATATCAGATGAGGAAGAATGGAAACTATTTAGAGAACTTAAACTTGCTAAATATAGATGAAAAATCTTATTTATAGAGAGTTTGAAATGCTTTCTAAAGGAGAACAAACAAAAAAATTTTTTTTTAGCTATTTTTGTTTACAAGAGAAGATGGATTTTTACTTATTGATGAACCAACAAACCATTTAGATATGGACGGAAGAAAAAGTTGTGAGTGAATATCTGAAAAAAATAAAAAAAGGTTTTTTTGCTTATATCTCATGATAGAGATTTTTTTAGATGGGTGTATCAATCATGTAATTTCTATTAACAGGAATTCTATTGATGTCCAATCAGGAAATTTTTACATCATGGTATGAAAAATAAAGTGATGAAAGACCGATTTGAAATCAGTCAAAATGAGAAATTAAGAAAAGATATTAAACGATTAAAAGAAGCTGCTAGACAAAGTAAAATTTGGTCTGATAAAATTGAAAATACTAAAAATGGTGTGAAAGTATCTGGCGTAAAACCAGACAAAGGACATATAGGTCATCAGTCAGCCAAGATGATGAAAAAAATCTAAGAATTTGGAGAATAGACAAAAATAAGGCAATAGAAGAAAAACAAAATTTACTAAAAAGATATTGAAATAAAGGAAAGTCTATTATTGTATCCATTACATCATCACAAAAATCCTCTAATATCAGTTTGCGATTTATCATTATACTATGGAGAAAGACAGATATTAAGTAATGTAAGCTTTGAGATAAAACAAGGTGATATAGTAGCCATATATGGATGTAATGGTAGTGGAAAATCAACCTTGATTAAAATTTTATTAGGTCTAAATCATGAGTATACAGGTGATGTAAAATTAGCAAGTAATTTAAAAATATCGTATATTCCTCAAGACACATCTAATTTAACAGGAAGCCTAAATGAGTATATTCATAAGCAAGGTGTTGATGAAACATTGTGCAAAACAATTCTTAGGAAATTAGATTTTGCAAGAGAATTATTTGAAATGGATATGAAGAACTATAGCGATGGACAAAAAAAGAAAGTTTTAATTGCTGCAAGTTTGTCAAAACCAGCTCATTTATTTGTTTGGGACGAACCGCTGAATTATATAGATGTAATATCGAGAATACAGATTGAGGAAATTATAAAAGAAGCAAAGCCTACACTAATATTTTGTGGAGCATGATAAGAGGTTTGTAGAAGATATAGCTAATAAAAATAATACGATTATAAACTAAATAACAAATCCCAGTTTATCGAAGTAAAAATAATTAAATAAAAAAATTACATAGAACTTTCATTGAAACTTATAATTTTAGATAAAATGAAAAAGTTTTTTTATCATTATTTTCAATATATTAAAAAAATAAAAACTGGTTCTATAATATATATGGGGTTGAAAAAGAAATAGAAAAAAATAGCATAAATAACAAATTCATAGTATTATGTTTTTTTGCCAAAAAAAGACATAAGAAAGGAATTTGTATTTATGAAAAAATAATTTTACCACATTCAGACCTGAAATAAAAAGATGTCAAAATAAAAAAACTGGACTATGAAACTGTATACCTTGATGAATTTAAGGGGAATGCAGATAAAGAAAAGTACCAGCTGGCAATATATGATACAAACCATATCCTGATAGATATTTTAAAGGACAGGAAATCATCAACCATAAGGGAATTCCTTCTATGTCATAAAGACAGTATAAAAAAGGTTGGAATGGACATGTTCATGCAGTTCAGGAATACAGTATACTCCTGTCTTCCACATGCTGATATTGTAGCAGACAAATATCATGTCATAAGGCAGGCAAACTGGATGATAAGGGATGTGAGGATAAGATTATTCAATTCAGACATAAAATACAAGTAATATAAGAAATATTGGAAACTGATAGCAAAGAATCCAAATAATACGTTCAGTTCTTTACAGAAGAAGAGACTAAAGAAACTGAAGAACCTTTCAGAGATATTTTCAAGGGCTTATGATCTTAGGACAAAATTTTTCAGTATATTTGAAATAAAGGATGTCACAATATTCAGTCATGAACTGAAGAACCTGATAGGAGAACTGAAGGAATCAGGAATAAAGGATGGTATTAAGTTAGGGGAAACATTATCAAACTGGGAAAGAAGAAATAAATAATATACAAAAAAATATAATATAAATAATGGATTTGTTGAAGGGAAAAAAATAACAAGATAAAAAGTAATAAAAGAGGATATCTTATGGGATAAAAAAATTGACAACCTTAAAAAAAGCTTATTCAGCTTAGAATCTCTTGAGGTTACCGAACTTTTTTTCCACCCCCACTCTTGACAAAGAGCCTTTTTAATAATCAAAAAAATGTGCTTAATATATTGAATGACTTTTTAGAGGAGGCAACTGTCTCCTCTATTTATAGTTATTAAAAAAATTGTATTACAAAACATCCAACTTAGTTGGATTAAAAGAATATTAATGATATTTTTTTAAGTGGCGGATAAAGATAATGATAGATTCCAAGACAATCATCCTGATTTTGACAGAGTAAAAAAATATAGGGGCAGCCAAAATAACATAATAAAATATTTTTAGCTGTCTTTTTTAAATCATTCTGCTTTGTGATATTTCCTTCATAACTTCCCTTATCAATCTTTCTCCTCCTCTTAAATATGGAATATTTGTCCCTTTTCCTGCTTCGATAATAATATCTGCCAAACAATTTGTTTCTATTACTTTTTCCATTGTATCCGCTCTTGCCCCATTAAAATACACTTTGTGAGCCTTGTCCCTATCCTTGCCGTAGTTTGCAAAGAAAGTGTGGTACATTGCTCTTCTCTTCATCTTTTTTCTTGAAAAGGCTTTTGACCTGCTTGAAAGAGAGCTTGAGCATTCATGAGATACTAGAGCTTCTGTCCTTGACCCTATGTAGTCCTTTTCTGTATAGATTCTTCTTATCTTCTCATACTGGTTAAGCAGCATCTTTTCTTCTCTGGCTTACATTTTCTTTTTTTCCTTAAAAGTCTCATAAAAGTTTTCAAGTTCTCTAAAATTATCTTTCTCAAGCCATATGCTTGTCAATGAGCTTGTTCCTGTCCTTGCACAGCTTCTCAATTTCACGATGTATAGCAACCATCCTCATATATGTATTTCTGCTTCTTCTACATTTCATATGATCTTCATCAATTTCCATATATACTGGTGAATCATCATCCTTTTCGAACTTTTTAAATATTAAGTTTTGGCATTTCAAAAAGAATTGACAAGATTATACACGGTAGCTTTTTGAAATACCGTAAGTCTTTGCAACAAATGAAGCCGCAGTATGCTGATATTCAAAAAAAGTATAGTAAAAATCAGCTCCTCAGAAAGCCGTCTGTACCGCTTTAAGTTCAATTTTTTTCATCAATGTAGTAGCAGACACCTGTTTTCTTGTCTACATATTTTCGATGTTCAAAAGTTACATATCCCAAAAAGCAGTAGTAACAGTTCTTTTAATAAATCCCTTTGCTTTTTAAATCTATCCTTTCTTTCATTGGAATAAAAAAATCTGTCATCAACTTTTTTTGACATAAACTCTAAAACAATATTTCAAAAGCCTTTTGTGATAAATAGTTTAAATTGTTGTTCAAACGAAAGTTTGAAGGAAAAAAATATTTTTAAAAAAAGTCTTTATAAGTGAATAAAAAATCTGATATTCTAATCATAGAGCAAACCACCTTTCAATAGGATTGGGTGATTATATTGTAACTGGTTTCCTTTTTTTGTTAATTAAAAAATTTTATTAAATTTATTTGCCCCTATATTTTTTACTCTGTCAATGAACTTGCGACATATTGACAAATAATACGATAAGTTGTATAATTGCAATAGTTATTCGTTGAATTGGTGCTAAAAAACGCTTCATAGAGTAAAACACTCTACGAATAAAGAATCATGATAAGGAATTACTTTAAAGCTGGCATCATAAATTTTATCTATGGAGGGAGTATGAAAGCATTTGAGATGGAAGCAAAAAAAGAATTATGTTGTATTCAGCTAGTCAATGATTTGCCTGTACTACGTGCTCATCTTGGTGTTTCACAAGAAGAAGTTGCAGAAAAAATAGGTGTTTCAAGACAAACTTATAATTCATATGAATCAAAGAAGCGAAAAATTCCATGGAATATATGCATAGTATTAGTTTCTTATTTTGTTAGTAACAGTAAGACTCTTGAAATGATAAAAGGCAATACGTACACTTTGGAACTCATGGAAGAAATCTTTAACTCAAACTTCCCATACCAATAAGGTGCGAATCCCATTTTGGGTATAGGAAGTCTTAGTCTTTAAATAAAAAGGAAGAGGGAAAAAATTATGTTTGAACTAATAGTAGCCATTATACTTATTTATCTTGCATGCTTACTGATTGTAAAAGTGTTGATACCAGTTGGTGCTGTTGTAGGTGGAATCGCTTTGGTTATAGTTGCAGGAGTAGCTGTAATTGTTGGCTTTTTCACAGCATTTGCAAACTATATTAAGGCTGTGCGAGAAAATATTAATTTTAGAAATTGGGAATGGGAAAAGGATGATGAACCGGCAAAACGCAGCTATTTTTTTGGACCTGGATATGCTCAATTAACAGGAACCATTAAAAAAGCTTTTGAACTAAATGCACTATCAGGAGAAAAAGTTAGTACAATTGCAAAAGGGTTTAAGGGCGATAGCGATGGAATATGGGGAGGAATTAAATCAATATATGGTGTTATATATCTGATTATTGCTGATATATGTATTTATGTTATTGGTTCTTTATTATGTGCTGTATTCGGAATTATTCATGGAGCTATTACATCGGTAATAATGATATTAACTTATATTATTTTTATAATCGTATGGATAATTGACAGATTGTATTTGCTTAAAAATGAGATTAGATCAGACTGTCCAGTTTGTCATAGTAGATTCTTGATCCCTACATTCATGTGTCCTGAATGTGGAGCAATGCACAAGAAACTTGTTCCAGGACCATATGGAATATGGAAGCACAAGTGTACTTGTGGACATAAAATTCCATCAACTTTTCTTAGTGGTAGATCAAAACTTGATGCGAATTGTCCAGATTGTGGATCTCCTTTAGTTGCGTCAGATGCAAGACAGCTTGTCTTTCAGTTGATTGGTGGAAGTAAATCAGGAAAAACAGTATTTCTGTCAGCGTATTTCCATAAATATTTAGAAAAATTAAGAAAGAATCGAAATTTAGAGATTGAAATTTCAGACCAGTATCAGCCATTTTTTGCTGAATTAGAAGAATGGTATAGCGGTGTCGAGTGTCCTGCTACAGCGCAGCTTAATTCGCAAATGTACCCGCTGCTAATTAATAGTTCATTGGGAATAAAGCGTCAGTTTTCTATTTATGATATTGCGGGAGAAATGTTTGATGGATTTACGGCAGAAAGTGAAATCCTTCAGCAACAATTTCATTATTGCAATGGCCTTTTATTCTTAATTGATCCTTTCAGTAGTGGAAATCTTCGTGAGGATAGAATCAACTCTGGTGAAGACATGTCGGACTTTAGTGATATGCCGGTTGAGGATGTGGTAACGAATTTTATAAATTATCTTGTTACTATAGGACATAAGAAAGCAAATGCGAGATGTACAATACCTATGGCAGTACTAATAGCAAAGGCTGATGTGAGAGAAATTAAAAGGGTAATTGGCCCTGCTAAAATTTCGAGTGTGTTCAAGAATAATCAAAATGGATATACAAGTTATGATGAGGCTCGTGATGGTGAATGCAGAAAGTTTTTGATGGATATCGGTTTGTCTGCAACAGTAGAAAATCTAGAGACAGAGTTTTCAAATTTGCATTATTTCCCTGTAAGTGCTATGGGACATGCACCAGATGGAAGTGAATATGAACCGTGGGGTGTCACAGATGCAATTGATTGGATGTTGCCGTTAGCAGATAAGGAGTTGGCGGATCTGATTATGTAAACTAATATGATAAACGAATAGGAAGGAGATAAATATGGCATTAGATAATAAGCTAAAGTCAGAAATGACAGGTAGTGGAACTTGTTCGAGTCAGAACAGTACAGCACCGGTTCCAAATTTCCAAAATACTCAATCTGAATCTGAACCATCTGTACAGGGTACACGGATAGATGATGGGAAAGTTTCTCCGAAGGCGGTGCCGAAACCACAGCCAACAGTTCATCAGGAGTCTCATGACTCCACGGAAATGCTTTTAATATCTATTGAAAAGCAACTAAAGTCATTAAATCAAAGTGTGGCAGATTTAGAGCAAGAAGTTAGTTCTTGTAAGAATCCGGATTATAGAGTTGTATTTTCTAAAATTGATTCCGCAAGAAGTAGCATTGAGAAAATGATTTTGGGGATTAGTGAAAATCAAAATACTTCAAATGATAGCTGTTTAGTAGAAAAAATTGCAAAATTTGAAGAAATACTCATTGCGGTAACTGAAAAGCAAGATAAAAATGATAGACAGCTAGCACAGACATTAAGGGAAATGCGAACTTCCAAATCCAGGTACGCCAAGGAATGCAAAAGGATCTCGATGTACTGAAAGAACAACAAAGCGGAGAACAATTTAATCCAATTTTAAAAGAAATTGCTTCAATGTATGTTGAGTATCAAACTTTACTTGAGGATGAAACTATCTCAGATTTATCTAAGAAAAATCTCAAAGCATTGTTTGAACAGATGGAAGATTTACTCATAGATTATGATGCAGAAATAACTCGTAGTGAGGTGGGAGACACTCGACAAACAAGAAGCACAAAGATTATTGAGAAGGTTTCTACTGCTGATCAGGAGAAGCACAATACTATAGCAACAAGCAGAAAACCGGGCGTTTTGAGAGGCAGAACAGTTTTATATCCTGAATTTGTAGATGTCTACGTATATGATCCTACTATTATTCAAGAGGAAATATTTGATCAAGCTTCAACAGATCTGGATAATAATCTGGAAGAGGGGCTAGCAGGGAATATCATTACGGAAACTGTTGTTAGTGAAGCCCCAATAGATAAAGAAATTCTTGAGGAAGACGAAGAAAAAAACATAGATAAGGAGAATTGATATGAGCACATATGGTATTGATTTAGGAACAACTTACTCTTGTATTGCAACTTTAGATCGTAATGGTAATCCTGAAGTTGTTAGAAACCAAGCGGATGCAAGTGATACTTTGGCATCAGCAGTATTTTTTGAAAGTGCAGACAATGTTGTTATTGGTAATAGTGCCAAAGATATGGTTGAAACAGATGGAGAAAGAGTTGTCCAGTTTGTAAAACGCGAAATTGGAAAACCTAATGCACGCACTTATGAATTTTATGGAAAAACATACACTCCAGTCGAGATTAGTGTACTTATTCTTCGCCGTTTGAAGGAGATGGTTGAAGAGCAGGGTGGTTCCGTAGATGATGTTGTTATTACCTGTCCTGCGTATTTTGGTCTTGAAGAGCGTAATGCAACAAGAAAGGCAGGCGAACTTGCGGGTATGAATGTTCGAAATTTAATTGACGAGCCTACAGCAGCGGCACTTAGCTATTGTGCTCGTCAATTCCAAGAAGAAAGAACTATTTTAGTTTATGACCTTGGTGGTGGTACATTCGATGTTACTATTGTAAAAATGTCACTAGTAATGAATAGCGATGGAAACGAGGTTCAGAAGGTTATTGTTATTGCAACAGGTGGCAATGATGAACTTGGTGGTAAAGATTGGGATGATAAGCTTTTCGATCACATTCTTCAGGCTTGCTGTGACGAAAATGGCCTCACACCAGACGAAATTGATGTTGAAACTCGTCAGCTGATTAGAAGTCGTGTAGAAACTACCAAGAAGAAGCTTAGTAATGCTGAGACAGCAAAAGTAAAGATAAATGTCAATGGTGCGATGACCACAATTAATATTACCCGTGAAGAGTTTGAAAATCTTACTTCGGATAAAGTGGCTCAAACTATGACATACGTTGAAGACACTCTGCAGAAAGCTGGAAATATTGAAATCGATACGGTGTTACTTGTGGGAGGTTCTACATTTATGCCGATGATTCGTAATGCAGTAGAAGCAAGATTTCCTGGAAAAGTGCAGATTGAGGATCCGGATAGAGCAGTTGCAAAGGGAGCTGCAATTTGGGCAAGTATATTAGTTGAAGAAGCAGAAGAGGTTGCACCTTCGCCGAAACCTGTTGACCCGGAACATCAGCCATCGCACGGAAGTGGTATTTCTAAGAGATTTGATGTTGTAATTCCGACTCCTCGTTCTTTCGGTCCTGGTGTATTAAATGAAGTTGGTGATTATATTATTGATAATATAATTAAAATGGGAGAAATTATACCAGCAACAGCTATGAAAACTTACTACACAGCGGCTGATAATATGGAGAAGATTGTTCTTCGTGCTTTTGAGAATATGTCACAGGACGAAATCCTTACACCTTGTGTGAATAACATGGGTGAACCACAGCAGACCGATCCGGCACATAACGTAAAGCTTCTGGGCGAACTTGAGATGCTTTTACCTCCTAACACAAAAAAGGGATCTCCTATAGAAGTTACTTTCCAGATAGATGCAGTTGGTGTATATGTAAAGGCTGTAAATCTTTCTACCGGTGAAATTGTGGAGACTACACTTAGAATGGAATCTGATGTTGATGCAGAAACAAGTGCAGTTAATCAGGTGAGTATTTCTGCCGAATAAAACATTCTTAGTTAAATAAATGAAAATGCACTATGCGTCTGTGGCGCATAGCGTATTTTTCGTCGAAAAGGATTTTTTTCTAATTAGCAATATGTTGAAAAGCTAAAATTATACTTAGGAGGACTATCAATGGGAATAAAAGTTGGAATTGATTTAGGCACTACATTCTCAGCTGTTGCGATGATGGATGAGAAAAAAGGACAACCTGTTATTGTTTCTAATACATTGGGAGAAAGAATCACGCCATCTGTTATTCAGTTTACAGAGGACGATGAGATAATTGTAGGTGCTGAGGCAAAGGAAGCTTTTGAAGCTGGCGAATCTGGATGTGCCTCTGTGTTTAAGAGAAGTATGGGAAGTAATGATACATACTGTTCTTTTAATGGGAAACAATATACAGCAGAAGATTTATCTGCAATTTTACTTCGTTATCTTAAAGAAGAGGCGGAAGCAGTAACGCATCAAAAGATTGATGAAGCTGTTGTGACCGTGCCTGCGTATTTTTATCACAAGGAGCGTCAAGCAACCATGAAGGCTGCCAAAAAAGCAGGCTTAAATATTCGCCAGATTATTAACGAGCCAACAGCAGCAGCTATGAACTATGGTGTTAATCATTGGCGTGAAAATGCTCGTGTTTTGGTATATGACCTTGGTGGAGGAACATTTGATGTAACTCTTGTACAAATGAAGAAAAACAATCAGATGGAATCTTTACAGACTACAGGAGATCATACACTTGGTGGAAAAGATTGGGACGCTCGTTTAAGTGCAGAAATTGAAAGCAAAATTGAGAGTGAAACAGGCTTCTATATCTCAGAGTATCCAGAAATACATCAAACTGTAATTCAAAAATGCGGAAAAATATAAAAAAACAGCTGACAACACGAAATGTTGCAAATGTCAGACTTAATCTTCCAAACTATGGTTGGTATTCAACAACTATATCACTTGAAGAATTTGAACAGAGTACAACAGATTTGATTGAAAGAACTGGAACACTTTGTGAAAGTCTTCTAAGAGGATTAGGAATCGGATGGAGAGACATAACAGATATTCTCTTGGTTGGTGGTTCTACAAGAATGCGTCAAGTGTCGTCGTATTTGAAAAGAATTAGCGGTCATACACCACTTGTCCAGGTAAATCCAGATGAAGCGGTTGCATTAGGAGCTGCTATTCAAGTACATCTTCCATTACCAGAATACAGCGTAATCACTATGGCACCACCTGAACAAGAAAACACCAGCAATTCAGAGTTCTTTAAGTTTAAGAGACAGGAGTCGAAAACTGCGTCGCAACAAGCACAGAAGTATACTTTGCCAGGCACTGTTGGAAAGGAAACTCCATTAAATAATGCATTGTGTATGAGTCATGTTGATGTAGTTGCACATGCAATGGGGGTCATTGCGGTAAATGCGGAGGGAACGCATTATATCAATAAAACAATCGTGCCGGCCAATCAGAAAATACCTGTCAAATGTGCAGAAGCATTTCACTACTACACGTCAGCACGTGGAGATAATGAAGTAGAAATTTATGTTTTACAAGGAACAAAAAGCACCGTTAGACTGTGAAATTATTGGAAAATATGTTGTTTCTGGAATTAGCCATGATAGAACTGACAATCCTACAACAATAAAAATCCAGTATAGCTATGACATAAATGGCATGGTTCATGTTCAGGCTCGTCAGGGAAGTGGTACAACAGATTTGCTCTATTAGAGAAGAGGCTGTTCCAGCTGACATGAGTAAATTTGGAAGACCTATTGATCCACAAGAAATGAAGCCAATTGCAGAAGCCTTGTCAGTTGTAATGGCAGTGGATGTTTCAGGGAAGTATGTCTGGAAAAACCTATAGAAGATGCTCGTAATGCAATGTGCCATTTTGTTGATAATTTTGAGGATTATCCAGGAGATGTTGAAATTGGTGTTATTGCAGTATCTGATTCATCAAAAGTAGTTCAGCCTTTAACTAGCAATTTATACAAGTGTAAAACATCTATCAGATCAATTACTGAGTGCATGACAGGTGTATGTAATGCAGGGCATCCATTTAATGACATTCAATCTATGCTTGGAAGCTTAGATGGAAAACGTCTAGGAATTGTCCTTGCAGATGGAATGTGGGAGAATCAGTCATTAGCAGTAAGTGAAGCGAAAAGTTGTCATCGTATGGGAATTGACATTACGGGAATCGGTTTTGGTAGTGCTGATGAAAAATTTTTACGTGATATAAGTTCAGGGGATATTGATTCCATGCTTGTTGACCAGAGCGAATTGACTCAAAGCTTTGGAAAGATTGCACAGGAAATTGGTGGAAGTAATACAGGAAAGCATGGGCGTACAGGTGCAGAAACATCAGTTGCTACATGGTTAGCAATTAATGAACAATAGTGAGAGGTACTTATCCGATGGACAGACGAAATTATTTTGAGATTCTTGGACTTGACTTTGATCCGCCTGAAAAAAACCAGCGACGTATAGATAAAGCAATTGCTGAGTGGAAAAAGCGTACAGAAGATATGCTTGCAAATGAAACAATTGCAACACGTAGAGCTGTACTTTCAGACGAATTGTCTCTTCATGATAATATGGTTGAGACTTTACATGAGAACAAGACCAGAAATATAGAGGCGCGAGCTCTTAAAAAGATTCGCACTCAACAATTAGAAAAGTTGATTGATATTATGCTGATCGGACAATCGGGAACTCCTGAAGTGACAAATGCACAGATAAGAAATGTGCATTTAAAATTAAAATTGTCCTCTAAAACAATAGAAGATACTTACATAAAAAAAGGATTCGTTATACAGCAAGTAACTAAAACTGTCAATCTTAACGATGCGTTTTTGACCACTGTGGTAGCAGGAAATATCAGTAGTAAGATTTCACAGCTTCAAACAATGGCAATACCTAAATATCCGTGGACACCGAATGTTTCAGATTTATATGATTTAGCATGTTATTTTGGTGGGGGAAGTGATAGCGATACTGGAAGTTATCACAAAAAAAGAACAACAGAATTATATAGCATTATGGAATCTTGGGCAGCACAATTTGCAAGTGATATGAGTACACAAGGTCATTTGTTGGCAGATTTGTTCACAGCTGGAACTACTCAAGTTTTCAACACTGAGTCAAATCGAAAAAAATACGATCAGTCTCTAGAACGAGAAAAGATGAAAGAATTCTTTTCATTATTAAAAACTGCGCCAGAAGATTTCAAAAAAGATCGTTACTTTGCGGACAGTTGCATTAGAACAATACAAAAGAGTTTTCCGGATTATAATTTATCACTGGCATTATATAATCAGGAAGCCGGACTAATGCAGGATCCATACGAACCGTTAGAAGCATTAATTCACTTGACGTGTAATTCGTGTAAAGCTCCAGCAGAGTTTAGAACTAGAGAGGACGCTGAACGAGGAAAATGTGTTGTCTGTGGGGCGTCATTTTATGTCGAGTGTCCAAAATGTCATAAGAAAGTACCAGCGATAGCGGATCGATGTTCTTGTGGATTCCTGATTTCAGAGATGCAATTCTTTGATGATTATATTAAAGCTGCTGAATTTGCTCTTAAAGAAATGGATTTAGGTGAAGCTAGTAAGCAGTTTGCAAATGCAGAAAATGCTTTTCCGGGACATCCAAAACTTTTAACCTTGTCGCAAAGAATAAAAGCAGAGCGAGACAAGTATGATAAGCCACTCAATGAATTAAAGGCTTTAATAGCTGCGCGTATGTTTAGTAAGGCACAAACATTATTGGGAGCATTAAGTGCCTCAATGCCTCAATTAAAACTAGATAGTCAGAAAAAAGTGATAGATGAAAAAATGGCAGAAGTTAAACGCTTGATGCCATCTGGATCACTATCACCTGTTGACAAAGCAAATAGATGCGTAGAAATCCTTCAAATTGTGGAAGATTATCAGCCAGCAATAGATGTATTGATTGCTTCGAGACCAAGGAAACCTTTAAACTTAAATGCAGCAGTAACGGGAACATCTTCATTGATATGTACTTTATCGTGGAATGCAACTGGTGATAAGGGTATTAAATATCAAGTTGTAAGAAAGAAGAATGGTATTCCGCAAAGACAGGCAGATGGTGAAGTTTTGGCTGCGGATATTGGGGATCTTAGTTATAAGGATACTTCTTTGCAACCAGGTATTAGCTATGGGTATGCAGTTTTTGCATGCAGAAGAAATGTTTTTTCAGATCCATCTGTGTGTGAGATTGCAAACTTTAGTGAATTAGATACAAAACATCTTCGAACTTCGGCTGAGAATGGTATTTGTCGTTTTAGTTGGGTTTTACCTCCAAATTGCATTGGAGTCCGTATTCTTAGAAGTACGAATGCGATTCCATCAGAAAATGTTACTTCTGGAAGTACTGTTGTAGCTGCTAAGGCATCAGCAAACTTTGATGACTCTGGAGTTTCAAATAACAATACATATGGTTATCGTTTACAATGCGTATATCCATATGAAAATAGCTTTAGGTATAGTAAGGGTGTTACTGTCATGCTAACGCCAGAACAACCACCTGTAGCATTAAGAAATATTACATCACGTATCGAAGGCCGATTAGTTACTATTCGCTGGAATTCACCAGATAATGCACAGAGATCTGTTCTTATCAGGGAAGTTTCTTCAAATGCAGCGGCTAATCTTATTGGTCAGGTAATTCCTGCGTCAGATATTAACTCAATGCTTGGAAATGGAAGAAATTATGCGAATACAATGAGTACAACATTGCAAGCACAGTTTGAAATTCCGCCAAACATGTCGTGTGCATTGGCAATAATATGTGTTGCAGGCTCTAAGGGAATTATTTCAGATATTGTTCGTGTTTATAGTGTTGAAAAATGTGAAATTGATAAACGCCAGACGAGAATAGAAGGAAACAGATTAAGAATTGTCCTTGCAAATAAACTTAAAAATTTGGAAAGAATTCACTACATTGTCGCAAAGAAGACTGGTTCTACAGTTCCATGGGCAACGATTGAAGATGCGAAACATAAATCGCTATCTATTGTATCATTGAGAGACTATGAACGAGATGGGATGATTCTTGTAGAAATGCTTCCTAAAACTGATCTTTATATATCAGTGATTGGACAGTATAAAATGCCAGATGGCAGTACTATTTACTCGGAACCTTCGAAATTGAGATTAAGTAATAAACCCAAGGAAAAAATAACATATCGATTTAGCTGGGAGAACAGGAGGTTTCTTCAGTCGAGCAAAAGCAAAAAATTGCAAATTAGTGGTTTATTCGAATGCAGAAGAAACTCCGGAAATATATGGTATATAAATCGGACGGGCATATTCCTATGAAATTGCAAGATCCAAAAGCAGTTATTATCCATACTATTCCGGAATCGGATAGTGGATTTAATAATGGAGAATACGTATATCAGTTTTCAGATAGTACATGGAATGGAATTTCATCTGCTACACCAATGAGACTTTTTATTCAAGATGATGATATGAGAGAATTTGAAATTGTACCGAGCGATATTGAAAGCTGTAAGGTACCATAAGGGAGGAAAAAACATGGCTTTATTACACTCAGATGTTCTTTTGTCCATATTGCTTACAAGAACTCAGAAGTAGAGATTTGAAAAACAGTTTTGCAATATTTGTGGAGATCTAGTGACACCAACAAGAATAGAGTCGTTATTAAAAAAAATACCAAAATGTAAAAGAACCAGAATGTAGAGGATTTGGAAGTGCAAAACAATGTTCTCATTGTAATACTAATTTGCCTTCAGATATTTTGGATTATGAGAAATATCTGCGTTTCAGTATTTTAGGAATTACGAGTTCTGGAAAAACAAACTTTTTGACAACTATGCTTCATGAATTGCGTTATACAAGTGGCTCACCATGGGTTCTTTCACCGATGGATGCCGATACAACTGCTATTTTCCAGCAAAATGACAGAGAAATTTATAGTATGAGACAGCCGGTTGCTGCAACAGCCGCAGGTAAGACACCGCCACCCCAGTTGTGGAAAATTAAAGATAAAAATCGAATGACTAATACAGTTATCCCATCATATTCTATGACTATTTTTGATGGAGCAGGTGAAGATTGCGAACACATTGATCCAGTTATCAGCAGATATATTAAGGAATCTAAGGTGCTGGTTATTTTGATTGACCCTCTTGCGTTACATGGAGTCGCATCTAGTATTCCGCAAAATATTCTGAATTGGTCTACTTCTGCTTCTCATGATATGGATGCGTCTGCAGATATGGTAGATGGATTAGCTACATATATTAGACATAACTGTGGAATTGCACCTGGAAAACTGATAAATAAAGATGTTGCTGTTGTGTTTACAAAAATTGATGCTGTAAAAGATACCTTTGGTTCAGCCACAGTTATGCAGCCTAGTCCACATTTGGCACGTAAAGGTTTTGTTAAAGCAGATGCAGATGCAGTTGATGCAGAGATTAGGGATTGGCTAGAGAGTCAGGGGGAAAATACATTCTTGGATGCGATTGACACAAACTTTAAAAAAGGCGGTGTTAGATTCTTTGGTGTATCAAGTTTTGGACAGCCACCTACGGGTAGCTATCAGTTAGGAAAAGTAATGCCTCACAGAGTTTTAGATCCTCTAATTTGGATGCTCTCAAAGGAAGGTATTGTACCCACGCTTTGAAACTAGTGTTTTATTTTAAAGAAAGGAAGGCAATATAATGCTAAATCAACTTATTTACACACGGTGTATGCCACATCGTGAGTTGAAAAATAAAGGGCAAGTGGTTCGTGCAGATGGATTTGGTGTATTTTCTATGAGTCAAGAGTTGATTACCAATCCACCTGTACCTAACTATGATTTTCTTCAGACTCGTTTAGCTGTACAGAATGGAGCAAAAGAAACATCGGCTACTGGTTTATTTAATTCATATGATTACACTGCAATTTCTTCCAAGGTATATGCTTTGTCATTTGAAGTTGCAAGACCACATTGTAAAGAAGTAAGAAAAAATGGACAGGGCCATAGAACGGGAACATACATTAAGCAGTGCCTTGTTGGAAATCCAGGCGATTATCCTTTCAAATGGTTTGGTGCATCTGTGTGGGATGCACATTTGAAGTCTGAAAATGACTATTATCTTGATGAAAATCCTAGTGCTGAACCTGTATGGCTTAATACGGTGCAGGATATACCAAATGGTTCATAAAGGGAGGAAAAAACATGGCTTTATTACACTCAGATGTTCTTTGTCCATATTGCTTACAAAAACTCAGAAGTAGAGATTTGAAAACAGTTTGCAATATTTGTGGAAATTCAGTAACACCAACAAGAATAGAGTTGTTATTAAAAAAAATACCAAAATGTAAAAAACCAGGATGTAGAGGATTTGGAAGTGCAAAACAATGTTCTCATTGTGATATTAAATTGCCTTCAGATATTTTGGATTATGAGAAATATCTGCGTTTCAGTATTTTAGGAATTACGGGTTCTGGAAAAACAAACTTTTTGACAACTATGCTTCATGAATTGTGTCATACAAGTGGCTCACCATGGGTTCTTTCACCGATGGATGCCGATACAACTGCTATTTTCCAACAAAATGACAGAGCAATTTATAGTATGAGACAGCCGGTTGCTGCAACAGCCGCAGGTGTGACCCAGTTGTGGAAAATTAAAGATAAAAATCGAATGACTAATACAGTTATCCCATCATATTCTATGACTATTTTTGATGGAGCAGGTGAAGATTGCAAACACATTAATTCAGTTTCAGTTATCAGAAGATATATTAAGGAATCTAAGGTGCTGGTTATTTTGATTGACCCTCTTGCGTTACATGGAGTCGCATCTAGTATTCCGCAAAATATTCTGAATTGGTCTACTTCTGCTTCTCATGATATGGATGCGTCTGCAGATATGGTAGATGGATTAGCTACATATATTAGACATAACTGTGGAATTGCACCTGGAAAACTGATAAATAAAGATGTTGCTGTTGTGTTTACAAAAATTGATGCTGTAAAAGATACCTTTGGTTCAGCCACAGTTATGCAGCCTAGTCCACATTTGGCACGTAAAGGTTTTGTTAAAGCAGATGCAGATGCAGTTGATGCAGAGATTAGGGATTGGCTAGAGAGTCAGGGGGAAAATACATTCTTGGATGCGATTGACACAAACTTTAAAAAAAGGCGGTGTTAGATTCTTTGGTGTATCAAGTTTTGGACAGCCACCTACGGGTAGCTATCAGTTAGGAAAAGTAATGCCTCACAGAGTTTTAGATCCTCTAATTTGGATGCTCTCAAAGGAAGGTATTGTACCCACGCTTTGAAACTAGTGTTTTATTTTAAAGAAAGGAAGGCAATATAATGCTAAATCAACTTATTTACACACGGTGTATGCCACATCGTGAGTTGAAAAATAAAGGGCAAGTGGTTCGTGCAGATGGATTTGGTGTATTTTCTATGAGTCAAGAGTTGATTACCAATCCACCTGTACCTAACTATGATTTTCTTCAGACTCGTTTAGCTGTACAGAATGGAGCAAAAGAAACATCGGCTACTGGTTTATTTAATTCATATGATTACACTGCAATTTCTTCCAAGGTATATGCTTTGTCATTTGAAGTTGCAAGACCACATTGTAAAGAAGTAAGAAAAAATGGACGGGGCCATAGAACGGGAACATACATTAAGCAGTGCCTTGTTGGAAATCCAGGCGATTATCCTTTCAAATGGTTTGGTGCATCTGTGTGGGATGCACATTTGAAGTCTGAAAATGACTATTATCTTGATGAAAATCCTAGTGCTGAACCTGTATGGCTTAATACGGTGCAGGATATACCAAATGGTTCATACGTTTCTATTGAGAGCGTTAAAAAGTTTGTAAATGCAGGTCGTGCAGAAGCTGTTAAAGCTGGAATTTGGTTTCTGTTACACGAATATGCAAAACCTGAAAATGAGAGAAAAGTTCTTTTGATTAAGGATATTCCTGAAAATGTGGAATTATGGATTGCAGCCATTGAATATGCATTCAGTGCAGAAATGGCACAAAAAATTACTTTCTCAACGAATAAAACAAAACTTGGTACACAGATTGATAATATTTTGTTTTTCTATACAGATGAATCTGGAAAGTTTTATCCGATGCGTAACAATAGTATGACGCAGATTAGACATCCGTACAATATGATTGTTGGATATCATCCTAGGGATAATTTCTGCGCTTCCGTCAAGCAGATGCCGACAAGTAATTTTGTAATGATTGATGGCACTAATAATATGGTATCTTTTGCAACAGACGAAAGCATAAAATCAGCATACTACTCTGCGGCTGTTCAGTATGATGCAGATATTATTGATTTTACAAGCGTTGTTTTGCCTAGTTTACCTATTGATATGATAACGGATAAAATTCCGGAATTGTATGATGCATATAAGTACCTGTTGGATTCCAATCACCGAGTGGAAAAATGGACATACAGAGAAGCAATTGCTGAATTACAGTCTATTACTCAGTATGGTATTTCTAAAAATGACGTATTGAATAAGTATATCTTTGATGAGGGGATGCGTGGGTATCAGCGTTTTGCAACAGAAGATGAAAAAAACAATTTTAAACTTCTTAAGATTTTCTGGAACATTGCTAAAGTAACAAAACGCACAGGAGAAGTTACAGGATGTTTAGCTGATCTTCTGAGTACAGGAATGATGAACTTAAAAGTATCCGGAAATACTTTGACAGGTACATGGAATGCAATAAAAGCAGGTGGAGTTCAGAGCATTATTCGTCCTGCATTACAAGATTTGTTCAATGATAGTGAGTTGACAAGCTATAGTAGTCAGTTTGAAAATGCCCCTGCTTCTGTTGTTAGCACAGTGATGGAAATGTATTTTGATATGCTCTCGCTCGAAAGGAACGGTATTAAGTCTATTTTAGAAAGTCAAGCAAAATATCAGTTTGTTTGTCATGCTTTGATTGCATTGATTGATAATAGAAATGCATTACATGCTGTGTTAAACGGAATTAGTATTTCAGATGATGTTATAAATGCGGTCGCTTTGTCAGTTTCTGAATATCTTGAAGAATATAAACCGGGAAAAACCGAGGCATGGTGGGATTCTATTATTGATCTTTCCGGTGGAAATGTCATGGAATTGTGTAGGACACTTTGTAAGTCTACTCAAACTAATATTGACATGATTGAACATTTACTAGCGAATACAATTTTAAAAAGCAGGAAAAATGTGATCGAGATATTTATCGTGCATTTGAGGATTCCATAAAGCAGCTTGGCAAGAGCAAAAATACAGGTATTGCATTCTTTAATGCTTGGATTAAAGTTGAAAATTCTTCACACCTTGATAATATCATTCGGAATATTAGAGGGAATAGATTGTCCTCTTCCGCAGAAAAAGAATTATTCCACCTTGTTGATAAACAGGTTCTATATGAATCTACGTCAGGAAAAATTTCTATTATATTTAGAGAAATTAAGGAATGGGCAAATGATATTGGTATATTTAGAGAAATTAAGGAATGGGCAAATGATATTGGGGAGATGTCTCAAAGTGCGGCACTTTATGATTTGCGTAAAAATATGAAACGTGAGCGCAAAGCAGAAAAAGTTTTATCAACAATGTATGAATTTTCTGATTTGAAATTAGAGATACCAGATAACTATTTAAGGAGTCAATATTTTGAAAACTTGGCTCAAACTGCTGCAGATTTTTGCAATCCAGAAGTTCACATGGCTTTCCTGTATCTTTTTGATATACAAGATATCGGAATAAAGCAGGAATATATTAAGGCTTATGTTGATGAAGTGCTTAATGGTTCAAAAGGAAAACAGTTGGCTTATTCAATGCTTAGCTTATGTGAGGCATTCTATTACGAATATAAGATTAAGATTCCAGGGAAAAAAGCAGTTCAGGTAAAAGAATCTGCAGATATGCTAAAGGCTTACTTTGTAAAAACGTTACCAAATCATTACAAACCTAATCTTCCGGATCAGGTTGCAAAAGCTAATTATGATGAGAATCAAGTGAAGAAAATGCTTATAACTATGCTTCAGGATGCTGCTAAAAAAGCTCCAAGGAGTGGATTGTTTGGGTGGATTATTTGGAAGTATCGAAGAAAGTAATAATTAACTTGGGGATCACAGCGTTAGTAGGTATTCTGGCAGCTGTGATTCTCAGAAAAAAGGTGTAAGTATGGCAGAAGCAAAAAAACTAACGCAAAAAGAATATGAAGCAATTCGTGCGGATTATGAAAAACGTTATGGTTATGATTCGAGAAGTGATGAAGAAAAGGGTGCTTTCGATAAGAAATTTGATGAACATTATCAGACTGATAAAAAAAGCGATGCTACTGATGACGATCCACCTGAACCTAACGAAGATATTAACAAAGGACATGAGCGAGAACGAGAACGTGGCAGACGTGGATTCCGTGAGATAGACGATGACGATGAACGATAAATGTTTCGATAATAGGAAGGAGAATTGATATGGTAGGTCCTAAAAAAGTGACTCAGGAAGTGTATGATAAATTTCGTTCCAATATGGAGAAAAAATATAATTATGATGAAATGTCTGATGAAGAGAAAGAACGTTTTGATTCAAAAATAGATGAGGTTGCAGTTGTAGGAGATAAGGCTGAAGAGTCAGATAAGAATGATGGCACTGATGATGAAGAAGCAGAGAAGGGCGAATTTGAAGATGGTCATCCTCATGAACACGAAAGAGATGATGACGAGTATATAAGATAGTAATAAAGGATGGACACATTTTATGGAGAAGATGAAGTTATCACGTAATGAATATGATGCAGTAGTAGAGAAATATCGAGAACAAAATGGATATGATGAGATGTCAGATGAAGAAAAAGCTGCATTTGACGAAAAGTTAGATAAAGTAGTGGAGTGTTCAGAAGTTGAAAAACAACTTGAAGAAAGTGAAACAACAGATTCTTCATCTGAAGAAACATCCGATAGTGATAAATTACGGTCAGAATTAAAAGAAAAATATGGATATGATGAAATGTCTGATGAACAAAAACAAGCATTCAATGAAAAACTGGACGAGATAGTAGGAACTGAGGACAGCGGAGAAGATGATCCAGGAGATAATGAAATTGGTGCAAAGGTCTTGAGGAGAAGTAGATAAGTGGAGAGGAGATGAGATTTTATGCCTTCATATTCAAGTTCAAGTGGTGCTTCACGTGCAGCTAGAAGACCTACTGGTTCATCTGGTGGAAACCTACCGACTCCTAAACCTGTAGGAGCTGGAAGTTCAATGCCTATCGAAAATCCAGATGGGACTAAGCAAAGACAAGCAAAAAAAATGTTAATGGATGCGACTCAGCTATCTCTATTACAGAATAATCTTCGTATTACAAGTTTATATGTGAATAGTCGACATCTAGAGATGTTGTCTCCTGCACCAACTGGTAGTTTGTATACTAGTGAAGCCTGTAAGTTCAATTCTATTCAAGGAGGAAGAACTGGTATTGCAGTGTATCAGATTACAAAACTTATGTATAACGAAGAAGAAAAATTCTTTCGAAAAAAACTTGTTAGTGTCTACTCTGCCTTAAACAGTTTTGGTGGCATCGTTGCATTGATTCTTCAGGGTGATGGAAACTCCACAAGACTTTATTTATGTACGAATACTAGCGGTGATGGCAAAGTTGCAGGAGGATTATTAGCTAACAATCTTAGGGGACAATTTCCGGGATGTGAAATAGATGAGTTGAATGATATTGACAAAAATAAACTTTTGGATTCTTGTGGAATGGTTGGTTCAATATCTACAAGTCGAACAGTTCGTTCGTTAAGTATGATACCTAGCAGGCGTGAAGATGAACGTCAGCATGATAAAGAATTTAGTGCACAGGGATATGAAAAATTTGTTGATGCGATGAATGGACATCGTTATACCTTGGTTGTTTTATCACAACGGGTCTCACCGGATGCAATGGATGGATGCTTAGAAGGTTTGGAAGCAATATATACATCGTTATCGCCATATGCAAAAGAAACGGCTTCTTACGGAGAGAGTGATTCGGATTCTGTTAACTACTCTATATCTAATAACGTAAATAGTTCAATCAGTAGATCTGTTTCAAAATCATTTGGCACTTCTCACACAAACAGTGTTTCTGAGGGGCGAAGTTCAAACAGTGGACATGGATATGAGTTATTTGATATTCATTTTAATTCTGGTTCGGGAAGATCATCTGGAACATCTTCAGCAAGCGGAACATCCACGGGTACTAGTTCTAGTACATCATCTTCAGATAGTTATGGAAGTGGAGATAGCCAAAGTTCAGGTACAACAACAGGTACAAACCGTTCGATAACTGTGAACAGAGATAATAAAGCTGTTCAAAAATTTGCTTTGCAAAAAATTGAAGAGCACATCAAGAGAATTAATTTAAGTCAAACATTTGGTATGTGGAATAGTGCTTGTTATATTATTGCGGATGATGTAGCAACGGCAACAATGGGAACAAGTACGCTTGCGGCACTTTTTTTCGGGTGATTCTCAGGCAGCACCTAGAGCGTATTATAATCAATGGGATGCTACAAATCCAAAAAGAAAGAAAAAAATGTGCTAGATTATATTTCTAATCTTCAGCATCCAGAAATAAATCTTACAATGCTTCAACAGATTACAGATGGTAGCGGAAATACAACCACAACACCATATCAAACAGAAAAAAATCACACCGGCTATGATGATCAGCGGTAAAGAAATTCCTACTCTTATGGGCTTGCCTCGAAAAATCTGTTCCCGGTATTGTTGTTGATAGCATGGCTGAATTCGGAAGAAACATACCTGAAAAAATGGAAAAGAAAAAGTTAAACGTCCTATTTTATTTGGAAACATATATCACATGGGACAAGAAGAGAAAAACGAAAAACATTTCTTGACTTGGATACTTTTTGCTTCACATATGTTTATTTGTGGTTCATCTGGTTCGGGTAAGAGTAATACTACATATAATCTGCTCCAAAAACTCATTGAGAAATAAGGTTCCATTCTTAGTAGTCGAACCAGCAAAAGGTGAATACAAAATTGAATTTGCAGATTTGCCAGGAATTAATATTTTTACGGCAGATGAGTCTCCATATAGATTGTTACAAATCAACCCATTTGAATTCAGTGCAGGCATCCATATTCGAGAACATCTGGATAATATTGTCCAGGTAGTTAGTGCATGTTGGCCACTGTATGGAGCAATGCCGGGACTTTTGAAAAAGGCGTTTGAGCAAGTGTATCTAGATCATGGATGGGATTTGGAACATTCTGAAAGAATTATTAATAGAGGAAGTAAATTCCCTGTATTTTCAGACCTTGTGAAAGTTCTTGAACGAATCATTAACGAATCTCCGTACTCTGCTCAAACTAAGGGTGACTACAAGGGAGCATTATTAAATCGAGTTTCTTCGCTCTGTAATGGATTTGAAGGTCAAATCTTTTGGAAGAAGTATTGGAATTCCTGATACAACTCTTTTTAATAAAAATACAATAATTGATTTGAGTAGTATTGGATCTGATGAAACTCGTTCTCTGATAATGGGAATTTTGATTATTAAATTGAAGAATTATCGAAAAACAGTTACAACTGGTCCTAATAGTGATCTTGTGCATGTGACAGTTTTAGAAGAAGCTCATAATATTTTGAAGAGATGTTCGCAGGAAACTAGTGTCGACTCTGGAAATGTACAAGGTGCTGCAGTCGGTAGCTTATGCAGATGTATTGCTGAAATGCGAAGTGCTGGAGAGGGATTTATGATTATAGATCAGTCGCCTGGTGCAGTAGATGAGGCGGCAATAAAAAATACTGCAATTAAAGTATGTATGAGACTTCCTTCTAAAAATGACTGTGAGGAAATTGGTGCTGCGTTAAGTCTGAACGAAAATCAAATCAGAGAATTGAGTAGACTTGACATTGGAGTTGCTGCTATTTTTCATGCGGGATGGACGGATACGTTACTGGCTAGAATGGGAGACATATGGGATAAAAGATATCGACTAAAAAGTGCTCCGATTTTGGATAATGGAACTTATACCAAAATTCAAGGCGCAATTGTTCAGTTAATATATCAAGATATCCAAGAGGGTAATTTTTTTAGTATATATGATGATGTACAGGAATTATTGAATCTCTTGTGTAAGGGAGTTAGTGCAATTAAACCGATACTACCAGAATCAAAACAGCAGGAATTATTAGATGAAGTACAGGTATTCTTGGAAAATAATGATGTATTAATTAAAGGAAAACGGCTGAAAGAATTGAGACGTGAATTTTTTGATTTTGTGTCTCAATTTTGTGCGTTTGGAAAGTGTTGTGAAAATATTCACATTATCTGGCGTTAATACAAAAATGACGCTAGATCCATTAACAGCGAAAGAAGTACGAGCTGTATTAAAATGGGAAAAAGAATTGCGAAGTGGTGTTTTAAGGTATTTGTATATGCCGGAAGAATGTGATCCTGCAAGAGCATACAGATGGCCATTAGATGCTTCAAAAGCAGAGTATTTTTGGGAAATATACGATGGTATTCTTAAGCGTTATGGTATTAGATATACAGCTGATGAGCGTTATGCCAATGCGTATAATTATCTGAAATCCGTCAATTATTTTAGCACAAGTGCTGGTGGAAGGAAGTGATATGAATGATAAAGCATAATCCAGAAGAGGATATTTTAGAAGATTCAGAGGAACTGATTGAATCTGAATCTGAACGCAGGCAGTCAGAAAAAGAACATTTTGCTTCTACATATACTTTAAAGCCGAATGAAAATTATGATGCAAATGGATATAGTTATGAGACTGATAAACTTGGGCGAATTACAAGATGTGAAGGAACACTTAGATTAGAGGATGGAAAGAGAAATACAGCACATCAAATTCGAGCTGGTGGAGAATATCGTTTGGAAAATGATGAGGGTGGACATCTAATTGGTAGAAGGTTTGGTGGGTCTGAAAAAGTTGATAATTTAGTTCCGATGGACAGTCATGTTAATGGTGTTGAATATAAAAAATTAGAAGACGATTGGGCTGCAGAACTTAATAAAGGTAGTACGGTTGATGTAAAAATCCAATGTAGATATTTTGGGGACTCTACCCGTCCAACAGATTTCATCGTAAAATATAAAATAACGGACAATGATGAATTTACACGAAATGAAACCAAACGAATTCGAATTCATAATCAGGAAGGAGGAAAGTAAAATGTCAGATATACGAGAAAACAAGCAAGCATTGAACAACTTAATGCAAAAAATTGGAAATGCAGTCCTGCCTGTGTTGGAGAATGGTTGGGAAAAAGTTGTGATCGGGTATTTTATTGAAATATCTAATGTAACGCATCTTCAATTCTTTGTGTTGAATAAAGATGAGGATGATTATTCCGATTTGGTTAAGTTATCATGGGATACAGAACGATATGATGATGCCATTATTAATATTGAAGATTTGTGTAAGGAATTACACACTCTGTGTAAACAAGTAAATGATTCTTGGACATCGTTTAGCTATATCCTTGAGGGAGATGGTACATATAATGCTGATTATGGATATGATGATATAGAAAGCTATGATTCACGCTTTATTATGGAGTGGCAAAGCAGGTATTTAGATTGAGAGGTGATGTGCGGTATGGGAATTATTACTTCTCCAGAGGATACTCTGATTAGTGCAATGTCATCTAAACAAGCACAGGTGAAATTACGGCATTGTGTTGGTTCATTGGGCACTGTATTTAAGAATGCGCTCAAAAAGGAACCACGTTTGCTGGCATATTTATCAAGTTACCAATATTCATATATGAAAAAAGGTCTTGTACAGATTATGTATGATTATGATGTGACTATTACATATCAAGATGACTGCCCAGATTCATTGGATGATATTGTGGTGGATTCAGGAGAATGGGATGCTACAACAATCTTAGAAAAAGGAAATCCTAAACCAATCCAACTGGTTACTTTAGATATGAATAAGGTTGCTTCTAAGTTGTCTGAGCAAATGAGTAAACTTTTAAGTTATTATGAGGGTATTAATGGATGGAATACACAAAGTAGTTCATTTGATAAGTTGACAGATATGACTTTATGCAAAATCGGTTATAATTACATGCTTCCATTACCGGAACTTAGACAATACCAAGGAAAAGCAATATTTGCTGCAAAGAATATTTGGAAAAAAATACTTGGTAGAGCCAAAGTTCCGCAATTTGTAAAGCCGTTTCTTGCGTTGAGTTATATAACACAAGAATGTTGTTATGATCAGAGAGCTTTTGATGAAGTGGAAAGTAATCCGGAAAAAACACCATCAGATCCAATTCCACATTTAGCATATGGTCCATTGGTCGAACTTCGTGGTATTTGTAGCGGTCTTGCATGGGCATTTAAAACTTTAATGGACGAAGCAAACATTGAATGTATTTGTGTTAGTGGATTTTTAAAAGAAGACTTGAAAACGGGGCATATGTGGAATCTTGTAAAATTAGATGGACAATATTATCATGTTGATCCGACTTGGGGAATTAAGAACGATGGTGTTTATATTAGTGGCCTGTTGCAACCGGATAGTATGATGAAGATAACTCATATTTGGGAATTATCCGATTATCCTACAGCAAGAGGAATGAGATTTGACTATGATTTTATCGAAGATTTTCTTGTTGAAAATGGTAATGATTTTCTCGATGATGGTGCAAATGAGAAATATTTTTTCCCTGAAGAAATCATAGACTAATAACTAATAGAAGGGATGTGAGTGTCCATGTGTTTTATTAGCAACATAATATGGTTTCTTTCTGGAGGTGGGGTCATGGGATTATTCTGGTATTTGCAGGAATATTTTGGACAATAACAATTATTGGTATTCCGCTTGGAAAACAATGTTTTAAGATTGGAACACTTTGTCTGTCACCATTTGGAAAATATGTTTTAAGTCCCGTGGGAGGAACAGGGAATTTTTTGTTAAATCTATTTTGGATTTGTATTACTGGTTTACCATTAGCGATTATTGAAATAACAATTGGTATGATTTTATGTTGTACAATAGTTGGCATTCCTTTTGGTAAGCAACATTTTAAAATTGCAAGACTGTCGTTAACTCCATTTGGTTCCACGATAGCATAATACAGTGAGTGAAGGTGATTTTTCATGGTAAAAAATAAAGTGACTGTTATTGTAATGGCAATAATCAGTTTTCTGATCATGCCATATGCATGTAATAAAGGGATATCCAATCTTTATGGAATGTGGGATACAGTTGAAAGCATAAAAGGAAGTGTTATGACAATTATGCCGTTCAATTGGTTCACCTATATTGCAAATATCAGTATTGAAACCGTCCTACAAGGATTTAATTGATTTTTAACTGGATTACGTGGTGTAGGTTTTGCTACGATGATATATTGCATTTCAAGACATGCTCCTGGATATGGATTTATAATTGCTGCAATGGCAGATGAAATGAATATCTTTAATCGCATTATTTACGGGTATGGATGGTCATTTGATAAATATCAATTAATATATTTGGCTATACCATTTGCTATGTGGCTGATATGCATCATTGCAGGATCTGTTATCAAGGGAAAAACTCAAATATTAGTTGTGTCAGTTATTTCAATGCTTACATATTGGGGTATTTGCTCATTATTGTATAGTGACTTATACTTTGATATCGATTTGATAATACTTGCTAGTTTAACTATCCTTAGTAGTTTAGCTATGAAACAGATGGACATGTAGAAAAAAATTGTGTGAATATATAATATAATTTTTTTAGGTGTTCTGTCGATATGATTACAAGATAGATTGAAAAACACATTATGACTTTTATAATGTGTGATTGTATCATAAATAAGTACGATAGAAGATGCAGTATCAGGAAAAGTTTGATAAGATATCCATCAGTCTATAATAGAAAAAGAAGAAGTTATAAAAAGCTGAATGGATTTTTGAGAAAAAAACGCTTTCTTAAAAAGTTTGGGGGTGTGCATAGTTGGAAGAAATAGAAAATTATTATTGTAAAAATACCGGATACATTAAAAAGTTATTGTTCCTACTTTGATAATTTCGTAGTGGAGGATGTTCCAAGCTTTTATATTTGAAGAAGAAAAATTACAAATGTTTACGTGAATATGCTGTCTTTAGAATGGGTTTTTCGGTTGTGACAAAAAGAAATTGCAGAATTCTTGCTCAGATTATTAATGGGAAAAAAGTTTTAGAAGTTATGTGTGGATTAGGAAGCTACGCATCTACGTTACGAAGCTGTGGAGTTGATGTTATTGCAACAGATGATATGTCCTGGATAAATTATGATACAAGCAAATACCAAGGTTGGAAAACACATGCATGGATCCATGATATAATTAGTATGGATGCAATTGAAGCAGTAAAAAAATATGGTAAGGAAGTAGGGTTTATAATTATGAGTTGGCCTCCTCAAAATAGTGATTTAGCATATAAGGTTTTGCAAACAATGAGAAAAGTCAACCCTGAATGTATACTTATTTATATAGGCGAAAAGAAAGGTGGTTGCACCGCAGATGATCGTTTTTTTGACGATTATATTGATATAAGCAGTAATTTTGCTGAACTGCAAGATTTAAAAAAGAGTTATCATAATTGGAAAAACAATCAATATTTTGATACACTGCTTTTGTTAAAATAGAGGGAGGTGATGTGAATGAAGTATAAAAAATCGATGTATACGAGAATATTAAAAATTGACGATGATTCTTGGATGGTACATAATCTCTCTTCTGGTTCGGAATGTATACTTGACAGTCAAGAACTTAAAATTTTGAACAACTGTAGTATGCCTCAGGAAGATTCAAAAGAATTACTTTGCCAGTTATATGAAATGGGTATTATCGTAAATGACAAAGTTGATGAAATTGCATGCCTTGAATTAGAAAGAAAAATTAGCATGTATTCCTTTACATCCGATGAGGTAGGCTTTGTGATTGCACCAACGATGGATTGCAATGCGTATTGTTTTTACTGTTATGAAAATGAGACAAGAAAATCTTGCTATATGGATGAAAGAACAGAAAAAGCTCTTGTTGAATATATAAAAAATATAGCATTAGGAAAGAAACGTATGTATATTTCCTGGTTTGGAGGCGAACCGTTACTTTGTAGAGATTTAATAGTTCGAATTAGCAACGAGCTAACTCGTTTTGCTGATGAGAACAAAATTGATTATCATTGTGAAATTACGACAAATGGATATTATTTGGACAAAAATAATAGATAATATACATGATTTAAGAATTTCGGATATACAGGTAACATTAGATGGATTTAAGGAAGAACATGAAAAGAGAAAGCATTTTCTTCAGAATGATTCTTGGGAAAGAATTGTGAATAATATATATGATTTTTTTCGAGACGGAGAATTCATATTACGTTAAGATTTAACTTTGATAAAGGCAACATACAAAGTATTAAAAGAAAATGGTAGAATTTCTGATAAAGCAAGAGAGATGGAATGAGAATATTACGATATATTTTTTTATCCATTGGAGCCTAATAGCATTCAAGAAAAAAACTCTATTTTAAAAGAAAAAGAATACGAACAGGTTATGCATAATCTATATACATTCCTTTATAATACGGGATACTACAACGATCGTAAATATGCACTTGATTTTCGTAAATTATCTTTGCCATGTTACGGTGCAACATTAGGAACTGTTGCCATAGACTATAAAGGATTAATATACCAATGTCAGCATTTACTATGCCGCGAAGAGTATTCAATAGGCGATGTATTTGAAGGCGTAATTGTAACTGAAAAAGTAAATTCTTGGTATGATGGCACTGTGAGTGACAAATGTAAGAAGTGCGAAGTACTACCTTTATGCCAAGGTGGATGTGTAGCTAAGCCCCAATTAGGAAAAAATGAGTATGTATGCCATATGATGAAGTACAGAATAAAAACTCAAGAGCAACTTAAAGTTCAAGCCTACATGGATTCGCTATTGGAATAAACTTAAGCTTCAAATCGAAGACAGATGGAAGTCAAATAAGAAAATTAATTAAAAAAATTTTATTTATATAATTACCTGCGGTTCTTGAATTGGGAGTGATGTTTAATGTCTTTAATAGGCGTTGATCATAATTAATTATTGGAAGGAGGAAAATCATGAAGGTTGTAAAAGAAAAAAAGAATACTACAAAGTTAACGAATATCGTTAAAAATGTAGCAGAAATGTCTTGCCATGAGCATTGTCATGAACATTGCCATGAGCATTAATTTCTGGACTGTTTGAAAAGAGGCACCTATTGAGATGATAAATCTCAATAGGTGTTTCACAATAATGAAAGAGGAGTGTGTTGTGAAATTTCTATGGATTATTCAATATTCGAATGGAAAACATTATAATTGGGTTGCATTAGCACAAGCAATCGAAAAATTAGATTCAAGATATATAATAAAACGTAAAGAAGAACTGAGCACTATTGATATAAATGAGGCAGATTTTCCTATAGTAATAGGGGAGATGATTTTTTGCTAGAGGCAAAAAAGAACATCAAATTAATTAATGGAATTTTTGAATCTACTTGTTTTTTTAGGGTAGATACTTATATGAGTATATGGAAGGATGATTATCTTAATTTTCATACAGCTGTGGTAACAAGAAAAAAATTAGATACGATTATTAGCGAAAAACAAGAGTTCTTTGTAAGACCTCTTTTGGATATAAAGTGCTTTGACGGTCAGGTGATGGATAAAATAAAGGTAGATGAGATTTTGTACATATGCCGGTCTTGTTCTAAGTATGGAAAGAAATGTTTATGCGTATCTCCGGTTCAAGAAATAGAAAAAGAATGGAGAAGTGTTATAGTTAACAATGAAGTGGTTTCGATATGCAGGTATTTGAAAAACGGTAAAAGAGATGTCTCTGAAACTGATGTACCGGAGAAATTGGTTGAATCTTGTACAAAAGCATGTAGTGGAATAAAGGCACCAGTTGCCTGGGTAATGGATGTAGCTAAGGTCAAAAATCGATACTATGTATTAGAATGTAATATTTTTAATGCATCAAATTTTTATGACTGTAATAGGGAAAATATAGTTAAGTCCCTGGAAAATGTTATAAGAAAAGAAAACAAGAATTGCCTCTGAATTTTATCTAGCTTCAATTTGCAGTTAGCCACAATATGATGTTAAAGAAATAGTAGATATGTTCCCACAAACGACCAAATTGTAAAAACAGGGCAAAATCCTTATTGATATGTTTCCACATACGGTCAAATGGGCTAAAATGGCAGTTGATATGTTTTCGAATACGACAAAGTGAGATTTGACATTCTTGCTATCCACTCGAGCCATGTGGAGGTTGTGGGATTGCTGCAGAAAGAGTGATAGTGAAAAGATTTTTTTCGATTTTTTTAAATATTGACTTTTGTTCTTATAAATAATTAATTTAAGAACAAAAAAAGGCGGTGATGCAAATGAGTAAACGGGAACTCTTGCTAAAAAAATAAAAAGAAAAATAATGGGATTATAACTACCAAAGAAGCCTTTAAATCTTGGTATTCATAAGGATATCCTAAAAAGAATTAACCATAAAAGAAGAACTTGAAAAAAATAACAAATGGACTCTATGCACTTCCAAGTGAGAATATTGATGAGTATCTTTATTTCTCATACAGAATACCCAAAGGTATTTTTTTCTCACGAAACAGCGGCATATTTACAAGGATTGTCAACACGAATGCCCCTTTGTTTATGTGATGACTGTAAAGGTAGGAGATAATGTCAGCAGAGTTAAGTCGGTAAGAGATAATATTATTTTTAAGTATGTAAAAAAAGATTATTACGATATTGGGAAAAATAACTATAACCAGTCCTTTTGGCAGAGAAATATCAGTATATGACAAAGAAAGAACGATACTTGATATTATCAAAGATAAGGACAGAATAGATGTACAAGTGTTTAGTGAAGTGATAAAGTCTTACTTTGCGGGCAAGGAGAAAAATTTATTAAAACTATCGAAATACGCTATTAAGATGAATATGGAGCATAGCTTTAAAACGATATTCGGAGGTGCTGCTATGAAAACATCGGAACAGATAAAAGGAGCGATTAGGAACATATCTAAGAAAACAGGAGTTAATCCAAACTCTCTGCTTCAGATGTGCTTATTTGAAGGAATACTTGAAAAACTCTCCAAATCAAAATATAGTGAGAATTTTATATTAAAAGGTGGACTTCTTATATCCTCTCTTATCGGTGTTGATATGCGTAGTACGATGGATATGGATACCACGCTTAGAGGTATTCCAGTAAATGAAGAGTCTATATCAAATATTTTTAAATGAAATATTAGCGATTGAAATTGATTCAGATATTGAATATAAGCTGATTAAATTATCACCAATCAGATAAAAAAAGATGTGTATGAAGATTTCTGTGCGAGCATATCCTGTGTTTTTTTGGAAAAGTCAATATCAACTTAAATATAGATATAACAACAGGAGGTGTTATTACTCCAAGAGAAATGAATTATTCCTATTCAAAAAAATCTTAGAGGAAGGTACAATACCAATTATGACCTATACCATAGAAACTATACTCGCTGAAAAAAATTTGAAACTATTTCAAGCAGAAATATTACCACAACAAGAGCAAGGGATTTCTATGATTTGTATATGATATACAGCATTTATAAAGATAAAATTGATAAAGACATATTAAGAAAAAGCAATAGAAAGAACGAGTAAATACAGAGGTTCTTTTGAAATAGTTTTTACAGCATAAGGAAATAGTAGAGTTGTTCCGGGAAAGTGAAACACCAAAAGAACTATGGAAAAAAATATACACAGAATAACCCATATGTTAAAGATATTGATTTTTTTAGATACTATATCAGTCTATGAAAAAAATAGGTACTGTATTAAATGTAAATGATGATACGAAATAGTCTTATGGTTGGTGTGGTCTTTAAGGCTGTAGCGGATATTTTTTATTTGCATAATCAAGGAGAAAATCTCTAATCAATTACCCATTGTCATTAAAAAAAGAGGAGATAAAGATTATCTCTCCATCTCCTTACTCATATAAATTCCATAATTTTTTCGTATCTTGTAAAGCTCATCCATAGTAGATTTTGAGGAAGAATACTTTTGCATAAGGGGATTCTTTTTTTCTTACAATGTATCAAGTCCATCTAAAATGTTCTTAGAATTTGGTAGCTTGGAATAGGATTTTTTAAGCTCTAATAAGGTATTTTTGTATGGGGTAATCTGAGCTTTGTACTCTTCAAAAAATGCTTAACAGGTTTTGCAGATGTAAGAGTCAATACTTCTATAGGTTCTCAATAGTCAAGTAGAATAGGTACGGTGGATAGTGTAATAGAAAAATATTTCAAAAATCAGAATGGGGAACGACATATTTAAATGTTAGATTAATAGAATAGGAGAGTAATCATGATAAAAGGTGAAAAAAATATTAAATGATTTTAAAAAAAGAAAAAAATAATAGAACTGTTTATGACATTATTAACAAGTATTATAATAGTTTTTTTCTATATTATTTATTGAAATTTTATTCACCAAAAATAAACTTGAAAAAAATTCATCTATAAAAAAATATTTACATGAATTTAGATTTAGTAAAACTGAAAATCCGACTGAAGAAGAAATTCAGCCAGATAATATTTACCAGATGCATGGTAATCAGATAACAGTAAGAACACTTGATTTGAATCAGAAAGTTTGACATAATCGCTAAAACAGCTAGACAACATAGTAAAGAGTCACTTTGATATTTAAAAATTTAGTAGTAAACTAAGAACAGTACTATTTTTATAATAAAAACATAAAGTAATCTTAATATAGAATAGAAAAATCCTATAAGAATAAAAAAATGAATAAAAAAATTTCATACTATCCGTAAAAAAATAAAAAAAGTTTCAACTTTCAGGTGATTTAGTATAATATAAGAAGGAGTCAATATGCCAATTAAAGGAATAGAACAGCCGGAATATATTGAAATTGATAAGAAAAATCAGATTGAGAAAAATTTGATGGGAAATATGATTTTGCTTTTTGAATGGTATCAGGATATTGATACAGTGTGGATGCTTGATGGAGATAAGGAACCATACACATGGGAACTGCTGGATAAAAATGTATACATGGTGGAACCAGGCCGGTGAAGTATATTTTATAGAAGTTCTTGAAAATAAAATTTACAAATCCATAGGAGATGTTTCTTTTAAACAGGATGATATGCCTATTTTAATAGGAGATAAAAAAATTACAGAAAAAAAGGAGGTACTTCCCAAAGAAGCTCCCGCTTCTAAAAAGCGGGAGTAGTTCACTTTATAAGAAGCAGTAAAATTTTTCAAAAATAAAAAAAGTAGTTGACAATTTTTTGTTTTTTTGATATAATACCTCTTGTCGATACGAAAATGTATCATGTACAATAAACAAATAAATAGAAGAAGCATATACCATAAAAGATGTGATAAATAAGGACTTTTAATAATAAAAAAAGTTCCTGTCAATAAGACTTTAAAAGGTGAAAATAAATATTGAATGAAGAGTTTGATCCTGGCTCAGGATGAACGCTGACAGAATGCTTAACACATGCAAGTCAATGGGGAAACGGTGCTTGCACCGTGATAACTCATGGCGGACGGGTGAGTAACGCGTAAAGAACTTGCCTCTTAGTCTGGGATAACAGATGGAAACGACTGATAAGACTAGATATTATTAAAGTTTCGCATGAAGCTTTAATGAAAAGAGATGCTAAGAGAGAGCTTTGCGTCCTATTAGTTAGTTGGTGAGGTAACGGCTCACCAAGACGAAGATAGGTAGCCGGTCTGAGAGGATGAACGGCCACAAGGGGACTGAGATACGGCCCTTACTCTTACGGGAGGCAGCAGTGGGGAATATTGGACAATGGAGGAGACTCTGATCCAGCAATTCTGTGTGCACGAAGACGGTTTTCGGATTGTAAAAGTGCTTTCAGCAGGGAAGAAGAAAGTGACGGTACCTGCAGAAGAAGCGACGGCTAAATACGTGCCAGCAGCCGCGGTAATACGTATGTCGCAAGCGTTATCCGGAATTATTGGGCATAAAGGGCATCTAGGGCGGATATACAAGTCAGGGGTGAAAACTTAGGGCTCAACTCAAAAGCTTGCCTTTGAAACTGTATATCTAGAGTGCTGGAGAGGTGGACGGAACTACACGAGTAGAGGTGAAATTCGTAGATATGTGTAGGAATGCCGATGATGAAGATAGTCCACTGGACAGCAACTGACGCTGAAGTGCGAAAGCTAGGGGAGCAAACAGGATTAGATACCCTGGTAGTCCTAGCTGTAAACGATGATTACTGGGTGTGGGCATGAAGAGTGTCTGTGCCGAAGCTAATGCGATAAGTAATCCGCCTGGGGAGTACGACCGCAAGGTTGAAACTCAAAGGAATTGACGGGGACCCGCACAAGCGGTGGAGCATGTGGTTTAATTCGACGCAACGCGAGGAACCTTACCAGATCTTGACATCCTACGTAGGCCTGTGAGAACAGGCTGTGCCTTCAGGGAACGTAGAGACAGGTGGTGCATGGCTGTCGACAGCTCGTGTCGTGAGATGTTGGGTTAAGTCCCGCAACGAGCGCAACCCCTATAGTTAGTTACCATCATTAGTTGGGGACTCTAACTAGACTGCCTGCGAAGAGCAGGAGGAAGGTGGGGATGACGTCAAGTCATCATGCCCTTATGATCTGGGCTACACACGTGCTACAATGGTTGGTACAAAGAGGAGCAAAACGGTGACGTGGAGCAAAACTAAAAAAAGCCAATCTAAGTTCGGATTGAAGTCTGCAACTCGACTTCATGAAGTTGGAATCGCTAGTAATCGCAAATCAGCAATGTTGCGGTGAATACGTTCTCAGGGTCTTGTACACACCGCCCGTCACACCACGAGAGTTGTTTGCACCTGAAGTTACTGGTTCAACCGTAAGGAGGAAGGTACCTAAGGTGTGGATAGTGATTGGGGTGAAGTCGTAACAAGGTATCCGTACCGGAAGGTGCGGATGGATCACCTCCTTTCTAAGGAGTATATAAATACTAAATCTGTTTGGATTATGTTTCTTCTAGCATAAGGACAATGGGAAATGAATAGTAGGTAAAAAGATTACAATGAAAACAGGAAAACTGTTAGAGTTAGAATAAAAAGCTATTAAGGGCACACGGAGGATGCCTAGGCAACAAAAGCCGATGAAGGACGTGATAAGCTGCGAAAAAGCTTGGTGGAGGTGCACATAACCTTTGATACCAAGATCTCCGAATGGGAAAACCTATATGTGTAGATCACATATACGAAAGAGGTAAGTCCGTGAACTGAAACATCTAAGTAACGGGAGGAAAAGAAAGTAAAAACGATTCTCTAAGTAGCGGCGAGCGAACGGAGAATAGCCTAAACCATATACATGTAAGTTGGCGACGTTGTGTATATGGGGTAGAGGGACTTTAATAGACTAATAGCCATAAAGTCATTTTACTAGTAGAGTAAGTGGAACACAGCTGGGAAGCTGGACCAAAGAAGGTGATAGTCCTGTAGAACATAAAACTATTAGTAAAACTTAAAGCACCCGAGTAGCATCAAGCACGAGGAATTTGGTGTGAATCAGCGTGGACCATATCACGTAAGGCTAAATACTTTTGTTGACCGATAGAGAAGAGTACCGTGAGGGAAAGGTGAAAAGAACCCTGAGTAAGGGAGTGAAATAGAATTTGAAACCGTGTGCTTACAAACGGTAGGAGCTCGCAAGAGTGACTGCGTGGATTTTGGTTAATCATCCTGCGAGTTATGATATATGGCAAGGTTAAAAAGAATGGAGCCGAAGGGAAACCGAGTCTTAATAGGGCGACAAGTCGTATGTCATAGACGCGAAACCTAGTGATCTAGGCCTGTCCAGGTTGAAGCTAAGGTAAGACTTAGTGGAGGACCGAACTCACCGCCGTTGAAAAGTTGGGAGATGAGATAGGTCTAGGGGTGAAAAGCCAATCGAACTAGGAGATAGCTCGTTCTCTCCGAAAATGCATTTAGGTGCAGCCTTAATTTTTAAGATATGTGGGGGTAGAGCACTGTATGATCTAGGGGGCGTATTGCTTACCGAAATCAAGCAAACTACGAATACCATATATTAATGATTAGGAGTGAGTCTATGGATGATAAGGTCCGTGGACAAAAGGGAACAGCCCAGACCACCAGCTAAGGTCCCTAATTATGTCTAAGTGGGAAAGGAGGTGGATATTCACAGACAACCAGGAGGTTGGCTTAGAAGCAGCCATACCTTAAAAAGAGTGCGTAATAGCTCACTGGTCGAGAGTATCTGCGCCGAAGATGTAACAGGGGCTAAGACATAAACCGAAGCTGTGGAAGATAGCTTTTTGCATCTTGGTAGGAGAGCGTTCTGTAAGCCGATGAAGGCAGGCTGTAAGGCCTGCTGGAGGTATCAGAAGTGAGAATGCAGGAATGAGTAGCGAGAAGGCGGGTGAGAATCCCGCCGGCCGGAAGTCCAAGGTTTCCAGGGGAAGGTTTGTCCGCCCTGGGGAAGTCGGGACCTAAGCCGAGGCTAAGTAGCGCAGGCGAATGGAAAATAGGTTAATATTCCTATACCACTTAATTAACGTTATTACTGATGGAGTGACGCAGGAAGGTATGTGAGAAGGCTGACGGTTTAGCCTTTCTAAGGAAGTAGCGTGAGCATATAGGTAAATCCGTATGCTTAAACGTGAGAACTGATGGGTAAGCACCTCTTGGTGTAAGTCACAAATCCTACACTGCCAAGAAAAACTTCTAAGGAGGAAATTAAGTGCCCGTACTGTAAACCGACACAGGTGGACAGAGTGAGAAACTTAAGGCCGACAGGCTAACTCTAGCTAAGGAACTCTGCAAAATAGCCCCGTAACTTCGGGAGAAGGGGTGCCTATATTACTTGAGAAGAGAAACACTTCAAGGGGAAATAGGTCGCAGTGAAGAGTCTCAAGCAACTGTTTACCAAAAACACAGGTCTATGCTAAGCTGAAAGGCGACGTATATGGGCTGACACCTGCCCAGTGCCGGAAGGTTAAGAGGAGGATTGAGAGATCCGAATTGAAGCCCCGGTGAACGGCGGCCGTAACTATAACGGTCCTAAGGTAGCGAAATTCCTTGTCGGGTAAGTTCCGACCTGCACGAATGGTGAAATGATTTGAGAGCTGTCTTGGCTGGAGGCCTGGTGAAGTTGTAATGTCGGTGAAGATACCGACTACCTGCAGTAGGACGGAAAGACCCCGTGGAGCTTTACTGTAGCTTGGCATTGGGTTTTTGGGCAATGTGTAGTAGGATAGTTGGGAGACTATGAAGTAATGGCGTCAGTTGTTACAGAGTCACTGTTGGAATACCAACCATATGTTGTTGAAATTCTAATCTGGTATCGGAGACAGTGCTAGGTGGGCAGTTTGACTGGGGCGGTCGCCTCCAAAAGAGTAACGGAGGCGTTCAAAGGTTCCCTCAGGTTGGATGGAAATCAACCTAAGAGTGCAAACGCATAAGGGAGCTTGACTGCGAGACTGACGGGTCGAGCAGGTACGAAAGTAGGAGTTAGTGATCCGGTGGTTCCGTATGGAAGGGCCATCGCTCAACGGATAAAAGCTACCCCGGGGATAACAGGCTGATACTTCCCAAGAGTCCATATCGACGGAAGTGTTTGGCACCTCGATGTCGGCTCGTCTCATCCTGGGGCTGGAGAAGGTCCCAAGGGTTGGGCTGTTCGCCCATTAAAGAGGCACGCGAGCTGGGTTCAGAACGTCGTGAGACAGTTCGGTCCCTATCCACTGCAGGCGCTAGAATATTGAAAAAGATCTGTCCTTAGTACGAGAGGACCGGGATGGACAAACCTCTGATGTATCAGTTGTCACGCCAGTGGCATGGCTGAGTAGTCACGTTTGGAAGGGATAATCGCTGAAAGCATCTAAGTGAGAAGCCCACTTTGAGATGAGTGTTCTTTTAGTATCCATCGAGAACAGGTGGTGATAGGGCTGGAGGTGTAAGTATAGAGATATATTTAGCTGACCAGTACTAATAATACGAAAGCTTTTTAATATTCTTTTTACCGTACTATTTATTTCTCATTGTCTTTATTAAATTTTTAAGTTTGGTGACAATAGCGACAGGGATACACCTGGTTACATTTCGAACCCAGTAGTTAAGTCTGTTTACGCCGAAGATACTTAGAGTTATCTAGGGAAAAATAGGAAATTGCCAAACTTTTTAATATATATTCTTATTAAAAAGAGTGTCTCCGTAGCTCAGCTGGTTAGAGCATCTGACTGTTAATCAGAGGGTCGTTGGTTCGAGTCCAACCGGGGACGCCATTTTTTTATTTGTATAGTAATTAAAATAACTTTCTTTAAATTTTTAATACTTTAATTTTAAATAGGTTTAAGTATAAATAAAATATTCAGATAGATAATCATTAGTTTGATATATAATATAAGCAATTATATATATTTGACAAATAAAGTGATATTTGGTATATTACTGATAGTTATAAATTAATGAAATGAATAATAGTAATTAAATAAAAGTAGGATAGTAGGATAGTAGAAAAAAATTAGAAAATGATATGTTATTTTGAATATGATCATGAGATATGAAACTTATAAGTATTCTGTAGTTATTATAAGTATTTTGATTTAAGTTGAGAATGAAAATTTTTTTAAATTTAGGATAAAAAAATATGTCAAAATAATATTTGAAATAATGATTTATTTTTTTCAATAAATAGTAATAAATATTTTAGATATAATAATTGTACTTTGATTTAATTGAAGTTTACTGTCTAGAAATTGATATAAATTTGTATAAAATTAAAAAGTTGTAGTTATTTAGATGGTTATGGATAAAATTGAATTTTTGATTGGTGAATCTTGTTGGTTATAGCTAAAATTTGAAAGTATTTTTGAAATTTAGAATTGAAATATTATTGATGAGTTTGTTTAATAATGGGATTTTTAAGTATAAGTTTTGATATTGAAATGATGTTGTGTAGGTTTGTGTATTTAGATAATTCAAAGTATAGTCAGTTTAGTGAGTAGAAGGTTGTTATTTAAATTGAGAGATTTATTGTAACTAAAAAGTATATCGTTAATAATTATCCGTATTCTCTTTTATGTTTAAAAGAGTTTTTTTATTTAATGAAAATTAAGCTATTTAAAAACGAAAAAGGATGAAAAAATTTATGTTTGGTAAATTCTAGATAAATTTTTATAATAGAATGTAATATATTTAAAAATAGAAAAAAATAGAAGATGTTATAAGATTTATTGGTTTAATGATTTTTGTCTTTTTGGATTGGCTTATTTGAAATTTTTAGGGAGGAGAATATATGATAGTAAAAGTAGATGCGAAAATATCAAGTGAAAATTTAGAAAGAATAATTGAAAGATTGCAAAATGATTATAAATTGAAATTGCATTTTTCGTATGGTGAGGAGTATACGATTATAGGTGTTGTTGGAGATACTAGTGTAATTGATACGGATAGAATATTGTCGATAGATGGTGTAGCGGATGTTCAAAGGGTTCAGGAGCCATATAAACGAGCGAGTAGAAAATTTCATCCAGAGGATACAATTGTAAAAGTAGGAGATGTAGAAATTGGTGGAAATAATTTGGTTATGATGGCTGGACCTTGTTCTGTAGAAAATGAGAAACAAATTATTGATACGGCAAAAGCGGTGAAAGCTGCAGGAGCAACAATGTTGAGAGGTGGAGTAGTTAAACCTAGAACATCACCTTATGCGTTCCAAGGATTGGGAATGGAAGGAATCGAATTGATGAAAAAGGCGAAAGAAGAAACAGGATTACCAATAATTTGTGAGGTTATGTCGATTGAACAGTTGGATAAATTTGGTCCACATTTGGATATGATTCAATTGGGTGCTAGAAATATGCAGAATTTTGATTTGTTGAAAGCAGTTGGAAAGACTAATATTCCAGTGTTGTTGAAAAGAGGATTAAGTGCGACAATTGAGGAATGGCTAATGTCGGCTGAATATATTTTGGCAGGAGGAAATGAAAATGTGGTTCTTTGTGAAAGAGGGATAAGAACTTATGAAACTGCTTATAGAAATGTATTGGATTTGAATGCAGTTCCGATGATAAAAAAATTGACACATTTACCGATAGTAGTAGATTCAGCACATGCGACAGGAAAATATTGGATGGTAAAACCGTTGGGAATGGCAGGAGTAGCTGCAGGAGCAGATGGACTTATGGTAGAAGTTCACCCAGAACCAGATAAAGCATTATCAGATGGACCACAATCGTTAAAATTTGATGTGTTTGAAGACTTGATGCAAGATGTTGAAAAAATTGCGAATGTGTTGGGAAAAACGTTTAAGAAATAAAAATAGGAAATGTGGTAAGATAAAAAATGAAAAAATAGAAAATTTTAAAATTATTTTATAGAAAGGAGTGTACAGTATTAAGTTTTTTTGATATTGTACTAAAAGAAAAATATATGATTATTAAAGTTGATGGAAGTATTAGTCATGATACATTGAAAGAAATGATTGCGAGATTAGAAGCAGAAAATAATGTGAAGGTTAAATTGATAGTAGGGGAAGAATATTCTATTTTAGGATTGGTTGGAGATATAAGTACAATTGATATTAAACATATTCAATCGCTTGACTATGTGTTGGATGTTCAAAGGGTTCAAGAGCCGTACAAAAGAGCAAGTAGAAAATTTCATCCAGAAGATACAATTGTAAAAGTTGGAGATGTAGAAATTGGAGGAAATAATCTTGTGATGATGGCAGGACCTTGTTCGGTTGAAAATGAAGAACAAATTATGACAGCGGCAAGAATAGTGAAAAAATATGGAGCAACAATGTTAAGAGGTGGAGTAGTTAAACCAAGAACATCGCCATATGCGTTCCAAGGACTAGGAATGGAAGGAATTGAATTGATGAAAAAGGCAAAAGAAGAAACAGGACTTCCAATAATCTGTGAAGTAATGTCGATTGCACAATTGCATGAATTTGGTCCGCATGTTGATATGATTCAGCTTGGAGCAAGAAATATGCAAAACTTTGACTTGTTAAAAGCAGTTGGAAAAACAAATATTCCAGTACTTTTAAAAAGAGGATTGAGTGCTACAATTGAAGAATGGCTAATGTCGGCTGAATATATTTTGGCAGGAGGAAATGAAAATGTAGTTCTTTGTGAAAGAGGGATAAGAACTTATGAAACAGCTTATAGAAATGTGCTTGACTTAAATGCAGTTCCGATGATAAAAAAATTGACGCATTTACCAATAATAGTTGATTCAGCTCACTCTACAGGAAAATATTGGATGGTAGAACCACTTGGAATGGCAGGAGTGGCAGCAGGAGCAGATGGACTTATGGTAGAAGTTCACCCAGAACCAGATAAAGCGTTGTCAGATGGACCACAATCATTGAAAGAAGATGTATTTAAACATTTGATGGAAAATGTTGAAAAAATTGCAAATGTGTTGGGGAAAAAGTTTTTAAATAAATTTTTTTAGAAGGTTGTAAAAAAATGAAAAAGAAAAATGGCTATTATTATTAATTATAATTTCTTCAATTAATTCTTTTTGCTAAAGAAACTTACACTAAAGAAGAAAAAAACAATATTTAAAAGCAAATTGAAAAAGGCGATAAGGATTCACTGTTAAAATTAAGTGATTATTATTTTCGAAATAGAAAATTTGAAGAATCTGAGAAGTTATTATTGAAATATGAAAAAGAAAAATAACAGTTTAGAAAATAGTAGAGAAATAAAAAGAAAAAAATTATTTTATTTTACAGATATTGAGAGATTCAATAGAACGTTCGGTTTTAAAAAAGTAAATATAGAAAAAAACTAAAAGAATTGGAAGAAAAAAATTATTGAACGGTATAATGACTTAATAAAATCTGGTGATATAAAAGCATTGAATGATCTAGGAGAATTTTATATTTGGATAAAAACAGGATGAAAAAAAGGAAATAAATTATTGAAAGAAGCTGCTGATAAAGGATATAAACCAGCTCAAGAAACTTTAGAAAGAAAGAGTAAGGATAACAGTTTTGGTGAACAGAAATTGCAAGAATATCAGAATAATTATAAAGAAACAGGTGATATTCGGATTTTTAAGAACATTGGCAAGTTTTTACGTAAGTTTGAAAAAAATATGATTTAGCAGAAAAAAACTTATTTACAGTTAATTGAATTAGAGAACTATCAGCCTGATTATGCTTCATTAGCTCAAATGTACGATTATAAAACCCAAAAATTATGAAAAATGCAATAAAGTATTATAAATTGGCAATAGAAAAAAATATCTAATAAAACTCAAAAAAATTTGATGCCCTGAGATTATTGGGTTAGAATAGGAGATATATTTTTTTGCAAAATAATTTTGTTGAAGCTGAAAAGGCATATAAAAATTCTATGGCATTTAAACATCCAACGGATGGTAAAACATACGAGCGAAATATGCTAATAGAAATTTATAAGTCACAAGGAAGAACGGAAGAAATGAAAAAAATTGGAAAAAGCAGAATAAAAAGCTGGTGGAATAATTAATAGTTATGTTCTGCACTAATAAAAGCAAATATTATGAACCAAGGAGTCTTGACTCTTTGTCAAGTTCAAAAGAATTGGACTGGTGAACAATTTAATAAAAAATTTTTCATATTTTGTGTACAGTATTTGGCTATAGTAATTATTTATAAGAAAAAAATTGTTAGCTGGTTGTAAAAAGTGAAAGCAATAAATAGTGAACAACAGCATTATAATCACAGAGGATCAAGACCCTTTGACAGATAATGAAGAAAAATAATAAAGCTAAAAATATAAAAATGCTGTTTTTATTGAAAGTTTTTACTTTTTCAAATGGCTAAAAATTTGTAAAAAGAGGTGTTTACAATTTTTGAAAAAATAGAAGATTTAACAGTAACGATAGTAGGGACTTGGAGTGATTGGGGCAGCTTTTGCGCAAAGTTTTAAGGAAATCGGTATCAAGACTATTTACGGAATTGATATTGATGAGGAGACGATAAAGAAGGCAGAAGAAAAAAATATGATAAATAAAGGCTTCCTTGAAACTAAGGACCCTTTGGAAAAATCAGATTTTGTTGTAATTACTCTTTATCCTAACTTGATGAAATCGTTTTTTGTGAATAATATTGATAATTTTAAGGAAAATGCTATAATTACTGATGTTGTGGGTATTAAGGAGAAAATTATTGGAGATATTGATCCGATTATTGAGGAAAGTAATAAAAAGAATGGGAAAAATATTGACTTTATTTTTGGGCATCCGATGGCGGGGCGTGAAAAAAGAGGAATTGATTTTGCGGATAATCGTGTTTTTCAAAATGCAAATTATATAATTATTAAGGATGAAAAAAATAAAAAAAGGAAAATTTGGAATTACTTTCGGAAATTGTAAGATTGATGGGATTCAAGAAGGTTAGTTTTCTTACGGCACAGGAACATGATGAGATTATTGCGTTTACGAGTCAGCTTACTCATGCGATTGCGGTTTCGCTTGTGAATAGTGATAGTGAGAAGTATGATACAAATCGTTTTATTGGGAGATTCTTATCGGGATTTGACAAGAATTGCAAAAAAATAAATGAAGATTTGTGGGCAGAGCTGTTTATGGGAAAATAAAAAAATCTTTTTGAAAAATGATACAGCAGTTTGAAAAGGAATTGGATGTAATTAAAGATGCCTTTAAATAATAATGATTTGGGGACATTAAAAGAGAAATTTATAATTTCTACGAAACGTAGGGAGAAAAATAGATTAATAGAAATTAATTTGGGAGGAATGAAAATGGAAAAATAATTCTGAAAAGAAAAAGTATTTGAAAAACATTGATTGGAGATAATATTTATTTTTTTCACCAATTTCTCTGATGATATTGAAGAGTACACTGAGATGATTAATGATATAAAAAGTTTCAGTTGGTTTAGGCTCTGTTTCTTATACAAATATTACAGATTTTGAAAGTGAAAAAGGAATTTTTAACGTCAATAAAAAGGAAAAAAATGTTTGCTGTTAGATTACTTGAAAATGATGAACTTTTGGGAAATATTGGATTTAATTCATTAGATATGGTAAATAGAAACGGTGCATTGGGAGTTCTAATAGAAATCCTAAACATCAGCGAAAAAGGTTATGGAACAGAGGCTCTGAAATTAATACTTGATTATGGTTTCTCATTTTTAAATTTGAGAAATATATCGCTAAAAAGTATTCGAATATAATGAACCAGCCTATAATTTGTATAAAAAAATTGGATTTAAGGAAGTAGGGCGGTTACGGAAAGCGGTTGAAATTATGGGAAAAAAACTTATGATATTATTATAATGGATATGTTAAAAGAAGAGTTTCAGTCGGTTTTATATAAAAAGAGAACTTGAAAAAAAGATATAACTTGAAATAAAAAAATTATATAGTAAAATCATTTTTAAATTGTTGGATTTAGTGGTTTTTGCTATATTTTTAATATACAATTGTTTTTAGAAAAAAATAATATTGATTTGAAATGTAAATTTAGTATTAAATGAAAAATTATGATTAAAAGGATGGACGAATTATGAAAAAATTACATGTTGGATTGAGGGAAAAATTCTTATGATATTATGATTGGGGAAAATTTTTGAGGAATTTCCAAAAATATATTGGAGAGGTTTATAGTGGGAAAAATTGTTTGTAATTACAGATTCCAATGTTCATGAGATTTATGAAGAAAAATATAAAGAAATGTTTAAAGGATTTAATTACAGCATATTTGTACTACAAGCTGGGGAAAAACATAAGCATATTGGGATAATGCCTTCGATTTACTCGGCTATGGTGAATGAAGGACTTACGAGAAAGGATATGGTTGTTGCGTTTGGTGGCGGAGTTGTTGGAGATATTGCTGGATTTGCAGCGGCTAGTTATATGCGTGGAATTGGGTTTATTCAAATTCCTACGACAATTGTTTCGCAAGTTGACAGTAGTGTTGGTGGAAAAGTTGGAGTTGATTTGCCTGAGGGGAAAAATCTTGTTGGGGCATTTCATCAGCCAAAACTTGTTTTAATTGATAATTATTTTTTAAATACATTAACTGATAGATATTTTTACGATGGATTTGGGGAAATTGTGAAATATGGATGTATTTATGACAAGAATTTTTTTGATAGACTTGTGGAAATTGTGGAAAAAGTTGAGGTTTCGCAAGATGATGAAAATTATATACAAAAATTGCGTGAACATTTGATGAAGTATGTGAATGAGCTTGTTTATCGTTCTTGTGAGATAAAGAAGGAAGTTGTGGAAAAAGATGAGAAGGAAAGCAACTTGAGAATGATATTGAATTTTGGGCATACGATTGGTCATGCGATTGAGCAGTTTACAAATTATGAAAAATATTCGCACGGAGAGGCAATTTCTGCTGGAATGGTGGATATTACGAAAATTGGAGAGAAAAAAGGATTTACTAAAAAAGGGGAAGCTGTGAAAGTTGAGAAACTATTGAGGGCATTGAATTTACCGACTAAAATTGAGTATCCAAAAGAAAAGATTTCTGAAATTGTGAAAAGGGATAAGAAAAAGTACAAATGACGGAATTAATTTTGTAATTTTAAAAGGAAATTGGGGAAGTTGAAACTAGAAAAATGGGAGAAAAAGGAGATTTTTGAGTAAATTTTAGGTTGTAAAAAAATGAAAAATAGTTAATCAAAGGAACTGAAAAAGGTCAGATGCTGTCTGACTTAATTTGAAATATTAGAGGAGTGAAAAATATGTTACAGGAAAATTTTAAAAAGTGGAAAAAGGCAAACTGGTTAAAAATAATTTTTAATTCAGCAAAATTTTTAATTTCTTTGCTGGTATTAAATATAGGAGTAGTTTTATTATTTACTGTTGAGATTAGCAGAAATTTTTATGTCTCTACCGTAGTGATTTTTATAGTTTTATTAATTATATTAGGTATAGTAGATTTCTTTGTGTTTTCATATTATAAAAAGAAATATCCGAATATTTATTTTTATAATGATGGTTTTAGAGTAGGAAAAAATGAAAAAAATTATTATAAAAATTTACAATATTTTCTTTCAAAGGAAGTATACATGGTGGGAAATACATTTACAGCCATTTTTCAAAACTAACGAAGGAAAGTGGGAAAAAAATTAATGCAGGCGGATATAAAAATTCTTTTGATTTATTTCAGGAAGATTTTGTAAAACAGAATTATCCGAGTGCATTAGAAAATATTGAAAATGGAGGAAATGAGGAATTTCCATTTAGAAAATCACATAAATTAAGTTTCAGTCTTTTCTCAGACAAGAAGCAAATTGAAAATTTTTGATAATTTAAAGAAAATAAAAAGTTTCAAAAGAAAAATATTATATTTGATGATGAAATATATAACTGGGAAGAATATATAATTGGTGTAACAGATGGAGTGATATTTGTAAAGGATTTAAATGATAATATTATTTTAGCTTTTGGAAATGAAATGGAGGTTTTTCGTGAAAAATCTCATAGTCTTTTTAATAGAAAAAACTGAATAAAAAAATTAGATGAAAGGGATTATTTATGAAGAGATATTTAAACGGAATTTTATTTGCAGGGTTAAGTTCTATTGTTGCAGCTATGATTTGCTTAGGATTTTTCGATGATTTTTAGGATATAAAAATAATTTCTATAATTATATTTTTTTATAGTTTTTGCTGGATATTTGGAATAAAAAAATTAAAAAGACAGAGACAGAAAGTAAAAATATTGTCAAACCTATGCGTCAAAAGTAAATTTGGAACAAATGCTAAAAAAATGAAAATTTACTAAATCAAAAATATGAAGCTTTTGCCAATGAGGGATATTACAAAAAGGAATTCCTGTAATTACAATTTTTTTCCATGATTGCAGTATACTTTGTCGATATAGTTTTGGTAGCTTATTATTTAAAAAGAGAGCAAAAATTACCATTTCTAGAAGGTTTATCTTATTCGTGGATAGGAGTTTTTAAAAATAAGTAGTGAAATATATATAGATTGGGCTTGGATAATTTTAGTTGCGATTGTATCTGTAGTTGCTTTTATAAAAGCTGAGAAAAAGGAACAGATGAGTAAGGAGAATTAACTAGAAAACGAGATTTTTGAGACACTTTCGGAAATTTAGCATAGTGTCTGATGAATTTAAAAAGTGATTTATAAAAGGGGAGAAATAATGAAAAAGAGAAATTGAAAATATGGAAATTGTAAAAATGTAATTGATTTGTTGGAAAACGCAAGGAAAAAGTTGTAATGACTGTTAATCAGACAATGGTTTTGACGTATTTTGAGATAGGAAGAATGGTAGTTGAGGAAGAGCAGAAAGGTGAAAATAGGGCAGAATATGGAAAGAAAATTTTAAAAATATTATCTAAAAAGTTGACTGAAAAAAATACAAAAAAAGGATTTTCATTAACAAATTTGAAGCAAATAAGGAGTTTTTATTTAGTTTATTCTGAAAAAGGTCAGACAGTGTCTGACCAATTCAAACTAAGCTGGTCGCATTACGTGAAATTAAGTAGAATTTCAAATCCTGATGAAAGGAAATTTTATGAAATTTAGGCTGTTAAAAAATAATTGGAGTTTAAGAGAACTAGAAAGACAGTTTGATAGTGCGTTGTATACGAGATTGAGTTTAAGTAGAGATAAAGATAAAGTTCTGGAATTATCACAAAAAGGACAGATTATAGAAAAAGCCACAGGATCTGGTAAAGGATCCATATATACTTGAATTTATTGGATTGCCAGAACAGTCTAGCTATTCAGAAAATGAACTGGAAGAAAAATTAATAAGCAAATTAGAAAAATTTTTATTGGAACTAGGAATGGCTTTACATTTTGTAGGTAGACAGAAATGAATATCTTTTGATGAACAGCATTTTTTTACATTGATTTAGTTTTTATAACAGATTTTTTTAAAATGCTTTGTCCTAATTGACTTGAAAAATCGGGAAATTAAAAACATCAGGATATAGGACAAATGCAGATGTATCTAAATTATTATGACAGAGAAATGAAATTAGATGATTAAAATGAAACAATTGGAATAGTACTGTGTCAGGAAAAAATCAGTCTTTGGTGGAATACACGTTGCCAGAAGATAATGAGCAAATTTTTGCAAGTACATATAAAAACAGTTTTTGCCAAGTAAAGAGGAATTGATTAAAATTCTTGAGGAAGAATAAAATGGAGGAATAAGATGGATAATAAAATTATTAAAGATGAAATTTTTTTGGAGAAATAAAAAATTTTGAAACTGAAGTTGAGTGGCTTGAGAAGAAAAAAATAGGTGTGAGTTTTGATGATGGAATTGAGCGTGATTGGAGTGAAGAGAAAAATTAGAAGAAGTTAAAGGGGCAATTGAACAATTTAAAAATTATGTATCTCAATCAAAAAAGAATGGGATGAGAGAATAAAGGATAGATTGTGGAAGATTTGCGTTGGTTAGCAGAAGATTGGTTTTCTTCAGTAGATGAGGAGGATGTGGATGAAATGAGTAGAAATACTTGAAAAAATTCAAATTCTAAATTTACGGAAAAAAAGAAAAAGGAAGAGTTAAAAAGAACAGAAAGTTTCAAAAGAAGTTTTTAAAAATGGAATTTATTTAGAAAGTTTGAATATAACTTCTAATGGAGATTTTTACGGTGTACTATTATGATGACGAAGTATTTTTGCAGGACATTGGATTGATTTAATGGGGAATATTAGCGGAGAATTTACAGGTGAAGCAGATATTATAGGATAAATTTTTAGTTTTGAGTGTTGAAAGAGAATTTTGATAAGGATAAGATTTTGAATAAAGGTTTTGATTTAAAGGGTTCTATTAGACCTAAAATGAAGAGGAAAAACAATGTAAAAGGAGAAAAATTTATGAAAAATAAAAATAAAACCAGGTAATTTATAGGGGAACAATAGAAATCCCACCATCAAAAAGCTATTCCCACAGGGCAGTAATTGCGGCGGCATTGGCTGAAAGCGGGAAAAAGTCTAAAATTGATAATTTGAAGTTTTCTGTAGATATTACAACAACAACGGATATTATGGGAAACTGGGGAGCAGAAATAGAGCGTTTTGAAAGTGCTCTTGAGATTATTGGAAATAGTGGAAAAGTTGTTCCAAGGGATAAGTACGTGCAATGCAATGAATCAGGATCAACAATAAGATTTTTAATACCTGTTGGAATTACAAGAGAAAATGAACTGATTTTTGATGGGAAAGGGAAACTCGTGGATAGACCGCTGGATTCATATTATAAGATTTTTGAAGAGCAAGGATTGAAATATGAAACAATAGGTGGTAAGTTACCGCTTACAGTAAATGGAAAGCTGAAGCCAGGAAATTATGAAATTGATGGGAATATAAGCTCGCAGTTTATTACTGGACTTTTGTATGCTTTGCCACTTTTAGAGGGGGATTCAAAGCTGATTATTAATAAAAATCTGGAATCTAAAGGGTATGTTGATTTGACTTTGGAAATATTGAAACTGGCTGGAATTGAAATTGTGAACAATGGCTATAAAAGTTTTGGTATAAAGGGAAATCAGACTTATAAGCCTTTTAACTACACTGTTGAAGGGGATTATTCGCAAGTGGCATTCTGGATTGTGGCTGGAATAATTTCGGCAAACAGGGATAATGAAGTGAAATGCCTTCATGTAAATAAAAACTCGCTGCAGGGGGATAGGGAAATTATTGAGATTGTGACTAGAATGGGAGCAAATCTTGAGATTTTTGATGATTATGTGATTGTAAAGCCTTCTAAAACTAAAGGAACAGTAATTGATATATCCCAATGTCCTGATATTGGTCCGATTCTGACAGTACTGGCTGCCTTGAGTGAAGGGGAAACTCGTATTATTAATGGAGAAAGATTGAGAATCAAGGAATCAGATAGAATAACTTCCATAAAGACTGAACTGAATAAACTTGGAGGAAATGTGGCTGAGGAAGATGACAGCTTGATTATCCAAGGTGTAGAAGGATTTAGAGGTGGAGTTACAGTAAATGCATGGAATGACCACAGAATAGCAATGTCTTTGGCAGTTGCTTCAACAAGATGTGAAAAGGAAATAATTTTAGAAGAAGCTGAAAGTGTCAGAAAATCTTATCCGCATTTCTGGGATGATTTTTTGAAAATGGGCGGAGAGATTGAAGTTATTGAGAAGTAGAATAAAAATTGTAAGGAGCGGAAAAATGGGAGCAAATTTTGGAAAAAATTATAAAATTTCATTGTTTGGGAATCGCATGGAACGGCATTGGGAGTGAATATTGACGGAATTCCAGCGGGAACTGAACTAGATTTAGAATTTATCTCGCAGGAAATGAAAAGAAGAGCACCTGGAAGATCAAAATTGACAACGCCTAGAGTGGAAAAAGATGAGTTTGAAATTTTGAGTGGATTTTTTGATGGGAGAACGACTGGGACGCCACTTGCGATGATTGTTAGAAATAGGGATCAGAGATCAAAGGATTATAGTGAACTTAGAAGAAAACCAAGACCAGGACATGCTGATTGGAGTGGATTTAATCGATATGATGGGTTTAATGATATTCGTGGAAGTGGGCATTTTTCAGGAGAATAACGACTTCGATTGTATTTTGCTGGTGCGATTGCGAAACAGATTTTTGAAAAGTCAAAGGAATTTTGATTGAGCTCATATAAAATCACTTTATGATATTGAAGAAAGAGATTTTGTGGAAAGTGATATTACTCAAGAGAATATTGATAAATTACGTGGAATGATTTTGCCGACTTTGGAAGATGGAATAGCTCAAAAGATGGAAAATGCGATAATGAAAGCTAGAGAAGAAGAAAATTCTTTGGGTGGAATTGTGGAAGTGATGATTACAGGATTGAAACCTGGGATTGGAGATCCGTTTTTGAATCGATTGAGAGTGAAATTTCAAGAATGATTTTTTCTGTTCCAGCTGTGAAAGGTATTGAATTTGGAGCAGGATTTGGAATTGCTAAGCTGACTGGATATGAAGCGAATGATGAGATGTATTTTGATGAAAATGGAAATATAAAATCGTATACGAATAATAATGGTGGAATTGTTGGAGGAATTTCGACTGGGATGCCGATTAGCTTTAAAGTTGCGATAAAAACCAACGCCTTCGATTTCAAAGGCACAAAAACAGTGAATTTAGAAACAAAAATCAGATATTTTGGAAGTGAAGGTCGACATGATCCAGTGATTGTACCAAGAGCGATTGTTGTATTGGAATGTGCGACTGCTATTGTGATTTTGGATAGACTTTTGGAAGCTAAGAAATATAGATTGTAAAATTTTTGGATAAAATTTTTGAAAAAATATTGACTAAAAAGGAAAAATATAATGTATATTTATAGATAAATGATATTAATAATTTTGAGAGGAAGTGGAAAAGTGGCGAAAAGTTACGAAGAGATAGCTAAAGAAGTAGTAGAAGCTGTAGGTGGAAAGAAAAATATTGCATCATTTGCACATTGTAGCAACAAGACTTAGAATAATGGTAAATGATGAGAGTAAAATTGACAAAGAGAGAGTTGATGAAATTGAAAAAGTAAAAGGGACTATGTTCAATTCAGGTCAATATCAAATTATCTTTGGAACAGGAACTGTAAATAAAGTTTATGAGGCAGTTCAAGGACTTGGAGGAGTTAGTGAGTCTTCAGTATCTGATATGAAAAAAAGAGGCTGCAAAACAAGGAAATATTATTCAAAGAATTTCGAGAACATTTGGAGATATCTTTGTGCCAATTATACCAGTGTTGGTTGCGACAGGGTTATTTATGGGACTTCGTGGATTATTGACAAATGAAAATTTATTGAAATTATTAGGGACAACGCCAAAAGAGCATAAATCCTAACTTTAATGTATCACAAGTATTAACAGATACTGCATTTATTATTTTTGCTAGCATTAGTTGCTTGGTCAGCATTTAAAGTGTTTGGTGGATCACCTGTATTGGGGATCGTGTTAGGTCAATGTTGATCAGTAGTTCATTGCCAAATGCTTATCAAGTGGCATCAGAGATGCACATCCAATAATGTTCTTCAATTTCATTCCAGTAGTTGGATATCAAGGAACAGTTTTACCAGCGTTATTTGTGGGGAATGATTGGAGCAAAATTAGAACAAAGATTGAGAAAAGTTATACCAGATGCGTTAGATTTATTATTAACACCATTTTTAGTATTCTAATCATGAGTACATTGGGATTATTTGTAATAGGACCAATTTTCCACTCATTAGAAAAATTATATTTTGATTGGAACAGAATGGATTTTAAAAATTACCTTTTGGAATAGCAGGAATTATAATTGGAGGATTACAACAATTAATCGTAGTTACAGGAGTTCACCATATATTTAACTTCTTGGAAATTCAATTACTTGCAAAAAGATGGATTCAACCAATTTAATCCATTGTTATCAGCAGCTGTTGCAGGGCAATTTGGAGCGGTTTTAGCAGTTGGAGTTAAAAACAAAAGATAAAAATTAAAAAGCATTGGCATTACCATCAGCATTGTCAGCAGCATTAGGAATTACAGAACCAGCAATTTATGGGGTAAACTTGATCAAAGGTAAAGGTAAAACCGTTCTTAATGGGATTAGCAGGGGGCTGCAGGAGGATTCTTGGCATCAGTTTTCGGATTGAAAAGCATCAGGAATGGCAGTAACAGTAATACCTGGAATCTTATTATTCTTAAACGCTCAATTACCATTGTACTTAGTTTCTATAATCGTAGGTGCTGGAGTAAGTTTTGCATTAACATATACATTTGTAAAAACTAGAAAAAATAATAGAAATAATAAATTTAAGTAGGAGTTTTTTTGTACTCCTACTTTTTAAATTTTGTATAATTTGTATAAGATGTATAGATAATAAAGATTTAGAAGTGTTCTGAATTTGTGTAAATTTATGATATACTAAACTAGTAATATAAGGATTTTCTAGTTTATTTACACAAAAATTTACACTCTCATATCATCTTGCAACATATATTATATTTTGGGTTCACATAAAATTGTGGACACTCTCTAAAAATTAATTTTTAAGAATATATTCTTAACTTTTTCAATCAATTCTTCTTTAGAATTTTTCAATATTCCCTTCTAAAAGTTCATTTAATAAATATTTTTCACTTTCTGAATTTCTTTATTATAAATTCCAAGTTCCATTAAGTCGTAACCGTTGATATTTAAAGAATTTATCGTAGGAACTTTCATGTTTTCCACAATATGATAAAAAGTTTTCCACAAATTATCATTTCTGTCATTTTCGTGACCTTTTCCACCATCATCGAAAATTGCTAAATCAATTAATCTTTTAGTATTTAATTCACCATAGTTGCTAATCAATGTTTTTATTGTTTTTCACTTTGGCTATTATGTAATTTCATATGATTTTTACAATTAGTGTAGACATTGTCTCTTATGTTGTTTGATTGACCAAGTCTAGACATAATTCGTTTTGCAATGGAAGCTCCAATAAATTTTCATGCTTGTAAAAATGAAAATATCCAGTTTTTCATCAACAGTTTTTGCTTCAGGTTTTCCAATGTCGTGAAGAAGTGCACTCAACGTGTTGTTAATTCAGGACTCACACCATCAAGTACATTCATGCTATGTTCCCCAAAAGTGTAAATTTGTGATACGGGTTATTCTTGATCAAAATCATAAATCACTTTTTAATTCCAGGTAAAACATAATCAAGAACCTTTAATTCTTTCATTTTTCAAAAACTTTTTAACAGCATATTTTCCAACAATTAATTTATTTAACTCATTTGTAATTCGTTCTTGAGAAATTTTTCTAACACATGAATATTTTCTTTTATTGCAATTTCTAGTTTTTTTCTCAAAAATCAAACCCCAACTGACTCATAAAATCTAAAAGCTCTCATCAATCGAAGTCCATCTTCTGCAAACCGTTTTTCGGCTTTCCAACAAATCGGATAATCTTATTTTTAATATCTTCTTGTCCGTTAAAAATATCAATAAGTCCGTCCTTTTCATTAAATGCCATCGCATTAAACGTAAAAATCCTCTTCGCAATAAATCATCTTCAATATCATTCACAAACTCAACAGAATTGGGTCTTCTCCCATCGCTCCCAATATCTGTTCTAAATTTTGCAATCTCAAAATTTTCATCTTCATAATGAATTATCAAAATTCCAAAAGCTTTTCCAACTTCCTTTGTCGGATAATCAGAAAATATTTTTATATCATTATATTCCATATTTGTTGCAATGTCGATATCTTTTGAGTTTTTACCTAAAAGAATGTCTCGTAAACAGCCTCCAACAAAATACCCTTTATTCCATTCAAATTTAATTTTTTTCTAAAATTTTTGTTGCTTTCTCATCAAAAGTATAATTTTCTAATTTCATTTTTCACCTCAATTTTTAAAAACTTTTTATATTATACTATTTTTGTGAAAAATCATAGAATTTTATAGCTATTGAAATACGCACTAGAATAATGTAAAAATGATATTAAGAAAAATAAAAAGGGAAATTAGAGAGAGACGAAATGGGAAAAATAAAAATTTTTAGATGAGAGTGTTTCAAATATAATTGCAGCGGAGAAGTAGGTTGAAAATCCGGCTTCATGATAAAGGAAATGATTGAAAATTCGTTGGATGCGAATGCAACTATGATAAAAATAGAAGTTTTTAAGGGTGGACTTGATGTAAAAAGTAAGTGATAATGGCGTTGGAATGGATAAAGACGATACATTGCTTTCAATAGAAAGACACGCAACTTCAAAAATCGTAACAAAAGACGATGTTTTTAACTTGAAAACATACGGATTTAGAGGAGAAGCACTTGCCTCAATAGCAGCAGTTTTCAAAATTAACAATAACAACGAAAACAGCAAGTAGTCCAATTGGTTTACAAAATTCGTAGTTATGGTGGCGTGGTTAGAGGATTTGAAGAGGTTTCAAAAATGTTGGGACAGAAATTGAAATAAGATTTGTTTTATAATACGCCAGCCAGAAAAATTTTTTTGAGAAAAACAGTCGACTGAGTATGCTAAAAATTCGAGATATTGTTTAGGGAAGCACTTGTGAATAGTGATGTTGCTATTTCACTTGAATTAGACGGAAAAGCCAAGCATAAAAACAAGCGGAAAAGGAATAGAAAATGCAATTCTTGAATTATTCAGGAAATCAGTTTTACGAAATTTAACAAAATTTAGAGTACGGATATTTGGGAAATCGTGGAAATTTTTATGAAGTAGTAAAGATTATATGTTTACTTATGTGAATAAAGATATGTGAAATCTGCAACTATTGGAAAGAGCAATTTTAGATGGTTATTATACAAAATTAATGAAGGGAAAATATCCTTTTTGCAATAATATTTTTGATATAAATCCAAATGAAATCGATGTTAACGTGCATCCATCCAAAAATTGTGAAATTTTTCTAATGATAAAATTGTTTATCAGCAAATAAAAAGATGAAAAGTGATGAATTTTTATTATAATGACAGGGAAAATTGGCAACCGAATATTGATTTGTCGGAGAAATCTAATAAAAATACGGAAAAATGTAGTAACAGATGATTTATTTGATGATAAGATGGGTAAAAATTTATTAGTTTTGAGACATACGATGGTAAAGTTGATAATAATGAGAATTTAGTAGAAGAAAATTCTAGAGAAGATGCATATGATGAAAATAGAAATGAAAATAATTTTTCATAAAATGGATCAAAGTAATTTTTCTACAAGTAATTCAGAAAATTCGATAAAAGAAAATGAAGAAGAAGGAAATCATAAAGTAACTGAAAATGCTAATAATAATGATATTCTTAAAACATTATGAATCAATTGAATAACATAAAAGTGGAAAAATTCTGAGAATAATAGAAATTTTACATCAGTTAATGAAAATGATTCAGAAAATGTTAATTCAGAAAAATAAAATTTTTGAAAAATTTGGATAATAGAAATATTGAGAAAAAACAGATATTGTATTGTTTAATGAGGATAAAAAGTGTTTCTGATAAAAACAGGGTATAAAATTGGAACATTTGAAAGAAGCGATGGAGAACAGATAGAAGATGATGTGCTAGGGACAGATTTTTGATACGTATATTTTTGTAAAGGAGATAATGAGCTTGAATTTATGATCAACACATTATTCATGAACGAATACTTTATGAAGAGTTGAAAGATAAGTTTTATAACAAAAAGATTGAATCACAACGGCTTTATTGCCACAAAAATGGAAGATTGACTGAAGTGAAAAGGAAATAATTTTGAGAATATTGAAATTTTTAATGATTTTGGATTTGAAATTGATGAATTTTTCAGATCAAGAATTATTTTTCGAGCTATTCAGCACTTTTGATTTTAGAGATTCAATTCAAAATGTATTTTAAAAACTTTTTAGAAGATATAAAAATGAGGCGGAAATAAAGGATTTGCGTGAAAATATAATTATTTCGATGTCGTGCAAAGGAGCGGTAAAAAGCAGGACAAAAATTAGATTTGCACGAGATGCAAAATATGGTCAGAAGACTTCATGAAGTTGGAAAATACACTTGTCCACACGGTCGACCAATTATTGTAAAACTAACGAGAAATAGTTTAGATAAAATGTTTGGACGAAAAATAAAAAGGATAAAAGCCGAATTTGGGAGCGGTTAAAAACTCTCAAGAAAATAATTGACAATAAGGGAAAAATATGGTAAAAGATTAATATAGTATGTATTGGAAAAGTGAAAGATAAATACATACGAGATGGAATCAAAGAATTCTCAAAAAGACTTTTCACGGTATGCAAATTTTAATGTTGTCGAATTAAGCGAAGAAGACGATAATAAAGGGATTGAGAGTGCAATCTCAAAAGAGACGGAAAGAATAATAAATATCATTAATAAAAGTCAATCATATAATATTTTGTTGGACTTAAAGGGGAAAACAAAAAGTTCTGAAAGAAAATGGCAGAATTATTAGAAAAATAACAATTCAAAAAGTGAAATTAATTTTATAATAGGTGGTTCTAATGGAGTCAGGAGATGAACTATGGGAAGAATAGTTGATTTTAGATTAAATTTTTCATTATTTACATTTCACATCAATTAATGAGATTAATTTTAGCAGAACAAATTTATAGATGGATTTCGATTAATAATAATATAAAATATCATAAATAATGGAGGGAGAAGCATGTATCTCAGTAGGCGAAGAATTTGGAAAAAGTAATTGATGATGAAAATGGAATATTTTGCATGTTTAGCAAATATTACAGTTAGGATAAAGATGTTGATTTGCGAAATGAATCAGGAGTAAAAAGAGTTTTTATTATGATGTGAGTGAAGAAGAAATTAGCTAACATTGGATGAAGATGAAGAAGATCACATATTAGAAATATGGGACGAAGATTATTATGGTACTGATAAAGTTATATGTACTGGAACGAGGATTTCGGAGAATATGATAAGGCAAAAAGATGAAACAAATCTTGAAGACTTGAGTGCAGAACCATTTAATGATTTGGATGATGACGATATTGCTGATTTTTCTAGTGACGAAGATGAAGAAGATTTGGATGACTTTTTGAATGAGTTTTTACAGAGTAAAAAGGAGAAAAATTTTTAATAGAAAATAAAAATATCAGAAAGTATTGATAAATTTGAGCAAAAATATGATAAAATATTTGCATAGCACAAACAAAATCATTTAGACGGAAAAATGAGTATCATTACAACGATGAATTTTGGAAAAATGTAGAATTATAGAACATTTTGATTTTCTAGAGTTTATCGAGTTGGAAAAATAAACTCAAAACAAGTTTTTAAATTGGATAAAAACGTCATTTTCATATATATAACAAAAAGAATTTAAAGGGAAATATGAGATAATAACATATTTAAAAGAAAAATGGAAAAATTATGTTAGAATATGATATAATGGATAGAAATGAATTAATTAATACAATAAAATTGGAAATAAATTTGTTTGTTTAAAATGAAATAATTATAAGAAAGGAAAAGTGATGAGTAATCAAAATAATCAAACGCCAAATGATAATGGTATAATAAAAGAAAAATTGAAAAAGTAGAAGAATTGAAAGAAATGAAATTGAGCCTTATGGAAGACATTACGATAAGGTAGATGATATTTCAGAAATTAATAAGTATGATGAAACTTGTGAAAAAGTATTTAAAACAGCAGGGAAGAATTGTTGCATTTAGAAGAATGGGTAAAATGGATTTGGAAAAATCTAAGATCCAACTGGACAAATTCAATATTATGTAAAAGAAAGATGAAGTTGGAAGACCAGTATGAAATTTATAAAAATTAGGAATGGGAGATTTCATTTGGTATCGAAGGAACATTATTTAGAACAAAAACTGGAGAATTAACTTTTAGACACAAAATCTTTTGAAGTTTTAGTCAAAAATGTAAGACTACTACTAGAAAAATCCATGGATTAACAAATATCGAAACTAGATATAGACAAAGATATGTTGACTTGGTAATGAATAGAGAGTTATGAGACTAACAGAGATTCAAGTTATTAGATTTTTAGAAGCTATTTAGAGGATTTACGGAAGTTGGAAACTCCAATGATACTCTAATCGCAGGTGGAGCAACTGCAAGACCATTTGTTACGCCACCACAATGCATTAGATATGGAATTATTCTTGAGAATCGCACCTAGAATTATACTTAAAAAGATTATTAGTTGGTGGATTTGAAAAGTATTTGAAATTAATAGAAGTTTTTAGAATGAAGGAATTTCTGTAAAAACATAGTCCTGAGTTACAATGATGGAATTGTACCAAGCGTACGCTGATTTTTAATGATATGATGGACTTGATGCAGGACTTGAATTTCTAGCTTGACTTTCGAGTTACATGGAAAATATGAAATTGAATATGAAGATAAAACTAATTTAGCTAAAACCTTGGAGAAGAGTAACAATGAAAGAAGCTGTAAAAAGAAGCAACTGGATTTGATTTTGATTCAATTTCAAGTGATGAAGAAGCTATTAGAAAAAGCGAAAAGAATTTGGAATTCAACTTTAGAAAAAGATAAAACTTATACAAAATTTGGAATTTTAAATTTATTCTTTGAAGAAAAAGTGGAAGAAACATTGATTAATCCAACATTCGTAACAGAATATCCAAAGAGAATTTCTCCACTTTCAAAAATCAAAAAGATGAAACTGAATGGGTTGTACAGATTTGAATTGTTTATTCTGGAAGAGAATTTGCAAACGCATATTCAGAATTGAATGATCCAAGAGATCAAAAAGAAAGATTTGAAGAGCAAGTTAAATTGAGAAAGAAGATAGATGAGCACAAGGAATGGTTTAGATTGCATCAGAGCTTTGGAATACGGAATGCCACCTGAGGAGGATTAGGAATTAGATTGATAGATTAGTTATGTTACAAACTAATTCAGCATCAATCAGAGACATAATCTTGTTCCCAACATTGAAAAGAAGACATCAATTATAATTTTTAAATTAATTTATGAATTATGCCAGAACACTTGCGACTTTAGCCGTGAGATGAATGGCATATTTTTATTAAAAATTTGAAATAGTTAAATAAATATAGTATAATATGAATATTGGAATAAACATTGGTTTTGAACCGAGCCAACAGGATGAAATGTTCTCAATGGAAGCTTGTCCATTAAAAGTCTTAAAGGAAATTAGCTAGTGTTTGAATACTAGATATTCAAAAGAAACTAAAATAGTACTTTAAGAACCTCGTGACTTCAGCGTCAGAGAGGTTCAGTAATCAAAAATAAAGATAATCATGAAATTAGTCTTGAAAATCTAGAAAATAGGCAATCTCAGAGTAGAGAATGTCTATATATAAAATTTAAAATGAGAAAAAATTAAAAGTTCTCATTTTCTTTAATCTTACATGATACTATCACAATGTAACAAAGACAGCAATTACAAATAAAAAATGCAAAGGAGGATTATGAAATAAATTCTTAAAAGTAGCATTGTTAGTTTTTAGTATTAGGTTCTTTGAGTTTTGCTGAAGTAAAAGAGATTACAAAAATCAGCACATTTCAGTCTAGTTCTTATAGAAGATCAAAATAACCCCAACAAGGCTAAAACAAATAGCATTAGCAAGAAGTTCCAGGTGCAACATTGAGAAATATTAAAGATTTTGATGAAGATTCTTATGAAGGAGAAATTCATTATAGAGGTTACACTTATGAGTTTGAAATCGATGCGTATACTGGAAGAATCACAGATTGGGACGTAGATAGAGATTAGGAAATAAAGAGTTTTATGAAGAAAAGGTCGTGCATATGAGGGTAGGAGCTTATATGCAAAAAGGAGTTTTGGTTATAAAAGGGTAAGGTAGTGAAAATCTAAAAGTTTGAGAGTTAAAAAGGTCAGGGTAAAAGGTCATGTATACAGGGTAGGAGCAGTGTGCAAAATGAAGTTACAAAGTTAAAAAGGATGGGGTTTTGGTCGAATCCGAATCATGAAGAAAAAGTTCACTAAAATTAAGTCGATATCGTTAAAAGTTTTTAGTAGTATAATTGCTGCTTAGAAGAAAGAGGTTGTTTGTAATAGTTATAATAAGTAAAAGGGTCAAGTCTAAAGAGATTTAGATGGTTTATGAAGAAAAAGGTCATTATGTATGAGAAAGGAAGTTAATGCAGAGGACTTTCACTTTAAAGCAGCAAATAAGAAAAGGTAAGAAGAGAAGATGAGTATTAGAGAAGTTATTTTTGTAAGTTATGTACTAACACAAAGACTTCCTGATTTGAAAATCAGATGTTGAGATATAGCAAAATAGGATGGTAGATTACCACCTAAATTCTTTAGGTATTATCTCCTATAATATTTCTAAACCGTTAACAATTCAGAAACCATTTTATCCTGGTATTCTTTTGTTGACATTTTCTGTCTTCAGCTGGATTTGACATAAATCCTAATTCAATTAAAAGTTGTTGGTATTTTGACCAGTTTGCTATGCCAGATCAAGTCGTCTCTATAAAAGAAATTCCTCGATTTTGGGGCACCAGTTAGTTTTTAAAATATTCTGCTAAAATGTCTTTTGATAATTTTTCACTTGCTTTTGAACCGCAGGTGAAAGATATCTCCACTAGCCGATGCCGGTTAATACAGAAACACCACTTATAGAAAGAATTATTTATACCATCAGCATGGATTCTGTACCATAGAATCACAACCTGAATCGTGAGCTCCAGCTCTTGTCCTTGTTACTGATGTACACCTCATTTTTATCTCTAATCCATTGTTATCTCTTGTAACCTTTTTGCTTGTAAACACTCTCTCAATTACAATCCAACTTCTAAGTCAATTGATCATTCATTTCTAGAGTTTACAGCTCATGCAGCTCTCCAGGCAAAACTTTTTGGTTTTCTAGTAGAGAGAACCAGGCGCAACCGCTCTAGTGGCTATTTCCTCTCAATTGGTGTCAGGATCAATACAAACGTGTTTTGAGAATCGCTGATACAGTATCTGCACGTGCTGGTATTGTGACAACTGGAGACGAAAATAGAGTAGTCAAAACGCATGATTGGCGCGATAAATGTTTAATAATTAAATTTAACGTACGTTCATAATCTCCTTTACTTTTACAATCTCAATTTTATCATAAATAACGTTAGATATCAAATAAAAATTTATGTGATTTTATTGAGGTTTATTCGTAGTGAAAGAGTGCATTAAAATATTTGTAGGAAATAAAAATAATTTTAGAAAATTTTAGTGAAAGGAAATATGATTGACTAATGGGTGGAAAATAATATGTAATCAAATATATGAATAATCATTCATATATTTTGAAAATTAAAATTCTAAAAATATAAAGATATTTAATTTATAAATTTTATAAAATGAAAATAACAATTTATTTATTAGAATATATTTTTAGAGCTATGAGATAATTTTATGAAATTGGATTTTTGGAAGGAGAGAGAATGAAAAATACCGTTGTGTGAAATAGAAGCGAGTTCATCCAAGATACTGTTGAAATCGTAAAGAGTGCCACAGAAGAGATTTTGTATGATTTGGGTGACTTTTTAAAGATTTTGGGGGATACAGCTCCGGATAAAAATATTGGAGTGCGTTGTATCGGTCAGAGGAAAATCGTGTGTATGTGATAGCGATTACCTTGGGGATGACTCGAGTCGGCAATTTGCCATCATGATTGAGGGGTTTTTGAAACGAGGGAGGCTTGTGAAATATAGAAAAAGAAGGGAAGGTTAGTTTTATTATTCGTTTGGATGATGAAGCATGTAATTCCATATAAATTGAGCAAGGATTGACGCATATTGGAGAGAAGATAGTAAAGGAATTTTAGCGGTTATTGAGAAAATAAAAAGTAAAATTAGAGTTGGAGTGGTAAATTATGGCTAGAGAGACGATTTTATCAATGGTTGGATTAGATTGTCGAATTGTGCTGCAAAAGTAGGAACGAAAAATTGGCGAAAGAATACCAGAAAATAATGGACAGGCAACTATGGATTTTTGGGAGAAAAGTTATTTATTACGACAGGAAAGAAGAAAATAGAAAATTCTTTGATAGAGGTCAAGAGTTGAATGGATAAAGTTGAAGAAAGGTCGTAGTGTTTCTGAAAGAAAGATTCGTGGAATACAGCATTCTCATAGACATGAGAAACATTAGTTTGTTGTTCAGGAGCTTGTGGAATGAGTGAAAATGCAGGAGAACATGTACATTCTCATGGTCACATAGCGCAGCCACTCAGAGAGGGACAGTGTCAAGAAAAATCTACTAAAATTTGTGATTGGTGGAGTGATTTTGCAAATTGCAATATTGGCGCCATTGCGAATTTTATGAAAATTGTGTCATGTTACAATTGATTCGTTAGCAATTATTGGTGGCAGAAGCGAGTAATTTGACTGCGATACGGAATATAAAAGGAGGAAGTTTTGGTAAAGCTTTTTGATGACAGTTGCGACAGTTGGTGCTTTTTGCGATAAAAGAATATCCTGAAGCTGTTGCAGTAATGTTGTTTTACATGGTTTGGAGAATTGTTTCGAAGATGTGGCTAGTGGGAAATTCGAGGAAAATCAATTACTGCCTTGATGGATGTGGAGACCTGATTATGCGAGATTTGAAAATTGGAGATGAAATAAAAGAGGTACCGCCTGGAAACTGTGGGTGTTAGTGATTTGATGAGTGAGTTTCAAAGCCAAGAAAAGTGCCGATTGGATGGAGAGAAAGTATGTAGAAGAAGTTTCAGCTTTTGATACATCACGGCGTGACTGGAGAATCGTTACCAGAAAGAAATGTCGGTTGGAGATGTGTTGAGTGGATTTAATGGCAAACTGGATTAATAACTGTAGAAGTTACGAAAAATTTCTCTGAATCAACAGAGTTTCAAAAGATTTTAGATTTAGTTCAGGAAATGCAAGTGGAGGAAATCAAAAACAGAGAAATTTTATAACAAAATTTTGAAAGATATTACACACCAGCAGTTGTAATCATAGCATTGATTTTAGCGATAATTCCGCCTGTTTATATGCAACAGCCATTTCTCTAATTGGGTTTACCAGAGCGTTGACAGCTTCTTAGTAGTTTCATGTCCATGTGACGTTGGTTTATTTCTGTTCCGTTAGAAGTTTTTGAGGTGGAATTGGGAGGGGCTACAAAACTATGTGAATGGTAAAAGGGTGCTTCAAGGTATTTGGAAGCAGTGACAAGAAATTGATACGAGGATATGTACTGGATAAAACAGGAACATTGACCAAAAGGTATTTTCAAGGTACTGCAGTGTACATGAAAAATAATCAAAATACCAGAAACTACAGGAGAAAACGAACTTTGAAATACTACACAGCTTATGCGGAAGAGTTTGCACCAAATCCATCCAGGGTGCACAGTCGATTGTGAAAGAATACAGAAGAAAATCGTGATTCAGGGTGAAGCAAATCAAAATTGAGAATTTGAGGAGTGTCTGGTTATATGGATTAAAAAGTGAGAGTTGATGGAAAGATATTTTGGCTAGAGATACGAGGAAATTGGTGGTTTGGAAAGAAATTGCCAGTGAAAATGAGAAAAATTAGGAACAGTGGTTTATGTGGCCAATAGATGGAAAATATGCAGGACTCGTGATTGCTGATGAAATAAGGAAGATTCTGAGAGTGCACTATTTTGGAATGAGCAAGGAATTATATCATAATGTTGACTGGAGATAATAAGAAGAATTGGTGAAAATGTTTGCTAAAAATTAGGACAACAAAAGTTTTCACAGATTAGTTTACCGATTTCACAGTGGAGAAAAGAATTGGAAGAAAGTAATCAGTTGAAAATGGGATGCTGGAAAGAGTGTTGTTATTTTGTAGGAGATGGAATAAATGATGCAGTTTAGCTAGAGCCAGATGTTGGAGTTGCAATGGGAGGAGTGAGCTCTGATACGGCAATAGAAAGCGGCCTGACGTTGTAATAATGGACGGCAGACACCTTCATTGTAACAGCAATAGAAATGCAGCAAGAAACGACAATAGTTTGGCATCATACTCTCACATTGGCTATGATAAAGGAGTAGTTTTAATTATGGGAGCATTAGGGATTTGCTACTAATGTGGGAAGCTGTATTCAGGTGATGTTGGAGTAAGCTGTGATAGCGATATTCAGATTCTATGAGAACAATGTAATGATAAAAATCAAAGTAAAAATTGAAATCCTAGCTTCACATACGATATAATAGAAATAAGTGATATTCATTTTAATTGAGGGAGGAGAGATGTCTTGGCACAAAGAGAACGAGTCGAGAGGAAGTGAGAAAGAAGATACGATTGTTAAAGACAGAAACAGGAGAATTATTTTGATGATGTGTGTTCCCATGTGACAGAGGTTGTGACAGGGGCTGTTGTTTTGACGTATCGGATGTGACTTGATAAGAGTTTCGATTTTAGAAATAAATTTTAATAGAGAATATGAATTTTGGGAAATTTTTGATTGGGTTGTTGGTTTTTATTTTGTAGTGGGAGTTCATGGTGCAGTTTATCTTAAAGTAAGAATCCTTTAATTAGAGTAGGATTCCACAGGTCTGAGTGCGTTTTACAAAGAAAGTTAGGTAGAATTTAGGTGGTTTCCCAGAGTTGTGTTTTGATAAGTTTTGGGGTGGAGTTTTAGCAATTGGAGCTGGGATGTCGATGGAGAAGAGAAGGGCCTTCGATTCACTTTAGAACTTTGATTGGGTAGAAGGATTGACAGACTTTTGAAAGAAAGGAAGTTGAGATAAATGTTGGTGACAGCTGGCTGAGTGCTAAGCTGGATTGGCTGGCGAGCTTTAATGCACCATTGGCTGGAGCGATAGTTTGCTGGAGGGAGTGCATAAATCACCGATTGGTGTGAATTTGTGTATTGCTTGTGGCTAGTGGTGGTTCGCGAATGATGTTACGGAAAATAATTGAGATCTGGGTTACATTTGGGTATAATTTTCGTTTGCCAGACAAACTTCTCAAATGAAGGTTTTGTATATGACTGGCTATAATACCTGCAATTTAGCACTTGGTGGAAAATGTTTTAATACGTGTTGATATATTTTCCAGGATAAAGTATAAAAGGGATAAAGCACTTAATAAATATGTGAAAATTTCAAAGTTGATTTATGGTGTCAGCGTTTTAATGGTTCAATCAAAGGATATAACAGGTAGGTGGACACGAGGTTAATTGAAAAATGTTTGAGTGCGGATTGCCGATAAAACATGGCAATGGTGTATTGAGTCCTGAGAATACTTTTGTATACGATGGATGTTATCAGGCACAGGATTTCCTGGAGAATTTTGCCGATACTTGTAATTGGTGCGATGGTTGGGAAAATATGAGTGATTTAGTAATGCATATCTGAGATTCGCAGAGGTTTGTGGTGCATTTTATGCTAATGTGGAGATAGGCTGGATGTTGAGGCAGCATCTGTAAAGCTCCGAGTGCAGGAGTGGTTTAATATTACTGGAAATATTTAGGAGATTTTCGTATTTATTTATGTTGATAATTGTTTCAACAGGGACGCATATGTTTGGCAAGAATTGCTTTCAATGGAGCCAATTTATGAGATTTTACTTGAAAGATTGATTTCAGGAAAAAGGATGCGAAGGCAGAAAAGTGCCGTTGGAATCGGAATTGTTACAATTTACGATTCATGTTGGGAATTGATTCAGAGATTTGATAATAAAAGTGAAGGATTTGGAAATTGCCGAAGGTTTTGCGATGGTTGGGATCGTTTCCGGGTGGAAAGAGTTTACACCAAATGGAGGAAACAGTTGTTAAAAAGTCGGGGATCAATTGGTGATTATATGACTGATCATGGAGACGGCGATATTCCACGCTGAGTTGAAAAGAGCGTGGAATGAAATGAAATAAGTGGAAAAATTAGAAGTTGCAAATGGTTGATTTTGCAACTTTTTCTTTGAAAATGGTTGGAATATAGTTTTACACTATATGAGTAGAATAAGAACAAGGAGTTTTTGGAAAATGAGTAAGTAGACTGATTTGTATGGTGATCTGAAAAGATATAAAATACAGGGATTAGGAGTACAACTTGGAAAATTTAATAAATTAGGGTTCATACTTTGTATGATTTGTTGTATATTTCCAAGGAGACTGTATGAAAATAGAAATAGTGAGAAAATAGATAAAATTTTGTGCAGATGAGTTTGTTATTTTAACTGGAACGATTGTAAATATTTCTAGCCAGTTTGCTGTGAGGAAAGACCGATGTTTTAAAGGCAATTTTAGCAGATGAAGACTGGAATGATTGGAGCTTGTTTAGTTTTCAATATAATAAATTTACAGCGAAAAATTATGTTCATGTGGATGAAGTTTCCGGTTTTGTGGGAAAGTTAGAAAAGACAATGAAATTTCCAGATGATGAAATCCTGAATTTAAAAGGGATGAGACAAATAGCCGAGGCAATGTTGCGATTTATCCATCGACAGCTACAATAGAAACAGCGACTAATAGATTGTGGAAAAGGCATTGTTTGAGTATGCGCTAGTTTGTTGGAGAAATATTCCAAAAGGGTGATGGAGCAGGAAAATTTGCCGAGTGGGACTAAGACGAATTAGAATATTCATTTTCCGAAAGAATAGAGGAGGTTATGGAAAGGGCGAAAAAGAGATTTATGCTGGAGGAAATTTTGCTTTTGGAGCTGGAATTTACACCAGAACAGATTTAAGATTGATCAGGCGAATAGCTTAATGTTTATAAGTGGGAAGATAAAAAGGCTGGATCGAGGAATTTATTGATAGTTTGGAATGATGGATTGACCAAAGGGCTCAAAGCGGGTGATTACACAAGTTTATAAAGAATTGAAAAATGGGGAAGAGTGTGAATGAGACTGATTCAAAGGAGATGTTGGATCAGGAAAACAATAGTTTCGTTCATTTGTTCTTTTGTATATTTGTTTTGAAAATGGATATCAAAGGTGCGTGATAAATAAGCACCGAGCAAGAAATTTTAGCACTGTTTTAAGCATTATTTAGGAGATTGTGGATCAGTTTAATAATTTGGATCCTCAGAGTTGAGTTGACGACTAGAGCTTGAGAAAGGAAGAAAAAGGAAAGAAATTGTTGCTTGGAAATAAGAATGGCGTGAAAGTTGATATTGCGAGTTGGGACTCATTCGCTGATGAGGATAATGTGATTTTTAAAAATTTAGGATTGATTGTGATTGATGAGGCAACATCGTTTTGGAGGGTGACTCAGAGAAAATTATTGAGAGATTTGGAAAGATTTGGTGTGTGTCAGTGCCACACCAATTCCACGTTCTTTAGCGATTGACGATTTATGGAGAGTTTGGATGTTTCGATTGTTGATGAACTGCCGAAGGGAGAGAGTCGATTGTTACTAAATGGATAAAATCAGAGGAAGAAAAACGCCGATGTACACGAATGTTAGAGAAAAGAGTGCAAGGAAAGGGCGACAGGCGTGTATGTTTCTTACCTTTGATTGAGGAAAGAGGCGAAACGTTGGGAAATATAAAATCGGCGCAGAGCTTTTAGGAGATATAGTGCGATTTTTCAAATTGGAAGAAGTGGGTTGATTCATGGAGAGGCAGAAATATCAGGAAAAAGAAGAGGTAGTCAGGGCTTTTTCAGGGAGGAAATTGATATTTTAGTTTCGACAACAGTAATTGAAGTTGGGGTGGAATGTTCAAATAGCTTCCAGTGTATGGTGATTCGTAGAGTCGCACAAAGATTTGGTCTTTCAATCCTACATCGAGGTTGCGAGGAAGAGAGTTGAGTCGAGAGTCATCAATCATAATATTGTAGGAATCCGGGAAACTACGAATTAAAGATTTCGATCACTGACGTTTGGAGGCAATGGAAAAGTACAACGGATGGATTTAAAATAGCTGAAGAAGTTTGAAATTAGAAATTCAGGAAGAGATTTTAGGAACTAGGCAGAGTGAGATTTCGGATATGCTGTTTACAGATATGTATGAGCAAATGTACGTGAAATAAAGATTGTGAGAGATTTTGCGATAGAATATTTTGAAGAATAATAATGGAATGTCAGGAATGAGTAGAAAGCTGGATATATATCATAAATTCTTTAATTGATAATTTAAATGTTTTTGAGAGTTTCGAACACCACTGCTTAAATTCTGCTAACTGCTACAAAAAGTTTGAGGATAGAAAGGAAAATCTTTATGAAAAGATGTTAGCGAGACTTTAGTTTTACTTTTAGTTGGAATAGTGGCCAGGGATTAAGGATTTTGTATTTGTGAAAAGTGAGATTCAAAATGAGAAGGATAGATCCGTTTCCATTTGTCTTCGATAAGAGTTTTGCTGGGATTTGTGCAGCTTTGTAGCTGATTTTAGAAAGAAAGTTAAAGTAAAGATTGTGAAAAAGGGATATAAAGCTGGGATTGTGATAGGATCAATTTGTGGGATAGTTTGACGCAAACTTATGGATTGACAATGACCAGCAACTAGTAAAATGCTACAGCAATAAATGTCGTCAATTGTTCCGTATAGTTTTGGATATTACATAAAAGAAACCCTGATAGCTCAATTTTCGTTTGTTAGCAATTGTTTGTCTGGCAGGAGTTGGGTTAATAGCTTTGATGCGACTATGAGTTTGACGGATATAAATAGAGGGATATTTTGACAATAATAAGTGCATTCTTTTGCAGGACAAATTGCACTACGACTGCGTTAGGCTAGACAAAGGAAAATAGAGCCGATGAAATTAATATTTATTCAAATGTTGGTTGACTGGAATATTGTTTTTGATAACTCAATTTGTAACGACTGGTGTCAAAGGCATTTACTCCGTTAGGGTGGAGTGACATTAGTATCGGTAGCTATATCTAGTGGTATTTTTCGACAGCAATTCCGACATTACACAAACTGTCAAAAGGCGACAACATCGACACGAGCTTCGATTTAATGTCAACAGAATCATTGTTTGCACCGTTATTTGCATTTTTGATTGTTGCATGAAGTGTTGACTTTAAAGTGATTTTGGTGACAGGATTAATATTGTTTACGGGTATTGATTTCAGAGACAAAGTGGGATTGGCGAAAATGGAAGATTAAAAGTAGTGTGGAAGGTAGAAAAATGATTACATTTATAGCTTTGGGAGATAATTTTGATTTTGAGTTCATTTCTTGTGGAAAATCAGATAATGGGAAAAAGGTGGCCGAAAAGTGCTGATAAAGAAGGTAATTGAGGAAGCTGCAGCTGCTGAAAATCCAGATGACGAAAAAGATAATGGATATGAGATGAATGAGAAGAATTGCTTGGAAGTATAGCCAGAAAAGAGTAGTTTTGAGCTAAAATATACAAGGAGAAATAGTTATTATATTCAGTAGGAGAGAACTAGATATGGAATCGTGGCGAGATCTATCGATGCAATGAAGGAAAAGAGTGAAACATACAATACTCGATTCAACAGATGTAACTTGGGAAATTCAAGATATTATAATGTTTAAGCCAATAAAATTAGAGGTTGCACTTATAATCCAAAAATGAAGCAAACATTCTGTCGTTGGAAGGCTGATAATGTTTTAATAAAATTGATGGACACGACGAAAATACGGCCAATTTTAAGAAGATTGAGCGAAGATGAGAGCGAAAAGAATGAAAAATATAGAAATTACATATGATGGAAATCGACCTTTAGAAGGAACTGGTACAATAAAATTCCTATCGGATCTAGAAGACTAATTTAACAAATAATTTCAAATATTGAGATAATTTCCACTCATTATAAGATGGAACATTTTAATATCTACCAAAATACAATAAATAGCCACTAGCTAACAACAGGCACCATGCAACAACTCCTTTAAAAGACACACTCCCATTATAGTTTCCAGCACTTGAAAGCAACTGTAATTTCTGGTTTGTCCGTGAAGTAAGTTGACAGCCTCTTGCGCAAAGCAAAGACAGTGAGTCCACTAACGAGTGCGATCACCATCGAATTGGTGGAATGGAAGAGCGTTTATCAAGTGCTTGAAGCCAATTTCACTTGCTGGCGATAGGAATTAAAATAGCGATTGTAGTAACTTCAAAACTCCCCAATTTATCCTTTCAGTGCGAAAGTTAGTGCCCATTAATTTGTCGGTAGAGGTAAAAATTTTAAAATCGCATACTGAATATTGTATGCAATTACAATTGATTGATTTTTGTGATAAATCCAACTGAATAAAATTAAGGCTAAAAATAACCAGCTTTCCATGTAGATTCTCCTCAAATGATAATAAACATTTTACCATAAAAATAATTTTGTGTTATACTTGTAATAGAAATAAAATAAAACGAAAAATTAAATTTGACAGAGGGTTTAAAAATAATAGTTTAGTATAAAAATTAGTTTACAAAATAAGAAAAGAAAAATTTAAAGGAGAAATAAGAGATGTCAAGAAATATGTAACATAACTGGAGCGTCAAGTGGAATTGGAAGAGACGATTGCATATGCATTTGGAAAAATGGTGATGATTTGATTTTATGTACCAAGAAGAATTGAGAAATTACAGGAAATTAAAGCTGATATTGAGGAGAAAATATGGAGTAAATCTACATATGAGGTTGGATGTCACGAAATATGAAAAGTTGCAAAACTGTGATAATGGAAAAAGTTTCCGAGAGTGATATAGTGCAAATAATGCGGGATTAGCTTTTGAGGACTTGATAAATTTTCAAGATTATAGTATTACGGACCTGGAAATAATGAAGAGAAATAGATACTAATGTGAAAGGTCTTTTTGTATGTAAGTCGTGAAATTATACCAAATAGTGGAAAATAATACAGGGCACATAGTAAGCTAGGTTCAACTGCTGGAATTTGCACGCTTATGCAGGTGCGGCGGTTTGTTGTGCGTACCAGCAACAGTAAGATTTTTAAGCGATGGAATTAGAATTGACACGATTGATAAAAATATTAAGTTAGCACTTTGTTACAGCCAGGAGTGTTGAGACAGATTTTAGAGTGAAGTCAGAGTTTCCTGAGGGATAGAAGAGAGGCAGAAAAAGGAATTTTATTTTGAGTGGAGAAGCACATTAAAAGCCAGAAGATATCACTTGAACATTGGGTATACGTTGCCAAATCAGCCATAAAGCACGTTCAGAGTACAGATCGTAACGTATGGCTACAACAAAGCGACGGGTTATGGTTCATAAAAATAATGTAGAGAACTTGTTTTTGAAATATCATGGTAATATAAGAGTAAGGAGGTTGGAAGTAAGAAGAAAATTATTTCGAACAATTATATGAAAAGAATTGTTATATATAAGCACGTTATCGTTGTTTTTGTTTCTCTGCAGTGAGATACGATTGAGAAAAAGAAACATATAGGAAGAGTATATGAAAAGTGTAAAAGAACTTATGGTTTAGATTCGGGATAATTAATCCGACGAGGTTTATCGTAGTTTATCACCTGCGATTTTGAGTTGAAAAAGCAATTGAAAGAGGAGAAGGGACATTGTCGTCAACAGGGGCATTGGTGGTGACAACAGGAAGATATACGCGTTCACTAGGATAAACGTTTAATTGTTGATACAGAAAGCTATACACGATTCGATTGCGTGGAAAAGTGAATAATGCCAATTAGCAAAGATTTGATTTTATTTGATTCAAAAGTTATTGCTTATTTACAAAATAGAGAAATTTTGTTTTGATGGTTTGCTGTAGAGGCACAGGAGTCCAACACGGAGTTAAAATTTAGAGTTGTAAAATGGATTAGCAGAGTCAAAAGGTTTATTCATTCAACAATTGTTAATGAGACCGACAAACAGGAAGAGATTTGAGTGAGAATTAATGTGAAAGAAGATTATAAATAATTGCAGCACCTGGGTTCAAGGTGCAATCCGCAAGGGCTGCAGTGGAGTAAGGAGTTCACAGAGCAGCAATTGTGATGACTACGAAAGCGAAAAGTGAGTGATTTGCTGGAACTCAATATTCAGGAGAGACAAAAGAGGTGTGTTCTGCACAATACTTGGGTGTGCAGTCCCAGAAGAGATACTCTGCCAATGCACTGTTCTGCAAATACTGGATGCGAAACTGGAGAAACAACAGTATGATGTGTCAGGAACAGGAAAACAACATTGTCAGCTGATCCGAGGAAGACTTTGCAGTTGGAGACTGATGAACACAGTTGGGTCAGATCATATGTTTTTCAATTTTGAAGGTGGATGTTATACCGTGTATAAATATAGATATTTAGATCATCAGACATGAAAATTTATAATGCGATAAGATTTGGAAGTTTGAAAGGTTCCAGAAAATGTTGTGATGGTTCTGGAACTAGAAAATTAGACTTTGAGCGGAACTTTGACTGAAAATACAGGGAGTTGGATATCCGAGTGAGATTCCTCGACAAAGAAAATGCTCCAAGTAACAGGAGTTGGACACATTCAAATGTAATAATTTTTCTGTAACAGCAGATGCGTTTGGAGTATTGCCGCCAATTTCAAGAGATTATCTAAAGAAGCAGCGATGCATCATTTTATAACAAGTTTACTTTCAAAATTAAGCTGGAACTGAAAGAGAGGTCACTGAACCACAGCAACATTCTCAACTTGTTTCGGTGAGCCAGTACATACCGAAACGACCTTCAGTTTACGCATGCTAGGAGATTAGAAAAATATCACACAAGAGTTTGTTTAGTGAAATACTGGGATGGACAGCTGGACCATGCAGGATTCTGGAGAAAGAATAAAATTGAAATATGCTCGTGCTGTGATAAAGATGCGGCTAAACGGAGAAAGTCAGAGAAATCACGAGTTGTGCACAATACGTTTTCAATGCCAGATGTTCCTGCAAGGGCTGTCCAGATGTTCCAGCAGAAATCTGAAATCAACTTCAGATACTTGGAATAACAAGGAATCATACGCAAACACATACGCTGAAAGATTAGTAAAATGTTTCAGTGACCTTAGTTTTGCGGTAGATATCAAATATCGCAGAGAATCTACTAGTGAGTACGGGCCTAGAACAATCCAGAATAACAGTCGATTTTATTACTATTGTTTCGCTTAAAAATGCTGGTATAATTCAATAGAAAGTATTACTACTAAGGAGTTTGTGTAATATTAAATAGTAATATTAGGAGAAGGAGTTTATGATTGGTAAGTGTTATTAGGAATTTTAGGATTTTCAATTTTGAGGATTTTCCCAAGTAGTTTATGTAAAGAAGAGACCAGCAAAGAAAGAGTTTATGTGAGAGAGAAGATTCTAGAATTACCAGAAGAGTAAATCAAATAAAAAGAAAAATTCTAAGAGAGAGAGAAAGTGGTTTATGTAAAGAGAACCAACAAGGAAAATGGTTTGCAGATCAGATTAATTAAAGTGAAAGCGCATTTAAGATACGAGGTGCAGTTTTCATTTATTAATAATATCTTAGGTAATACAATCTTCAATTATTTTATTCCTTCCAATGTCGATAAAAATAAATAATGATGATACTAGAGATATGAGTTTGAAATAAAGCCTTAAAATGAGAATGAGTTATTAAAAAGGTTTGGTGATGGAACTAGAGGAGTACAGAAGTGAAGCACAGATATTTGAGAATTTAATGGGAATGATGGTTTTATTTTGGGAATATGGGTTTTCTCTGAATATAAAGCAGGGATGGAAGTTTATTATAATAATAATCTTGTAGTAAAAATTTAGATGTAAATAATTTCAAAGAAGTTTTGAGGAAATAATTATGTAACAGACGATAATAAAATATTTTATGATACTTTGGAAATGAAAAGAGTTGGTTGACCTGACATTTGAAGTTTGGCGAGATCAATTATCGAAGGATAGATAAATGTATATTAACAAAGATGAAGTTTTCCTGAAGGATTTTGAGTGCATGCAGACCTGCAAAATCTACTGATGGCACGGATGATGGAGTTTTGTATATGTTCAAAGCAACGAAAAATGTATGCTTTCACTGATTTGGAAATAGAAAGCTACTGAGGGTAAATCTGGCATCGTTTGAAGTAGTTTGATGGATCTTCGAAGACGATAAGTTTATTGCTGGAGGAATAGTGTTGGAGTTCTAGTCCGACGGCATTTAAAAATTTACAGAATAAAGGATGCTCAAAGAGATATAAATAATAGTGTTTTGCTGTTTGTCAGGAACCTATACAGGGTTGCAGATCCAGGCGTTTAGTGGCGTTTGGGTGAGGTTCTTAGCCCATGCCGGATGGTAAAAATCTTTCATTGTGAGTGATAAAAGCTATAAAAGGTGCGGTTGTTAACATTTTGAAACAATTAGTGATCAGCCTTTTTATAGTAAAGAGATAAAATGGCGTTTATTATAATGGAGTAAAATTCAGCGCGGACTTTTAAAACATTTGAAAGTGCTATGATTACTGGGTATTCAAAAGATAAAAATAATAGTTTATCATGAAGTGGTGAGTCGAGCGAATCCGCAAACATTTGAGTTGATACAGATACTAATTTGACTGCAGAATAACAATAGCTTATTTTTATAGATTTGGAATATGATAGATAGATATAATCCTCCAAAATTTTAGGGTATTCGTATATTAAAAGCAACAGCAAAATTTATTATATTGACTTTAAAGATTGAATAAAGTGGATGCAACAACATTTGAAACAGTAAAACGTGACGAGTCCAGATTTTAGAAGTCCATATGTGAGAGGATAGTTTATGTTGTATAATGTTTTGAATCCAGATAGAACGATTGAAGAAAGTAAAGGTGCGGATCTAGAAAACTTCAGTATAATTGAGTCCCGATTATTACATGTATACGGGACAAAGGAGATGTTTTATTGTTACGATACATCGACAAAATTTCTAAAATGAAAGTTACGGATGCGAAATCATTTAAAATATTTGATAATTATTTTTCAAAGATAAAAAGATGTTTATTTTAAAAATAGTAAATTGAAGGAATTAGTTCGAAAAAATTGATAGTTTTATTAGAAAATTATTCAATGTATTTCTTGCAGAGATAAAAATAGTGTATGTTTATTTACAATAAAATGATCCAATTGATACGACTTGGCAAAATTGGAAGCAATTCCTACAATAGATCCTGATTCATTTGAAGTGCTAGATGATTGGTACTTTAAAAGATAAAAACAACGTATGTTATTATGATTTGTCAAGAAAAAGATAGATTATAGAAAAAATTCCATTGTGCAGATACAGGAACATTTCTGTTTTGACTGAAGGATATTCGAAAGATACAAATAATGTATATTATTATAGGTGATTGAATCTGTACATTCAGAGTTCAAAGTGTAAAAAGTACACCACAAGGAATTTTATAAAAGATGATGACGAGTGTCTATTTATTTTCTTTACAATATGGAGAACAATGATACAAAATACAAGATAAAGTTTTCAATAATGTGGATACCGTCATTTGTCATGTATAATGAATACTATGGAAAAGATAAAAACAATATTTATTATTATGATTTTTCAAATACAGAAGAATTGTTAAAAGTTAACAAGGCTAACAGAAATACTTTATGGCATTAAATGAGGTATTATGCAAAAGATAGAAAACAATGTATTAACAAATAAAGTCTTGAAACGGCAGACAGTCAAACTTTTGATATAAGTTACTGATCCAAAGATACAGGAGAGCCGTTGGCTGGGAGATAAAAATAATATTTACAATAATTATTGTGAGATAAGTGACGAATCAAGTAATGAATAGGTTTTCATAAAGGAAAAAAGAAAGGAGTTAGATTTTGTAAATTAATTTTATAAAATCTTGAAAAAATATGAAAAGAGAAAATTTTAACTTTAGGGATTGGCGAGTATTGTAGTGTTTGCTTGTTCAGGTGGTTCGTTGGGAAAGCAGGCATTTTTAAAAGAAAATCAAAAACAGTTTCATGCAGAGACAACAAACAATGGAACTACAAAAAGAAAATATACTAAAAGAAATCTCATACAAAATACCAGTACAGCCAACAATAAATCAGAAAATAAAACAAATTTATCTATTTCAAAAGAGAATTAAGTGTTGTTGCTGAGAAAAATTTTTAAAAATGAAGCTGGTGGAGTGAAAAATAATTTAGTTTCATGGAATTCTGGAGAAAATTTTACCATCACTAAAGATTGGCACTTTATTTTGGTATAGCGAAAAGGCATTTGAAAAGTTTTTCCTACGTAGTACAATTTTATAAATCAAAATATAAAATTACCAAAAATTTGGAAAATATCAGTATAGCACTTGGAAAAATATTTGATCTTTTAAAAGCACAGAAAAACATGATATTCAAGAATTGATCAATTTTCTTTATAATACAAAAGATATTCAAATTGAGTTTATTTTCGAGAGTTGGAAGATTCACTTAATAAAATGTTAGCCGTTGCGAAAGATAAAAGAAAATGATGAAAAACAATTTTATAGAGTTGTCATTCGCAAATGGACTCATCCATTAGTTGATTATGTAATTTTAAAGGAAGGAACAGACAACAACTGAAAATTACAGAGGGAGAAGGATGGGGATTAGTGCAGGTCTTGGAAAATATGAAGGTACTGAAACTGGAAGAAAACAGCTTTAGTAGAATTCAGTAATTCAGCAAAATTTTGTGTTGGAGAAGGATTTAAAAATTCAGATCTGCTAGAAAATGAGGAAAAAGTGGTTGCAAGGTTGGTTGAATAGATGTAACATATAAACAATAAAATTGATTTTTCAAAGTGTAATAATAAAAGGTACTAAAAATAAAAAGTTATTAAAAACAGAGATTAAATAAAAGGAGCTATATTTTTAGAAAATATTTCATAATTTAACAAAATTTCTAAATATAACTCCCATTTTATAAAATTACAAAAATTCAAATTTTTATAAATATTTAGTTTTCCTCTAAAAGTCTTCAATCAGTTTTATACCCTTTGTTTCATCCATAATGGCTTTTAATTCTTCAGTAATTCTCTTAAATCTTCAGGACCCTTCTTATGCAAAAGTAGTTCCGATTTGAACCATACTAGCACCACATAAAATGTGTTCAAGAACATCTCTTCCAGTAGAGAACTCCACCAGTTCCAATTATTTGAATAGAAAGGATTTAATCTTTTATAAAATGCGTGAACATTTTTGCAAGAGCAGTAGGTTTAACATATTCTCCTCAATTCCTCAGAACCATCTTTTGGGCTTAATAAGAACAGTTTCATCATCTAAAGAAATAAGTCCATTTCCAATACTATTAACGCAGTTAATAAAAGTTAATGGAAATTTGTTAATCTGGCTGCTGCTTGATCAAAATGAACCATATCAAAGTAAGGTGGCAATTTTATACCCTAAGGTTTTTGAAATAAGATTTCTGTCAATAATTTTCTGTAGTTTCCAAATCGTAGGCAATTTAGTAGTTTTCAGGGACATTTGGACAAGATAAATTTAATTCAACAAGTCCGTTAAAATTCGCTTTCTTGCCTCTTAATGAAAGTATGAGTATCTTCAGGCGACATTCCAGCTATGAAAAGAATGTATGATCTGGATGGGTTTTTGCAATTCAACAAATATTCAAATAGTAATCAAATCCTAAATTTGGTAATCCCATTGAATTAATGCTTCCTAAAAGGTACATCTTGGTAACGAAAGTGTAGGTTTCCATCTCTGAGACTTAGTCTGTGGTTTTCCGTAGCTAAAAGTTTCCCAACTTCAGAATTTAAATTTTCTCTAATTCCTCTCTATCAAAAGCAGTAAACTCCAGCCGCATTCATAAAACAGTTTCAAAATTAAATTTTCCAATATGAGTTTTTAGTTGATGCCATTTATTTCCTCCTAATTTTTATAAAATTAATAATATATCTTTTATATTTATCATCAAATATTCAAAAATTTTATTAAATCTCTATAGTTTCTAATGCTTTACAACCTTTGTAAACATCATTATATGTGGTCTCAAAATCTCCAGTATAATAAGGGTCTGCAATTTCCGTTTTCTCCAGCATATTCAAAGAAGCATTTTTCACTTCGCCATTAAATCGATTATTTAGAAATTTCTTAATATTAGAAATATTATACTCATCCATTCAATAATGTAATCAAAAGTTAAATCGTTATCGTTTAAAATACGTGAAAACATTCCGTCTACACTAATTCCTTCTTTTTGCCAAACGTTTTCTTGTTCCGTGATGAACAGGTTTCCATGCTCCCAAGAACTTGTTGCAGCTGAATCAATAAAAATTTTTATTTGATAAATTTTCATCTTCAACCATTTTTCTAAAAACAGCCTCAGCCATTGGTGATCGACAAATATTTCCCCAGACAAACAAACAGTAGCTTTCTTTTTCATAAATTCTCCTTCGTTAATATTAAATTCTATAAATATTATACTAGCAAGTAAAAATATCTAGCTGAAAAATAAAATTCAAAAATTTGACAGATGTGTGTGTGTGTATACGATTATTGAAAATATGAAAATTTGTAAAACGAGGAAAAATAGCGAAAACAATTGTACCAAAAATTATGATCCAAAAATGGGACATTATGGAAACAGAAAGTGCAATTAAATTGACAAAGATTTTTGAAGAGAATTAGCAAATACATTAAGTTTAACAAGAATTTCAGCATCGTTATTCGTAGCTACAGGGTTAAATGATAACTTAAATGGTGTGGAAAGACCAGTTTGCTTTGAAAATGAAAGAAATTCCAGGAGAAACAATTGAAATCGTTCATTCATTAGCAAAATGGAAAAGATTGGCATTGAAAAAAGATATGGAGTAGAAGCTGGAAAAAGATGTTGTATGCTGATATGAATGCAATAAGAAGAGACGAAGATTTAAATGTACCATTCAATTTACGTTGACCAATGGGATTGGGAAAAGAGTTTTAACAAAAAGGAAACTAGAATCTGAAACATTAAAAAGAAGCTATAGAAAAGATTTTTGGCGTATTCAAAAACTCAAAATATGTTGAGCTGAAAAATATGAAGAAAAGCAGAAAAATTCTTACCAGAAGAGTAACATTTGTAACATCTCAAGAATTAGAGATTTATATCCTAGATTAGCTCCAGGAAGAAGAGAAAATGTTTTGCATAAAAGAAAAGAGCTATTTTCATTATGCAAATAGGAAAGAGTTTTAGCTTCAGGACAAAGACATGACGGAAGAGCACCAGATTATGATGATTGAGAATTAAATGGAGATTTAATCATGTGGAATCCAGTGTTAGACAGATCATTGGAATTATCTTCAATGGGAATCAGAGTGAACAAAGATTCATTAAGAAAACAATTGAAAATTGGGATTGAAGAAAGAAGAAAATTTGAGCTTCCATAAATTGTTGTTAAATGAAGAATTACAGTAACAATTGGTGGAGGAATCGGACAATCAAGAATTTGATGTTCTTATTACAAAAAGCTCATATTGGAGAAGTTCAAGCTTCAATTTGGTCAGACGATATTATGAAAAACTTGTGAAGAAAACAGAATAAATTTATTATAGAATCGAAAATAATTTATGAAATTTTGAAAGATCAGTTTTTCATTTTTATAAAATATTAAAAAGGAGAAATTTATAAAATTTAGTTTTATAAGTTCTCTTTTATAATAACAGAAAAATTGAAAATAATAAATAGATATAAAAATTATTAAAATTATGTTATACTACATTGAAAGCAAATAATGAATTTTTACAAAAATTATGGCAAAAAGCATTAAAAATTAGAAAGAAGAAAGATTTCAAAATAAAAATTTGAAAAATATTAGGAGAAAGTATGTTTTTAGAAAAAACCAGAGATTAGCATTAGTTGATTTTTGAAAATAATCACATTAATTATATCGATTTAGTAAACAACATTAAATATTACTCAGATAATTTTATAAATTTAGAAAGAAAATCAAATTTGGATTAATTATAATGGAAAATAGACCAGAGTGGATTTACAGTTTCTTTACAATTTGGGATAAAAATTCAGCTACTGTACGCAATTGATACTCAAAAGTTCTCAAAAAGAAATTTTGTATGTATTGGAAGATTCAAATCAGATATAATTATGTGTTCAAACAGAAACAGATATTTTAGAAGCAATTTCAAATTATAATTTTTAAAGATAATATAAAGTTTTGAATGTAGACAACTTTAAAATTGATGATGAAAAATGAAAAATTGCAAATTCTGAATTTGAGTTAAGAAATCCAGAAGGAAATCAAACAGCAGCAATGCTTTATGCATCAGGAACAACAGGGTCACCAAAAAGGGTTATGTTAACTTACAATAATTTAATGACTGAAAATGGAAGAATTTATGAAAAGAGGATTTTTGATCATAGAGATCAGATTTTAGCATTATACTGCATTTCATCACGTTTTGCCACTAACAGCAACAGTTCTTTTTAATGTTAAGATACAAACTTCAATAGTTTTTGTAAGAAAAAAATCGCAAGTAAAGAGATTTTTGAAGCATTAGAAAAATAGAAATAACTGCATTAATAGGAGTTCAAGAGTATTCAAACTATTTTATGACGGAATAAAACAACAAATAGATGACAAAATTTATAACAAGAGCAATTTTCAAAATAATGAGTAAAAAGTAAATCTATTCCTCTAAAAAGAAAAAGTATTTTCAAAAGTTCATAAAAAAATTTGGAGGACATTTAGATTTTCATCGTTGCAGGTGGAGCAAAATTAGATCCAGAAAGTACTAGATTCTATGAAACTTTAGGAATTTATTCATTGGAAGGATACGGATTAACAGAAACTTGCCAGTTATCGCTGTAAATTCAAAAAGAAAAGAAAAATCGGAACAATTGGAAAAAATTATACAATGTTGATGTAAAATTGAGAATGAAGAACTTTGGGTAAAAAGGCCCTATCGTTGTGAAAGGATATTACAACAAGCCAGAAAAAACAGCAGAAAGTAATGTTGAGAGATGGTTGGTTCAAAACAGGAGATTTAGCATAGACGAAGAAACATATCACATAATTGGAAGAAGAAATAGCATGATTGTCCTTTCAAATGGAAAAATATTGATCCTGAAACTCTTGAAAACAGATTAATAGCTAAAAGTGATAAATTAATAAAAAGAGCAGGGAATTTTCAATCATCAAAATAAATTAGCAGCCATAATAATTCCTGATTTATTAGAATGTAGAAAAAGAAATATCAATAACGTAAAACTTATATAAAAATATAGTTGAAGATTATAATTTATCTACTCACAATTATGAAAAAGTGTTAGATTATAAAGTTTTTGAAGAAGAATTACAAAAAACAAAGTCGTAAATTACGAAGTTCATGCTTCAAATTTATACGAGACAAAATGTTGTAAAAAGCAAAAAAGTAGCAGAGACCAGATAATGAAGTATACAAAATTTTAAAGAAGTATGATGAAAAAAGCGAAAGGAATTGAACCTCAACCAGAAGAAAAATTTTAGAATTAGAAAATTGGTATGGATTCACTAGAATATAGTTGAATTTTTGCCTATATCGAAAAATAATTTTGGATTGCAATTAGATGAAGAAAAATTCAGCTGAAATGCCTAATTTAAAACTTTTTATCAGAATATATCAATGAAAAAGCAGTGAAAATTGAAAATAACGAAATAAATTGGAAACAAATAATCGAAGAAGCCAAAACCCATAAAAGATGACAAAAATCGTTTGGATTACAAAAAATTTTTAAAAGTATTTTTAGATGTAATAATAAAAGTATATTTTAGAATCCAAAAGAAACGGAAGAAAAATTAGATCCTAAACCAAAAATTTATGTTTCAAACCACCAAAGTTTCATTGATCCATTAATTTTAGGAAGTTTGCTACAAAATCAATCCTTTATAACACAATATTTTTAGCAATAGACTGGTATTTCAAAAAATTTCCTCTAAAATTATTAGTAAGTAATGGAAATGTAATTTTGATTGATATAAAATAAAAACATCAGAAAAAAGTGTAGAGAAATTGTGGATATTTAAAAAGTGGAAAAATGTATTAATTTTTTTCCAGAAGGTCAAGAACAAAAAGATGGAAAAAAGTTGCTGATTTAAAAAGTATTCGCAATTATTTCTAAAAATTAGGGATAGATGTACAATGTTTAGGAATAAAAGGAGGATTTGAAGCATATTCAGATATATAAATTTCCTAAACCTAAAAAATAAAAGTAGCAGTCCTAGATATAATCAAACCAGAAGGTTCATATGAAGAAATAGCTGAAAAGCAAAAAGAAATAATAACAAAAATATGTTGAAAGCGAATAAAAAGCATAATTTGATCCCCTTTGATTCAAAAAAACTAATGAATTAAAGGGGATTGAAAAATAAATATAAAAAGTGTTGACAAAAAATAAAAAGGCTATGATATACTAATCGAGTAGTTATGAAAAAACATAAGAGAAGTAACAATTATGCCTTGGTGGCGAAATCAGTGAACGCACAGGACTTAAAATCCTGTGGAAGCAATTCCGTGCCGGTTCAAGTCCGGCCCGAGGCATCACAAAGAGATATGCGGGAGTAGCTCAGTTGGTAGAGCGTCAGCCTTCCAAGCTGAATGTCGCGAGTTCGACCCTCGTCTCCCGCTCCAAATTGAGAGCCATTAGCTCAGTCGGTAGAGCACTTGACTTTTTAATCAAGGTGTCACTGGTTCGATCCCAGTATGGCTCACCATTTTAATAAAGAAAAATAATGATGTGTACCTGTAGCTCAGTTGGATAGAGCAACGGCACTTCTAAGCCGTGGGCCAGGAGTTCAGATCTCTTCAGGTACGCCATTAAGGATCCATAAAGCTCAGCTGGTTAGAGCACTCGGCTCATAACCGAGCGGTCGCTGGTTCAAGTCCAGCTGGATCCACCAAGAAAAAGATTTGCGGCCTTCGTCTGAGTGGTTAGGGACTCCAGGTTTTCATCCTGGCAGCAGGGTTCGATCCCCTAGGCCGTACCATTAAAAATTTAGAATTTAAATTAATAATAATTATTTACTTTTAGTATGGGTGGATGTCCGAACGGCTAAGGGACCGGTCTTGAAAACCGGCGAAATCGCAAGATGTCTGGGTTCGAATCCCGAGTTCACCGCCATTTTGCCCAGATAGCTCGAGTCGGTGAGAGCAAGGGACTGAAAATCCTGTGTCCGTGGTTCGATTCCGCGTCTGGGCACCATTAAAAAATATTTGATATGCCTTGGTGGCGAAATCGGTAGACGCACAGGACTTAAAATCCTGTGGAAGCAATTCCGTGCCGGTTCAAGTCCGGCCCGAGGCTACCTAAAAGAGATATGCAGGAGTAAGCTCAGTTGGTAGAGCGTCAGCCTTCAAGCTGAATGTCACGAGTTCGACCCTCGTCTCCCGCTCCAAATTGAGGCCATTAGCTCAGTCGGTGAAACACTTGACTTTTTAATCAAGGTGTCACTGGTTCGATCCAGTATGGCTCACCATTTTAATAAAGAAAAATAATGATGTGTACCTGTAGCTCAGTTGGATAGAGCAACGGCCTTCTAAGCCGTGGGCAGGAGTTCGAATCTCTTCAGGTACGCCATTAGGATCCATAGCTCAGCTGGTTAGAGCACTCGGCTCATAACCCGAGGCGGTCGCTGGTTCAAGTCAGCTGGATCCACCAAGAAAAGAGTTCTGCGCCTTCGTCTAGTGGTTAGGACTCCAGGTTTTCATCCTGGCAACAGGGGTTCGATCCCCCTAGGGCCGTACCATTTAAAATTCATAATTTGAATTAATAATTTCATTAAAAACTATGAAAGTAAATAAATAAAAAGTTAAGATAAAGACAATGGGAAGAAGATATAATATCTTCTTTTTGTTTACAGAAAAAATTTATTTTTATTAAACTCATAATATATACTTTTCTTATTTTTCATTCGTATATAAAAATTTCTTTAAATTATAGGAAATATTTAAAAAGTGTGATTATTACTGGGAAAAATTTATTTTTATTTTTCAAAATATAGAAAAAAATATATATTTGACATTTCTAAAAATATAGTATAAATATTAAAAATAAATTAAAAAGAGGTGAAAGGGAATGGGTTATTTGAAAAAGGAATTAAAAAAGAAAGAACAAAAGGGATTTACTTTGATTGAAGTTATTTTAGTAGTTGCGATTATTACTATAATTTCGGCGATTGCGATACCATAAGTTGGAAATATTTGAATAAGGCTAATAGAAGTAAGGTTGTTGGCGCGATTGCAGATTTGAATAATAGTTCGACTTCTTGGAGTGTTGATAATGGTGGTGATTTACCTAAAATTTGCAAGATGTTTTTGAAAGAATATGATAATTTGAATAGATTAGGAATTGGACTACAAAATAATGGTAATTTTTAAGATAGGAAATATTGAAGGGGTTGTTATTTATGATAAAGGGAGGTTTATGCGAAGATTAATAGTAGCAGTAAAGGCTTTTTCCTGGAGAAAGAGATAAGAAAAAATAGATGTTAGAGTTTTTGTTTAGGATTGATAAAATATGTTGTTTTTAGTGAGGATATGTTTTATAGATTTTAGAGAAAAATTATTAAGGATAGAGATTTAATAATTTTATTAGTTATTAGGGATTTTAATTGGTGTTGAGAAAATAATTTTGAAAAAGTGTATTTGGGATGGTGTGCGTTTTCGATACCGTTATTGATTTTTATATATAGTTGAGGACTATTTTAAAAAAGGAATTGATTGGATTTGGAGATGTAAAATTAATGATTGTCATAGGTGGATTGTTGAAGTATAGAATTTTAGACAAGTATTATTTTTATCAAAATTTATATTTTTGTCAGCAGCTATTGTGGTTTTTGGTGTTGATCTATTGGAAGATGAGAGGGAAAAGAGGAGTATGTGCCGTTTGCTCCGTATATTATTTTGAATTATTTGTTATTTGAAAAGTTTTTTTATGTGATGGATAAATAAAAATGGGGAATAGAATGATAGTTTTTAAGAGATAGTAGAAAAATCAAATAGTGAAAAAATATTTTTGTAAAATAAAAGATACTAGTTTTTAAAAAATTATTTGAAAATTCTAGAAAAAATTTTATTGAAGTTGTAAAAAGATAATAAAAAGTATATTAATTATTTAAAAATATTTGAATAGGTTGATTATATTGATTTGAATAGACTAGTTATTATTGAGGGGAGGAAGTTTGGGAAAGAATAGTGGAGAAAATGCTTATAGAGTTTGCTTTTCGATGTTTTTTATTGTAGTGTTTTGTTTCCAATAGCTGAATATTTTTGAAGACATTTAGAGTGAATGTGAAATCAGATGATGAAAAAGAGTAACTTGCAAAGTGAAAATATGTTGGAATTATTGAGAGGTGTTGATTGTTTGAGAATATTTAATTTTTCAAGGACAGTATGATATCAAAGGAATGCAGGAATTTTATAGTAGATTTATGATCGATGACAAATATAGAATTTTAGGAAATGATTTGTTTTGAAAAGAATAAAAAGTGAAGGTATCTTCGACGGAATATTATTATGTTAATGAAAATAATGAAAAGGAATATATTTTTGAGATTGAGGTTGATGGGATAAAGAGGTATTATTTTCCAAAAAATTTCGTAATCGTAGATAAAAGAGTGAGATTGTTTTATTTGAGAGTGGTAAAATTGAGAAAAAAGGAATATTGAGTTAGAGTAGGATGAAAAATTTTATAAGAAGTATGAGAAATAGGTAAAGAGTAAAGAAGTTGTTAGATAGAGGATCGAGAAGATGGGGATAAAAAGGGAAAAAGTAGAGTGAGTTGTGAGGGAATGGGAAAAAGCAGAGATATAAAAATGTGATAAAACAAAAGGATATTTGTTGGTGGAAGTTTTGATTAGTATGTTGATATTTTTCTGTTTTAGTGTCGGTTATTGCGGTATTTTTAAAGAGAGTTGCTATAATTGAGAATGTGAAAAAGAATAGTCAGAAAATGGATGAGAATCTTGATTTTGCATTGGAGAAAGTGAAGGTAGAGCTCGAAGATGAGGGATTTGGGAGGAATTCGATTATAGTGTGAGAAGACGAGATTTATTTGTTAGGGGTAATCAAATAATTTATAAAGAAGAATAGAATGTTTTATAAGTTGGAGATTGTTAATAAAAATTGTATATTTCTGAGGTAAGTGGATTTCCTAATTTCGGTAATAGATCTTTGATTGGTGAGTACGAAGATATAAATTTTTGAGAAGATTGGTGGTATTTTTAGCTATAAAGAGTAAATATTTGGGGAAAAAGTGAGATTATAATTTTTGAGTGTTTGATTTTTGAAATTTTTATTAAAGTTTTATAGAATAGAAATTTTGATATTTAGAAAATTTAAAAGATTTTTAGTTTTGATAGAAAATTATAGTTGTTTGAGAAGGTAGGAAAAATGAAAGAGTCTGAGAAAAATAGGGGAGTAAGTTTAATTTATGTGTTGATTGTGTTGTCAATAATAACAGTATTTTTCTTTTTAATTTTTATGTATTTTGTGAGGGAAAAGGTTAAGATAAATTCGTTGGTGAAGAGAGAAAAAGTTTCTAAAAGTTTTTGATTCAAAAGGAAGAGAAAAATTTTGAGAGAATTATGAAAAAAAGGTTTATTTAATAATGAAAAATGTAAATTTGGAAACTGAGAAAAGTATTTTGATTCAAATATAGGAATTGATAATTTAGGTAAAATAAAGATAAAGAGTTGATTTATTTGAGTTCTGGTTTTGAAAGTGTTGGAGGGTATAGGGATCAAAGAAGTGATGGATGAAGATGGGAATAAATATGGGATTCCATTGAAAGAGAAAACAGGGTTTATAGAAATTTAAAATTATTTATTCAAGAAAAAGTTTTGGGCGAGAAATTGAGTATGAGGAGAAAATTTCTTTTTAGGCGAAAGAGTTTGAAAAGAAATTGAGATAACAAGAATAGAGAGTAAATTTTTATAGAAAATATTTTATTTTTAGAAATTAGTTGAGTGAAGATAGTTAGGTTTTGGAGATTTTTGTAGTAGTTTTTGATGTAAAAAGTTATAAATGGGGAGAGAATGTGAGGAACAAATTAAAATATATATTAGAAGTGAGGAAAAGATATATTTATTTATAGAAGAAAAATTTATTTTTATGAAAATCAAGATTTGAGTTCGGTTTTGGAGAGTTTAGATGAATATAGTTTGAGTGAAAGAAGTGGAAATTTCTTTTGATTTTGCATTTTCTTATTTTAAAAATAGAAGAATGGAAACGGATTATGGAGATAAAAGTATTCAAAATATAGAAAAATTTTGATGATGAAATTGAAGAAAAATGTTGAAGGAAATATTGAAAAATGGAACTCAGAAATTGGCGAAAGTAGTTTTAAGGAAAATTTTAGATGGGAAATTTTAAAGGAAAAATTCTTTGGAAAATGAAAAATGAAATATTTGAAGAAAAATTTTTCTGAATCACATTGAGGACAAGTATGTAACTTTTTTGGTATTGAGAAGAAGAAAAATCGAGGAATTTAAAAATGTATTTAAACAGGAGAAATTACTGGATATAAAGGTGGATATAACTTTCGATTTATAATTATAATAAAAATGAAGATACTGAGATTTTAACGATTGGAGAGAAAAAGTTTAAGGTTTGTGGTTGAAGACTCGAAAATTAGTGAGTTTGAAGAGATCGATTTAAAAATTGATGATTTAGAGAATTTAGAAAGAGTATGATTTTAGTGACATGAAAACAGTTGGTTTGAGTGAGGATAATTTAAAAGAGATATTTTCAGGGACAGAATTGTATGAGGAGCCTAATTTTCTGAAAAAGAGAAGTTTTTGATGATAAAAATTTAAAGAAATTTGAAGTTAAAGATGTAGCTGTAATTTTACTGATAGGAGCGGGGTATATTTTGCAAAATTTGATACCGTTGGAAAGGGAAAAGACTAAGAATGAGCGATTGAAGAATGAGACGAAAAAGTTGGAGAAGGAGTATTTGAGTAAAAATGAGAAGTGCCTGATTATTCAAAAGAATTATCTCTATTGGAAGAGGTAGATTCTAATATTACAAGAAAAGAGTATTACAGTTTTATAAAAATTTTTTGATTGAAAATAGTAGGAATGGCGTGGATTATACGAAAATTAATTATAGCGATAACAAATGGATTGTTCAGGGAACAGTTAATAAATTTGAAAATTTTGAGAAATTTGAGAATAATTTAGAGAGGAAATATTCGGGTACAGAATTGGGATATTTGAAGGATAATGATGAGGAAATTGTGTTTGAATATACGATGATGGATAAGAAAGATGATAATTAGAAGATATGGAATTGAGTGAGGAATTGAGAGAAATTATGGGGAATTTAAAAATTTGGTGTTTTTAGTTTTGGTTTTATTAGGCGCTTTTGGGCTGAATGATAAATATTCGAAGTATAAGGAAATTTTAAAAGATGGAAAAATTGATAGTTGAAAATAAGAAAAAAATTTAGAAGATAAAATAGATGAGATTCTTGTTGAAAAGGCAAGAAATAAAGAGAAAATGGAAAATGATTATGAGAAAAATAAAAAAATGTTAATAGATAGATTTGAATTCTTTTCGATAAAAATGAATCACAATTTAAGAAAATGGTGTATATTTTTCGAATGAAAAGCAGTTTGAAACTGAAGAAATTTCGAAATCAGAGAAATTATGGGATAGGAAAGGATATAGTCTGAAATATATTCATTTTACGTTGAGTGGGAGTTTGAATGATTTTGGGAAATTTTTTTGTATTTTGTGAATAAGAGTAAAAAAATATTGATACGACACGGAGTTATATTGAATTGACACAGGAAGCGTATAAGATTTCATTGGGATATATTGAAAAATACAGCGAAATAGAGAATGGATAAAAATTATAAATTTTAGAGAATTGAGTTGAGAGAAGTAAAAAGGGAGAGGAATGAAAAAGGAAATATAAGAATTGGGTAATGATTTTGTGTTTTTGTTTGTAATCGTTGCTTTTTCGAGTAGTGTTAATAATTATGTGGATAAAAAGATAAAAGATAGGATGGGAAAAAATTTTTATCTATCGAGAAGATATTGAAAAAGGAAAAAGTTAAAAATTGCAGACAGAATTGCAAAATTTGAAAAAATAAAGAGAATAAAAATAGTCAAAAATAATCAGAATAATCAAAAGCAATCAGAATAATAAAAAAATCAAAATCATCTAGTACAAATCAAAAATGGAAAAATATCGAAAGCTGAAAATAATTCTGTGCAAAAACTGTTATTGAAAAGGTAGTAACACCTGTAGTAACATAAAAGAAATTTATTTGGATTATGGAGATAGCGAAGGAAATTTCAGAAGCTTTGGATGGGTTTGAAGATTTTAAAATGATTGGGATTGATAATAAAATTATTTTGAATGGAGACGAGAAGAAATTTTTGGAGCTGGAAAGGATTATTAAGTCATTGGATAGAGCAAAAAGAACAGGTTATTATTAAAGGAACGATAATTGATACAAGCTCTAATTTATTTGAGAGACTTGGAATTGACTGGTCGATAAATCCTGAAAATGCTAATCCAAATAGAAAAATTTGATTGGGAAATTTTTAAAATGGAGAGGTTTCGATTAGTTCGATTTTTCGATGGGAGGAAATTTTTAGGGATTGATTTTAATTTGTTGAAGAAAATGGAGATATAAAAATTGAGGCGATACCAACGTTGATGATAATGGAGAAGGAAGAAGGAGAATTACGGGTAACAGAGAAGTAATTATTGGAGAGAAAAATTACAAAAAAATAATGAAGATTATGTTGAGCTGATATTTTCCGAAGCAGGAATAGTTTTTAAAATTTTGCCTGAGATAAAAAAATGTGAATGGAGAAAAGAAAATTATTTTTGAAAATGGATACAGAAATTAGTAATTTTAAATTAACTTCAAGTTATAATGAGTCTTCAGGGGCGAAACAGAAAAAAATCAAAACTCGGACGACTATTACTTTAAATAATGGGGATCTACGTTTATTGGAGGATTGAAGCAAAAATGTAGGAAAAGAGACAGTTAGAAAAAAATACCGATATTGTCGAGTATTCCAATAATAGGTCCATTATTTAAATATCAAAGAAAAATAAGGAGATGAGAGATATTTATATTGAAATTGAAGCAATTATTCAAGAGATAAAATGATAATTGATGTGATACTATTTTTAGACTAAGTTTTTACTTTCAAAATTTTAGTAAAGAAAATAAAAATTAATGAAATAATTGAAATTGTATAGTATAATAGTAAAGAAAAAATGATTTTGAGAGAGGAAAAAATATGATATCAATTCAAAAGGCTTGAAGAAATACTAAAAAAAGTTTAATAAAAATTAAAAATAGCGGTTATTGGAGATATGATGTTGGATGAATATTTGATTGGAAAAAGTGAATCGGATATCATCAGAAGCTCCAGTGCCAGTTGTGAATATTGAGGAAGAAGATTTGTATTAGGGGAGCTTCAAACGTTGCTAATAACTTGAAGAGTTTGGAAGGGCAAGTGCGAGTTTATGGTGTTATAGGCGAAGATGATAACGGGAAGAAGTTTACTAGTGAATTAGAGGCGAAAAGGAATAGAATCAGATGGAATTGTTGTGGATGATTCTAGACCAACAATTATAAAAAGTCGTGTTTTATCTCAAGGACAACAATTATTAAGATTGGATTGGGAAAAAGATACGAATATTTCTAAAAGAAATACAAGAAGCATTGATTAAAAAAAGTCGAAAAGAGATATTAATGAAATTGATGCAATTTTATTGTCAGATTACAATAAAGGGGTTTTAACAAAAATATGTTTCTGAAAGTATAATAAAAATAGCTAAAGAACATAATAAAAATAGTTGTAGATCTAAGCCACATAATTTTAAAAATTATGTTGGAGTTACGACGATGACGCCTAATAGAAAAAAATATTGGACTATTTTTGGACTGAATAAGTTTAATAGCGAAGAAGAAGTTGCTAATGCGATGGAACAGTTAAAAAGATTTTGCAATTGGATTGTGTAGTTTTAACAAGAAGCGAGGAAGGATTTTCGTTGTATGATGGGAATTATGAAAGGGTTCCTACTGTGGCAAGAGAAGTTTTTGATGTGACAGGGGCTGGAGATACATTTATCTCGACGTTGTTGCTTTCACTTTCGGCAGGTGCAAGTTTATATGAGCTAGAGTAATTGCAAATATGGCATCAGGAATAGTTGTAGCTAAGATTGGTACAGCAACAGCAACTAAAGAAGAAATTTTGGAATTTTACCATAATGAATTAAAATAAATTATAGATATTTTTTTAAGTTCAACAATTAAGGGGATTGAGGAATTAAAATATAAAGAAGGAAGTGAAATTTATGGCAGTAATTGCGGCAATTGAAGCTGGAGGAACTAAATTTATTTGTGGATTAGGAAAAGAAAATGGAGAAGTTATTGAGAGAATAAGTATTCCAACAACAACTCCAGATGAAACAATGAGAAAAAGTTATTGAGTATTTTAGTGATAAAGAATTTGATGTAATGGGTGTTGGAAGCTTTGGACCAATTGATCCAGTAAAAGGTTCAGAAACTTATGGTTATATTACAAAAACACCAAAACCTTATTGGAGTGATTTCAATATGATAGGTGAATTGAAAAAACATTTTGATGTACCTATGGAATTTGACACAGATGTAAATGGTGCAGCATTGGCAGAAAGCTTGGTGGGGGAGCTGGAGAAGGTTTAAAAAAATGTAATGTATATTACAGTTGGAACTGGAATTGGTGCTGGAGCAGTAGTAAATGGAAGAATGGTTCAAGGATTAACTCATCCTGAAATGGGACATATTTTTATTAAAAGACATAAAGATGATAAATTTGAAGGAAGATGTCCGTTTCATAAAGACTGTTTAGAAGGAATGGCAGCTGGACCAGCGATTGAAGCTAGATGGAATAAAAAAGGAATTGAATTAGCAGATAGAACAGAAGTTTGGGAAATGGAAGCATATTATTTGGCTCAAGCATTGGTTAACTATATTTTGATTTTATCACCACAAAAAATAATTATGGGTGGTGGAGTAATGAAACAAAAACAAATGTTCCCATTCATAAGAAAATATGTTCAAGAGTTTTTTAAATGGTTATGTTCAAAAAGATGCGATATTAAAAGATATTGATAATTATATCGTTTATCCTGGACTTGGAGATGAAGCAGGATTTGTTGGATCTATTGCTTTAGGGAAAAATAGCGTTAGTACAAAAATAATAAAAAAATAAAAACAATTATATCTGGGGGATTATGAGAGTTTTTTTAAAAATGAGGAAAAAAATAAAAAGAAAAAGATTATTTTTTTCTTTTACAAAGGGATGTATTATCTCTTAAAAGGTAAAAATAAGTTTGGTTAATGCATTGGAAATAATTTCAGGAAATTATAAAGAAAAATTTTAAAAAATAAGATTTTGAAAAACAAAATTTCAAATTGAAAAAAAGGAGTTTCTTTAAAGTAGCATTTAGGAAAAATTACTGACAATAGAGAATTTTTAGAGATGATTAAAATTGGAGAAGAAACAGGGAATTTGGAAATAATATTCAAAAAATTTGTCTGGAAAATATGAATTTAATCAAAAGATAAAAAGAAATAAGAAATTTGAGCGTGTATCCGTTGACAGTAATGGGGACAGCTTTTTATTATTGTAATAATTTTATTAAAATTAGTAGTTCCAAAAATTTGTTTTAATTTATTCGGATATAGGGGCAGCAGTTGCCTAGATTGACACAGATTAGTTGTGAATCTGAGTGAAATTGTAAATAAACATGGGCTACTTTTTATTAATTGTAGCAGGAGTGATTGTATTTAGGGGCAAATTTTATTTATAAAAGGAATAATTATAATATTGAAAAATTGCTCTTGAAGATTAAAATTGTGGATAAATTGTATAAAGATATTTGTATTTTTGAATTTTACGAGAAATATGTATATGTTGAGTAGTGCTAATGTTCCTTTTTGCAATCTTTAAAATTGACTTCAAATTCAAAAAGTTTGATGTTGAATGCAGAGGTAAAAATAATAAAAAAAGGTGGAAAAAGGGATTTTCGATTCAACAGGCTTTTTAAAAATCTTTATTTTTGATAGAGAATATATTAATTTTTTTGAGTATTGGTGAAAAAAACTGGAAATGTGGAAACTGCTTTTTCAAATTTGAATACGATTTATTATGAGAAAGTGACTGAAAAAGTGAAATTATTTTTAAAATTATTTGAGCCATTGTCGATAATAGTTATTGGATTGATAATTGGTTTTGTGATTTTTGCGGTTATGCTTCCGATGTTTAAAAATGGGAGAAAATGATTTAAAAAATTGTAATTAAAAAAATAAAAAAATTAGAGATTTTGTAAAAATGGTAGAAAAAAATAGAAAAGAGAAAAAATGATAGAAAAATTTTTTTAGAATCATCGAAGTATGCACAGGAATTATTTGAGATTGATGATGAGATTGTTGAAAAATAGAGCGTGAGAGCTTGGAGGATAAGGTTCCGATTATAACAAGAGATGTCTTGAATTTCATGATTTATAATGCGAATAATATTAATGCAAAAAAATATTTTTGGAAATAGGGACTGCAACTGGTTATTCAGGGATTATTTTTGGCTAGAATTGCGAATAAAAATGGCGGAAAATTAACGACTATTGAGATAGATGAAAAAGAGACACAAAAATAGCGAAAGAGAATTTTTGAGAAGTTGGGATTACTAGATAAAAATGAAATGATTTTTAGGTGATGCGTTGGAGGAGATTCCTAAATTAGATCAGTCTAAAAATATGATTTTATTTTTCTTGATGCTTCAAAAGGTCAATATTTGAAGTTTTTTTGAAATGAGTTATGGATTATTGAATGAAAATGGAGTAATTTTTATAGATAATTTGATGTTTAGAGGATTAGTTGCCGAAAGTGATGAAAATGTTCCGAAAAAGATTTAAAAACAATTGTTAGAAGATTGAGAGAATTTATTCAAAAAATTGAATAAAGAATATAATTTTTATCTTATTACCGTTTGGAGATGGAGTAGGATTAGTTAGGAAGTAGTTAAAATGAAATTTCTTTTGTATAACATAAGATATGGAACGGGGAAGTATTTAATAAAGAGATTTAAACATATTAGAGGTTATTTGGGTCGTTCTGAAAAAAACAAATAGATCGAATAGGAAAAATTTATTAAAAGACAAAAAGCCAGATATAGTTGGTTTTGGTGGAAGTCGATTTAGGATCATTTTCGTATGAAATCAAAAAAATCAAGCCGAGATTTTTGAGTGAAATGACAGACAAAAATTTTATTTATCAGTATAAATACGAAGAAAATTCGAGATATATAGAAATTTCCAATGGTGCGAAAACAAGGAAATGCATTATTATCAAATAAAGAAATAGTAAATCATAAATTTCATTATTTAGATAATGGAATGAAAAATTAATAATTGAAATTGAAACTAATGGAATTGTAATTTTCTTAGTTCATTTGGCGTTGGGTGGAAAAACTCGAATGAAACAATTTGTGCAATTGTTTAGTTTAATTGAAAAATGTGAAAAAAACCAATGATTGTTGCTGGAGATTTTAATACTTTGTGGGGGACTGAAGAGATAGAATTGTTTATGAAAGCTGGGAAACTGAAAAGTGCGAATTTAGAGAAAAAAGCCGACTTTTTCCTAGTTGGTCGCCTAAAAAGGAATTGGATTTTGTGCTCCATTCAGAGAATATAAAAATAAATGATGTGAAGGTTATAAAAACAATGTTATCGGATCATTTGCCAATTTTGATTGATTTTGATATTATTTAATGAAAAAAATTTCTATAAATAAGAGTAACTAATTTCTTCTTGTTTTTGTAAAAGGAAAAAGATTTAAAAAAATTTGAAAATAAATTTGAAAAATTGCAAAAAAATGTATTAAAAATGAAGATAGAAAAATGTTTTTTTAGAAAGGAGATTTTAGTGAAATCATTGTTAAAAAAATTGGCAGTATCTCTATTGGTTATATCAGCTGCTACGACATTAAATGCTCAAAGTATAATTACAGGAGCTAGAAATATCGGTGGAGGTAATGCTACAAGCAACAGAAATTCAGATGTTGCTAATCAACAAGAGTTAAAGAGGTGTTTGGGTAGCAAGTGTTAGTAACATTGACTGGCCTTCAAAAAAGGGCTTAGTGTAGAACAACAAAAAAAGGGATTTTATTACTATTTTTGGATAATGTAAAAAAATGGAATATGAATGCAGTTTTTCGTTCAAGTAAAACCTGCGGGAGATACTTTTTATCCTTCAAAAATATTCACCTTGGTCTGAGTATTTAACAGGAACTCAAGGAAAAAGATCCTGGATATGATCCTTTGAAATTTATGGTGGAGGAAGCACATAAAAGAGGAATTCAATTTCATGCTTGGTTTAATCCGTATAGATTGACGGCAACAGGTGGAAGAGAAAAACTTTCAAGTGACAATATTGGGAAAAAAAGAGACCAGATTGGACAGTTATTTATGGAGGGCATGTTTATTTGAATCCTGGTATACCAGAAGTTAATAATTATGTTGTGGATAGTATTGTTGAAGTTGTTAAAAATTATGATATTGACGGAGTGCATATGGATGACTATTTTTATCCATACAAAGTTAAAGGTCAAGAATATCCAGATAGTGCGCAATATCAAAAAAATATGGTTCTAAATTCGCTAGTATAGGTGACTGGAGAAGAAATAATGTAAATAATTTAATAGAAAAAAATTACATAAATCTATTAAAAAAAGTTAATCCTAATGTAGAATTTGGAATAAGTCCATTTGGTGTTTGGAGAAAATGCTTCAACAGATCCAGTAAAAGGTTCTAGTACAACAGCAGGTGTTCAAAAATTATGATGACTTGTATGCAGATATATTGTTATGGATGGATAAAGGTTGGCTAGATTATGTAGCACCACAAATTTATTGGAATCAAGGATTTAAAGCAGCAGAATACAATACATTAGTAAAAATGGTGGAGTAAATATGCAGCAGATTCTGGTACAAAATTATATATTGGACAAGCAGCGTACAAAAGTAAATGAATGGCAAAATGCAAAAGAATTAGTAAATCAAATTAATTTCAACAGAAATTATGCGCAAGTAAAAGGAAGTATCTTTTTAGCTATAAATCATTATTAACAAATCCGAAAAAAATGTAACAAATAGTTTAAAAAAATGGTCCTTATAGTAGTGTTCCTAATGAAAAATATTGTAGGAATGAATTAAAAATAGAGCGCTAACACGAGTAAGAGAATAAAAAAATTGAAATGTGAATTTATGATTGTGAAGATTATTTATGAGAAGTAAATTCACATTTTTTTAGTATAATAATTGGCTCTTTGTCAGGTGTGGGGGTGGAAAAAAAGTTCGGTAACCTTAAAAAGATTCTAAGCTGAATAAGCTTTTTAAGGTTGTCGAATTTTTATCCCATAAGATAGCCTTTTTATTACTTTTTATTTTTGTTATTTTTTTCCCTTCAACAAATCCATTATTTATATTATATTTTTTTGTATATTATTTATTTCTTCTTCCCAGTTTGATAGTGTTTCCCCTAACTTAATACATTCCTTTATTTCTGATTCCTTCAGTTCATGACTGAATATAGTGACTTCCTTTATTTCAAATATACTGAAAAATTTTGTCCTAAGATCATAAGCCCTTGAAAATATCTCTGAAAGGTTCTTCAGTTTCTTTAGCCTCTTCTTCTGTAAAGGACTGAATGCACTGTTTGGATTCTTTGCTATCAGCTTCCAGTATTTTTTGTATTCCCTATTCCTTGTACTTTGCATCTGAATTGAATAATCTTATCCTCACATCCCTTATCATCCAGTTTGCCTGCCTTATGACAGAGAAGGAATTCCCTTATGGTTGATGATTTCCTGTCCTTTAACCTGTGCTAGTCCTTCATATGAAAATCTCCTGTATTTTTTCATAATTAAATCTATTTCTTCCTGAGTATGTTGATTTGGATGGCTTTTAGGTCTTCTGCTTTTTGGCATTAGTGACTGCACTGTTCCGTCATATCTGTCACGCCATCTCTTAATCTGCTGTCTTGATGTTTTATATTTTAATGCCGCCTTTGAATTATTGTTATGTTTTATTGCATACTCAACTGCCCGTTGACGAACACGGTACTCTTCTGATATACTATTCATAGAAAGGTTTCTCCTTATGTAGTTTTGATCGGCTTACATTATATCAGAAACCTTTCTTTTTTTCTCCTTTTTTGTCACATATGTATTGTATCACGACATAAAAACAAATTTTTTTCAGGAGGAAAAAAATTGACAAATTAGATTAGTATTGTTATACTGGAGTAAATTAAAAATGGAGAATAACTATAGAAAGGAGAGTATGATATTTATATAATGTTTTTATATTATCATACAAATAAAAAAATGATTACAGGAGACTTGAGAAACAAAGTAGATAAGATTTGGGAAACATTTTTGGACTGGAGGAATAACAAATCCATTATCTGTAATAGAACAGTTTACTTATCTTATATTTATTAAATCATTAGATGATAAACAAATAAGAGAAGAAATGGATGCAAATATTTTGGGAATAGAACCTAAAAATAATTTTTTTAATGAAAAACAGCAAAAATTTAAGATGGAGTCATTTTAAAGGAATTTGAAGCACAAGAAAATGTACGATACAATAGTAAATGAAGTTTTTCCATTTATAAAAAAATTTAAATGAAGATAATAGTTCATCATTTTTCAAGATATATGAAAGATAGCTATTTTTTTCAAATTCCTACTCCTCAAATGCTTGAAAAAAATAGTTACAGGAATTAATAATTTAGAGTTGGAAGGAGACATAAAAGGAAATCTGTATGAATATTTACTATCAAAATTGGCAACATCTGGAACAAATGGTCAATTTAGAACGCCAAGACATATTATAGATATGATGGTAAAACTTGTTAAGCCATTACCTACAGATATAATAGTTGATCCTGCGTGTGGGACATCAGGATTTTTTTAGTAGGAGCAGGTGAATATTTAAGAAAGAATCATGATGAAATATTTAATTCTCCTGAATTAAAAAAAGCATTTTTCAGAATGACATGTTTTATGGAAATGATATGGATACGACTATGCTTAGAATAGGTACTATGAATATGATGTTACATGATATAGAAAATCCTAATATAGATTATAAAGATTCACTATCAAAATTAAACACAGATAAGGAAAAAAATATACTTTAGTTCTTGCAAATCCTCCATTTAAAGGTTCATTAGATGCAGAGACAGTTGCAGATGACATTCTAAAAGTGACTAAAACAAAAAAACAGAACTGTTATTTTTTTAGCACTTATGATAAGAATATTAAAAAAAGGAGGAAGATGTGCCGTTATTGTACCAGATGGAGTTTTATTTGGAACAAAGTAATGCACAAACAGCTAAGAAAAAGAAATTATTGAAAAATCATACTTTACAGGGAATTATTTCGATGCCAAGTGGAGTATTTAAACCTTATGCAGGAGTAAGTACAGCTGTATTGTTATTTACGAAAACAGGTGTTGGAGGAACAGACAAAGTATGGTTTTATGATATGCAGGCAGATGGATATTCATTAGATGATAAGAGAACTAAAATAGAAGATAATGATATAGAGGACATCATTAATAGATTTTCAAATTTAGAAAAATGAAAAATGAGAGAAAGAGAACTGAAAAAAATCATTCTTTGTTTCAAAGGAAGAAATCGTTGAAAACGATTATGATTTATCAATAAATAAATACAAGGAAATAGAATATGAAGAAATTGTTTATGAAAAAGCCTGAAGTTATTATCGGAAAAAAATAAAGGAATTAGAAAAAGAAATAACATTAGGGTTTGGAAGAACTTGAAAAGTTGGTGAAGTAGATGGAGAATAGAAAAGTCCAATTAGCTGAATTAATTGAAACTCCAATCACAGGTGAATGGGGAAATGAAATTACAGATGTTAATAATCAACATATAGTAAAAGTTATAAGAACAACAAATTTTACTAATAACGGAGAAATTGATTATTCAGATATTACATTGAGAGACATTGAATATACAAAGTGTGAGAAGAAGAAATTAAAAATATGGAGATATAATTTTTAGAAAAAAATCTGGTGGAACTGATCTAAATCCTGTTGGAAGAGTTGTTTTTTTCGATAAAAATGATCCTAATGATGTATATTTAACAAATAATTTTACTACGACATTAAGAGTTAAAGATAATAAAAATAAATAGTAGATTTTTTTATTGTTATTTTTATTATATAATTATAAATACAAAGGAGTACATAAATTTTATAATAAAACAACAGGGATACAAAAATTTACAAGTATCAAATTTAATAAAAAAACACGTATGTCCCTTTACCAGAAATAAAAAAATACAAAAGTACAATAGTGAAATATTAGATAAAAATCAAAAAATATGATAAAAAAAGAGAAACAAATACTTTTATTTGATGAATTAGTTAAATCCGATTTATAGAGATGTTTTTTTAAAAAATAAAAAAATATTATGATGACTTTAGAACAGTTAACGAGTAATAAAAAAAGAAAAATTTAGTAAGAGGTCCTTTTTGGTGGTAGTTTAAAAAAAGATGAATTTATAGAAGATGGTTATTTAGTATATGAGCAAAAAACATGCTATATACAGTGATTTTTAACTATCAGAAATATTATATATCAAAAGAAAAAAATATCAAAAAAATGCTTAGATTTAAAGTAGAATCTGGAGATTTAATAGTCAGCTGTTCTGGTACTTTGGGGAAAAATAGCTGAAATTCCTAAAAGAATATAAAGAGGGAATTATAAATCAAGCGTTATTAAAAATAAAAATTAGATAAAAAAATATTATCAATAATAAATTTTTTTATGGTACTGTTTAGAATGAAATATAATGAAAAAGAATTACAGCGTGTGTCGTTGGGGAGCGGAATTTCAAATTTTCCTTCGATGAAAGAAGTAAGAAATTTTGATTTTATAGTTCCTCCTCTTTCACTCCAAAATGAATTTGCAGAATTTGTAAATAAAATTGACAAATTAAAGTTTGAAGCCGAAAAAGTCATTAAAAAGAAATGGAAAAATTTATACGAATCTTTAATGCAGAAATTTTTTTAAACAGAACTAGAAGAGTTTGATAAATCAGAATTTCAATATTTGTTTAAATAAATTATATTGTATAATTTATTATATAGATAATTGAGAGGATGATTTATATGAAAAAAATAATTACTGAAATTGAACAAAAAAATGCTTGGAATTTTTGGATAATGCTCAAATGGAACATTTACATAAAGTTTTAATCTATTATTTGGAAAGTGAAGATATTTCTTTGCAGGAAGAGCTTTCTAATGAAAAAGTATTAGAAATGTTTTTAGCAGCAAAAAAATTGAAGGATGTTCAGAAAAATCAATTTTTATATTATCAGTCAACTATACAAAATATGTTTCAAAAAAATTACTAAAACAATAAAAACATATTGATACAAATGATTTAAGAGAGTATTTGTCAAATTATCAGAATAAGGGAAATGCTGGAAAAGTAACTATAGATAACATTAGAAGAATTCTTTCAAGTTTCTTTTCCTGGCTTGAAGAAAAAAATTACATACTAAAAAGTCCCGTTCGTAGAATCAAAAAAAGTAAAAAAACAGGGCAGCTTATAAAAAGAAACTTATTCAGATGAATCATTAGAGCTATTAAGAGATTTTTTTCTGGAAACATAAGGGATCTTGCTATGATAGATTTACTTTTCTTCAACAGGAATGAGAGTAGGAGAATTAGTAAAACTTAATATATCAGATATTGATTTCGCAAATAGAGAATGTATAGTTTTAGGAAAAGGTGATAAAGAAAGAAAAGTATATTTTGATGCAAGAACAAAAAAATTCATTTAACAAGATATCTTGAAAGTAGAAAAGATAATAATGAAGCATTGTTTGTCAGTTTATTAAAACCATATTCACGTTTAAAAAAATAAGTGGAGTAGAAATAAGACTTAGAGAATTAGGAAGAAAATTAGATATTCCCAAAGTTCATCCTCATAAATTTAGACGAACATTAGCTACAAGAGCTATTGATAAAGGAATGCCAATAGAACAAGTTCAAAAAAATTGCTTGGTCACACAAAAATAGATACAACTTTGCAGTATGCAATGGTAAATCAGAATAATGTAAAAATTTCTCATCGCAAATATATCGGATAGTTTTAAAAAAATTTCAAATCCCTGATTTTTAGGGAGGAAATTTTATGAAATATATTACTTTAGAAGAAGTATGTGAAAATAGAACATCAAATATATCTCAAAAAAGATTTAAAAAGAAAATGAAGGAATTTATCCAATATATGGTGCAAGTGGATTAATAAAAAAAGTAGATTTTTTTATACACGAGATAAGGAATATATAGGAATAGTAAAAAGATGGTGCAGGAGTTGGAAGAATAATGTTGTTACCTTCAAAATCTTCTGTTATTGGTACAATGCAATATATAATTCTGAATGGAATTTTTAGATACTAAGTATTTATATTATGCTTTAATTTCTAAGAAATTGTCAAAATATTCTTCAGGTGCTACAATTCCACATATATATTTCAAAGATTATAAAAAAAGAAAAAAATAGCACTTATTTCTGAAAGTGAACAAAAGAAAGTAATAAATATTTTTAGATAGAATAATAGATATAATTAATAAGAGAAAAAAATCAAATAAATTTATTAGAAGAATTAGTGAAGTCCCGATTTATAGAGATGTTTGGAGATCCGATTAAAAAAATGAAAAAAAGGTTGGGAAGTAAAAAAATTAGGAAAAAAATTGCAGAATGTTTTATAGGAATAACATATAAGCCAGAAGAAATTTCTGAAAACAGGGATATTAGTTTTAAGATCAGGAAATATTAAAAAATTCTAAATTAAATTTTTGAAAATAAATTGAAAAATAGATAAAAATAAACGAAAAAAATATTTTGTAAAAAGAAATGATATCTTAATGTGTAGCAGAAATGGAAGTGCTCACTTAGTTGGAAAAAAGTAGCTTTAATTAATCAAAAATTATAAAGAGGTTACATTTGGAGCTTTTATGACGGTTATTCGTGGTGAATATAGTAATTATTTATACAATTATTTCAAAAGTGAATATTTCAGAAATTCTAAAAATATTAAAAAAACAACGACAATTAATCAAATAACAAAAAAAGAATTAGAAAAATATTTCTATAACACTCCCACCGCTCTCACTCCAAAAATGAATTTGCAGAATTTGTAAATAAAATTGACAAATTAAAGTTTCTTTACAACTTAAAAACTATATTTTTTTATCAATTTACTAAAAAAAGTTGATAATAGAAATATTGTTTTTCTTGACTTTTTGACATTTTCGGCTAATATAAGATTGGATATTGAATTAGACGAAAGGGAGGAAAAAAATGAAATATCATAGACGTTCAATAGAACAGATTATTAGCGAATATAAAGAGCAATTTCCGATATTATTGCTTACTGGGCCAAGACAAGTAGGAAAAAAAGTACACTTTTTAAGGAATTGTTTTCGAGAAGAGTACAAATATTTTTCATTAGATGACCCGATTTTAAAAAGAACAAATAATCAATGATCCAAGACTATTTTTTTGAAGAATAATTCTGAAAAAAATTAATAATAGATGAAATACAATATGCACCAGTCAATATTTCCTTATTTGAAAATGAAAGTTGACGAGAATAGAGAAGACGGAATGTATTTAATGACAGGTTCGCAAGCTTTTGTTCTTATGAAAAAAATGTTTCTGAAACTTTAGCAGGGAAGAGTAGGAATTTTTAGAACTTCAGGGAATAAGCTTAAGAGAACAGTTTAATATAGAGTTTAATAAGCCTTTTATTCCTAATGAAGAATATATTTCTGAGAGGGAAAAAAATATAACAGAATACACAAATTTATGGCAAAAGAATTCATAGAGGATACATGCCTGAACTTGTATTTAATGACAAAAAGAAATGGGAGTTTTTTTATTCTTCATATGTGCAGACGTATATTGAAAGAGATGTAAGGGATTTGATAAATATATCTGATGAAAGTAAATTTTTAAAGTTCATGATAAGTTTAGCTTCGAGAAGCGGAGAATTATTAAATTATGGAGCAGTTGCCAATGAAGTTGGAGTAAGTAATGAGACAGTAAAAAAGGTGGGTATCTGTATTGAGAACTTCAAGAATAATTTATTTAATGGAACCGTATTTTAATAATCATTTAAAAAAGAGTGATAAAGACACCAAAAAATATATTTTATGGATGTAGGTTTGTTAGCATACCTTACAAAATGGCCAACTCCTGAAACACTTGCAAATGGAGCTAAGGCTGGAAATATATTTGAAACATTTATAGTATCAGAAATTATAAAAAGTTATCTTAATGCTGGTATTATAAATCCACCTGTATATTTTTTTACAGAGATAAGGATAAAAAAAGAAATAGATTTGATAATAGAAGAAGCAGAAAAAAATATCCTATTGAAATTAAAATGAGTGCATCACCTGATAAAGAAAATGGTAAAAAAATTTTTTTCAGTTCTCAAAGGAAAAAAATAGATAAGGAAATTGGAACAGGGATAATTATATGCCAATATGATAATAAAGTTTACTTATCAGAAGATATTCTTGTTTTACCAATTGAATATATATAAATGAATAAGAATATTTTAGAATAATAAACATAGGAGTGGAAGAAAAATGTCTAACTTTGAATTTTTTTAAAAAAAGGATAACAGCTATAAAAATATTTGCAGATGCCTGTATAGAAGCAGAACAACTTATGAATGTCTCCTATTCGGCAACAGTAACTTTTGTAAGGAAAGCATTGGAACTTGCTGTAAAGTGGGTTTATGCAAATGATGCTGAATTAAGAATGCCGCAGCAGACTAATTTGGCTACATTGATAAAAAGGAAAAAAATTTAGAGATATAATTCCTTATAATATGAGCGGTTTACTTTCCTACATACAGCAATTAGGAAATAAAGCTGTTCATTCTGGAAGGGTTATAAAAAGGGAAGAGGCAGTTTTAAGTCTTAGAAATTTATTTTCATTTACTGCATGGATTGATTATTCATATTCAAGATATTATTCAGATGTGGAATTTGATGAATCAATTCTAGGAGAAACTGATAAAAATAATTAAGGTTCAATCTGAAAAAGATAAATTATCTAAACAGCTTGCAGAAATTAATAAAAAAAGCTTGAAGAATTATCTAATGAAAATCAGACATTGAGAAAGGAAAATGAAGAAAAGCGTAAAAATAAATGAAAAAAAGAAAGAGAATACAAAATAGATGAAATTTCAGAAGCTGAAACAAGGAAAAGATATATTGATTTGGTTATAGAAAATGAAGGCTGGACTATAGGAGAAGATTGTATACCGGAAGTTGAAATTTCAGGTATTGCAACTCCAAGTGGAAAAGGGAAAAGCAGATTACGTACTCTATGGAGATAATGGAGTTCCGCTGGCAGTAATAGAAGCAAAAAAAGTTAGACATAGATCCTCTGATAGGGAAAAAAATCAAGCTAAGGAATATGCAGATGCACTTGAAAAAATATGATGTGAGACCTATCATATTTTTTTACTAATGGGTTAGATTATTATATTTGGGATGATTTGAATTATCCTGAAAGACAAGTGTCTAGTATATACAGTAAAAAAAGATTTGGAAAAGTTAATATTCAGAAGAGGAAACAAAAAAACCTTTAAAGGATGTAAGTACAGACATAAAAGATGAGATAACAAACAGAGTTTATCAGAAAGAAGCTGTTGTGAGAGTGACAGAAGCATTGGAAAAAGGATATAGAAAAATGTTACTTGTAATGGCTACTGGAAGTGGAAAAAAACAAGAACTGCTGCATCTATAGTGGATATCTTGACAAGATATAATTGGGTGAAAAAAATATTATTTCTTGCAGACAGGACAGCTTTTAGTAAAACAGGCAAAAAAATAGTTTTTAAAGAATATTTACCAAATCTTTCACTGTGCAATCTTTTAGATAACAAGGATGATGTAGAGAGTAGAATGATTTTTTCCACATATCCTACAATGATGAATGCGATAGATGAAACTAAAAAAATAAAGACGGAAGCAGAATTTTTACAAGTGGATATTTTGATTTGATAATAGTGGATGAAAGTCATAGAAGTATTTATAAGAAATATCAGGCAATATTTGATTATTTTGATGCGAATTTATTAGGATTGACAGCTACTCCTAAAAATGATATAGATAAAAAAATACATATAGAATATTTGATTTGGAAAATGATAATCCTACATTTGCTTATGAACTAGACCAGGCTATAGAAGAAGGTTATTTAGTTCATTATGGAAAGCCAATAGATGTTGGATTGAAAAAATAGTAAGAGATGGATTGAAATATAGCGAATTAAGTGAAGAGGAAAAAGAAGAATTTGAAGAAACTTTTTGATGAAGAGAAAGAAGAAATTTCAAGTGAAGAAGTAAATAAAACACTTTTTTTAATAAGGAAACAGTAGATCTTGTCATTAAAACATTAATGAATAACGGACTAACAGTTGAAGGTGGAGATAAACTTGGTAAAACCATAATTTTTGCTGTAAATCAAAGACATGCAAATTTTATTGTAGATAGATTTAATAAACTTTATCCTGAATATAAAGGGAAATTTGCTCAAGCAGTTTGTCATGATATAAAAATTTGTAGATGATGTTATTGATAATTTTAAAGATAAGGTTTTATATCCTCAAATAGCAGTATCAGTGGACATGCTTGACACAGGAATTGATGTTCCCGAAATATTGAATCTTGTTTTTTTAAGAAAAATAAGATCAAAAAGCTAAATTTTGGCAAATGATAGGAAGAGGAACGAGATTATGTAAAAGATTTATTTTGGGCCTGGAATTGATAAAGAAAGATTTATGATTTTTGATTGCTATAAGAATTTTTGAATTTTTTTGAAGTGAATGTTGATGGTAAAGAAATAAAAACTACAAAATCAATTTCTGAGAACATATTCGGAGCAAAAAGTAGATATAATAAAGGCTTTACAACATTTTAAATTATCAGGAAAAAAAGCACTAATTGAATACAGAAATGATCTAATAAGTGATATTATCAGTAATATTTTGAATATAAATGATAATCGTTTTGACGTACATATGAAAGGTGCAATAGTTGATAAATATAAAAAAATAGATAACTATAAAGTTCTAAATGAAAAAAATGTAGAGGAATTAAAAAAATATAATTGCCCCTCTCATAACATATACAGAAGAAGAGGAACTGTCAAAAAAAGATTTGATTATCAGATGTATGTAATTGAAAAATGCCTATTTGGGAAAAAAAGTCTTTTTAAAAAGCTAAAAAATAGAGTAATAGAAACAGCAGAAAAAAACTTAGTGAAAAAGGAACTATAGAAAAAAATTTCTAAAAAAAGGAAACAATAACTAAAAATTCAGAAAGAAGAATTTTTGGAAAAAAATGCAGATTTGTTTCAGTTTGAAGAAGTAAGAAAAGAATTAAGGGATTTAGTAATACTTTTAGATAGAATAACGACAAAAAAATTTATTATACAGATTTTTAGAGATGAAATAGTAGATTATGGAGAACATGAGACGGGAGAAAAATTTCAAAAATTGTGAATAAGTTTGAAAAAGTACAATAAACGGGTTGAACAATATCTTGAAGAATATAAAAAAATGATGATGTTATTCAGAAATTAAAGAATAATATTCCATTAACAATGTATGATATAAAAATATTTAGAAAAAAATTTTATGGGAAGATTTGGGAACAAAGGAAGAATATGAAAAAAACTTATGGAAAAAAATTCCTTTATTAAAAAAATGGTTTCAAAAAAATTATAGGAATGGATAGAAAAAGCTGTTGAAAAAGAATTCTCTCTATTTTTAAGTAACGAAAATCTAAATTCAGACCAAATTAACTTTGTAAAACATATTGTAGATTACATAGTAAAAAAATGGGAGTATAGATAAGAAAAGAATTAAAGGATTTTCCAGAAGCAGACAAATTTGGAGGTTTATTTCAGCTGTTTGATAATAAAAAGAGAAGCGTTAACAAATATAGTAAAAATTATTGACAAGGTAAATGACAGGCTGGATTTAGTTCAATAAAAAGGCTCTTTGTCAAGTATGGGGGTGGAAAAAGTTCGGTAACCTTAAGAGATTCTAAGTTGAATAAGCTTTTTAAGGTTGTCGAATTTTTATCCCATAAGATAGTCTTTTTATTACTTTTATCTTGTTATTTTTTTCCTTCAACAAATCCATTATTTATATTATATTTTTTTGTATATTATTTATTTCTTTTTTTCTCAGTTTGATAACGTTTCCCCTAAAAAAACACCTTTCAAGAACAATATCTTAAAAAGGCGTTTAAATCAAAA
>BNJU01000651.1_pt1 | contig 161430 bp, 162 predicted proteins | sample 8539281 | NCBI WGS metagenome assembly BNJU01 (sample SAMD00202456, study PRJDB9452) | human saliva metagenome | isolation source: human saliva | place: Japan | reverse complement strand
CACTACTCAATAAGTAAACCTTACGTGCTGATAATCCTTCTTTTTTTACAATAAGAGTATTATATCCTCTGAATATAAATCTCACTAAGCATAGACATCTGCGCTCAGTGAGATTTTTTTGTATCAAAAATTAGACAATAACTTCATTCATCATGAAAGATACTAATTAGCTATAATTTTACTATTTAACAATTATAGTATCCATCATTATTATTCTGATAGGATATTCCAACTGATACAATGAAGTGCACCACCTTCTTCTGCAACCTCAGCCATTTCAATTTGATGAATACAACAATCTGGGAAAGCTTCTTCTATATAGTTAAGAGCAACAGAATCTTCTTCAATTCCAAATATAGGCATAACAATATTCTTCCCAACTTGTAAGAAATTAATGTAAGCCCAATTAAGCTCTTTTTTAGGAGAACATACCTTATTATTGAATCTCATCTCTGTCACTTTAAACCCATACTTTTCAAGTTCACTTCGTATGGCAATAGCTTCATCAGGATATTCATCGCCATGATTACCCATCAATATACGATTACCACCACACCACTTTATGAAACCATCAGAGTGTCCATACTTATCTGTATCTTTTGCATCAAAATCACCATGCATTGTCCAAGGTATAATTATGACTGGGCATCCTAATTCAGATTCAAGTTTAACTTTAAACTCTGCATCATCTTTCTCACATTGATTTTCCACATATACTTTATCAGTCATCACTATATACGGACCACAAGTAACCATATTACCTCCATCAATAATAAGATCAGTGGTTTTATAGCTGATATTCATACCACGCAATACTTTTAAACTATCCGTAATATACTCCTTATCATTTTCGTCTTTACTATTAACAAGGTAGTCTGGATAGTAGCGATACTTTAAGAACTCATCTTTCCCTAATTGAAAAGGCATATAATCGCGTGCCCAATAATCCTTAGTATATTTCAATTCTCGATGTTCAATCCCTATATTTTCCAGTAAATCTTTAAGACGTTGATAAAATATAGGGATGACTACTCTTTAATAAGGGAGAAAAAAATAGACAACATTGGTTTCTACATCGTGCATCAACTTATCATCGAACATACCTATAGCCCTATCTTTAAATGAAGTAAAGTCACAATATAGTTCTTCTGCTTGTGGGTGCTCTGCGTAATCACCAAGGATATAATTAACCTTCTTTTCTACCGTCTGACCAGCCGTAAGTAGATTAATACGTGGTTTACGAATATAACTCACCATTCCACTGTTATGCTCAATAATTAAAGGTTGGTCAGAGTCATAGCCAGTAGCATCATAGCATCTGAACAATTCTGCACAAGCCCAAGGACCCTCAGAACATCACCATTTTTCTTTGTTCATCAACTGACGTATTAATATTCCACCAAAACAAGCATCACTATTCAAGATGTACTTTTGAGTATTCTTTCCCCTCTTGCCTATATTAGATATGGTATCGATTGTACTACCAAAGTTCAAATCAATCCCACCGAAATTATTTACATACCAACATAAAGGGTGGAAATACGAGGATGAGTGATGATGTCACGATGATTCCTATTATAAAATAGAAATTCAACCTCCTTAAAGAGATAAAGTGTATTTCTTTTCCAAATAGCAAATTTCCCAAACAGTAGTTCTGCTATCTGATTAAAGTATTTCTCAATTTCCTCTATTTCAATACAGGTATTAATAGACATCAATTCTTTTTAGTTGTTCAATACCACCCATGATAATTATTTATTATACTAAACACGCATCCTATTTAATCAGGTATAACTTTGAAATTAGTCGACAACTGCAAATATAAAGTATTTCCTTTGATATTATGACTATCAAGTAAACTTTTTCCACATATAAACTTATATCAAACAGTAATATTATACTTTTAAATCTATAACCAACAACAAAACGAGCAATGAATCATATACCTACAAAAAGAATGTATAAATCGAAGTAATTGTAAATAAAACTAAACACTCAAAAATAAAGAGATACTTAATTGGATTCAAAAAGACGCCCAATTGGCTTGCAAAAGATGCCCTTTTAAGGTCTTACTAACGCCCTTTTGGAGTCCAACTAAGCACCTTTTCAAAAGCACTCTTATAACTATCTGACTATATGATGATTACGAGAGTGACTAAAACTATCATTTTGAGTATAAGAACAGCATCTCAAAGCGAAGATTTTTGTAAACAAATTTCCGCCAAACTATTGCTAAAATAAACAGAGAAAAACAATCTATCTCTGCCACCACATTGGTGTTGCGTAATCGTCAGGACCACCTAAAAGTTCGACAGCCTTGTCGTAATTACTACGATTATTAATCTGTTGATTCTTATCAAAAGGTATTCTATTAGGTGTCAACAACGTATAACCGTTTGTTGCCTGTGGTACAGAGAAGATACGAGGATAACCAGTACGACGAATCTCGTTCCATGCTTCCTGCCCATTAGGGAACAAAGCAATCCACTTCTGCGTTATCAATCGCTCCATTTTCTCATCCATAGGCGCATTGTCATCCCATTTAATGGTAATCGTAGAAGCCTTTGCAGCAGCTCCACCAAAGCCACCTAAGGCATCTGCATAGTTAGCTTCTGTCGAGGTGTCATCCAACAAATAGTTTACAACACCATCTGCTCCCCATTGATTGAAAGACAATGTTACGCCTCGTTCATAATACTCCTTGGCAGTACCACCGCCCATATTCCAACCACGCAAGACTCCCTCCGCCTTACAGAATGCCATTTCCGATGCAGTCAGCCATAAACTTGGCGTCGTTTCTTGCACATTGACTGTTGAATAAAGACGCTTAGCAACAATGTTACTCCCTATCGCTGCTCCAGCCCGACAACCAATATATTTACGCTGCCCTGCCGTCATAGCTGTAGGAAATACATACTCATTCGTGGATCTTTATAACCAGTCATATAGCTTTCAATGTCAGCACAGACACGACTGTCGCCCCATGAAACAGCAGTTGTCCACAAACCCGACTTATTATAACGAACTGCACAATTATCATCATTCCCTTCTATCACGCCATCTCTCACCGCTTGTTCAGCTAAAGAACGTGCCAACGTTGGTTCTACATTACTGATACGCACGGCAATGCGTAGTTTAAGCGAATTAGCAAACTTATGCCACTTATTAAAGTCACCTTTATAAACGAGGTCGTATGGTGCAAAGACTATCATTTCCTTAGCTAATTGCGTGTCAGATGAGATGTAAGAAGTAGCCTCATTTAGGTCCTTTATCAGCTGTAAATAGATATCTCGTTGAGACGTATAAACCTCCGTATTATCTGCGTTCATACTGAGTGGAAAAGGTCCGTAGATATCCGTAAAACGCAGGAAAGCCTGTGCACGCAGAATCAATGCCCACGCATAAGAAATATTCTTCTTACCATTCAGTTTGACAACCTCATCAAATGCAGATACCATAGGAGGAGCATAAGAAGCAGGCCAAGCACACCAAGCATTACTTGCATTAAAGAGTGTATGGTTCTTAGGTAATTCCTTGGTATAGGTTGTATAACGTCCCAGATAATTACCGACAAAGTCTATCATTGTTTGATAGGCATTCTCCTGCTCAGGGAAAGCAACACCCTGCATCTGAATCAAGAATGAACCGACAGCGTAGTTATCACGCTTCAACTCCTCTGGTGATAGCTTACTGCCTGGTCGGTTAATATCAACGAATTCACCCGTACAGGAAGAAAAGACTGTCAGCAGACAGAAGAAGAATAACAGTTTCTTTCTACTCAACTTCATGATCTTAGAGTTTTACGTTGATACTAAAGCCCAATGAGCGTTGACTGGGCTGCATGAAATAATCAAATCCCTGATAATAAATATCTGTTGAGGAAGTTGCCTCGGGGTCAAAAGGTGCCTTACAATATAACATCAAGAGGTTTCTTGCTGTCAAAGCGACTGACACCTTTGCGCCACGAATCAGTTTATCAAAGGTATAACCTAAATAAAGTTCCTTAATTCGGGCGTTAGTAGCACTGTAGACATACTCATCCCAAATCGGAGTTTCTCCTCCGACAACTGTATAATACTTCTCCGTAGAAACCAACTGATTGCCAACAGCAACACCACCGTTATTTCTCAGTTCTGCAGTCTTCTTAGAAACGCCATACGAATCCATGAAAGCTTGGGTCTGTGACACGCAGACACCACCCAAACGAGCTGTTATCAACATTCCAAGTTCTATTCCCTTCCATGAGAAATTACTGCTCAAACCAAGTTGCGCCTTAGGTAAAACAGAACCAACTAACTTAGGTGAAGCTAACTCCATCTGCATCACCTGCCCATCGGAATTGAGCAAAACATTCCCTTGTGCATCACGCTTAAAATCTGTGAATGTATAGAGATCCCCCATCGTACCGCCTTGTGTCAATATCACCTCACACCCATTCAAACCACCTTGGCGCAAAGTTTCATTAGGATTATCAAGTAATCTAACAACCCGGTTACGGTTTGTACTATAAGTCATATTGGTTGACCAACGAAGATTACTCCACTTCTTGTTATAGCCAATGCTCAATTCCAAACCTCGATTCTGTACGTCTCCTGCTTGTATATACTCACGATTAAATGCACCACCAAGTGTAATAGAACGAAGGAAGGTTTGATTCTTCGTATCTGATTGGTACAACGTGAACTTTACAGACATAGCTTCTTTAAACAGATGTGCCGTCATTCCTGCTTCCCAAGAGTTCATGTACGCTCTGGATAGAAGTTATCTGGAAACTTATAAGTAACCGTATGATAAGTACCAGTAGAAGAACATACTCATACCATAAGCAGAGGAAAGTATTGGGAGAAATAGCAGAACCGCATGATGCCCATGAGGTACGGAACTTCAGAAGTCAACGAACTTTGGCAATTTAAACATCTTTGAAAAGAATTGCCGACATACCCCAGAAGGATAGAAGAAGGACTGTTGGGCTGTATTACTAAGTGAAGAGTCCCAGTCGTTTACGCCCTGTCACTGTCAGATAAACACGATCTTGCCAGCCTAACTCACACTCCCCAAGTACGGAATGAGTGCATGACGCGTGATATCAAAGATTGGACGGTTATCTCCCGACACTCTATTATAATCTATTCCATTAGGGAGTAAAAATATTTGAAGGCGCCTTTAAACCTCCTTGAAAGCCTGACACGTCATAGGATGTATGTGAGAAAGCAGTACCAACGTTTGCTACCAGCGAGAGAGTACTCCACCGTTTAGTAACGTCAGCCATAACATCTGCATAGAAAGAACGGTCATTTATCTTCACTAACTATAATATCCGTAAGGCGAATGAGCGAAGATATCAAGCGTTGAAGCGTATCGTTTGTCTTCAATTTATTTACAGCTTCATCCCAACGAAGTCTTCCTTCAAGGGCAAACCAATTCGTAAGATGATACTTCACACCAAGGTCAGTGAGGTATCTGTTACGCTTTGTTGTCCTCAACATACGGTTCGTAACCCAATAAGGGTTTTGCATCTTCAAGTCATCTCCATAGTTCCAGTTCTGCAAATTGATATTGCGCACTGCATCATAGGTTTCAAACTCCTTTATAGCATTAAAGTTCTCACCACGCGGAAAAAGATAAACAGAGGTCAGCGGATTGAAGTATTGCCCCTGTGCCAACATATTCTTGTCATTTTCTCTGACGAACTTAAAGGAGAAAGTTAGCCTTAACTTATCCTCCAATGCGGTAAATACGTTTTTAAATGTGAGGTTATAACGTTGGAAATCGTTGTTAGGAATAATACCAGACACCGTCGATGAACCTAAAGATAGGTATACTTGATTACGCTCAGTACCTGCCGTCAGACTTGCATTATTCGTAAAGTTGACTCCTGTACGGAAGAAATCCTTTGGTGTGTAACCACCAGTACCCGACGTATTCTTCGTTCCCCATGACTTCATCTCATTGGCACGATTACCGTATTCATTCTGGAAATCAGGTAAGACGAAGGGAGAAAGGAACTGTGTACTTGTAGAAAACTCGACCAATGTCTTCCCTACTCGACCCGATTTTGTCTTGATCATCACAGCCCCCTGTGCAGCAGCTGATCCATAGAGGGCTGCTGCAGCAGCACCACTAAGCACCGACACACTCTCAATATCATCAGGATTAATATCCGAAATACCCTCTGCACCAGGCTGTATCGACAGATACCCCCCTTCACATCATCATTACTACGATTGTTAATAGGAATACCATCGACCACATAAAGCGGTTGATTGCTCTGCGCTAAAGACTTCGGACCACGCATTACCACACGCGCTGCGCCGCCCATTCCTGCTGCTGACTCATTGACAGAGATACCAGCCATTCTACCCGCCAAAGCATTGGCGATGTTAGTTGTCTTCACCTTGTTCAACTCGTCACCATCCATCTGCTTGACATTATGGTTCAAAGCCGTACCCGAGACGGCTGATACCCAAAAGCTGTAACAAAGACTGCATCTAACTCATAGGGACTCTCCTTCAACACAAACAACTGATTGTTTCTATTCTCTATACGCGTTTCTATCGCATCAAAACCGATACAAGAAATAACCAAAATAGGGTTAGGTGTTTCTGATTTTAGGACAAATTTACCCTCTAAATCAGACATCGCACGTACCTTAGAACTACCCTTTACCATGATGGTTGCACCAATAAGCGGATTACCCTCTACATCTTGCACCTGCCCATTAAAGATATAGAGCGTTGGCGCAACAGGCTCCTCTCTCTTACGTTGTTGGTAAGCAGCTTCCGTACTATTCGTATATCTATTTTTTATAGCTGGTTTCTCCTTCTTCAGATAGATAATATTATCGATGATTTTATAAGTTATCCCCGTATTTTCAAAGAGTCTATTCAAGACAAAATCAATCGGTAAATTACTTATAGAAACAGCATTAACCTTCTGTTTTCCAAGCGCATCATCATAGAAAAAACGATACTTAGTTTTCGACTTAATTCGTTGTATAACAGTCTTTAAATCAGTTTGGTTTGTTGTTAGTGATACCTGTACGAAACACTATGTACACCTATCATCAAAAGAAAGGCACATATAAACATTCTGAGGAAAGTAATACTTTCAGACGACCATCTATCACCATGGAATCAGTTTAAATAGTATTATTCTTACAATACACTAACAAAAACATTGAGTTTACATACACAAAGATAGTCAATTATCTTTATTTAATAAAGATGCCTCATACCCATTTCACATAAATTAACCCCTTCATTCCTCTTTACAAGTATAAAAAGTGTATCTTTGTTCATAAATATTGAAATTCTCCTGCTAACAACATTGCAAAAATAAAAGTTGTAGATAGGATAGAACCATAGTAAGCAGGATTAAAAGAATAAACAATGACATTACAGAACAAAAGGTTCCGACAGATATTTAGGGCATTATATCCCTCCTCTCCTTCTATGCTACTCGTCTTGTACAAGACGATGAGAATGAAAGGATATCAGTACAGGAAGCTTTCATGGAGTTATGGAAACGAAAAGACATTGAAGACGAAGTCATATCAAAGGCTTTCCTTTATCGTATTGTCTATACTCGTGCACTCAATGTCATTAAGCACCGCACCGTTGTCAACAACCATGCTGACAGCGTGAAGAAAGTAACTCAGTTCAAGTTAGACTATTATGACCCAGAGGCTAACGACGTAATGGGCTACATAGAAGGACTGGAGACAAGAAAGCAAATCAACGATGCCATCAGCGAACTTCCTGCTAAATGTCGTGAAGTTTTCATACTGAGTTATCAGCACGATAAGAAAAACAAGGAGATTGCAGAGCAGTTAGGAATCTCGATTCGCACTGTTGAGGTACATTTATACAAGGCTTTGAAGACTTTAAGAACAAGGTTAAAGCGACATACTTAAGGACTTTTCAAAGAAAAAGTATGTGGCAAGAAATTTATAGTGGTTACAAGTGGCATCTCTTAAAAGTTTAAACACAAAAAGTAGACCTTATACGCCAAACCTCAAAACACCCCGCTTTGTCCTAATTTTTCACATATCGTTTTTGTAAAGACCACAAAATGGCTTGCAATTAACGCCCTTTAGGCTTACAAGAGGTGCCCTTTTGAGGTCTTACTAACGCCCTTTTGAAGTCCAATTAACCACCTTTTAAAATTCTTATTCACAACTATCTGATAGTAAACAACTTACAAGTGCACTAAAATAATTCACTTTTATGCCATTTTTCCACCTTTTCTTCGAATATTTTGTCAATATATTTCCTTACTTTTTTGAGATAAATCCCCCACGGAGATACGAAGCTAATAGCGCTTTTTATTTAAAGACACGTAGCCCACAGAGGCATCGATAGCGTAGAAGTAAAGGAATATAACAACAATATTTATTGAGGAAGAATACGCCATCAACCCTATAGTTAGCAATGTAAACACATTATATAATCTGATGATATATCAATCTTTATAACATTTTTATTAATTCCTATTACGTAAAAAGACGAATTAGGTTGTTATAAGAGGTAGTAGGAAAAGCTGCTGACTAAAATATTAAAATACAACACGCCTCGAGATTGAAACAAAACAGAATGAGATGAAATAAATAACAAGACCATTAAAGACTATCTTATTGGCAAAGCAACAGCCAAGGGAGATGGAGCAGCTTCAGCTGAATGGCTGGCAGTCTCGGAGGAAAAGCCAAAAGGAATTCTTCGAGATGGAGTTGGCTTCCATTTAGGAAAGAACAATCTCGTTGGCTACATCTAAGAAAAATTGAAAGAAGCAGAGACTAAACTATTTGATCGAATCACTGAATACGAAGAACAGAACAGAAATAAGAATAAACTTTATTTCCTCCGCTATGCAGCAGCAATTATTGTGCCGTATTAGCTGATTGGAGGAGGACTCTTTGCATATCTTCACCAGTCTGCAGAAACTATCACTGTACAGCAATGAACGAGGTAAAGAAAGTCGTTTTACCTGATAATTCTACCGTTTGGCTCAACAAGGGAGCTACAGATTGTTATGCAGATAACTGAGGGCGACGAACGTAAGGTAAACTTAAAAGGGCGAAGCATTGTTCCACGTAACAAAAATGCTGAAAAACCATTCATTGTAAACAGTGATGGAGCATCAGCAAAGGTATTGGGAACAACCTTCAACTTTAAAGATCGAGCTGCTGATGGAAAAGAAGTTATCAGCTTGATAGAAGGTAGATGAAGTAACAGGACTGAATGGAGAAGGAAAAGGTTGTCCTTCATCCCAACCAAAAAGCTACTGTCAGCAAGGATTCCAAAGACCATTAAGACAGAAAAATAGTTATGCACTTGCCGACGCTGTATGGCGTGACGACATAATCCCATTTAACAATATGCGAATCAATGAGATTGCTAAAATCCTTGAGCAGCTCTACGATTACAAGATTATTGTTGACGCTAAGTTAGACCACACAAAAACTTACACAGGTGTTATCAAGAGAAACAAGGATATAAGAAATGTCTTAGACGGACTTTTCTTATACCATCTCTTTCCACTACAACATTCACGACAAAGGATAACCCTCTCAGAATAAGTATCTGAGAGAGCTATCTTTTTGCCACGAAACGTCTAATTCAGTTTCTTAAAGTTTAACTATATAACTCGTTTCTAACGACAAGTCAACTCTACTTCAATAACAAATTGAAATGTTATTAGCGGTCAGCACCATTGGTGCTTACCATCCGTACGACATGTGTTAGGCATCAACACATCGATTGAAGGTAAAGAGAAAGGGGCATTAAGTTCGTTTTAACGAAGAGAGTAAGCCGCTAATAGCTTTCCAAGATGAGAAAGATTTAATCAGATAACACTATAAAAGAATTATTTGCGTGAGAAAGCAATATCTATTCTCACGTAAATAATTCAATAGAAATTTCAAAAGGACGTGCGAACCAGCCAAAGCCCAATAGGCAAAAAGCAAGAACAGCAAGCGTAATGATGATGCGAAGATACAACCTGTTATCTTCTTAATCAGAATAAGCCCGATAACTAATACGGCAAGAAGGGCTATAAAATATTGTAAGTTCTCCATTAGGTATGCTTTTATTTGAATAAATGTCTGAATACAGCAGGTATTGGTGTCTCAAACTCCATACGCTGATGTGTAACAGGATGATGAAAAACAGAGTACGTATGCATGTGAACAAAGACGATGAAGTGGGTCATCACCATTACCATACTTTATGTCTACCGCAAACAGGATGTCCCATATCGGCTGAATGCACACGAATCTGGTTCTTACGACCTGTCTCCTAACTGATACTCCAACAAGGCTGTGCGCTACCGTACGATCGAAGTACATGGAAATGTGTAACGGCATATTTTCCACCATTATCCACTGGCGAACTATGGGTTACGTATGACTTATTATCCTTTAGCCAATTGGCAATCGTACCTTCATCATGCTCCATCTCACCACTGACTACAGCCACATAACGACGGTCGTCAACAATATTGTGCCAGTCATGTTCAAAGTAACTGCTCCGTCTGTATGTCCTTAGCATAACCATCAGGCCTGATGTATCACGGTCAAGTCGATGGACAACTATCGTGCCGTACACTTCTGCTTTGTCTTACGGAAATAATCGTCAAGAACAGTCTTCACATTCAATGAAGAATGGCCAGCAGCCGATTGAAAGAATACCAATATTCTTTTTCAATCACTACCAAAATCTGTCTTCATAGACGATCTTCACATAGCGACTACGGAAGAGATGCGTTCTTCTTGCTCTTGCTAACAGATATCTTGTCGCCAACCTTCAGTGGATGGTCCAAAACTGTGTAACGCACTTTCACCATTCACCTTGATACCACGATTCTGTAGCGTTGCCTTAACCTACTCTTACTCTCATTCAGGTTAGCCAGCAACCATTCAAGCAGCGAGGCAGTGGCCGTCACCTTATAATGCTATATTTTTCTTCTGTATATGGGTTCTTTCTTATCATACTACAAAAGTACAAAGAAATAATGATTAAAACTATTACGCCTAATAAATCATCCGAATAACCTACGACTGAGATAAAACAGCTAATATATTGCTTTCCTATAATAAGGTTGTCAATCACGCTCAATGCCGTTTTTAGAACATCTTAACCCACTCACAAAAGCGTGCAACACCTTCTTCGCCAAACTTGGAAAGACTTGCTATTGCCTGCTCAATCGTCTTTTCTTCATCAAGATGAGACTTGGAAAGAACTTATCAGCATAACAAGTACCTTCTCTTCCCATGGTTTCAGGGAGAGTCTTGCTGAGGAAGTGGTAGCTTTTTGTGCAATGATTTGGCTACGAGTGATACCCGCTCCAGTATGACGTTCTGCAAACGCGAGCATGTCGAGGAAGCCTTCTGCAGCAACATCTCTGCACCAATACGACCATGACAAATATAAGGCTCAGTGCCAAAGCATTGTATACCTGGGGCATTGCAACGAACAATACCTATATCATGCAGCATAGCAGCTTCCTCTATAAACTGACGGTCAAGCGATAACTCTGGATGACGATCAGCAATAGCAAGTGCTTTATCCGCTACAGCACGACTATGAACAAGAAGGATATGACGTAGTTCGTTATCCTCGGGATAGTGTTACTGATAATTACTTGGTAATCCATATCACGAAAAGCCACACCTCCTCTCCCCGGTCGGCTTACACCGCCATGAATGAGGAGCATGGCCCTGTCATTTATAATAATGATTCTTTATTCTTCGTGTGCTCTCTCGATGTAAGCGATAACGTCGCCCTTGTCTACCTTAGCACCCTGCTTAGCGTTGATTTCAACTAACTTACCACCAAGGGCAGCAGGAACAGTTACAAACTCACCCCAAGGAGCCTGAATGTAACAGAGATACATCGCCTTCTTTATACTCCTTACCGATGAATGGTTCGATAGCTGGAGCGAGCCTCACCATCACCTTGGAATTCCCAGAAGAGCTGACCCTTAACAGGAGAAACAATAGCATCAGCCTTAGCATGCTTGAATGCTGCTGCCTCCTCTGGGCTTACCTTTGCACCGAGTTTAGCATCCTTTGCAGCCTGAAGGTCAGCAAGGAAGTTCTTCTTAGCCTGTCCGCTCTTGTAGTTACGGTACTGCTCTGGGTGCATAGCCAACTCGAAGAGTTCCTCATCATCCTGTCCGTAATCCCATCCGTTCTCATCCATTTCCTTACGGAAGTCGTCAAGAGCGTTTGTAAGTAAGGTGTGAGGATCGGCATCAGTGAACTCAAGACCCTTCTGCTAGTCAAAGGTCTTTCAACTCCTGACATATCTCACCAGGAACACGACCACTCTTGCCAAGAATCATACCCCACATAGAATCGTCCATCATTACGAAGCGACCCTTACCCTGCTCAAGGGTGAGGAGGTTCATAAGAGCAATGTTCTTTGTGTATTGTGAGAATGGAGTTACCAATGGAGGATAACCTACGCGTCAGCCGTACATATGCCACCTCATCGAACAACTTAACGAGCATATCATCTACAGAAAGCTCTGGTTCGCCCTTCTTCTTGCGGAGGTTATTGATAGTTGAACGAATACCACCAGGTCAGCCATCATAGAACCCATCATACCACCTGGCAAACCACACTCAAGAGCAATGAACTCACTAATCTTTGTTCTGTGGGTTGATGAAGTAGCCGAGCCACTCATCAATAAACTCCTGAGTCATAGCACGTGCCTTCATATAGGCATCCATGTTGATTTCTGGTACATCAAAAGCCAGCGTTCTTCAACATGCTCTGTACGAGATCACGTCTGGGTGAACCTTACCCCATGACAATGGCTCAATAGCAACATCAAGAATATCAATACCATTCTTGGCTACCTCAAGCACAGAAGCCATTGACAAACCTGGACCAGAGTGACCGTGATATTCAAGAATAATGTCTGGATGTTTCTCCTTAATGCGCACGAGTCAACTCACCAAGGAATGCAGGCTGACCGATACCAGCCATATCCTTCAAACAAAGTTCCTCTGCACCAGCTGCAATTTCCTCATCAGCCAACTTACAGTAGTACTCAATGTATGAACAGGAGAGGTAGTGATACAGAGTGTTCCTGTGGAGTCATACCAGCTTCCTTAGCCCACTTCAATGCAGGCGCAATATTACGAATGTCATTCAGACCGTCGAAAAAAGACGAGTGATATCCACACCCTGAGCATGCTTTTACACGATACATCAATGCACGAACATCATCAGGAACAGGATACATACGCAAAGCGTTCAGACCGCGGTCAAGCATGTGCGTCTTGATACCAGCTTCATGCAGAATCTTGGTGTGAGCACGTACAGACTCGTTTGGGTTTTCACCAGCTAAAAGATTAACCTGTTCAAATGCACCACCATTGGTTTCTACACGTGCAAAACAGCCCATCTCAACGAAGACTGGTGCGATACGAACTAACTCATCCTTACGTGGCTGGAACTTACCAGAGCTCTGCACATGTCTCGATCAAAATGAGACTGAACTCAATTTTTCTTTCCATATATTTTTCAATATGTTACTTAATGAAGGGATTGCAGCATGCAATCTGACCTGCAAAATTAGATAAAAATTTCCAAAAAACGACTGACCGCTAATATTTTTTGCAATAATTGACTATCTTTGCAGTCTAAAAGTTAGTACATGAAGAAAATGTTTTTCCCTCTCTTCGGCTTTGCACTGCTTTTCCTTACAGCTTATACAACCAAGTATCGACTGGGAATCGCAGTACTATCGATGTTGAGGTTCAAATGAAAGGTGATAGTACACGCTACGGATTGGCGTGCGACGGTTGCTCTGATTCTATAATTGTTCTCCTACCAAATGAGGGAGGTGACCCTGTAAAGTTTGACATTGTAACAGCAAAACGCAATGGCATGGTTTATGGTACACCCGAGATAGGCGACGAATTAGCTATTGTTCCTAATCCTATTGACCCCTTTGAGGCAGAAATGGTTATTAATCTTGAACAAATGAAGGGTACATGGACTTTCCAAGTCTTGCCAAAGTTGAAGCCTAACCCTACGAAGACAGAGGAGGAAATATTGGCTGGCATGAGCGATTCTATGAAGGCTGCCTTGTTTACGCCGCGTGAGTATGGCTTTACACTGAAGAGTTATAACCAAAGCTTCGCGAGTGGGTTATGTCATGAAAGCTAACTCTTTGGAAGATGAAAGTCCTGTGGAATATCCTAAGGTGACTGTTTATACGAGCTGGCACATCTTCAACGGTAGACTTTATATCTATAAAGACACACTTGACGAACAGGGACACCGCATCCCACAAGACTCTGTCGGCTTTGACTCTGGTTCTATGCGCTACCTCTCTGAAGACTCTATGGCTGCTCTTTTTGGTAAGAAAGTGATGCAGTATCACCGCAAGAAGAATGCTTTGGAAGCAAACAAAGAAGCTCAAAAAGCAGAAGAGAAGAACGCTATTATACAGAGTTTTAAGAAGTAAATATGTTTCTTCCGTTAAATCTATAGATGATTCTTACATAGTTTTAACGGAAGAACTGAAGTAACTTATTAAACAAAATGATAGGATAAAAACTATCAAACAACATATTTTATCATAACTTTCCGACCAAAAATACCTTTTCTTATTAATACCTCAAAGATACGGATAGAATTTGAAAAATCATTACATAATTTCAAACAAAAACATCTATAAATAAGGACAAAAACATATAAAAAGGAAGACTTGTAACCAAAAGGAAATCAATTAGTTAGAAAGTAGCATATCAAAAGATGCTTAATTGGACTTCAAAAGGGCGTTAGTAAGGGGCGTAAAGGGCACCTTTTGCAAGCCTAAAGGGCGTTTTAAAAAGCCTAAAGGGCATGTATTGGACTTAAGTCGTCTGAAAAATAGTTTACATATATTGCATAATCAAGGAATAAGTTGTTTGTAGAAAACGGTTAGACACCAAATCTATTCACATTTTACCTTGTATTTAGTCCCCTTTGTGAGAGCATCTAATTGGGGATAGTTATTGTAAAAATATGAGCGTTGTAATCTAATAAACCGATTTAGGTTTAATCTTTTCAAGCACAAAGATTTGGCTGTTATTACAATTTTATATACCTTTTGTGCAGATAATTATAGAGGTAATTCAGCCGTCATATACATGAGGCGAAAAGAGCCTTTTCACAACCAAGGCAACAATGCCGTTATAAAAAGGAGACCACTACAGGTTTTAAAGAATATGAAGAAATTAATAGCATTGTTTTTCAATCATAACAATACTCTCCTTCTCTTGCTCAACCATCGTTTCAGCACAGGCACCAGCCAAGCAGCGACCGCAGCTACTGCTGACACACTTTCAGATGATGCACTGAACGAGACAGGTGTAGCCGATACAGCAACCGTTAAAAACACCAACCGCACAAGATACGGGCATCCACCAATCCTTAAAGCGTAAGTTCATCGAGGGTAATGCTGGCTCATGTCGTTGGTAGCATTAGCTTTGGTGTTAGGCTTAGCCTTCTGTATTGAACGCATTATCTATCTAAGTCTTTCAGAAATAGACGCCAAACGATTTGTTGGTAAGTTGGAGGATATGGTTGTTGCAGGCGAGATTGAACAGGCAAAAGCACTGAGCCGCGACACACGTGGACCAGTAGCTTCCATCTGTTATCAAGGTTTGTTGCGTATAGACGATTCTATAGAAAATATCGAACGTAGCGTTACCTCATACGGTAGTGTTCAAAGTGCTAACCTTGAGAAGGGCTGTTCATGGATTACACTCTTCATTGCAATGGCTCCATCACTCGGTTTCCTTGGAACCGTTATCGGTATGGTTATGGCATTCGATCAGATTCAAGAGGCTGGCGATATCAGTCCAACGATTGTGGCATCAGGTATGAAGGTGGCTTTGATTACAACCATCTTCGGTATCATCGTAGCCCTCGTACTGCAGATATTCTACAACTATATCCTCTCAAAGATTGACCATATCACAGCACAGATGGAAGAATCAGCCATCTCATTGTTGGATGCAATCATGAAATATAAGCTGAAATCAATTCAGAATTCATAATTCCAAAAATTCATAATTATGATTACTTATAATCCATAATTCATTAATGATTACTTGAATGAGACTTATTAGTAAGCAAAATTATAATATTCATATTAAACTATTCTTACCAAGTGTCCATCTATAACAGGCACAGAAGCCTATCGGTAATCATAATTATGAATTTTGAATTATGAACTATGAATTAAAAAGTAATCATAATTATGAATTTTGAATTATGGATTATGAATTAAAGAAGTAATCACAATTATGAATTCTGAATTATGAATTCTAGAATTAAAAAGTGGTATGATGAAAATAAAAAGTATAGCAAAGATGGACGAAGAACGCATATCACAGCGTGTCCTCTACGTGATAGTAGCCCTCTCATGATTGTCTTTTGGCATTCTATCTCATTGGCTATGACACCCTTTTTACAGGCAACACAGCATTCAATGCACCTATGCTTACCGACGTTTTGCTTGGGTTTATGTGGGAGTTGCTTGCTATCACAACTACAGCCTCTATCGTTGCCGTAGTTCGAGGGCATACGAAAGAGCCAGCCGAAGTGAAGGAATGACGAATGGTATTCCTGCAGAAGGATTACCCTATACTACATATGGAATAACAGCACTCATCTTACTCTTGACCTTTGTTTTTCGGTTCTACGCAGACAATGATGGTCAATGGAAGAACTTCACAGATAGCTTCTGGCTTCGTATAACAGATATGTTTGTGAACAGTTCACTACTTTTACTTGTTCTTTGCAGCAGGAGTAGTAGCCTTTGGAGCGACTCGTTATTACAGAAAGGGACGCGGAAAATGATGTTTCGTAAGAGAACAGAAGGAAAGTTCCTATACTAAATACGACGTCAACAGCAGATATTTCGTTCATGCTGTTGATATTCTTCCTTGTTGCCTCTTCTATGGACCTCGACAAAGGACTGTCACGTCAGTTGCCTGCTATCGACAAAACAAAGACACCACCTGCTGCCGTTGATAGCAGAAAAGTAATGCGTATTGTTATCGATGCGAAGAATCAAGTGATACTTGATGGAAAGGCTGTGACGATGAAGGAACTCTTACAGCGCGCAACACAGCTTATTCAAACTAACGGAAAGGGGCATCTTATCCAGTTACAGAGCAACCGTAACGCTTCATACGATACCTATATCCACGTGCAAAACCAATTAGTTGCAGCGTATAACACCCTTCGCAACCAACGCGCGCACTCAATCTTTTTGGAAAAGAGTTTGAGCTATGTAGCTACGAACAGCAGAAGCAAATAGCTGACGAAATACCTATGCGAATATCAGAGGTGTATACTGTTAGTAAGGCAGACAACACTGAGAAAGGGGGTACAGAATGAAACTCTATCGCGGAAGAAATCATGAGATCCCTGCATTGAACACAGCTTCTATGCCCGATCTTATCTTTTCTATTCTTTTCTTCTTCATGTTAGTTGTACACATGAGGAAAGCAAACGTACACGTAAAGTACCAAGTACCAATGGCAACAGAGCTTTCACGCATGTATAATAATTCAACTATACAGCACATCTATATTGGTCGTCCCATCAATAGCCTTGGACAAGTAGAAGGAGAGAAGATGGTTGTACAATTAAATGATCATATCACAACGATTCCTGAAATAAGGGAAATATCTGATTCAACTCTCTGCTGCTTTACCGCCAGAACAGCGCAAAGAGCTAAGCGTAAGCATCAAAGCAGACCGCCATGCAGATATGGGTACGATTATGGATCTCAAACAAGTGTTGAGAGAGGCTAACGTGTTGAATGTCAACTTTACAGCCACAATGAGTAGGAATAACAAACTGAAGTAGGTTATAAAGTTGTAATTTGTTGTAAAAAACGACTTTTTAACTTGCTTATTAAGAGTTTTTTTAATACCTTTGTAAGCAAAATCAAATTGTAAATAATGGCACATAGAAGTTTAGATCGTCTTGATAAGAAGATTCTGCACCTCATCTCTGAGGATGCAGAAATTCCATTCCTTGAGGTTGCACGTGCATGTAACGTCAGCGGTGCAGCCATTCATCAACGTATTCAGAAGTTAACAAATCTTGGAGTATTAAAGGGTTCACAGTTTATTATAGACCCAGAACGTATTGGTTATGAGACCTGTAGCATTCATTGGTTTTGAACCTTAAGAATCCTGAGAAATTTGATGATGTTGTTGAAGCTCTGCGTCCAGATTCCAGAGATTGTGGAGTGTCACTACACCACAGGTGAGTATGACCTCTTCTTGAAGATTTACATACAACAACCATCACCTTATGTCTGTCATTCACGACAAGCTGATGCCACTTGGTCTATCACGTAGCGAGAGTTCAATCTCTTACAATGCGGTGATTGACCGCACCTTACCTATTGAGGGCATGAAGGTTGCTGACGTCGTTCTGGATGATGATGAAGAGGACGAGGAGTAAAAACATTTCTACCCTAATTAATAGCGTAGAATAAACTAATATCCTTTATAAAGGATGACAGATACAAAGAAACCCGTACAACATTTGTGCGGGTTTCTTCGACTCATACTCTCCTACCCTATTCAACCAATTTATCTATCGATTTTATCAGCTCTTATCATGTCACTTTTCATACATCATCAGCAGCGAAAAGTATTGACATAAGACTCAACAACAAGCCTCTTTTTAATATTCAAAACCAACAAAAGCCATACGCCTATAACTCCCTATTAACAAGACAGTTACAAATTAGCATTTTAAAAGGTGCTTAATAAGGGTTCAAAAGGGCGTTAGTTAGACTCCAAAAGGGCATCTTTTAGAAGCCAATTGGGCGTTGATTCAAACGCTGTTAAGCATCAATTAAAATTGGCTGTTGATTTTTCTTGACAGAACCAATAAATTTAAAGACTTTAAGAAGAACTTAATAAGGAGGTACCGAACTCACAGAAACTTTATCATTTTATAAATAAAAAGTCCTCACAAGCAGAAATGTGCTTGCAAGGACTTTCCAATATAATTTATTTTAAGCTGTACAACAACTTACAGGTGACTCATTACGACATGAGTACATAGGCCTTCACCCGTTGTCATGCAACTATTATTCCTTGATATTTGGCTCTTCCAAACCGAGGTTGCGCTTCTTATCTACTACCTTCAAAGTAAGACCAATGATAAGAGCTATCACACCCAAACCAGCAAGCATGACCAACGGAGCTGTATAGTTGAGCTGTGTTGGGTCAGTAACACCTACGTTTGTCTTGTCGAGAACCTTACCAATAAGGAGTGGGAACAACCACAAACCGATATTCTGAATCCAGAAGATAAGGGCGTAAGCAGAACCGATAATCTTTGCATCTACAAGCTTTGGAACACTTGGCCACAATGAAGCAGGCACGAGTGAGAAAAGAAGCACCGAGAACGAGGATGGTTACATAAGCTACGATAACACCACCTACCTGACTTGACTTGAACTGTGGGAGAACAAAGGCAAAAGTGAGGTGACAAACAATCAGAAGTAATGAACCCAAAACGAGCATAGAAGCAGCCTTACCCTTATGGTCAACATAGCTACCAAGGATTGGTGTAATACCTACTGCGAGCAGTGGGAATACAGCAAAGATAGACTCTGCAGACTGACGCATATAACCCATGTAGCAGTAAGCAACAAGGAAGAATATAGAAAAGAAGAGCATAAGATTCTTCAAAGCCTTATTCTTCATGAAGTTGAACATGAATGCAGTAGCAGCAACAACGAGCATGATAACATACTGTATGATAGTCACACTTGATGAAGCCCAGAATGAACCTGCAGGAAGTTCGTGGAAGGTAAGGTTACACTGAAGCATATTTACAGCATACTTCTGGAATGGGAAGATAGCTGAGTAATAAAGTACACAGAGTAATGCTACGAGCCAGAAGCCCATACTGGTAAGAATCTTTCCAAGGTCGCTAATCTTAAATGGATCGTCTTTCTCCTCTGCCTCACCAGTCTGTGAGTCGAGCTTCTTATCCATGAAGAAGTAAACGATGAACATCATCAATGCAATACAGATAAGGACAACACCAAAGGCTACAGAACGAGATACATCAATACTGCCACCTAACTTTGCAAAGAAAGGAGAGAATATCATACAGGTAGCAACGCCAAGACGAGCCAAAGCCATCTCTGAACCCATTGCCAATGCCATCTCACGACCCTTGAACCACTTTACAATACCACGAGAAACAGTGATACCTGCCATCTCAACGCCACAACCAAATATCATGAAACCACAAGCTGCAACCTTTGCAGATGCTGGCATTCCCTGATAGAAAGGAGATACGCCCAACTGCTCGAAAACAGGAATGTGGTTGAGGTTATTGGTAAACCATACGTCAAGTGCACTACCAGCAAAGCTGTCGCTGATGGCATAGTACTTGATTAAAGCACCAGCTAACATCACTGCACCAGACAAGATAGCAGTGAAACGAACGCCCATCTTATCGAGGATGATACCTGCGAAGATGAGGAAGAACACGAAGACATTAAGGAATGTCTCTGAACCCTGCATAGTACCGAATGCGGTTGAGTCCCAACCTCTCTGCTCCTGCATCAACTCCTTGATTGGAGAAAGGATATCAACAAAGATGTAGGCACAGAACATTGCCAGGGATAAAAGGAGGAGAGCCGTCCAGCGCATCGCTGCTGAATCTCTCAATGATGTTTGAATTTTATCAGTCATGATGAATTTATTAGTTAACAAGTTTACGAGAGGACAAGTTGACAAGTTTGACAAGTTGACAAGTAAACAAGTTGTTTCGTTAGATTATAAGTTGAAAGTGAACGAGTGAACATGTTGACGAGTGAACGAGTGGATACTATCAAGCAACTTGTCTACTTGTAAACTCGTCAACACGTTAACTTGCAAAAGCTACTTCTTCAGCCAGCGGTCGAGCCAATTAAAGAATGTACGCTGCCAGAGAACACAGTTTTGTGGTTTCAATACCCAGTGGTTCTCATCAGGATAGAGAAGTAACTCAGCAGGGATACCACGCAGACGGGCTGCATTGAAAGCACCCATTCCTTGATTAGCATTAATACGATAGTCTTTCTCGCCGTGGATACAAAAGGATTGGAGTATCCCATATCAACATTCAAATGAGGACTGTTTTGCGTAAGTACGCTTTTGCAGCTTCGCTCTTGTCCTTATTCAATATGCATCGTCATACTCCCAGTTGCTGAACCAAGCCTCCTCTGTATCTGTGTACATACTCTCAAGATTGAAAAGCACCATCATGAGGAGATGAAACACTTGAAAGCGCTTGTTGTGAATACCAGCAAGATAATAAACAGAAGCCACCAAATGAAGCACCAACAGCGCCTAAGCGGTCTTTTGTCTACAAATGGTAGATTGTTAGCTGCATCATCAATCGCTGAAAGATAGTCGTTCATACACTGACCAGTCCAATCGGTACTAACTTCCTCGTTCCATGCACTACCAAAGCCTGGCAAGCCCGACGGTTTGGTGCAATGATGACATAGCCATTGGCTGCCATTATCTGAAAGTTCAACGATAGCTCCAGAACTGAGAAACAGGACTTTGTGGTCACGCTTCACAGAAAGAGCAATGTAGGATATTTCTTATTTGGATCGAAGTGTGGAGGAGTAATTACCCATTCCATCATTTCCTTACCATCAGTTGTCTTTACCCAACGAGACTTTACATCACCCAAAGCTAACTGGTCATAGATGTGCTTATTCTCAAAGCTGAGCTGTGTCTGAACGCTTGCTTTCTCCTTCTTAGCAGGAGTTATAGCGAAAATTTCATTAGCTTGAGAGATGCTCTGACGGATAGCAAGCAACTTCTTATCACCAAGGAGTGAGATACTTACATAGTTATGATCACCTTCTGTCAGCTGCTTCACCTCACCCTTAAGATTCGTCTGATAGACGTTCACTGTAGCATGCCACACACCAATGAAATAAAGGTCCTTTGAATTAAGGCTCCATGTGTAGTCGTCTACATTTGAATCAAAGCTTTCAGCGACGTATGTCTTCTTGCCTGTTGCCAATTCATAGACACAGAGGCGGTTGCGGTCACTCTCATAACCATTGTTCTTCATACTCTGCCATGCAATGTACTTGCCGTCAGGTGAGAACTTAGGGTTAACATCGTAACCAACATTCATATCGCCAGCCTGATGATTTACAGCCTGATTGCGCATACTCTTTGTTGCATCAATCTTTGGTTCAACATAGTCGGCTGGCTTGCAGAGATTCTTTGTTTGGCGAGTCTCCACATTATATATATATATGTCGGCATCAGTAGAAATGGCATATTGTGTACCTTCCTTCTTACGACAGGTATAAGCAATGAGCTTAGAATCTTTGCTCCAGTCAATCTGCTCGATACCACCAAATGGAGCCAACGGACTCTCGTAAGGTTCACCTTCGAGTACATCAATACCTGCTCCAACACCCTCAGCAGTAACATCTGCAACAAATGGATGTGCATTTGTTGTAACGTAATGGTCCCAGTGACGATAGTTCATATCGGTGATGACCATACCCGTAGCCTTTGGCAAGTCGCATGGGTTCTGCTTGATAGTGCCATAGTAAGGGATGCTCTTGATGAGAACAACACGCTTACGGTCTGGAGAGAATCGGAAACCTTCGATGTCGATATCCGAATGTGTCAACTGCTTACGGTTAGTACCGTCTGCATTCATTGTCCACAGCTGTCCACCTGTAAGGAATACCAAGGTATTGTTGTCGAGCCATGCTGCATCACCCTCACTCTTTGCAGAGGTAGTCAGCAGACGATCGTTCTTACCATCGGCATCCATCACGCGTAGTACTTGGTGTCCTTTGTTTTCTTTGACACTGTAATAACCCACCTGATAGACAATCTTCTTGCCATCAGGTGAGGCTTGTGCAGCACCGATACGTCCCATAGCCCAAAGTGTCTCAGGAGTCATGAGGTCACTTGTAAGCGTGATGTTGTTACGTCCGATGTTCACATCCTGTGCTTGTGCAACGCTGCCACTCATCATCAGAGCCGCAGTCATTGCCATGGTTAAGTTTTTGTTCATAGTTATAGACCTTTCTTTTTCTTATTTAGCTCATCTTGCTTGCGTCGAAGTTCTTCTTGCTGCTGCTTCTGTAACTCCTGTAAAGCCTGCATACGAGCGAAGAGTCCACTACCCATATTGTTCTTAGGGTTGTTCTTTCGCTCTTCACGACGTGCTTCAAGGATTGCCAGAGTTTCTCCTCATTGGTTGTCTTGCGCAATGCCCACATGATAGCAGCTGAGAAGAAGAGATATAAAAGTAATGAAGTTCAGACCTGATGAATAGTCATTGAACATAAAGAAGAAGAACAATGGCATACCAAACATCATCCACTGCATCATCTTCATCTGATCGACCTGCTGTCCAACCATCTGATCCTTCTGCTGCTGCATGGTAAACCATGTGTAAAGCAAGTTAGCACCACAGAAGAGGATACAAGTCAATGAGATATGGTCACCAACGAGCCAAACGTCATGATCCCATGAGAAGATTGGATCGAAAGTACTGAGGTCATGCATCAAAGGAAGCTTTTGACCACGAAGCTGAATAGCATTCGGTACGAGAGTTGAACATCGCAATCCAGATTGGCATTTGTATCAACATAGGGAAGACAGCCTGACAATGGACTCACGCCATACTCAGAATACTTCTGCATCATAGCCTGTTGCTTCTGCATCTGGTCTTCTGGCTTATTGAATTGCTTCGTTGCTTCATCCAACTTTGGCTTCAACACACGCATCTTAGCAGAGCTCATATAGCTCTTCTTCACCATTGGGAAGGTAATAAGCTTTAATAATAAGGTAATGAGAATCAATACAACTCCCATTGGGAACACCTTACTCAACCAATCAAATACATACAGAGTAAACCAACGGTTGATAATGCGGAACAATGGCCAACCAAGATATACGAGGCGTTCCATGTCAAGTTCCTTTGCAAACTTACTCTCTGTTTCAACAGACTGAAGCAGACGGAAATCGTTAGGACCAAAGTAGAATTCGAACTCAGAAGGGCGCTTACCTGTTGGATCAAAGCCCGCCTTCATGTTAGCCTCATAGTGCTTGAGGTAATGAGAAGACTTCTCAAGTGGTGTACTCTTAAGCTTTGCACCTGTTGCAAAGTTATCCTTTGCAATCATCACAGCAGAGAAGAACTGGTTTTTGAAAGCTACCCAATCCATTGGGTCCTCTGTTGTCTCTTCCTTTTCAGAAGTCTCACTCAAGTAATCAGTACCCCCATCATGTTTCTTATAGGTAAGTGTTGCGTAGCGGTTCTCAAATGTGAAACCACGTTCCTGCTGCTTACAACGCTCCTGCCAGTTAATATCTATCTGGTTATAATTTGGAGCAAAGAGTCCACCCATACCCTCTGCCTGCAAAGACATATTGAGCAAATAGTCCTTACCAAGTGTATAGTTCAAGGTAAGTGTCTTACCCTCTCCTGCCACAGCAGTCAGCGTAACAGTAGAATCTGTCACATTTGAAGGACTGAAGATAAGGTCTTTTGTCTCAATATTACTATTCTTTGCAGCCAACATAAAGTTAAGGCTCTGGTCGTCACCACTAAACAAAGTAACATTCTTCTGGTCCTGTGAACCATCCTTAACAGCTATATTATGACCGATATAGTTTTTGATAACAGCCTTCTTCACAACACCACCCTTGGTACTCAAAGTCAGCTCAACCTTACTATTTTTCAATATAATATCCTGCGCCTTGCCATTCAAAGCAGCATAAAACAGAGCTGTTGTATCAGTAGCCTGCGCAGCCTTCAGCTGTGCCTGCTTCTCAGCAGTAAGTTTCGCAGTCTGTGCTTTCTTAGCAGAAGCAATAGAATCCTTTACAAATTCAGCCCTCTGCTGTGCTACCTGTTCAGCTGATGGCTGCTGCCACCAAGCAAAACCAAAGAGGATCAGGGCAATAAGTACAAACCCTGTGATTGTTCTTTTATCCATTTATTTGTTTTTCTGATTTTCAATTGAAGTCTTTACGAAGTCGAGGAAGAGCGGATGTGGACCGAGTACAGTTGACTGATACTCTGGGTGGAACTGTGTTCCAATATACCACTTCAAACCTGGTATCTCAATGATTTCAACCAAGTCGCTCTCTGGATTTGCGACCAACACACATCATACCATGCTTCTCAAACTCCTTTTTCATAGTCGTTATTGAACTCATAACGATGACGATGGCGCTCCTGTATATGCTCTTGCTTATAGATATTAAAAAGTATGTGAACCCTGACGCAGTACGCACTCATAGGCTCCAAGGCGCATCGTACCACCCATATTGGTGATATTCTTCTGCTCCTCCATAATATCAATCACATTGTGTGTAGTCTTCTCATCAATCTCTCGTGAGTTAGCATCCTTATACCCAAGGACATTACGAGCAAACTCAATCACCATCATCTGCATACCAAGACAGATACCGAAGGTTGGGATATCGTGTGTACGTGTATAGTGAGCAGCAACAATCTTACCCTCAATACCACGCTGACCAAAGCCCGGACAAATCACAATACCATCCTGTCCCTTAAGTTTCTCAGCTACATTCTCCTCTGTCAGTTCCTCAGAATTGATAAAGGTGATAACCGTTTTACGGTCGTTATAGGTTCCAGCCTGCAACAAGCCTTCACGAATACTCTTATAAGCATCCTGCAAGTCATATTTACCAACAAGTCCAATGTGTACTTCCTTAGTTGCTTTACGCTGACGATCAAGGAACTCCTTCCAAGGACCGAGCGCAGGTTTAGGACCAACTTCCTCACCGCACTTACGCAGAATAGCAGCATCCAAACCCTGCTCTAACATATTTACAGGAACATCGTAGATACTTGGGAGGTCCTCACTCTGTACAACGCAGTCGAAATCAACATTACAGAAAGCAGCAACCTTCTTACGGATATCATCGTCAAGATGCTTTTCTGTACGCATCACGAGCACATCTGGCTGAATACCTACACTCTGCAATTCCTTTACGCTGTGCTGAGTTGGCTTTGTCTTCAACTCACCTGCAGCCTTAAGATAAGGAACATATGTCAAGTGAAGATTGATGGCACGCTTACCCAATTCCCACTTCAACTGGCGAATAGCCTCAAGGAAAGGAGCTGACTCAATATCACCAATAGTACCACCTATCTCAGTAATCACAAAGTCATAGTGATACTTCTGCCCCAAAAGCTTAATATTACGTTTGATTTCGTCCGTAATATGAGGAACAACCTGAATAGTCTTACCCAAGTAGTCGCCACGACGCTCCTTGTCAATAACGCTCTTATAGATACGTCCCGTAGTCATAGAGTTGGCTTTTGTAGTCTTAATACCAGTGAAGCGCTCATAGTGACCAAGGTCGAGGTCGGTCTCCATACCATCCTCTGTTACGTAGCACTCACCATGCTCGTAAGGATTCAGCGTACCCGGGTCAATGTTGATGTACGGATCAAATTTCTGAATGGTAATGTTGTAACCTCTTGCTTGAAGAAGCTTACCGATTGATGACGAGATAATTCCTTTTACCAAGTGAAGAAACTACGCCACCCGTAACGAAAATGTACTTTGTTTCAGCCACGATGTATGTATGTTTAATTATTATCTTCTAAAACGAAAATCGTTGGTTCTAAACTAAAATGCAAAGATACTAATTTTCCATGAATTAGGCGGGATATAAAGATAAAAAAAACATAGTATATTTCATTTAATTGCCACAAGACCTATGAACAGTGCTATCATCTATGATTACAATGAGATTTTATCTACCTTATGGCAGATTTTATTATTACAAAACTAAGAACATTTTAATAAAATATTTTTGCAACAAAACACCCCTTCCACAAGACTAAATCTTATATTTCAAACAGTTACAATTACATAAGAAAAACTACAATTTAGCAATAACGAACTAAGAAGAATATCACAAGAGAAGACTACTCTAAAACTTTAAAGAAACTTAAATTCCTCTTCGCTGCCGCTTTATTGTAAAACTAAAGTTCTATTTTTGCAAACCAATTTGAGTCCCGCATATAGACGATATACGTTAGGATTCACAAGGAAAGATGCTCGAGTGGTTGAAGAGGCACGCCTGGAAAGCGTGTATACCCCTAAAGGGTATCGGGGGTTCGAATCCCCCTCTTTCCGCAAGAAAGGTGTAAGCCAATGGATTACGTGGCTTGCACCTTTTCCTTTTCTGACAACTTAATATAGAAAGGGAAACATTCTAATAACCACAACTACACATTCTTACACAAAACACGTATTTTCCAATTCATTGCTTGTTATACGGCTTTATTTTCCTAACTTTGCAGAAAGTAAGATTAGGAAACGATATTGTATCCACGTAATAACATCCAAATTTAACGAAAGAAATGATAGAACTCGATACTACCAATATGTGTTCACACCTGCAGAAAGCTCTTTAACGAGGAGGGTGTCTACTATCCTATATGGCAGGCGATGCAGAATGATGATGAGATAACAGCTGTGATTCGTTCACGACAGTTGCATATCTACCGCAATGGTAAAAAAGTTTTAGTGCTTCCCGGCAAGGCTGCACCGAAGATTATTCGTGAAGATAGCCTCAACGAGCTCTTACCTAAGGACTTACTGAAATGAAAAAAAGCAATCGTCGTAGGCGCCAGCAGCGGTATCGGACATGAAGTAGCACGACTGCTCATCGCAGAGGGATGGGCGGTTGGTGTGGCTGCTCGTCGTATAGACAAGTTGACAGACTTGCAAGCTATGGCACCAGAGCGGGTCTACACCGCCCAAATTGATGTAAATAACGAAGATGCAGAGACTTCCTTACTGCAACTTATAGAACGTATGAACGGCATCGACCTCTATTTTCATGCCGCAGGAATCGGTTGGCAGAACCCAAGTCTTAATGCTGACATAGAACTCAAAACAATGGAAACCAACGCTGTTGGATTCACACGAATGATTGGCTGTGCCTATCGCTATTTTGCCAATAAGGGAGGTGGACACATCGCTTGTATCACCTCTATCGCTGGAACAAAAGGACTCGGACCGGCTCCTGCATACAGTGCAACAAAGGCGATGCAGAATACCTATCTACAAGCATTGGAACAACTTGCTGCTTGTAAACATCATAACATCCACTTCACCGATATCCGTCCCGGCTTTGTCGACACTCCCCTACTCGCTGGTACCTCTCACCTTCCGATGCTGATGACTATAGAAAAGGTGGCACGCAGTATTTTAAAGGCTATTAACAGCCGACGACACATCTGCGTCATCGATAGCCGTTGGTGCGTACTCACCTACTTATGGCGACATATCCCCTAACTGGATATGGAGGCGAATGAAGCTATGTTAACCTCTTTTTCATACAAAGAAAACAAACAAGATTTCCACAACAACATAAACAAACACTAATTTCTTTCCTCATAAAATAAACTTTCAGGGGTTTCAATCATCTAAGCATATAAAACTTTAAAGCTATCCATAACGAAAGGAAAGGAAAAGGATAAGTAAAAGAGGAAACAACAGATAAACAAGTAACAAAACAATAATTATTTAGGATATGAGAAAATTCTGTTTAAAGATTCACCGTTGGTTTGCTTTACCATTAGGCGTAATAATGGCTATTTTGTGCTTCAGCGGTCTGGCAATACTGCTAATAAAAGACCTCGCACCCCTCTTTGACATGAATGCCAAAGAGATGCCAATCTATACAATGGTCGTACGACTGCACCGTTGGCTCTTTATGAAACCTGAGAATGCACATGAGGGTGGACAGTCACTTGGACGCATCCTTACAGCCGTGTCAGCAATCTGTATGTCAATCGTATTGTTATCGGGTGTTGTCATCTGGTGGCCAAAGACCAAGAAGGCGTTGAAAAGTCGTTTGACCGTCAGCACTAACAAGGGTTTCCGTCGCTTTGTTTACGACTCTCACGTGTCATTAGGGTATCTATGTCTTTATCTTCCTTTTTCCTCATGGCACTCACAGGGTCCTGTCTTCTCTTTCGGCTGGTACAGAGCGGGATGTCTAAACTCTTCGGTCAGCCTATACCACCAAAGGAAATGAAGATGCAACAGCCTAAAGATGGAATGAAGCAGGGCGGAACAAACGACAAAGCTTTTGCACCTACGGACGCAAGTCAGATGAAGGGACAACCACAAGCACACAAGGAGGGAGCAAAAAGACATGAAAGGTGATCGGCATGGTAAGAAGCCAAAGGGCGGTATGCTCTTTAAGCAGTTACACACAGGAACATGGGGCGGATGGTTCTCACGCGTTCTCTATGCTATCGCAGCCCTTATCGGTGGCTTCCTCCCTATTAGTGGTTACTATCTGTGGTGGAAGAGAAGAAGTGCTAAGAAGAAAAAGCATAAAACATAATCATCATATATCACAAGTCCATTGATTGTATTCGGTTGATTAACCAATAGAATACCATCAATGGGCTTTTACGTTTATCCTTCAACGAAGCACATACCTAAATGTACAGACAAACTCCCAACTGCATTCATCCACTCACAGAGGATTAATCAATCAACATTATGTAAAGATTATTCAAACTACTAAAAAACAACTAACGCCCAATTAGACTCGAATTAAGCCTTAATTGAGCTTGCAAAAGACGCCCTTTTGAGGTCTAACTAACGCCCTTTAAGAGTCTAAAAGATGCCCTTTTCATATCGTATTTGTAAGACCTTGATTATCTGACCGTTACAAAACCCCATTTTTAGAGCGGTTTTCTATAAACAAAAGGCTTACAGAAAGCGTATTCTGTAATTATTTTTCACAGTCCACAAACCCAATAAACCATAACTAATAATCAAAATTATGTAATCTTTATTAGGGATAAGAAAACCTAATCACAAAAAAATCAACAATAAATTACTTATAAATGAGTATTGCCACCTTAACAAGAAGCCAGTACCTTTGCACTCGAAAAATTTTACAGACCATAATAACAATAATGATGTTATATAGAATATTAAATAAGGTGATAAGTCTGGTGGAAGACTTGACTTGCCGAAAAGTAAATCAGAAATACGTGTTAAAAGAACATATTTGTATTTATTTACATGCGTGTATAAGATGAGAAATAAATAACAAATGATTAGTTTATTTTTAACCAAATCGACTTACTTTTTATTCTTATTAAAGAATATATTTGCGTCAGATAATCTAATTTGGCGCGAATAAGATAAATACCATCATTTAAAGCTTTTACTCATTTTTAAATACCAGACAAAGAGATTTTTCTCTTTTAAAAAGTCTAATCAATATTATATTTTATCTAATAAAACCCTTGAAGAGTATGGAATTAAAAAGACACTCTACTCCCTAATGTTAGGGTGGCATTCTTCTTTGCTTGTTCTCATGTGCAAAGGAAGACGAATTTGAAAATGCCAACACTGGTGCTTTCTGAAAACAGTATTGCCTTTGATAAAGGCGTAAGTGAAAAGAAACATTAGTGTAACAACAAATCAAAACAGCTGGATTGCATCGTCTCCACAGGAAGGCGACTGGCTCTCGTTGGTTCAGGACGGTAACGTACTGAAGGTGAAAGGTAACTGAAAACAAGATTGGAACAGAGCGCACAAGCTATGTACTCGTTAACGCCAACGGCGCATCTAGTAAGATTGCTGTGACTCAGAGTGCAGCTGACGTAACGCTTGACGTGGTTCCAAATGCTATCTATCTGCCACAGACAGGTGGTGAGAAGACGATTGACATTACGACGAATTCGTCTGTCTATGACGTAACAACCAGCGAAGAAGTTAGCTGGTTGAAGATTGTCAAGTCGGAGGAAGAAATCAAACTGATAGCTGAGCGTAACGATACCTATCAGAAGCGTGAGGTGAAACTTTACGCAAAAGAGCGGTAGTGTTATCCGCGAGATTGTTGTTTCTCAGTCGGGTATTCAACGCTACCTCCTCCCTATTCATCCAGGTGTACCACAGGACGAGCATAAGATTATGGACTTTGAGTTGGGTCGTGGTAGCTACTTGCGCGAGTATCAAGCAGCTATGCCAGCTTATGGACTTGAGGAGACTTACACCTTTATCACTGCTTCGCCTATCTTTACTTTGATTCAGTATTGTAGCACTGATGGTATTAATCCGTCACAGATTATCATGATTGGCGATGGTAGAAAGGCGATTGATGCCGTGAAGGACAAGGCTTTCGATAAGTTCTTGACAGACAATGGCTATGTGCGCAGCAACTCTCAGTCTGACAGAGAATATACCAATGACAAGGAATTGCTCTCTTTGAAGGTTTATATATCAGAAAAGGAGAACAACGAAGGAGTTAACCTCACTTTCACACCTATTATGAAGCAGAATGGGGAATACAAGACTTTCAGCAAGTTACCATTCTATCCTCTTGAGCTTCTGCAGAAAGACAACGTGAAGTTGGCACAGATTGAACAATACGAGCAGAAGGCTGGTAGTACAGAAGAAGAGCGTAGCCTCAACGAACATAAGAATACTGAGGTTTCACAGATTCAATATAAACTGAAGGCAAGTACAGACCCTTCTGCAGCCTACGGACGTATTCACATCTTCTACACAACGGATAAGGATGGTGATGCACCAGACAATTTGGGTAGTGTTCAGATTGGTGCATTACTCTTCAAAGACACCAACCTCGGTGTATGGAAGTATGGTACTAAATGGGTTGCAACCAAAGAAATCAAGAAGGTATTGGGTGATGAGGGCTTCTCTTTCCTCCGCACATCAGGCAACAACCATTTCTTTGTACGTGAAAGCGACCACTTGGTTATTGATGTTACCTGCGTCATAGACAACGATACACCAGTACTCGCATTGCTTTACAGCTACGATCCATCCGTATCGGGTGCAAGTAGCAAAGCCGTAAAGGCACAGGCTAAGATGATTAGAAACTTCGCTGCTGTCAAGAGGGCTTTGAAGTTCTAAGCAAATTGTTATACCTTATTTAAATAATTACATGATATGCGTATAATCAATATACATAAGCTGCTGCAATTCTCTCTGCTATGCCTATTATTGGGCATAGCAGTTGGATGTGCTGAGAATGACAGCTTTGACCAGCCCTATCTGAATGTTTCAGAGAAGGAGATTTCTTTCTCTAATCAGATTGGTGAGAAGACAATTACCGTAAACACGAACTGTAAGGAGTGGATGGCTACTACACCGAAGGCATGGGTACACCTTACACAAAGTGGAAACGAGATTACTGTACACCTCGACCCTAACACAACAGGTATGGAGAGAAGTAGCTATATCCTTGTTGATGGTGGCTTAGCAGTACAGAAAATCATGGTAAATCAGAGTGCTGCTGATATCACATTAAACTTAAACAATGGTGAGGTAATTCTGCCACAGGCAGGTGGTACGACAACTGTCGACTTGAAGATGGATGCTACTTCCTATGACCTTACACAGAATGAGCAGCCAGAGTGGATGCAGGTTATCAAGAAAAAGCATGGTTTGAAGTTCATTTCTAAACCTAATTATAGCACTACGGAAAGAACCACAAAACTGACAATCGCCTTTGCTGGAAAGAACCATGAGGTGGTTGTTAAGCAGCCGGGCGTTGCTACTTTTATCTTGGCTTGTAACCCAGGTAATCCTTATAGCTTGCATAAGATGATGGACTATGAGTATCGTCGTGGTAGTTTCTTGACGGAATATGGTGGCCCTGACGAGGTAAACGGCATCTTTGAAGAGAGTTACTTCTTCAAGACTCCATCGCCTTTGTTCAAAGACGTTGTCTATGTACATGATACAAAGCACTCTGTTCCAACACGTATCTACACACGTTCACTGACAAGAGAGGGTGTTAACGCTGTTAAGTCGCAGGCTTTCCAAGAGTTTATGAGAGCCAATGGATATACAAGGGACGAGAAAGATACAAATCATTACGTCAATATAAAGGAAGCATTCACGATGGATGTAGACATTAGAGAGGAGAATAATAGCGTTGTGTTATTCTTCTATCAGATGCACACACAAGACCGTAGCTACCTACCTTTAGTAGTCTTGACCTTGGTCCTGTTGACCTTTTGAACAAAACTGACAAGAAGATAAGTGATGTCGAAGCTTATGAAACAAGTAAGAACAGTGAGGAAATGAAGCGACAAATGTCTAAGAGTAATGAGGTTGAAGCTATTCTCTACAAGACAAATGACCCTACATTGATTGCTCGTACTTACTTCTTCTATCTTCATAATGATGCCGCTGTACCACAAGAGAAGGCTGGAAGCGTTGAGCAATACAGTTTATTCTACAGTCAGCCAAACTTAGGAATATGGCAGTATGGCAACGAGTGGTTCGTAACCAATGAGTTCGACAAACTGCTTACTGCAAACAACTTTGAGTTCGTTGGCTACAATGGTAAGCATCATGTCTATGCGCGTCGTTCTGACTATCTGACCTTAGCAATCTCAGGTGGAGAATATGCTGACGTCAACAACGGTAAGGCAGTCATGCAAATTACTGTTTTATACAAGCCAACTGTCTTTGCAGGAAGTAAAGAACAGCGGTTGGCTAAGGTAGAACGTATGCTCAAACAATACAATCCAAAGAAATAAAATAAAGGAACATTGATGAGAAAATCGATTATATATCTATGTGCGTGTGCGCTCTCTGGCATGATGGTTACTACCTCATGCCAGGATAACTTGGACTCGGATGCGGGCGTTTCCAACACACGCTCTATCAATATTGACAAAGACCTTTTTGCCATAAAAGGCTGTATTAACGTGAAGTTGGCAAAGGGTACAAACCAAGCTATACCTGCAACGCGTAGTGGTAGTGTGGAAATGCAGAGCGTCCCATCGGCTATGACTTCTGCAATGCAGTATTCTGGGGCTTATAAAATGGAAAGAGTCTTTAAGCCAGCAGGTATCTATGAAGCACGAACCGTAGCTGAAGGACTCGACCGTTGGTACACAATCTATTTTGATAAGAGCAAAGATGTGGGGGCTGTATTAGATCAATTCAAGAAAGCTGAAGGTGTTGAATGTGCTGAACGAGTACTACCAATGGCAAGACCAACGGTTAAGATGACTCCTTATAGCGCTCCTGAAGCAAGCATGCAGACTACAGCAAGCACTTTTGATGACCCTCTCTTAGCTAAACAGTGGCATTACTACAATGACGGTTCAGTAAATGCACGTGCGAAGAAGGGTGCTGACTGTAATGTTAAACCTGTTTGGGAAAAGTACACAACAGGTAAGAAAAACGTTATTGTAGCCGTCGTTGATGGTGGTATTGACATCACCCACGAGGACTTGAAAGACAATCTTTATGTCAACGAAAAGGAGAAGAACGGTCAACCTAACGTCGATGATGACGGCAATGGCTTTGTTGATGATATCTATGGTTACAACTTTGTGACAGCTAAAGACGTTGTTGGCGGTACTATCGAACCCGATGATGGCGGACACGGAACCCACGTTGCGGGTACTGTTGCTGCTCGCAACAACAACGGAAAGGGTGTGGCAGGTATTGCAGGTGGCGATGGTTCGCCAGATAGTGGCGTACGCTTGTTGAGCTGTCAGATATTTAGAAACAAAGACGAACAGGGCGATGCGGCTGCTGCCCATTAAGTATGCAGCTGACAATGGGGCTGTTATCTGTCAGAACTCATGGGGATATTCCTCTACTGCAGGTGTCACCTCTATGCCACAATTGCTGAAAGAAGCAGTGGACTACTTCATCAAGATGGCAGGTTGTGATGCTAATGGCAACCAGCGTCCAGACTCTCCAATGAAGGGTGGTGTGGTAATGTTCGCTGCTGGTAATGAGAACAAAGAGTTCTCTGCTTACCCAGCTTGCTATGCGCCAACGGTTTCTGTCGCTGCAATGGCATGGGACTTCAGCAAGGCAAGTTATAGTAATTACGCTAAATGGGTGACCATTACGGCTCCAGGTGGTGATCAAGACCGCTTCGGAACAGAGGCTGGCGTATTGAGTACAGTACCAAAGAAGAAGGTTGCATCAGGTTATGCTTACTTCCCAAGGAACATCAATGGCTTGCCCACACGTGTCAGGTATCGCAGCACTCATCGCCTCTTACTTTGGTCGTCAGGGCTTTACAAATGAAGAACTAAAGTCACGTTTGATTACAGCTTACCGCCCTTATAACATCGATGAGCAAAACCCAACCTACAAAGGTAAGTTAGGTAAGGGTTATATTGATGCCGAAGCAGCTTTTGAATCAGACACAAAGATAGCTCCAGAGAAGGTGAGAACGCTTACACTTACACCTGACTTCGTAGACATCAATGCGGAGTGGAGCATCGCCAAGGACGAGGATAAGACTGCAGCCTTCTATCGACTCTACATTGCTCAGGGTGAATTGACGGCTGATAAACTCAAGGATATGACCTACAGAGAAATCAATGGCATGGGTCATAGCTTGGGTGAGACACTTAAGTATGACTTTGATGACTTGAAAGACAACACCACCTATAGCGTTGCAGTGGTAGCAGTGGACCGTTGGGGCAACCTCTCTGAACCTATGATTCAGAAATGTACGACCCGACTCAACCATGCTCCAGAGGCGACAAACTTCCCAACAGAGGCAATAGAGGTCATGGAGAACGATCGCAAATCATTCTCTTTTAACGTTGCTGACCCTGATGGTCACAACTGGGACATCAAAGCTACGGGTGAGACAAAGGGCGTTTCTTACACTGTGAAGGGCAATACTGTGACCGTCAACCTCGTTCCTGTGCTCGAAGCTGGTAGTTACAACTGCACCTTTATTCTCTCAGATGACTTAGGAGCAAAGGCAGAGAAGAGTTTTACATTTAAGATTGTGAAGTACTTCCCACCACAACTAACAAAGCCTTTCGAGAACTATATCATTGGATTGGACGAGGGAGTAGTAACGATTCCATTGACTGGTCATTACACACATAGTAGCAATACTCAGCTTACTTACAAAGCCACAGCTGCCAATGGTAGTATCGCTGCAGCTACTATCAGCAATGACAACCTTCAGTTGAAGGGTATGGCAAAGGGTGTTACACGCATCAGCATCGCTGCTACCGACGGTCGTGAGACATCTTCTGATGGTTCTTTCCAAGTACGAGTTGTTGAAAAGAAGTCGGCTCCTGTCTATGCCGTCTACCCTATTCCAGTACAGAGAGACATCCACACCCTACTCAATCCAGAGGTAAAACAGGCTGAACTCGTTATCAGTTCTACTGTGGGTGAGCGTCTGATGAAGGCTACTGTGACTCCAGACAAGAACAACGTAGCCACACTTGACCTTTCTAAACTAAATCCTGGAACGTATAAACTGACCGTATATACCAGTAAGGGCAACCATACCCAGATGTTCATTAAACGATAAACACAACAAGTATGAATACAAAACATATCATTCTCATAGCTTGCGCACTACTCCTCGGTGCTACGCAGGCTAATGCTCAGGGACAAGATCTCTCGATATTAACAGCGAATACCGATGCCCGAACAGCCGCTATGGGTAATGCTTCGGCTGCTGCTGAGGGTATGTATCTGTACAACAATCCAGCTGCTTTCTTCGCAACTGATAAGAAGTTCACCGCAGATGCTGCTGCCTCTCTCTTTGAAAAGGCAGAGGGTGCCGAAGGAACCTTCGGTATTTACGCGCTTTCTGCTGGCTATAAGTTGGCTAAGCGTCATGCAGTCTTCGCTGGTTTCCGTTATGCTGGAGGACTAAGTCTAAAGGGTTCCGACCTCTTGGGCAATCCAACCAAGGACTATAAGCCTTACAACTGGACACTCGACTTGGGTTATACCTATTTCTTAGGTAAGGGATTCGCTGCCTATGCAACAGGAAGTTTTATCTATAGTCACCTCTCTAAGAATGCTACAGGTGCTGCTTTCAGCGTGGGTGGAGCCTATCAAAACAACGAGTTGACCCTTGCCAACAAACCTGCCAACCTCATGCTCGATGCTAAGGTGGGTGCCATTGGTCCTCAACTCGACTATGGTAACAAGCACAAAACGACGCTCCCAACCTATCTTGCCGTAGGTGGTGCGCTGTCTGTAGAGGTAGCAGAGAAGCATCAAGTTGCTGCAGCCTTGTCTTCTCGTTACTTCTTCCAACCTTCAGAAGCCAAACTCTTTATGCTTGGTGGCGGACTTGAATACACCTATAACAAGATGGTATCAGTGCGTGCAGGTTATGAGTATGGTGACCACGACCTTAGCCATGTCACTATGGGAGCAGGCTTCAAGTATCACGGATTACGTTTGAACGGAGCTTACAACCTGAAGACAACAGATGCAGGAAGCAGCTACTGCACCATAGGTGTTGGCTACGACTTCTAAAACAAGGACAAACAAACAAAATATTTAATCAAAAGTAACAGTTATGAAAAGAACTTTATTCTCAATTTGTGCATTAGTCCTGAGCCTTACAGCTTCCGCTCAGATAATAAAAGGCACACCTAAAGGTAAGCTGATTGATAACCTGTATCGCTCAAGCAAGTCTTGGGTTAAGAAGGGTTGGACAGGTATACAAGCAGGCAGATATGAAGGCTTGGTATCTAAGATTGTTATCGGCGAAGATGGCTGTATTTACATTTACAATCCACTATCAGGCCTCGACAGTAAGTCATGGTTGAAGCTTGAGAGACAACCTGATGGCAAGTATAGAGCAAAGCTACCACAGGATATCTTTACAGACGACCTCGGTGGGGACGATGATGAGGAGGAAAGTAGTGAGCGTACTATCTCTCTTAATCGTTTGGTTTCTTCTGATGATGGAAAGAGTTACGAGCCTGTTGGTCCAGCTTTGAACTACGTAGATTTCACAGTGGAAGGAAGAACACTCAAGATGTCTGGTATGGGTCAGAAGAAGCAAATATGGGGTGCTACCTATAATAATAGCTGGCTAAATAACTATGGTGGCGACTGGGCTCTTACGATTGAACCACTTAAAGAGCAGCTTATTACACCACCAGCTACAGCTACAAAGAGCCAGTACACCGTTACTTCTAAGTCTGATCCTTCACCACGTATTGTTGAGGTAATGACCGATAATAACGATATCTATGTCAAGGGCTTGTTCAAGGCTGAGAAACTTGCAAACACTTGGGTGAAACTTACCAAGCAAGGCGACAAGGCAGTCATGTCTACTAACCAGTATTTGGGTATTACTAAGAAGACAGACTTCAAGAAATACGATAGCGATAAGTCAGAGTATCACACCTTTGCCGCAGCTTTCGAGAATGAAACCAAGGCTGCAGAGAACCTTGAGTTCAGCATTGATGCAACTGGTAAACTGACTACTTCTAAGACTCTTAGAACTTCTTTAGGTAGAGCAAGTAATGATAACATTACTGGTGAAGACTACGTAGAGAGCTATGAAGCTCTTACCTTGACTCCTTACGTTCAGAAGGAGATTGGAGCCCCAGCGACACCAGAATACTTCTATTTAACCTCTACTCCAAACTACGACAACACTTCTAATGAGATCAAGTTAGCATTCTATGTAAAGAACGCAGACGTTAACGGCAACGTTCTCGACCCAGAGAAGATGTACTACAATGTCTATGTTAATGGTAGCACAGAACCTTTCAAGTTCAAGAAGAGCGCAAGTCAATACAATGACATGCATGAGGAAGAAATGACAAATATTCCTTTCAACTACAAGGACAAGAGAAACTATGACTTCAAGGTTATCGATAACCTTCGTATTCTTCACTTCTATGATAGTTCTATCACACGCCTTAAGGTCGTAATGGTTTATGAGGCTGACGGCAAGAAGTATTCAAGCGAACCATTGGTTGCCTCACTTCCTACCGATGGTATCGAGAGTGCAAACTTCAACAAGACTACAACAGAAAAGTATTACACCGTTGATGGTCGCCAGATTCAGAAGCTACAGAAGGGTCTTAACATCATCAAGTCTTCTGATGGCACTACACGTAAGGTGGTGGTGAAGTAGACGAGTAAACAAGTTGCTTGTGTAGTTGACAAGTGAACAGGTTTACAAGATAATTGTATAGTTGGCAAGCAAACGAGTAAATAGTTATATCTATTATGACTAACAACTCGTTTACTTGCCAACTTTTGTATTTGGGAAAGACTAATATAATTCAGAATTCATAATTCATAATTCAAAATCCATAATTATGATTACCGACAAAGGTTAAGTTTAAAGCTCACTGTTCAAATCATAAAGTTCAATGTTCAAACCTCAAAGGTCAAAGGTCTAAGAGTTCAAAACTCAAAGTTCAAAGGTAAGAGTGTCTTCGTGTAATTTGCGTTATTCGTAGTCATTAAAGATTCAAATCATAAAGGTCAATATTCAAACCTCAAAGTTCAAAGGTTTAAGAGTTCAAAGGCAGAGGGGTATCTCGCTATCTACTCCCCTTCCCCTTGGGGGAGGGGTAAGGGGGAGGGGCTTTTTGTCACATTTTTCGCACGCCACAAATCCAACACATGCTCTTTGGGCTTCTAAGAGATGCCCAATTGGCTTGCAAAAGATGCCCTTTTGAAGTCCACCTAACGCCCTTTTGGACCCTTACTAACGCACTTTTAAAACGCAACCTTGCAAGTATTTGATTCTCTGCAAGTTACGAGACCACTAAAAACAGCCCTTTTAAGACCATTTTTCGACCCAAAACGCACATCCTTTTGTAAACATATTTCATTCTTACCCTACATTATCAACTTGTTACCTCATCCTCCCCAAACCTGTTAAACATGTTACTCTGTCTCCTTGTCCCCCTTTGTTACTCTGTCTCCCCTTACCCTGTCCGCAAGCAACTTGTTTACTTGTCAACTCGTTAACTTGTCTAACCCATTCGTTCTATCAACACAGCACCAATACGCTCAACGATACCAGTTACCAGTGCATTTCCCATTAGGAAAGCACGACGCATATCTGAGACACCTTCCGTATGGTAATCAGGAAACATATTCAGACGCTCTAACTCGAGCGGGGTAAGACGTCGGTAACGTCCGTTTGAAGTATAAACAACATGTTTGAAGCGGGATGGTCCTTTACCCCCTTCACCTGTAATGATGGTACGTGACGGACGGTCAAGAAAGTCTGGGAAAGCCATACTTCCCTCTGAATAGTTGTATTCGTAACCAGTGGTCTTGTTAATTCGCTTCTCTGTTTTACTTCCTTTCAAGTATTCCCAGCGCGGTAGTTCTTCTTCAGGAATAAAGAACTCTGCTGGTACTTCTTTATCATCTAACAGTATATCGCCCAACGTTAATATCGGACCATCGTATTTTTGCTTTTGCCTCAATAGTTGTAACCTTTCTGTCCTTCATAATACCTACATTTTCAAAAAGGTGAATCCTTCTTACCTTTATTAAATGAGGATGAAACAGTAGACAAATCTCCTTCTATATGAAAAACTTGTTGGTTGGTTTTTATAATCAATGCTCAACGGAAAAGCCTGTGCCATTACACCTTTAGACAGAATCCACTCCAAAGGGTTGTCTATCTGCTGAGTCATAGCAAGGTCATTCTTGTAACCTATGATATAAGTACGCTTACGACGTTGTGGCATACCATAGTCTGCAGCATTGATAATGCGCCACTCTACAGTATAACCAAGGTCATTTAGTGAAGCAAGGATAATAGCAAAGTCACGTCCACGCTGTGAAGCTGGCGACTTCAAAAGTCTATCTACGTTCTCAAAAAGCAAGTAGTTAGGCTTTTGTTTCATCTCGTCTAAAATACGATAAATCTGCCACCATAATACACCTTTCTTACCTTCAATACCGCCCGAACGCTTTAGAGTTGTAGCTACAGAATAGTCTTGACATGGAAATCCGCCAACAAGCAAATCACACTGTGGTATATCACTTGTTGGGACCGTTGCTATATCCTCATTGCTGTGTCCTTGTTCTCCAAATCTATGGCAATACACTATAGAAGCATCCTGCCGCTTTGTAGATGGTTCCCACTGATTACTCCATATCGTTTTGTAATGTTCGGGAAGCACGTTCTAACCCTATACGAAAACCACCCACACCAGCAAACAATTCTACAACTCGTATATCATCTTGTTTAGTTACAACATTAGAATCTACAGAGAATAGAGATAGTTCACGTATTGATTGTACCGTTTTCTTACAGTATTCTGCAATAGGTTCACATAGCACCCAATCGCCTTGATTTATACTGTATGTATTATTCTTTGTAGACATATTTATTTATTATTTTCAATAATGTTTGTTACGTATTCTTTGTTAAACCAATAACAGTATTTATCCGCTTTTCCTCCATTAGGATTATCTGCAGCTCCAAGATAACTGTTTTTTGTGCCCTTTGGACGGACATGAAAGTGCTTGCCATTCTTATTACTCCAACCAGCTTTCCAGAAGTAGTCAAGTCCTATTTCATTCCTCAGCACATGTTTTCTAATGTCTTGCCAGTACTCCTCTGCGATTTTTAAGTCTTTTTGAGGCATAGTCCAAAAGAAAGCCTTTCTAAAATCATTGGTCCATAATCAAAGTGGAAACTTCCTGACTGAATATTCGGATGACGAAAAACCATAAAGAGGAATCTGCTTGAAAAAAGTTCATAGGTTGTTGAATCAAACCAATTATCATTATTGTATAACTCTTCATAATCAATATTTTCATACGACATAGCCTCTTTAAGTCTATTGTTTGAAAATACCGGTATTGTCTTCAGCCTTAAACCTGATTTAACAAATTCATCTGCCTTTTCTATATGTTGCTTACCACGTCCGTTATATTTACCATCAGAGACTATCAAACATGATACCACATAATTGATATCTTTTGCATTAACCATCAAACCTGGCTGGTAATAATCAATAATATCTTGAACAGACTTTCCTATCCAAGGTTTAATTCTTTTCAATATGATGCCCTCGAGGGTGTCTCCTCTCAAATCAGTTTCTGAGACAAGTCCTGTACCCATTGAGGGAATCTCTATATTACTGACATCACTCCTTTTCTGATCTTTCACGTAGGAAAGTATCGTACGCATATAAGCTGGCTTCAAAGAGAAGGCACGTCTTGGTGCAAGAATATCAGAAAAAGGCTGTTTCCTTTCTTTTTCTCCTTTTTGTCCTTTACGGCAGGCAGCAAGGTAATCAGTATCCCCCTCTGACAGTTCGTGAGCTTTACCCTTCTTAATCTTATTGACAATAGTATCAAAATCTTGTCTTATAATTAACAAGTCTTTTTCTGGTAATTGCCAAATTACCGTATAGATATATCGTAAATCCCATTTGCTTACCCCTTTCTCGTAAAGGTAAAATATAAGCAGCATTATACGACACTTTAGATAGAAGAGAGATGTTTCAAATTGTTCATTAATGACAGAACAATAATCTATCATATCACATACAAGACGTTCTTTTATCTGTAGCTCTCCAGCTTTGTCTTTCTTTAAGCCTGTTGCTTTCAATTCTAATCCAGCCTCTTGAAAATCTGGGGTAGGACTACTATTGATATCATACTTAAAATAGTATTTCTCTATCATCTGTCCAAGACCGCCTTTGCCTTGCCCTTGCAGATTCAGTTCCTTAAATGATGATTTATCAACAACTTCATTCAAAGTATGACCTATCAATCTTTTACTATATTCAAAGATTGAGGCAATGCTTGTTTTATCGTACCCAAGGTTTTTCCATTAATGACTTGATTTTTTTTGTTCACAAATATACAAACTTTTATGAATGTATTGAATTATAGCATTAATTTGTTCATTTTTGATCGCATCTTTTAGATCATTAACCAAGGTTTAATCTTAAAAATCTATATTAGCAATATACTATTCGGCATAGATATAGACACCTATACTAGGATAGAAACTTGTAATTCTAACGTAAGGGAGTTTCTTGAAATAGTCTTTTATAAACAAATTACAAACAACTTATCTTTGTTCGTGGATTATTAGTTGATTATGACTATATTTGCATCGGAGAAGAAATATTCATCAATATACCTCCATAAAAATGTAATCTTATAATAAAAGCAGAAATGAAACATATAACTTTAATCTTTTCTCTGATTTTTGATAAAGCTTGGCATCTGGTTGGTGTGAAAGTCAAAAGGAAATAGACTTTCTGAATAAGCAAAACAGAACTTCTACCCTATTATTATCAGACGGTGAGAAAAACGTTGTTGCCTTACTTCTCTGGTGAGAATGCAACGGACTTATATGCAGTTTATTTCCTTGGGCGTACAGAAAGAGAACGTCAATACTGGGATGTATATAATAAAAAGGATTTTGGAAAAGGTAAAGATAGTGAGCGGATACATCTGTACACCAAAGAGATAGAACAATATCTCAATGCGAAAAAGAGAACAATATTATATTTTTCTATTTGTATTAAAAAGAGTATGATAAAGGAAAAACGCTGAAGATGAGTTCCAACCAAATAGTAACGCACTATATAAGACCTATCTATTAACTGATGGGGAAATGGATTATAGCAGATAGTTTCAACGTAAAAAAACACTCCCAAAGAGACAGCAGACTATTTAATAAATATTATAAAGAAAAGAAGAAACATAAACGTTAAGACTCCCAAAAAGAATCTACTAATAGTTGGTATTAACCTTTATGATATAAAAAGAACTTGCATACTACATATATTTATACGCTTTTACTCTTTGCATTCCTTCTTGAATTGGCTATCTTTGCAACAGAAAAAATCATTCATCAATTTGCTTCAAAAAAATGAAAAAGATATTGTTATTACTGATACTAATGATGTCGTTGCTTACTGCACATGCACAAGCACCGATGAAGGGAGGCGAATGGAAGGACAGCGCGGGCAAGCATATTAATGCACACGGCGGAAACATCATTCGCTATAAGGGTACGTATTATTGGTATGGTGAGAGCCGTTCAGTCGATGGGAAACCGTACAGTTCGCTGGGAGTCAGCTGTTATACATCAAAGGATCTAACGAACTGGACGAACAGGGGGCTGGTGCTGCCTGTGAGCAATGAAGCAGGTAGCGACATCGAAGGGGGTTGCATCATTGAACGACCAAAGGTGTTATATAATAAGCAGACACGGAAGTTTGTGATGTGGTTCCACTTGGAGTTGAAAGGACGTGGCTATGGGGGCAGCTCGTGCAGCAGCTAGCAGTGAGCGACACACCACTTGGTCCATTCCGTTTTTGTACGGTCGGGACGTGTCAATGCAGGTATCTACCCGATAGACTTCTCAAAAGGCAGACACGACCGATTTAAGGCAGCGACTTAATGAGCCAGAATATAAAAGCATGGTGGACTCCTGCTTGGTACGAAAGCAGATAGAACGTGGAATGTTCTTTATGCGTGACTTGGAAGGCGGTCAGATGTCACGTGACATGACGATTTTTTTGTCGATGATGACGGTAAGGCATATCATATCTATTCGTCGGAGGATAACCTCACCCTTCATATTGCGCAGCTCACGGACGACTATATGCAACATAATGGTACTTTTTGTACGTGTCGCAGCAGGAGGACAAAATGAGGCACCGACTATCTTTTAAGAAAAATGGTATTTACTGGATGATAACAAGTGGTTGCACTGGTTGGGCACCAAATGCAGCCCGAATGTTCTGCGCAAAAAAACATCTTTTGGTCCATGGGAGCAACTGCATACCCCTGCCGTGGCGATGGTGCTGACAAAACTTTTGGTGCACAGGGTACATATATCTATAAAATAGAAACGACAGCAGCGAAGAAATTGTTTGGTGGTGCAGAGTATGTTTTTATGGCGGATATATGGAACCCAAAAGCAGCTGAGTGATAGTAGACATCTTTGGTTACCCATTCGCTTTGAAGAGGGAAAGCCGGTGATACAGAAGTAATTCAGAATTCAAAATTCAAAATTCAAAATTATGATTACTTTGATAATTCAGAATTATTCGAACAAAGTTCTTATCAGTACGTCATAATTATGATTACCGATGTTGGAAAGGTCAAAAATCAAATTTCAAACTTCAAAGATCAAAGGTCATAGGTCAAACCTAAAAATTCAAAGAATAAAAGAGTCAGACAACGATGTCCGACTCTTTTATATATTATTTATTTAAGGTGAACCTTATTGAAGGTCCTTCATTGTGAGTGGTTGAGCAAGAGTAGTAAAGTCAAGACCACCTGTGGTACACTCGATGCCCTTAGCAGAATCTTTAATCTTATTACCATTTACGGTCTCTGATCCATTCAACTTGAAGTAGAGTTCCAAGCCATCAGACTTAGGATCAACACTCAGCATATTTTGCTTAATCTGATTCTCGCTACGGGCAACACTCCATACACGAACCTCACTCATATAACCATAGAATGGGCGCTCACCCCAAGGGAAGCCAGGAATCTTACCAATGTTGAAACCAACATCAGCATTTGGATCAAAGCCAGGAATATTCCATGCAGACTCAGCCCACTTCGTACCATTAAGGTACATAACAGTCTTACCAGTTGCCTGATCGTAGGTCAATGCCACATGATACCACTTGTCAATCGAAAGTTTCTCTGGTGCTTCATAGTGCTGTCTACCTGCTGCCTGTAAGATACCAGATGAAATACCACCACCAACATCACCTACACGGAAGATCATCAGACCCTCTGAACCCATAATAGTACAGTTGCTGCCCCACCAAATAGAGTGAACCAATGCTTCATAGGTGAAGGACTTAAAGTAGGTTCCTGCTGGGAACTTCACAGAGATATACTTATTATAGAAATCACCAGCCTTTGTAATCTTAACAGGTTTTGCTAAAACAATATACTCAACATCTTCGCCATCAATAACAGGAGTAGAACTTGAATGTAGCTTGATAGGCAACATATAGTTCTTTCCCTCCGCTAACTGGTCAAGGTTATTAAGCGTCAACGACACCTTATCTGCATAGATGCTTCCAGCTGCAATCGTTGAAGAAGCCTTACTAAACGTAACATTCTGATGCTTTAAGCAATGTAGTCTGTTCCGTACTTGCTATTATAAAGAGCAACCAATGATGAGTCGGCAAGTGAATAAGAGACATCTACTGCCCCATCTTGCTTGTTAGAAAGGCGAGAAGTAATGTCGACACCTAAAGTTGAACCAGAGTCAGGCATTTCGACTTTGTATAGATTGCTATCAAAATAAACTTTCTGCTTCAACAAATCGCTCTCGCTGTCTTGGCAACTCACCACACAGCATGCAGCAAACGCCACAGCAATATGTTTGAAAATATGCTTGTTCATATTTATATTCTATTAAATTTATAATGTGAGATATGCAATGTTAAGGTTGAGTGGTCTGCCCCATTCTCTCCTTGAACACCTGTTGGTTAATCTGAATTGCCTGACGCATCCACTTGTAGTTAGGAGTATTGTCGTAATCGTTATCGAAACGATAAGCACCTACTCCACCCTTGTAACCCTTAGAAGGCATACTCTTGGCTTGTCTTAACAACTGACCACCACTCTTGAAAGAAGACTCAAAGTTATCGGTTGTGATAATTGTCTTTGGGTCAACACCATAGTAATCGAAGTGAGTTGTACGACCATAAGCCTGATCAATCCAGTAATCAACATATCCATCCAATGCCTCAGTAAGTCCACTGAAATGGCCATCAATACAGATAAGACGGTGGCCCTTGTGATCTGGATCACTCTTAGGACCGATGTACTTGTTCATCTCCTTTACCAAGTAAACGAGGTCGGCATTGGTACTGAGTGTACCATCCATATCGAAGACACCACTGCCAATCTCCCAGTCGATATCGTAACCGTCCCAGTCATTGGCTACCAATGAGTCACAGAGAGCCTTAGCAAAGCGAGCCAAAGCCTGCTTATGGTTGTCAGAACCAGCAACACCCTCGTAGCCCCAGAACTTCCAACGAGCCTTCTTCTTAGCCTCTTCAACACGAGCTTGGTCGTTTGCCCAACCCTCTTTTTCAGCCTGCTTCTCAACAGCAGTATAGACAGAGTCAGGAGTTCTACCCTTACCAATGTAAGACAAGAGTGTAACTTCCAAGAGTTTTGTACCCTTCACCTTCTGCACAAACTCCTTGTCCTTCTTCTGCTCAGGTGTAATATTAAAGCGGTTAGGTGCACCACTCCACATGGAAACGATGTCCATACTATCTGGCATAGAGGTAAGATAGCCACGGCGATAGGTACCAGCCGGCGACCAGTTAGAATACCAACCAAAGGCAACAGGACGACCATAGTTAACGGCTTGCTGCTTATAAGCTCTCAAATCGGCATAATACTTCTCGCTCTCAGCATTGTTCATCGTATTATATCCACCGATATGATCGTAAGGTTCGTTCTCTACCTCTGTCATCTTGCTACATCCACAGAAAAGGACTCCTGCACAGAGCAATACCAACGAACTGATATATTTAAAGTTTTTCATATTCAAAATGCTTGATATTAATGATTCTTATTGTCCCACCACAGACGTGTTCCAGCCTTATCAAGACCACCACGAAGTAGCTTGCGTGCACTCTCTAAGTTGGCGATATCCTCTGCCGATGTAGACTTGTTAGTTGGGAAGCGCATACGACGGATGCCTACCTCGCTATCCACCTCACCATTGCTATAGTTCGAAATAGCACTATGTAACTTAGGATAACCTGTACGACGATACTCTGTCCAAGCCTCTTGTCCGTTAGGATAGAGTGCAATCCACTTCTGTATCATAATCTTCTCAAGTTTCTCCTCATCGGTTCCACTCCATGCTGTAGTAGCCTCTGTTACTGCTGGTACATCAACATTCACACCTGGATTAGTGAGATGGAAACTGTAAGCAGATGGCTTGAGACCAGACGACATATAGTCTGCGACCTCAGAACTTGCGATACCATTCTCCTCAAATGACATCTCGATACCCTTCTCATAAAGTGATTCAGCAGTACCACCTACAGCGAAACCATGCAGCGCAGCCTCAGCCAAGAGGAAGTAAACTTCAGAAGCACGCATCCAATAAGTAGGAGTTGTACTTGTGATAGCTGGACGAGAAGAATCCTTGAAAGCATCGTTAGAGCTTACATCATGACCTGTTGGTACACCAGAATACTTTCCGTATGTGCCCACAGTCACTGCCTGAGAAACCGTACTTGTATTGAAGTACTTGGCAAACGTGGGTCTTGATAACCGCCTAAGTAAGCCAACATAGAAGAACCCATACGGCACTCGTTATACTGGTTGATAAGAACATCGAGGTTGTTCTTGAACTCCAAGCTTGCACCTCTCTCCATCTTAGCCTCATCATCCTTGGTCTTCATCACGCCATAAGAATGATTGACAGCCTGTAAAGCATACTTCTTTGAGAGTGCAGCATCAGCATAATAAACACGCATAGCAAGACGTAACATCAAAGAGTTAGCATAGACAACCCACTTATGAACGTCGCCTGCATAGACAGCATCAGCATTTGGCAAGAGTTTGCTGTTACCATTATCAGCATACTTTGTCAACACTTCAATAGCATCAGAAAGTTCTTTGAACATTGACTTATAGACTTCTTCCTGGCTATCATATGGTACAGTGATGAGTCCTTTACCAGCCTCCTTGTAAGGAATAGGGCCGAACATATCGGTAGCCTTATGCCAGGCAGAGATTTTCAGAATCTGTGCTAAGGCGAAAACCTCAGGGAACTGCGTCTCAGTCTTGCCCTTTAAGTCTTGCCACAAAGGTACAACAGTAGAGTAAGACTCGGTATAAGACGATGCTACCCAACCATCCTTGAGGAAATAGTTGAGGTTATTAGGACCGCCCCAGTTATTATTCTGACCGAAATAACCACTCCAACAATCTGCTGCAAGGTTATAGGCTGTTTGATATCTATTAGCAACACTGGTACCATCTGCCTGTGTTCCTACTGGGAAGACGCATTTCTGCATGGCAGTTATAGGACCGCCAATAGAAATACCATCCATCAATCCCTCCTCTGGGAGGAGTTCAAATTCGTTAGTGTTTACCTTTTGGAAGTCACAAGCCGTAAACAAGGACAGCGCAAGGAAACCTACGATATATTTATATGCTTTGTCTTCATGTTCAATTAGAATTTGAATTTAACACTGAAACCATAACTCTTCAGACTTGGCTGCATGAAATAGTCATTGCCCTGTCCGTATGTACCTGTTGAAGCTGTAAGCTCTGGATCGAAAGGTGCTTTACAATAAATCATCCATGGATTTGTAGCCACAAATGAAAGTGTCAAATCCTTAATGACATTGTTAAACAGCCTTGAATTAAACTTATAGCTCAAAGTAAGTTCCTGCAAACGAACGTTTGTTGCACTATAGGTATAGTAACCTGCGAGGTCGTTCTCACCTGTAGCAACAAGTGTATAATACTTCTTTGCATCATACAAGCCCTGATTTGGAATCATCACGCCACCAGCATCTCTTGCATCTGCTGATGCCTTAGACACACCAAAACGGTCTAACAATGCCTGTGTTGAAGAAGTAACGATACCGCCAACACGTGCATTAATCAAGAAACTAAGTCCGAAATTCTTGTAAGTGAAGTTGTTGTTCCAACCCATTGTGAAGTCTGGTGTTGTCTTACCTAAGTAGATAGGCTCAACAGTCTCCAAGCTCATACCACCTGATGGACTAACATTAACGAAGCCCTGATTGTCCTTTGCCAATACCTTTCTTGCATAAATATCATTGATAGAACCGCCTACCTTAAGCAGAACGCGACCATTATCCTTTGATACTTCAGGGATATTGATTGGCTTGGACTCAATGGGTGATGGTAGTCCTTCACCATCTCCTTAATCTCATTGACATTCTTAGAGTAAACCAATGATGAGTTCCATTGCAAACCACCGAAGTTATCACTATAGCCTAATGACATCTCGACACCACGGTTCTCTACATTACCTGCCTGCAAGTAAACAGCCTTGTAACCAGAACTCTCTGGCAATTCACCGATAAAGGTTTGGTTGTAAGTATTAGACTTGTACCAAGTGAAGTCGAATGACAACTTCTTCCAGAAACGAGCAGTCAAACCAAACTCGTATGACTTTGTACGCTCTGCCTTATAATCAGTAAATGGATAGATATCAGTAGACTTCAAGCTACCACCCACGATTGGAGTTGTAATAGTGCCTGGTGTCATACCTGAACGTGAAACAGGTGAACCAACCTCTGTGTAAGAGCCACGAACCTTCAAATAAGAAATAAATGAAGGGAGTTTTGTCATTTCTGAGATAATACCAGACAAACCAACTGATGGATAGAAGAATGATTCCTCAGATGAGTTTACAAGGCGTGAGTTCCAGTCGTTACGACCTGTCAAAGTAAGATAAACCATACTTCTCCAACCCAATTCGGCACTTGCAAAAGCTGCAACGTTGCGTACCTTTGAGTCACCACCACCTTCACGAATCTTGCTATCACTTGGGTTGATATTATTCAAAGAGAACTTATTTGGCACTAATACTAAGTTACCACCATAACCACGGGTGAGAGATGCATAGTCAGAATAGCTATAACCAACGTTGGCAGCAAGACTGAACTTACCAAAGGTCTTATTTATATTGGCAATAGCGTCAATATAAGTCTGATGATCCTTATAATCATAGTAATCATAAGCGCCCTTCTCCTTGGCAAAGTAGTTGAACGAAGAAGCATAAATCTTACGCTCGCTTGTGATAAACGTCTTGTCGAGACGGATACGACCTGCAACGCTCAACCAATCAAAGATGTTATAGGTAAGACCAGCATTGAACATAAAGCGATCCTTATCATCTGGTGCTAAGTTACGATAAGCAGTCCAATAAGGGTTCTGATTAGCAAAACGGCTATCGCTGATTGGCCAATACTGTGTTGGGAAATTTCTCACGTTATCGTAACGCTCAAAGGTCTTGATTCCCTCAAATGACTCACCGCGTGGGAAGAGATAAGCTGCAACGATTGGGTTCCAGTACTCACCCTGTGACACCATGTTATTGTCCTTCTGCTTGATATATGATGCACCGAGATCGAGTTGCACCTTATTCTTAAACATACGGGTGGTGTTACGGATTGTGAAGTTGTAACGGTCGTAAGTATTATTTGGTACGATACCACGTGAATTAGTGGTTGCTACAGAGGCAAAAGTCTGATTAAACTCATTACCCATGTTCAATGTCAAAGCATTGATGAAGTTCGTTCCTGTACGGAAAAAGTCCTTCTTGGGATCGTATGAACTTGGTGTTGCGAGTTTCTCACCCCAACTCTCATAAGAGCCAAGCTTGTTGCCATACGTATTCTGAAACTTTGGCATCAACAATGGTGAGCTAAAGTCTGCAGAACTTGAGAAAGAAATGTCTACGCGTCCTTCCTTACCCTTCTTTGTGGTGATGAGGATGGCACCATTGGCAGCATTACTACCATAGAGGGCTGCAGCAGAAGGACCAGCCAAGACGCTAATGCTCTCGATATCCTCTGGGTTAAGGTCGGCAATACCTTCACTGCTTACACGGCCTTCTCCCATGATACCGCTATCGCGTCCACCACTGAAATTAAAGATTGGAATACCATCAATAACATACAATACGTTGTTATCACCTTCGATAGACTTGGCACCACGCATGATTACACGCGTTGCACCACCTACACCACTGGCACTCTTAGAAATGCTAACACCAGCTACCTTTCCGTTTAACGAGTTCACAAAGTTAGCATCTTTGTTACGTGTCAACTCATTTGAGCCTACTGACTGTACATTGTAACTCAAAGCTTTCTCAGCACGTTTAATACCCAAGGCTGTCACAACAACCTCGTTCATTGTGTTTGCAACTTCTTTAAGCGTAACATTGATGGTGGTTTTGTCGCCCACAAGGATTGTCTGGGTAGTATAGCCAACATAAGAGATAACCAACTTTGCCTTTGACGTGGTATTGATAGTAAAGTTACCATCAATATCCGTTACAGCACCATCCTTGGTTCCTTCCACCATAATAGTGGCACCAATCAGTGGCTCACCAGCAGAGTCAACAACGCGACCAGTTACCTTGTGATTGCCGTTTTGTTGCACAGCCTGAGGCATTGATGCTTCAGGTGAGCCTACGGGATTTCCTACTGCATAAGCACTCGTTGGAGCTAACGCAATAGAAAGGGCAAAAGCGACTGAGAAATACAGATGCTTCTGCTTTGTTTCATGAATCATTCTCATTAGGTTCAGGGTTTAAATATTTATATTTTAGGTTCCTAATTGTTACTTATTAATAACAGCTGCATGAACAACTGCATTACACCACTATCACCTTATTATAGTAAGGTAATGATGAATAAAGAAACATTTTTTTATTTACACAGGTTGTTTAACGTATAAACGTAAAGATTATTAATGAATAATAGGTTAGGTCAATTAACTCATAATAACGAGTGCAAAAAGTATAAAAATAAATTTGTAAACAGCCCTCCTTTTTATAAAAAGTGAATAATATATTTGTTATTGCAAAAAAATAGAGATATACGCCAACACGTATATCTCTATTTTTTTATATATAAACACGTAAATACCGTTTATCCGTTCTTTACATCAACTATCTTTGTTGGAGCCTGTTCCTTATTGCGACGATTGACAACAGTGACTACACTCTGCGCAAGACTGAGGAATGACTGACCTGTAATGGTGTCAACCTGTGACGCTGCTGGTGTTCCGTTATCACCATTCTCGCAAATGCTCTGTACGATTGGAATCTGAGCAAGTAGCGGACATCCAAGTTCCTTCGCTAAGTTCTTGCAACCATCTTTTCCAAAAATGTAATATTTATTCTCAGGAAGTTCAGCTGGAGTAAACCATGCCATATTCTCAACCAAACCGAGAATTGGGATATTCACCTTGTCATTACGATACATATCAATACCCTTACGTGCATCTGCCAATGCAACATTCTGAGGAGTTGATACGATTACTGCACCCGTAATAGCAAGTGTCTGCATGAGTGTCAGGTGAATATCGCTGGTTCCTGGTGGTGTATCGAGGATAAAGTAATCGAGTTCGCCCCAATCAGCATCAGCAATAAGCTGCTTAAGAGCAGAGGTTGCCATACTTCCTCGCCAAAGGGTTGCTGTGTCTGGATTGACAAAGAAACCGATAGAAAGCAACTTCACACCATACTTCTCCACAGGTTCGATAAGCTGGCGTCCATCCTTTTCTACTCCGTATGGACGAGCGTCTTCTACACCAAACATCTTTGGCATACTTGGACCAAAGATATCAGTATCAAGCAAACCTACCTTATAGCCAAGTCGCGCTAAAGCAATAGCAAGATTAGCAGAAACAGTGCTCTTTCCTACTCCACCCTTTCCTGAACTAACAGCAATGATATTCTTCACCTGAGGCAACAACTTACCCACCTCTGGGCGTGGCGCATTCTTAAACTCTGTTGTAATGGTTACTTCAACTTCCTTACCAACAGAATAGTGAATCTGAGCCTCAGCAGCCTTAATAGTAGACTTTAGGAATGGATCGGTCTCACGTGGGAAAATAAGCGTAAAACTTACTTTATTACCATTGATGCTGGGTGTATCTGCCAACATCTCACTTTCAATAATATTCTTTTTCGTTCCTGGATAAATTACTTTCTCCAGTGCATCTGTAATGAGTTTCGGATATAATGTCATTGTTTTATTATTTTATAATCTTTGGAGAATGAAGCTATCTCACTGCTATAAAAGCTTATATTCCTTCTTATTAGAATTTCACTTACTTCTTTAAGTTAACAAAAAGAATGCCACAAAATAATCGGACACATTAGTTACCGTTATTTTGCGAGTTCTCCCATTCTTCCCATTCCTTTGCAACAGCTTTCCAGTCGGTCATCTCTCCCGCTTCAATGGCTTGCTGCTCACGTGCAGCCTCATCACGCGCCTTATCACGCGCACGCTTTGCCTTCATATCAGCGATAGTGGCATCATCAAGAATCTGAATAGCTCCTCGTTGGATAGCATCCTTTAACTCTTCTTCACCGAAAGCCTTACCAGGCTCATTGAAGTCAGAGATATTAAATTCATAAATTGTACGGAGGTCATGACGAACCAATTTCTGTTTCGCCCGATTACCCGCATTCTTCAGTCGGAGTAGCTTTGCTATTTCTTTATCTCGTCTTCTGCGAATTTATTTCTTCCCATGTTTTGATTCTTATTCAGATGCCATTGATAGCTTTCGTGTCTGCGAAGATAGCAACAAAATCCCAATACTGCAAGTTTTTTCTTAAGGAATACATTGCGTAAAGTATGATAAATTGGCTTCGTTCGTTAAACTCAAATTTGTCATCAGACCACAAAAGTATAGTTTTTATTATTATGGTATTGTTTCCTGACATCATTTATTTTTTTCGGTATCGACGATCTTTGTACTGTTGATACCTCCATAATATGGTTCTTCCGAAATATGGAGTGATAAACTAAAAGTCTTATATTATAAGGCACACGGAGTCACGGAGAGGACGGAGGTAACGCAATGTCACGGAGGTGCCGACGGCACAAAGAGCAACGGAGGTGTAGCATACAGATTCTTGATAACTATTCTGGGATAAACGCTTTGTATATAAATTGCTAATAGAAAGTATTATAAACCATTACACGGCTTAATAGAAAACGATAACAGTTTTAGGAACAACAGAACTCTCAAAAATCAATACGAAAAATTTCGTAAAAATTATTGGAAGGAAAGAGCAAAATCATTCAAAAAAGGTTGTCATTAACTAAAGTTTCCCACCCCTTAAAACACTAACTTTTCTCATTTTCCTTTGTCTGTCTTCCCCCATATCCATTGACTGTTAACACATGCCTAACAGAAGTTATGCAGACTATCCACATACTTCGTCCCATTTTTCCAACGCTTCAGCCATTACAAGGATTTTGCTCATCTCTTTGTCGTTTCCGCTGATTGTAGCCATAAGGTATTGGGGCGTCATTCCAAGTATTTCTCCTAAAATGCGAAGAATGCGTTCGATGCAGGTAAGAACTCGCTTCCATAACGTGAGTGCCATGAGATCACCCTCCATATCCGAAAAGAGTTCGCCCATGGTTTGATATTCTGTGAATCTCTTTTCCAAAGCCATGACGGTATATGTAAGGTAACACAGCGTTGCGTCGGCTATCTGACCATTAAAGTCACAACCTTGATAACCTCCTAATCCGAGATATTGCTTAGTCTCCTTGTTCATCACCTCTATGTTCCATCTAATCTGATACACTTCAAAGGCTTTTTACGAAAGACATCGTTGTATCCGTGGTGAGCAGAACGTTCCATGCGGAGTTTCTACCATACTTGATGAGGAAGATTCTGATAGGTATATCTCCTAAGTTGCCGTTGAGCTGAATATATCGACATTTGTATTTACGACAGTTCTTTCCTCGTTCACGTTCATAGGTGGCAATGAGTTCTGCAGCATTTTTCTTTTTGCCCGATATAGTGTATTTTGTCTTTCCCATTTTTTTGCAAGTCCAACAAAGTGCATTGCCCCTTTACCTATGCTTCTAACACATGTCATAAGTTGCTCGCAGGTGAACCAACTATCGGTAATCACATACTTCGCATGTAACCCCATCTTCCATCCACGGCGAAGCATATCCATGGCAACTTCCAGCTTAGACATCTTACACTCTTGAAAGCGCTTATAATCAGGATTGCCGGTGTTCCTCTTGGTGTGATATGCCTTTTTGAGTTGCTGTCTTGTCAGCCCGCAGTTGCCTTTGCTTCCCCTTTTTCTTGATGTAGTGAAAAAAATCAAAGGGTATAGTTGTCTTGCCGTCAAAGAAGGCACAAAGTAACAGCTTGTAGCCCAATACGCATCTGCCTTTCATATGGTCGAAAACACGACTGATACCCTCCATCCTCACACCACTCTTCTCAAGCACGGTGTCATCTATAATGAAACATGTAGTGGTATCTGATTGAGGAACTTCGCCATACTTACGCAATAGGCACATATAACGCAGTGCAAAGTGGTTCATCAATCGTCTCCAATCCATCTGTGGGCGAATCATCATGCGATAGAAACAGTTCTTACCATGATTTGAAAGCTCATATATCTTATGTTTGCATATACTATGGATGCTCTCGCCCACAATGCGGAAGAGGCAAAGAGAGAGGAGCAACTCCGAAGCCGAAACTCCGTCCTGTTTATCCAATGAAAGGCGAGATAATAGGTGACCGATGCCAAACTTGCCAAAAAGATGAAATAAATCATCACTCATTCGGGTTTTAACACTCAAAAGTTTGGATAACTCACTTATTTTCTCTATTTTTGCTTCCATAACAGTTTTGTTGTCTTGTCTTTAAAATCAGTTCTTTAGCGATTACTAATTTACAAAGAAAATTCGACAAACTGTTATTTTTCTATCTATTTATTTGGGTGGGAAACTTTAGAATATTATTCTATTAATGCAGAGGTAATAAAGGGTACAAAGAAGAAAAATGATAATATAATAGCGAAAGGGGGTATTTGATGAATTAACCGAATAAGCAACCTTTTTAAAGGGATATAATTAAACATTTTATTGTAATATAAGTGTATTACTAAATAGATGGAAAGATAAAGAGTTATCTTGAGGGAAAGATAGAAAGGAAGATGCATGCTTACGGTCAGAATGCTTATCAAAGACCGTATTATAGCGAAAAAGTAACCTTTTGGGAGCATTATTACATATAGATTCAAACCTCATTTTCCCTTTTAGTCAAGTTTCATTATAAGCATCTAAAGCTTCATTTATTTCTTTTTATTTATAAGCTTTTATTTAAGTGCCGTGTAATCAATTGATTTACAGAGTAATAATATGTAGATAAGTAACCTTTTGGGAAGAGATAAGTAACCTTTTGGGAAAGGATAAGTAACCTTTAGGGAACAACTATGTAACCTTTTGGGAAGGTTATCCCCTCTTTTATGTTACAAGAAGTGAATGATTGAATAAAATGATAGTTCTTTTTTGGCTAAAAGATTTTCGCTGATTATCTTTGTGTTGTCGTTTCGATTGTTTAATATAATTGCTGGCTAAGTTGACAGCCGTCTTCCCAGTACCCTTTAATAGATTATTTCGCTACGACGTTAAAGCAAACATTTCATCAGAATGATTTGTTAAAGGGAAGAAATGACAAAACGAATTTATACTTTAATCGAAAATGGAGGAATTAATGGTAGTCCTTTTAGCTTTAGTAATCTACTAATGCGATCACCATTACGTTACTCTATGATGGAAAGGCGTTTCCTATACAAGTTGTCAGAGGCGATAAAGATGCGATATGAGCAAATGGGGTTAAAAATGCGTGAGAACTGGGATAATCTTGTGTTCAATATGACAGACAAAGATTTAGCTTCTATCGGCGGAAACACCCACATTGTACGTACATACACAACCATACGTGCACTTGCACAGAAATCAATAATTCAATTTCGCTATAACAAACAGAATCAACTAATCATTGATTATTTTCACTGGATAGATGCTTTTCGTTGGAATACCGAAACGAATGACTATACCGTTCGTGTTTCACCAGAACTATATGATTATGTCATTTCTTTAACGAAGTCTTTTACAGTTCTCAATCTTCATACAGCAATCCTCCTTGAATCCAAGTATTCACAGAAATTTTATGAATTTTGTTGCCAGTATTCAGGTGACTTTCGTTTTATAGACCCATCGGCTCCAAATGTCCTTTACAAAAAGCGTGTTATCAAGGTTTCTATCAAAGCTTTTCGTTTTACGTTTGGTTTATCGGAATTGAATGACCCAAAGACTGGTGAACTTCTGGAGAAAGAAAAATACCAGCGTTTTAAAACGATGGTAATGAAAGTCATTCTTCCTGCTCAAGAAGAACTATATAGGTTGTATCAAGAAAACCACTCAGATGTATGGTTTGATTATCAGGTTGGAGACAGGTATGGGCGTGGTCGTAATGGTTCACCCAGAGACTTAATATTCTATATCTATACACGTACTCATCCAAAATCGACTAATCCTAAAAAGAATCATCCTTGGAAAGAAGGAGAAGAACCTCTATATCCATTTGAAGAACAGCAAAATTCTTCTTCAAGAGCTTCAAGGAAAATAAAAGAAAGTGATTGGCTTCAGATTGATGAACCAGAGCAAAGGAAGATAGTTTGAGACCTCTGCAAAACCTTCATTTATAGAAAAAATCTATTTAGTTGTGTTTAGAAGCATATTCTAACGTATATATTGGTATAATTGATGCAGTCAAACGATTATTATCATCTATATTTGTGTCCCATTTTCTTTATGTGAGAGCATTGGACACAATTATCCCTGGCATTCGATATAAGTTGTAGGCAACAGCTTCCATAATATGCTGTGCATGTGTTTTGGCAAGTCCTACATATCTTGCCGTTCCTCCTCTAAACCATCTGTGTATGGAGCCAAAAGTGCGTTCCACTCTGTACCTAGTTTTTACTGATAGCCACATTGATGCGTTTCTCTCTTTCTGTAATCTTATGCGCCTTTTGTTCCTTTTGTGCATAATGCGACTTTTTAGTTTCATTCGAGCAAGTATCTCCTTATTTTCTGCCGAGTCATAACCTTTATCAGCATATACGAGAGCCTTTTTCGGAAGATTTGCTTTTTTCAGGGGCGTTTCCAAATGCTTGATGTCGCTCTCATTAGCTGCAGTAGTCTCCTCTGCAAGAACCAATCCGTTTTTATCTGTAACTGAATGACGTTTGTATCCAAAGTGGAGCCTTCCCATTTTCTTGATCCAGCGTGCCTCTCTCCGTCCACATTGGACTTGAGTTTCTCCTTGAGCATAGCTTTCTCGGATTTTAACTTACCCGTTTCTTCATCCCTGTCCTCAACAATCTCATACTCCTTGCGACCACGTGGACGACGTGGACTATCGGTGATGCTGGCATCAACGATAGCCCCACGTTTGACAATAACACCTTGTTGTTCTAATTGATGGTTAATCTCGTTCAGTACCATATCATAAAGGTCTGCCTCTACAAGAATGTTACGGAAACGACATACCGTCGTACTGTCAGGAGCAACATCTTCCAAGCCCAGTCCTACAAAGCGGCTGAAAGACAAACGATCGTTAACCTGCTCCTCAACCTCACCATCACTAAGACCATACCAAGTACGGAGAAGTTCGATTTTAAAAAGAACAAGACTATCATAGCTCGGACGACCAGTTGTATTGTTACCTTTAGTGTAGGCGATTTCAATAATACTACGGATTGGATTCCAATTGATAATCTTGTCTATCTGAGAAAAGAAGGTCTGCTTGACCTTACGCTGACCGACTAACAGGTCGGCAAAGCTGGGAGAGGAGAGTTGCTGTTTCATACTATAAAGGTACGAAAAAATAATGATATAAGCAAATTCCTAAACTAAGAGTTTTGCAGAGGTCTCAGTTTATCAGCTTTGCTAAGTTACCTTAACTCTGACGAAGTAACTTACTATATGAAACAAATAGATAAAGAGCAAGAACGTTGTCGGGACAGCTACGCTCAAGTCATTCAAGTTATATACGAAAAACAGCAGCAACCAAAGTTCAAACAAGGAACAAAATCATATAAGCGTAAATGCTTGGTAGAGTTTGTTTTCACGAAGAATCTTAAACACTACGGTTGGTTTATCATGCCAAAGATATGATGTTTTTGATTTTTTGAACTGATGTTTGCAAAATAATTATCCTAATAAGATAAAAAAAGTAATATAATATTCTTAACTTTGTAGTGCTAACATAATCTGAAATAGCTGACAAAAACAGTTGCTATTAGAAGGTTGTGTCTGTCTAAAAGATTATTCATAGATGGCTTAATTGTTGTGAGGGCAAATGAGATTATCCTATGTTAATGATGTTCTTATTAGCTACTATTAGTCTTTTAGATTCAGCAATGTCTTGAAGTTGAGATGCGACAATTGATACAATGGACAATATTGTTTCACCTAAGTATCTATTATAACAGATGCCAGTTAATAAAAAAATGCATATCTACGTTATCAGTATTTAGACCTCTGCTTTAGTAATAAACAAAGACGGTTTAATATAGAAGAATTAATTGATTTTGTTAGTGAGAAGTTAGGTTATAACGTCAGTGTGCGTCAAATTCGTGAAGATATGAGCAATATGCGTTTAGCTCCATATCATGCTCCTATCAAAGCTGTTCGTTATGATGGCAAGAAGTGTCATTACTATTATTCTAATCCAGAATTTTCAATCTTTAACAATGAGTTAACGATGGAAGAAGTTACAAACCTTCGTTCTACGATAAAAATGCTTGGCAGATATCGTGGTATACCTGCTAACGCCTGGTTAGAAGAAGTGATATCTAATCTTGAATATCGTTTTGGTTGTAAAGCAAACTCTGAGAATCTTATCTCTTTTGAACAGAATGATATGCTTAAAGGACTTGAGCATCTTTCTCGAATAATTGATGCTACAATTAATCATCAGCCTTTAGAGATTACTTACCAGTCCTTTAGGGGAGAACCACGTTTATGTATTGTGCATCCGTATTATATAAAGCAATACAATAGTCGATGGTTTTTATTCGGACTTAACCAAACTAATGACCGTATAGAAAATTACGCACTGGATCGCATCGATTTTTATAGAGATTCTCAATGCCCTTTTATAAAGAATAGCACTGTGAATTTCGAAACTTATTTTGACGATGTGATAGGCGTTTCTGTTCCTTATGAGGAAACTCCCAAAGAGTCTATTGTACTTAGATTCTCTGAAAATCGTTTTCCTTATGTTGTTTCTAAGCCTCTTCATAAGTCTCAGAAACTAAGAGAGGAGCCGAATACGATTTGCATCGAGGTTAAACCTAATCGTGAGTTATTTCAAAAGATTTTTTCTTTCATTCCCGATATTGAAGTACTTTCGCCATCTTGGCTTCGTCTTGAAATTACAAATAAAATACAATGTAATTTACAAAAATATTTGTCTGTGCATAAAGATTGCACAGATAATATTTAACTTTGCAACAAATTAAGAAATACAATAGACATACATAATGACAGAGCAAGAGTTAGCTAATGTAATATGGGATATTAAGGAAGTTATTCGTAACTACTATGATGATTCAGAGGTAGAAGATGTTATTCTTCCTTTTACCCTTCTTCGTCGCTTGGATTGTGTCCTTGAGGACAAATATGAAACGATACTTGAAGAACTCAATCAGAGTCCTGAAAACATACGTAAATATAAGTTGCAGGCACTGATGAAGCAGAATGGTCTTACATTCTTCAATAGTTCTGGCTTGTCTTTGAGAAAACTTCTTAATTCACCCGATCAGATAGGTGATGCTTTTAAAGCATATTTGGAAGGCTTTACCGATAATGTCAAGGATATACTTGCCAACTTTGTTCATGAAGATGGAGATAGTGATGTAGTAGACTTATCTAAGATCTATTCTCGTCTTGACAGAGGCGATAAGTTATTTGCTGTGATCAAGCAGTTTGTTGAGAATGCAGACCTCCATCCAAGTAGAGTGAGTAATGCGATGATGGGTACTGTCTTTGAGATTGTTATCCGCCGTTCAAAAGAGTCTACTAACAGTAAGGCTGGTCAATTTTATACCCCACGTGAGATTGTAAAACTATTGGTTGCTCTTACTATGAGTGGTAAAGAAAAGGAACTTTTTGTTCCAGGTAGAGCATTCACGATATACGATCCTTGCTGTGGTACTGGTGGAATGTTAACAGTTGGACGTGAACATCTTCAGGAGATGGCACAAAACAACAACTTAAAAGTATATCTATATGGGCAGGAGTTAAGTCAGAAGACATACGCTATCTGTAAAGCGGATCTTTTAATGAAGGGTGACGATCAAAACCTTGACCAGCAACTTTTTCAAGGTGATACGCTTGCTGACGATAAGCTCTATGGTAAGCATTTTAACTTCATGTTGGCTAATCCTCCTTTTGGTGTCGACTGGGGAAAGGATACCAAGGTTAAGAAGATAGTAATGCAGGATAATTGTCCTGGTGGACGTTTTGAAGCAGGACTACCTGCAACGTCTGATGGTTCACTACTCTTCCTGCAACACATGATTGCTAAGATGGATAATAACGCTGGCTCTCGCATAGGCATTGTTCTCAATGGGTCGCCCCTCTTCAATGGTGATGCAGGGACAGGATGGAGCAATATCCGTAAGATGTTGCTCGACCGCAACTTGCTCGATGCTATCATAGCCCTGCCTAAGAATCTCTTCTACGGTACTGACATCACTACCTATCTGTGGATACTTGATAACAAACGACCAGCAGAACGCTATCGCAAAGTGCTCTTTGTTGATGCTGCCCATAGCGAGTTTACCACCTTACTTCAGAAGAACTTGGGTAAGAAACGATTTGAGATAAGCGAGGAGGGGAACGCACGACATCATTAGTATCTATAAGGCTTACGAGCCTTGCTGCCGTGATATTGTCTACGACAAGACAGGAGAGACGGAACACTTAGAGATTGCGAAGCTCATGGATTACGATGACTTCCTTTATACCAACGTGGCAGTACGACGTCCGTTGCGCCTGTGGTTTAGTGATATCCGTGCAACGTATGAGGCTTTATGCAGTAATGACGACTTTAAGGCAGACGACAAGAAGAACCTCGTCTTGCGAGATGTGGCAGCGATAGACGGTGTGGACGAGCAGCGTAGCGACCACGAGTTCTTTGTGTTCTTGAAAGAGAATAGCGTGAAGACTACCAAGGCACAGAAGAAACAGTTGCGTGATGTGTTCGGCAGAGTAGCTGAGGATGCCCCCGAAGTGTTCGATGACCCTATTAAGAACAGTGGTGAGCGTGTTGCTGATACCAATCTGAACGATACCGAGAAGATACCAATGAAGGAAGATATCGACGACTACTTCCATCGTGAGGTGCTACCTTTTGCGCCCGATGCGTGGATGGAGCGTGATAAAGACAAGGTAGGTTGTGAGTTCCCTTTCACCCGACTTTTCTATAAGTATCGCCCTTTGCGTAGTAGCGAAGAAATCCTTTCAGAACTGGCAGCATTAGACAGTGCACTCAACAACGAACTCTTACAGCTAAAGGAGGACTAAGACGTATGAAGAAATACGATGAGTATAAGGATAGTGGAGTGGCATGGATTGGGGAAGTGCCAAAGCATTGGGAGGTATGCAAACTAAAGCATTATTCTCATATCGTTCTTGGTAAGATGTTGATGACGAGTCCTCCAAAAGATTCAGAAGGTTTATACACTTTGGAAAAGTATCTGAAATCTAAGAATGTAGGTTGGCTTCAACTGTTTCTTGATGAGGATAATATAGATGAAATGTGGTTTAATCAATATGAGAAATCAATCTATAAGCTACAAGAAAATGATATTGTTATGAATGAAGGGGGAGATATTGGTAAAGTGTCTTGCTGGAGAGGTGTTGATTTTGATTGTTATATTCAAAACTCCATTAATAAGATTACAGCTGACTATAATAGAGTTAATGCAGGCTTCCTATGTTATTGGTTATATAATCTCTCATCTTTAGGTTACTTTTGGTCTATAGTCTCTCAAATAAGTATTGCTCATTTAACGAAAGAGAAATTATCTAATAGTCCTGTGGTATTACCTCCTATATCTGAGCAGATCGCCATTGCCACCTACCTTGACACACATTGTGCAAAGATAGATAACCTCATTTATATTCAGCAAAAGCGTATTGCGCTACTCCAAGAACTGAAACAGAGTGTTATCACTCATGCCGTAACGAAAGGACTGAACCCTAATGTCGAAATGAAATCGTCGGGTGTTGAGTGGATTGGAGATGTACCTAAGCATTGGGAGATACGTAAAATAAAGACACTATCTGCTGTTAAACGTGGAGCTTCACCCAGACCAATAGATGATCCTAAATATTTTGCAGAAGATGGTGAATTCTCATGGGTACGAATTGCAGATGTATCAGCAAGTGATAAATATCTAACTACTACAACTCAAAAGCTCTCAAAGTTAGGAAGTTCCTTATCTGTAAAAAGGTTCCCAGGTGATATCTTCATTAGCATTGCAGGGACAGTAGGAAAACCTATCATAAGTAGTATTAAGTGTTGCATACATGACGGATTTGTTTATTTCCCTTATCTGAAGAATATGAATACAGAGTTTTTATATTACATATTTATGAGTGGACAGCCGTATTTAGGATTGGGGAAAATGGGAACACAGCTTAATCTTAACACTGAAACCATTGGTAATATTGATATACCATACCCTCCTATAACAGATCAAGCCGCTATAGCCTCTTACCTCGACCACAAATGTGCTACCATAGATACCTCTATCTCCAACGCCCGACACCAAATAGACCTTCTACAAGAGTATAAACAGAGCTTGATAACGGAGGTGGTTACAGGCAAATATAAAGTTTGTTGAACAACTAAACAATTGAATAATGACTACTATGTTAAAGAATATATATACCGAAACGTTAAATAACATTATCAATAAGTATATAAGAACTAATGTAAATACCATATTTGTATTGGCAGGAGTTGCTCCTTACATAAACTTAGATAATTTTACGGAAAATATAACAGACCAATCTACCTTCGACATAGAAGGGAACCTTGATTTTTTTAATCCCGAATGGTTTGGAGGAGTGTTCCCTAAACTCAATTCTGCAATCACTTTTCAGATTCTGTCACACCAACAGTATGCAAGTATTACAGAATATCTAAATGAAGATTTCTTCAAAGAAAGAATTGTTGTTATATATGATAACTATGCATCTCTTTACCCTATCAAAAAAGAAGAATACATAGAAAAGATTTCTGCGAATGGTACAGAAAATAGGCCTGATGGGTTACCTATTTATCAGGCGGAACAATTAAAGATAGAGGATGAATATTTCTATTCATTAAAACATTTCAACGATGATTTGAAGAAGGTTCCCCTATTCTCTGTAAAGAAGGAATTATCTCACAGTGATCTTACTTTGCCTAATGCTTATGTTCTTGATGTTATTTCTGATCCCTATGGAATAGATATACTTGTTAATAGATGTCTTGAAGATAAATTTTTCTCAAAGGAAGTATGTGTTAAGGTCTCAAGTAAGAATGTATTGAACCAGGCCGTATTGAGTACTCTTCAAAAATTAAACCAACTCCTTAATTATTTGGGATGTGGAGTATATATACAGGAAGAAGAAGCAATACAGAAAGAGTATATCCCTTCTGAAGAGTCGCTTTCTCTACTCAAGCAATACTGGGGAGAGCACGCAGAGTTTCGTGATATACAAGTATATGAGAATCCTGAGACAGGCAACAATATAATCCCCGTTTCACAAGGATTATTGGTAGACACTATTATTAATGAATACAAGAAAGGATGTAATGGAATACAACCAAGAGATGTTTTTATAACGGCACCAACAGGTGCGGGTAAATCTTTAATATTCCAGTTACCTGCCTTTTATGCAGCTTCTAAAGGTGATGTTACAATTGTTGTGTCACCTTTGAAAGCGTTAATGACCGACCAAGTAGAGGTTTTACGTTCAGAACGTCTATATAATAAAGTTGAATTCATAAACAGCGATCTCACCCTTATAGATAGAGAAAAAATTATTGAAGGATGTAAACGAGGTGATGTAGATATACTTTACCTGTCACCAGAGTTGTTGCTTTCATATGATATTCATTATTTCATTGGTGAGAGAAAGTTAGGTTTACTTATTGTTGATGAAGCTCATCTCATTACGACATGGGGTCGTGACTTCCGTGTCGATTACTGGTTTTTAGGTAATCACATAAATAAGATTCGTAAGTTCAATAACTTTATGTTCCCTCTTGTCGCATTGACTGCTACAGCTGTATATGGTGGTATAAATGATATGGTCTTTGATAGCATCAATAGTTTGAATATGCACGACCCACATAAATTTATAGGAAATGTAAGACGTGATAATATCGAGTTTGTTATTAACACACATGACGATTATTTGATGGGAGGATATGAACAAAACAAAGAGTTGGAAACAGTAAACATTATTAAGGGAATTCATGATCTGGGTATGAAAGGTATTGTATATGCTCCCTATACAAAACATATCAGAAGATTAAAAGATAGGTGTAATGAAATAGATCCCAAAATGGCTGTTGCATTCCATGGGAAAATGCTGCTAGATCAACAAAAGTATGCATATCAGGCATTTAGAAGTAACGAATGTAAAGTAATGATAGCAACCAAGGCTTTTGGTATGGGAGTAGATATCCCTGATATACAAGTTGTATATCACCATGCACCATCTGGGTTACTACCTGATTATATACAGGAAATTGGCCGCGCTGCTCGTAAAAGCCAGATACAAGGTTTCGCAGCGCTCACCTTCTCTGAATCAGATTTACGCTACAGCAAACAGTTATTTGGAATATCATCATTGAAAGCATTTCAACTCAAAGAAGTACTTCGTAAAATTATTCGTTGTTTTAACAGTAATAAAAAGAAAAGAAATCTGCTAGTATCGGCAAATGACTTTGCTTATATATTTGACTCTGTAGATGATATCGACCAAAAAGTTGCAACTGCTTTGATGATGATAGAGAAAGATTATCTAATAAAGACACGATTCAACGTACTCATTGCGCGCCCGAAAAAGCTTTTTACTAAAGTTTTCGCGCGAACAAATCAAGTGGGATTAGACAGACTATTGGGAAAATATGGAGAATGCTTCAAAGAAATTCCTCATACATTAGGAACATACCACACACTAGAATTGAACCTTGATGAAATATGGTCTAAACACTTCTCAGATTGCAGTTTCCCTCAAATAAAGAGTGAGTTCTATAAACAAAGATTCTTATCAGATGAGGGTATTGAACTAACACCTCAGATTAAAGTAACCATAAATATAAACAAGACATATCGTGAGGTTTTGTCAGAAGTAAACGATACACTGGATGTAATAAGCGAATCTTTTTCTAAATTCAAGCTGAAAAGGGTATTTTTTACATACAAAGAGTTTGTTGAAGAATTGAAAACAAAGATAAGCTCTAAGTACAATGTCGATAAAATTGCATCTTTTGTACTTGGTACTTATTCGGGCTATTTACAAAGTAACCATGTTCTTGAAGGAGACTCTTTCCTGCAGCAGCGTCATCAGAGAAATACGCTACAATATCAAGTGTTTAGTACAAACTATAGCGCAAAATTTTCCCAACTTATAAAAATACTCTCCAAACTATTTAATGGGGAAGAATGTCAATATGCTTACAGATATCTCTCTATTAATGATATTCCACTTAAAAAAATCATATAAGGTTAGGATCATTACTGGAACTTATGGAGTTAGGATCTTTTGAAACAACAGGTGGAGATGATCCAAGAATATTTTTTTGCGTCTCAACGATCCTCAGAGGATAGAAAGAGACTCGACAAGCGATAACTATAGTAACTTTATCCTTGAATCTGTTAAGAGTAGGCATAAGATAAGTTGTAACTTATTTGAGTATTTCTTTACTAATTATTTCAGTAATGAGAGTCGCTGGAATTTGATAGAAGATTTTTTTCTTGGTATGTCAAATGATGAACTATTTAATAAATATCCGGGAAAAAACGACCAATCATGTCGATATTATAAAAATACTTGGAAGAAAAATAAAACTTATATCCCAAATGATGATAAAAAAATTATGTTCCTTGTAATGATGTACATCATAATTTATTTTTCACCAAAAAAAGGCATGGATTATACCAAAGAGATAATATGTTAACTATTGGGCATCAGACAAAGCAAATAAAAAAATGGCTTATTGAAGATCCAGTAGCATTACATAGGACTATAACAGAATATGAAATAGTAATAGAGAAGGATGATTTTAAAGTGTTATCCAATAAATTGAGATTGAATCATTTTGCTTATTATCGAGATTTTATGCATTTGAGAATCCTGATTAATTTCCCCAGTTATCCTTCATTGGTGAAGGCATCTGTACCATACAAAGATAATCCTGTCAAGTTTTATAAATGGTGGAGAAAGAATACAGACAAAGTTACGATGACTCTAAAGGAAAGATTGAATCTCTTTCTTGCTGTAGAAAAAGATTCACCTTCGGCGTTAATTAAAGCCCATCGTTCAGAAATAAAAAGATAAACAACAACAAAATATGCTAAATCCTTTAAGCGAAACAACCTTTGAGGCGCATATTGCAAACTATCTTGCAAACAGCGACCTCTACAATCAGCGTAGTAGCGCACAGTTTGACATTGAACGCTTGTGCGATGTCGAGATGTTAGAACAGTTCTTACGAGCACAACCCATCGTATGGCAGAAGCTGTCACAACATTTCCCTGGCAAGGAGACAGAGACGGTTATCCGTGAGTACAACAAGCGATTAGACCGTGGAGAGAGTGTCCTGAACATCATGCGCAAGGGCTTCACGGTGAGTGGGGCTAAGGTAAAGTTCTGCCAGTTTAAGCCTGTTTTGGAAGGAGAAGGCACAGACAATTACCGCTTATATCGTGCTAACAACTTTAGCGTTGTACGTCAAATGCGATACTCTACAGGAAACGATAAGGGAAAGGAACTTGACATGTGTATCCTGCTAAATGGTATTCCTTTGTTTACATTTGAACTGAAGAACGAAGGAACAGATCAAAATTACACACACGGCATTCGTCAATACCGAGAGAATCGCAACCCAGAGAATAGAATGCTCCGAAATTGTCTTGTTCATTTTGTAATGGACAACCAGTACGCATTTATGACTACAAAGCTGAAAGGAGAAAAAACAAACTTCTTGCCTTTTAACCGAGAGGAAGTTAATCCTACAATTGAAGGTGAGTATCCAACAGCTTATATGTGGATGGAGATTCTTCAGGCAGACTCTGTTCTTGACTTACTTGCGAACTTCATCAAACGTTATGAAGAGACTTACGAGGACAAGGATACAAAGGAACGCAAAAAAGAGACAGTTCTTATATTTCCTCGCTACCATCAGCTTCGTGCTGTACGTAAGCTTCGTCGCTTAGTGCGTGAAGAAGGTGCTGGTAATAATTACCTTATTCAACATTCAGCAGGAAGTGGTAAGACCAAGACTATGGCTTGGTTAGCTCATCAGTTTGCTAACATGACACATAAAAATGGTTCTGCCATATTTGACAGTATTATAATGGTAACCGACCGTATTGTACTGAATCGCAATATGGCTGAAGACGTTGTGAATTTTGAAACCACTGCAGGTACAGTAAAGGATATTCGAAGATCATCTAAGACACTTGCTAAAACTTTGGATGGTGAAAACCGTATTATTATATCTACAGTACAGAAGTTTGCTTACGCTCTTGACCATCTCAAACATGAGAAGGCAAAGAAGTATGCCGTTATCATTGACGAGGCACATACAGCTGTTGGTAACGAGGCAGCAAAAGACCTTGTAAAAGCTCTTTCAACAGAAAAAGATTTAGAGGCAATTGGTGGTTATGATCCAGAGGAGTATGAGAGTCCGCTTGATGCGCTGATGGCACAAAGGCAAGTATATAGAAAGATGATGAAACATATTTCTAATTTTGCTTTTACCGCTACTCCTAAAGATAAGACATTCGCTCTTTATGGTAAGGACGGAAAGGAGGCGCATGACTTGTATTCTATGAAACAAGCCATCGACGAGAAGTTTATCCTTGATGTCACACAGAACTATGTCAGTTACAAAACGATGTTCGAGTTAATAGCAAAAGATCCTACTAAAGATGCAAACGAACAGTTTGAGAAAAAGAAGGCTCTAAAAGTAATTGCGACAAAGCTGGGACAGGACAAGTATATAAAACTGCGTAAGGCAAGTATGATGGTTGATCAGTTTATGAAATTTACCATTAATAAAATCAATCATCAAGCTAAAGCTATGGTAGTATGTGACTCACGGCAAGCTGCCGCTGATTATAAGCAGATAATTGATCGCATAATACTTGATGAGTATAATGGTTCTATCAAGACTTTGGTAGCTTTTTCAGGTGAAGTTACAGACAGTAATGGTCGCAAGTGTACTGAAGCAAACTTGAATGATGATGGTGTAACTGATAATGCAATAGCAGAGAAGTTTAAGGATAATGACTATAAGTTTCTCATTGTTGCAGAAAAGTTCCAAACAGGTTTTGATCAGAAGCTTCTCCATACAATGTTTGTAGACCGTTCGCTCGGTGGTATTCAATGTATACAGACACTTTCACGATTGAATCGTACTTACTGGCCATACAAGGAAGACACACTCGTTGTTGATTTCCGAAATGATGCAGATTCTGTAAAAAAAGCCTTTAATCAGTACTACACAGTAACCTCTCTTACTGGTAGTGTTGACACACAGCGTGTATACACCTTAAAGGAAGATGTTGAAAGATGGAATATCTTCAGTGAAGAAGAAGTCAACGATGTCTGTCAAAGAATGATAGACCAGGAAACAGTTACAGGAATTCCATCACTTTTGTTGAATATTGTAAATGAAAGGGTATTACCTCTGTCTGACGAGGAGAAGGACGCATATCGTAAACTGGTAAACCGTTTTGTTCGTCAATACGGATTTCTGGCGCAGATTATGGAGTTTACTGACCCTGACCTTGAGAAGTTTTATGTATTCTGTAAGGTGTTCTATAAGTATCTTCCTTATACCAAGGAGACTTTGCCAATGGAACTTGTTGATATGATAGATCTTGACAAACTTAGAATTCAGTTGTCGTTTGAAGGTAGTATTGAACTCGAAGACGAACCAACTGAGCTAAAGGCAAGTCGTATAGGAGAGGTCGGACAAAAGAAAGAGGATGAGAAAAAGACTGTTGCTGAGTTGCTTGATATGGTGAATAGTCCTTTCGCTAATATTCTGAATGAAAATGATAAGATTATTAAGCAGATATGGGATGATCTTCTGAAAGACCCAGAGGTGATAGATGCAGCTCGTGCAGGAAACTCTTACGATGTAATGATCAATATCTGCAAACAGAAATTCGATGAAACAATCGTAAATCAAATTGATAAGTATCTCAACTTTAGAGAAATTCTTGACAAGGAGAAAGGCTTTGCCTTAACACTGATTGGTAAGTTTGTAGAGGCGTTGGTAATGCAAGCTAATGCTACGTCAAGTCTTGTCTATGATGAAGCTGTATTAAAAGACAAAATCGCTGAAGCTATGGCAGAAGAGTTTGAAGGTGTTTGTCAAAAGATGCGGAGTTTGCCTGAAATTGTAGATTATCTTTTCTTCATACTGAATACATCCAGCCTTCCAAAACTCGATGGTATTGATACCTTACTTCGAGAGGCTTTGAATAATATCTATACAAATCCTAATATTACGCCTGTTGTTAAGTATGCGTTCTTCAATTCATTGGTACAGAAATTTGAAGCATTCTTAAAGAAACTCTACTATCTGATCAACGATGAAGAAATTAATGGTCGTGATGGAAAAGATGCTTCATTGTCTGATGCTGTTCATGCCTTTAAATGTCTTTGGGACTTAAAGTATGCAAAAGATGAGGATCGTAAGAAGTTTGAAGCTTATCTTCAGAAGGTACGTGATTGGCGAAATGAAGAAGCGCATAATGCTCCTGACAAGAACGATTCTGATATAGCAGTAGCTATCAAGGTTGTGGTTGCAATGTACCTTTATGTTACAGCATATTCTATAACCGATCTGGAAATGGCTGGATTTTAGACTATACTGTGAAGTAAATCTGAGCAATTGTACCATGAGTCAAAAAATATTTTAACGCTATAAATGCATTCTTATAATATTATCACTTTATCTCAAATCGAATTGTAAAAATATCGATTTGGGGTAAAGGGAATTTATGATATGATAATTTTGCTGGTTTTATGAATATAGTCAGCTTCTTATCGTAAATTTGTTTTTAATAATCAATGATAACTTTTAAAATTTAACAAACTATGATTCAAAGATTTTTTTTCATCCAGTAGGACAAGGTGCCTTTTATTCAGAAAGACACATAGATGACAATATTAATATTGTGTATGACTGTGGTACCGAGTACACTAACAGAGGAAACAAAAGGTACTAAGGGAGTAGTTTCTCAAAGTTTTAGTAAAAAAATGACGTAATACATTATCTATTCATTTCTCATTTTGATTATGATCATATTTCCAAGATTACTTTATTAAAGGAAACTGTAAAAAAATAAAAACGGTAGTTTTGCCACTTCTACATGAAGAAACAAAGCTATTCTTGTCTAAAAATTTATTTAGCTTTAGAAGAAGACGATTTAGCTACTTTTGGTCAGTGACCCAACTCAATACTTTGACCCTGAGACTCAAATTATAGCTGTTAAACCTGGCAAGAGTTTAAATAAAGAAGACGAATCAGGTAAGGAAAGAATAAATAATAACGTAAAAAAATAATTAGCAGTGGAGATATTTTATCTCTTCCTACAAAAGAATCTGATTGGGTTTTTATTCCTCATAATTATGAGTATAAAATCCGTAGTAAGGAGTTTGTTGAGAAAAATACAAGACTCAGTAGTTGATCACAGAAACTAAAGAAGGATCCAGAATATGCTACACAAAAGAAAAATTATTGATAAATTAAAAAAATAATCTACAAAGATTTTTGATAAAGAAATAAACTTAAATTCCATGTTTTTTTATATTCTGGTCCTGAAAAGGAAACAGGTAATGAAATCTATCAAGTATATCAGAGACGCATTATTAACGAATTTTATTCTAAACTGACGTGTTATAATCTTATGTTTCCTAAGCGACCTGCTTGCTTATATACAGGTGATGGAGACTTAAATGTTGTAGATGTTCAAAGTGTATATAAAGACTACTGGCATTTCATAGGAACTATTCAGATACCTCACCACGGGAGCTATTCATCATTTAATGAAAACATATTGTTCAATCGACCTTTCTTTTGTCCTATTTCTGTAGGGAAGAATAACTCCTATGGACACCCCTCTCAAAAGGTAATTAGTAGATTGCTTCAGTACGAAAGTTATCCTATACTTGTAACAGAAGATGTAGATAGTACTTTTGTTGAAATTATCAGACCATGGTATTATCGTTTTTAACGATCAAACCTGAGAACTTTTATTTATAACTACCATTTAAAAAGGGCTAAAGGATAATTAGAACCAGAGAATGTCCGTTGATTAAACAAGATTTTTCTTACAATAGTGCTATTGTTACGAAGTTTTTGCATCTGTGTGGATAGGCTGCACAGATGCTTGTTATCTTTGTAGCATAAATTAATTTTAAATTATGAGCAAAACAAAAATACCGATAGCAACAGTCAGAGAACTTTGGTGGAAAGCTGCAGGTCGATGTGAATTTAAAGGCTGTAATAAGGCTTTATATCATCATGGAGTAACAATGGATAACTGTAATTTGGCTAACTATGCACATATTATAGCAGATTCACCTAATGGACCAAGAGGGACGATCGACTCTAAAAAGTTAGCATCAGATTCTAAAAACTTGATGCTGTTGTGTCAAGATTGTCATAAATATATAGATAACGAAGGTAAAGATAAATATGATGCTGATACTCTGTTTGGAATGAAGAAGAGACATGAAGAACGTATGGAGTTTCTTACGGGTTTAAAAGAAGATGTTCAAGCCAATATTGTTGTCTTTCGTGCAAAGATTGCAAGCGATTACCCTGAGTTTGATTTCTCTCATCTGAAGGATGCACTATTGCCAAACTTCTATCCGACAAACTCAACTCCAATAGAATTAGGAGCAGATATACATAACAATCAGTCATGGGAAGAGTACTGGAAACAAGAAGTTGAAAATCTTAAGTACCAATGTGATAGAAATATTTTAAATGTTATTGATAAATGGGAGTACAAAAGAATTGCTCTCTTTGCATTTGCTCCGATGCCTTTACTTGTCTATTTGGGTACTCTCCTTAATAGCAAGCGTGAGGTTTTAGTATACCAGAAACAACGTAGTGGTGGATGGAGCTGGCAACAGGACAATAGCTCTATAGACTTTATTGTTAATAAACCTTCTATTACCGAAGGTAATCCTGCTTTAGTTCTCTCTCTTAGTGCTTCTATAACAGACCGAGTTAGAAGAGAAAGAGGTAATGATAATCTCTGGGAAATAACGATAGATAGTCCAAATATGGATTTTTTAGACTCAAAATCAACTTTAGATAAATTCTGTAGAATTACAGAAAAATCTATTGGAGGAAATATCTAAAACATCTAATCATAAACCAATCGCATTATATTTGGCAGCACCAGTTGCTTGTTGTATAGAGCTTGGGAGAGTTTGGATGCCTAAAGCTAATTCGCCGTTACACATCTACGAGTTTAATAAAACAGAAGATAAACTTGCAATAATAATTAACAACAAATAGTACTATTATGTTACAGACTAATGACAATTTAAGCAGGGAACTCAATGAATTGTTTCTTATGCTTTCTAAGAGTCTCGATATAACAAAGACTCAGTATGACAACTTAACGAGAAGCTATTCAGCTGTTGGTAAATATCTGGAAGAAGATCCAGAGTTGTCTTCATATCATCCTGTCATAACCCCACAAGGTTCACTCCGTTTAGGTACAATAATTCAACCCATAAATGAGGAGGATGATTTAGATGTTGATTTAGTATATCGTCTAATAGAGAAGGGGCCTACTTGGACCCAGTTTGAGTTAAAAACTCGTGTTGGCAATCGTCTAAAATCGCACAGTCTATATAAGGAGATGCTTGATAAGGAAGGAAGAAGGTGTTGGACATTATTGTATAGGCAAAACTCTGATAATAACAAAGAACGCTATCACATGGATATATTACCTTGTGTAGCTGAAAGTACATATTTAGAGCGTTTTCATATCTTAAATGCTTCTGGATTCGACGCACAAGCGATAGATGACATCTCCATACGTATTACTGATAATAAATGTGACAATTATAAAACGTCTATCTGCATTAGAGAATGGATGAAAAGTAATCCAGATGGATATGCTATGTGGTTTGCTTCTCGATGCAATATTATGTCACACAACAGTAGAGCCCTTTTAGAGAATGTTATACCTGTCCGCAAATATGTAGAAAACAAAACAATTCTTCAACGAATTATACAGATACTGAAACGTCATAGAGACGTAATGTTTAATGGAGACAAAGATAAACCTATTTCCATTATTATCACAACCTTAGCTGCGAAAGCTTATAACGGTGAAGATAATCTTTTTATTGGTCTTAATAATGTGATTGATGGAATGGAGTCTGAGATACATAAAAATCAAGATGGCACCTACGTTATAGAAAACCCAGTTAACTCTGAAGAAAACTTTGCTGATAAATGGACTAGTCATCCTATTAGACGTGATAATTTCTTTAGGTGGTTAGGTAAACTAAAGAGTGATAAAGACGCTTTTCTTAATTGTAAAGGAAGTGTGTTGCGTAATGTTTTTGCATTATCTTTTGGAGAAAAAGTTACAAATCTTATATTTGAAAAGAGAGCATTAGAACATAAGGTAGATGCTTCTAATTCAAAACTAAAAGTGTCTTCTACAGGTATTATTGGAGCGATTGGAACAACGTTAAATGCAAAAAATACATTCTTTGGTGAAAAATAGGAAATATACTGTTCATGAGCAACTTAGTTCATTGCAAGCTTGCTTCAAAGGTGGACGTTCTGAGAGGAGACATAATGGTTTTACATGGTGGTTTGAGGTTACTCCAACCCCTTTAAGTGATACTTATTTACTTAAAATAGTATATAATCAACATGCTGTACCATTGGTTTATGTAGAAGAACCAAAACCTTTGTTAGTAGCAAAGGGAGCAAAAACGCTTCCACATACCTATAATACAAAAAAACAACAGCTATGTCTATTTATGCCAAAGAGAATGGAATGGACAAGTTCTATGCTTATCTCCAAAACAATCGTGCATTGGGCTATAGAATGGCTATACTATTATGAGGAATGGGCTTATTCAGGTAGATGGTATGGAGGAGGACATGGTAAATGGGATGTCATGAAGTCCTGATTTACCACGAATAAGTTTTGCCATCTAATGCATTCTTGTGATGATAGATTTATAAAACTATCTTCTTACTAATATGGAAAGAGCCATACCAAACTACTTTTATTCGCATTTGATATGGCTCTTGGACATTACATAAGATTAATCATACCATTTTGATTGCTTATGACTTAGGATACACTTACATTTCAATCGGTAATTCTGTAGAAGTATTCAAGTTCTTCACCTTTCAGGTTCTCTTGTGCCCAAAGGTCTGATTCTCTCCAAAGAGTATCATAGAGGCGTGCAATAGCATCGTTTGTCTCATACCATTGCCAAATCTTGTGGTTAAGAACCATAACAAGCTCTGTGAGATAGATGTGATTGTCTTTCCACTCATTGAAAGCTCGCTTGTAGGTGTCTTTGATAGCGTAGAGACCAAACTTGTCTGCAATTGAAAAATCCATCCAAAAAGTGGTTTTTGGTTCATACGCATTAAGCAACTCTGCAGAATTTCCTAAAATCTGAATAATATCCATACTAAAAAGTTTAATAAAAAGTGATACTTTTCCCTTTAGTTCTCACTCTCTATGTGAGACTGACAGGGATTGAATTTTTATGTGCTTAGAGAAGTGGGGCAGAAATGGATGCACAAGGAATTTTTGTAAGAATTTGTATGGAAACCCAATTTGTTTTAAGAGAAATTGCGGAGGGTCCATACTAATTCTTATGAAAATAGTGATAAACGATACTTGTAAAGGAATTGAATGCTACACTAACTTTGCACAATAAAAATCAATCCTATGTCGGTAACACAAGAAGTTGGTAACACCTCTACAATAGGGCTTTTTTTAATAAGAAAAGAATAAAATATATTTTCTACTAACGCTTTGTATTTTAGGCATAACGTAGTCTTTGATAAGTGTTGTTCTCATGACAAAGTTATTGTATAAGTTTTGCAAAGAGAAGATAATGGTAAATACAAATAAGCGTCTTAATCTTTGATTTTTCATTACCGTTTAGTGTATCTTTGCAAAATGTAATTAATGTGTATACTAGTATAGTCTATGAATAACAAAAAAATATAAACGATATCACCCTATTCCGGTATTTGTTTTCTTTAGATAATAGAGATTTACCTCGAAGTATTCTTATGTGGTATAAAAAAATATTGGCAGTATAGTTGACTCTGATAGGGAAAAATGCAATCAGTGAGCTATATTCTTTAGGGAAATTGTCGTAATCTAGTTCTCTTGTCTAAATCATTTGTCGATACAATGGATAAATCCTATATAAAATTTACACAATTTCATATGGATATTCTTGAAGAGTTAGATGGAGAGAACGGAATTGTACGTAGTCCTTATTTTATAGAAGGTTGTTATGTTGTATATAGTGTGAAAAATGGATGTCTCACTTTATGGGTATTTCATAATAACGATCACATTGATAAATATCTATCAATTCCAACTTTTTACGTCTGTGTTTCTCCAAAAGATAAGATAAAAGGAGAAGGACATCAATTAGTTGGAATGATAATTCCCTTAATAGATAATTTATATGAAGAAAATATTAGGGACTACATTGATATGGTTTTAGACTATCTCTGTTTAAGACAATGGGCAGAAGTTCAACTGAAATGTGTTTCTACAACTACAAAGAAACAGATTAAGAAAGCAAAGAAAAGTCAGGTACATACTGTTCCTGGACTTGATTTTTACACCTTTGATAGCAAATGGTATACTGAATTATCTAATGACGAGTCTTTCAAAGTAAGTGGTCACTTCAGATTGCAGCCTTACGGTGATGGAACACGAAAGCTTATATGGATAAATGAGTTTACCAAGAATGGCTATCATAGAAAAGCAACTATTGATAAGGTAAAAGATGGAGAAGTTTCATTAGATTAGAAACTCCATATTACTCTATATAGCCTAAAATAAACCCCACTGACAAATATAGAAATCAGTGGGGTAATTACTATGGCAGAGCATCTAATATTCCATCAATATCTCCGAATAGAATATCGTTATAGCCTACTTCGTAATACTAGTGGTCTTCGTCAGGCATAATAAGTATACCACTATGTTCTGAAACTGGATGCTTTACCGCCATAACCTTTGCATCCAAATGACCATCGCAGTTAGAAAGCTGTGCGGTTACATAAGGAAAGTCAGATTGCCAATGCACTTCCTTATCATCAGTGTTACGAATTGCCTCGTTCAGTGCATTAACTTCTTCTGAACGAATGTCTATGTATTTCTTATAGAAATCTTGGTGTATCATTTTATTTGTTTTTGTGGAGAGGTGGTTAACCTCTCCTTTTTTAGAATGTTAGAAAGACTTGCGGCTTAGAGTCCAACCTTGTAATAATAGGTCCTTATGTATGTTTGTTTGTCTTTCAAAGTCAGCTTCTGCTGCATAATCATTATTTACATATACTTGCTGATAAGAAATAAGAGCTTCTGATGATATTACTGTTATCACTTGAATAGCAATACGAATGTTCATATAACTTATATGTTCTAGAGAGTTGGTTAATCTCTCTGTTACCTTTTTAATTGTCGAAGATGTATTCACTTATTTCTTTGCATAAACGATAGAAGATTGTTTAATACTTCAGTTGATATCTTATCCCATCCTCTTTCATTTATCCAAGGAGTGAATGCAAAACACACTGTAAAGAAAATACCTTCACTCTGTGTTATTGGATATTTTAAAGCATGAATTTCGATAGAAATTCTTTTTGCTGTTAATTCATCAATAGTTGTTACTTGTGGAAAAATCTTTTTTTCCATATATAAAGCCTTGTGAGGTAATTTCTTTAAGGTTTCATTAATAGACTTAATAATATTCTCTCTTGACATACCTTATTGGTTTGTGGAGAGGTGGTTAGCCTCTCCGTTGCCTAAAATTACTCAACATATAGGAATTCATGAACATATATGTAAGAGTCATCATCTTCATGTTCTTCATTCCATGCCTCAATGTCTTCGTCAGTGAAGTCTTCTTTGCCTATCAGAGAAGAAACAAAATCCTTCATTTGTCCTTTTGTTTCAAAATATTCATAGAAGTCTGCATCTTTCACATAAGCATCAACTAAGTATCGCTCTGGAAAGTATTTACCATCAATGTCATTTGTTGCGAACACGTCACACCCAGCTTCCTCAACGATATAGTAAATAGTAAGTTCTGGCATAAGGTTTCCTAAGATGTGTCTGAAGTCTGTTGCTCCCCAAGCTTCTTCAGCATTGATGCGAATAACATCACCATCTAACTCATACTCTTCGATAAATCCACGGAGATAGCTCTCTTTCAACTGCTCGTCTGATGCGCCCAAAGCCTTAACAATATTGCCTTCCCATTCTTTAGATGCATCTTCAAGAACAGGTTTTGACTTGCCTGTGACAAAGTTGTCAATTACATCATAAACTTTATTTAAATCACTCTCACTACCTTCAATTCGATAGCTTGTACTTGCCCAGTTTGCCATATTTTTAAGAATTTAATTTGTGATACATTTCCCTTTCGTTCAGCTGCTTTTGCAGTATCATTGTCGGGTTTCAAATTTTACGTGCAAATGGGTAGTAAGGTCATCAGGCAGATAAACAAAGGAATTTTCATTATCTTCTTATGGAATACCCAAATCTCTGATTTGTGGAAGGCTGTCATTAGAATATAACGAAATAGCTAAGCGGTCCTTTGAGTTCTGACGACCTTACTAACTTTGCAAAGGAAAAGTAAAACCAGACAGTGAATGCAAGGAGTAAAAACGATAACATCGAATACAGGGCTTTTATAAGACAAAAGGGTAAAGAATAGCAATCCTGCTGTAAGCTTATTGTTTAGATTCTGTTACGACCGCTCTCCCAAAGTCCATTGAAAAGCTCTGTTGATGATCCGTAGGAGAAGATACTGTGCTTTGAAAGGGATTAAAACAGCATAGACTGTTTTAAGGGTTTCCTGCGTAGCCTGTTTTCTGTAAGGCACGAGGTAAGATACTGCCATACAAATGAAGTGAAAGTCTGCATAGTTGGCTTTCTGCGGAGTTTGATTGAGAAGTGCTGCCGAATGCCTGGAAGGAAACTGGCGGAGCAATAGGCATAGATAACTTAAAAAGGGTTAGACCAATCTTCTAAAGTTTTATTTATTAGTAGGGAACTATGAGCTTTGTTATAAGCAAGTATTAAATTACAGGGCTTCAGTATTAGTGAAAAGGGCATGAGTATTACGTGCTGCGATTAAAAATGAGCAGCACAGCTCGAAAAATATCCGTGGCAACAAACCACGGATATTTCGTTTCATAGATGAAAAGTCTTAAAATCAATCAACATAGAGTTGTAAACAGCTTTTTCGTAGCCTTCACTTTTAAGAACTGCCAACTCTTGTCTTGCAAATGAGTTTGCTTGTGACTTAGTCAATCCGAATTTACTTCGCATTGGTCTGTTTGGGCGCATAGTATCTACTTGATAAAGTTCTTGATAAGTAGGGATATACTTGATGCGCTTTATAATTAATACTCTTGGATATCTTATCATAGTTCTATATTTTAAGAATTCTTGGATAGTTTATCAACGTAAACATTAAAGATATTTGATTCAATCTATATATGAAATAATCGGTGCAAGCATTTTGTACATTCCATTACGTTTGTGCGCTGCATATCTATATCTTATTTCACCGATAACAACTCCATTCATTGTAATAGTATCTTTATACTCTAGCTTTTTTTGTTATGTGTATGTTATTACTCTCACAGATATCCAAAGAAGAAGTACTGACAAAAATACTTTGAACACATTCCGTAGTTAGCTCTGTCTATTCTTCCTTTTTACAATGTCAAGGATTGCTTTCTTAATTTTTGTCTCCATTGCGTTTATTAATGACTTATTGATGTTTTATGTATTTCAATGGTAAGGTTTTTCCGCCTTACCATTGTATTGTTAGAGATAAGCAAGTCGCTCAGTTGCTTTTATTATTAAGTCCTTTAATTGCTCTTTATTCAGTTCGGGCAATAGGTCTATCACCATAAAGTTTTCTGTATCTTCTATATCAATACCCTTATTAGCAAGGATTGTTTTTATGTCTAAACGGCTAAACTCATTGTACACCTTACTTCTTGTTTGGGTTTCATTTTCAAAAGAAATAGTATGGTCTATCTCTATCAGTTCGCCTATACCAATAAAAGCATCTATGCGAAATTTACGTTCCTCTTGCTTGTCAATATCGAAATAAACAAAGTATTGCCCTGTAATGTCTATATTATCCGAAAGGATGCCGTGTGCGTGTCTTATAGAGCCATCTGTTTTACGATAAGCGAAAGCGGTAACACCCTCTTTCTTCATCTTCTCTTTTAGTTTGACAACAAGTGCAAGACAAATATCATGATGCTCTTCTATTGTTCCTTTACGGAGTTCACCTACCTCGACAAGATTATCTATGACAAACGACCTCCAACCCTTACAATCAACATCATAGTAAGCAAGTGTATATTTGCATTGTTGGTGCTTTTTGTTGCCTTTTATTGTGTGTCCTATACCATACAATGTTCCGCAAGCGTGACGCTCTGTTCCATCTTTCTTTCTATAGACAAAAGAAACAATTCCTCTGCGAAGTCTATCTACCAATGTTTCAAAAAGATCTTCCATAATTAAAGTATTATAGTTGATTACTCATTATCAATAAGTTCTTTAATATCTTCTTCAGAGTTAACCTCTGTTCCGTTGAAATAAAAGTGTGTATCAAGTGAGCCGTTAATATAGCTATCAAATTGCTCTCTATCACATCCTTTGCTATCGACATATTCGTAAACTACTTTCAGCCAAAGGATTTCCATTAGGCAATTTCTTACATTATGAGAATTAAGAGCTGCACACTCTAAAGCCCTCTTCTAAATCTTCTTTCGTCCAATTGTAACCAAAGTTAGATTTAAAGTTCTCAAACTTATCGTCTTCCTTACTAAATCCTAAACTTACCAAAATTGCATAATTGTTTGTCATATCCAATTGTTCTTAAATGATACATTTCCCTTTCGTTCAACTGCTTTTGCAGCATCACTGTCGGGTTTCAAATTTTACGTGCAGATAAGTTGCAAGGTTATTAGGTAGATAAACAAAGTAATTTCACTATATTCTAATGGAAAACCCAAATCTATGATTTGCGGAAGGCTGCTGTTAGAATCTTGTGAAATATTGAAGAGGTACTTTGTGTTCTATCAACCTTGCTAACTTTGCAAAGGAAAATAGAAACAAGACAAGTGAATGCATGAAGTAAAACGATACTTCTTTTAGGGCGTGTCACACGATAAGAGGAAAAATACGGCAAGTAGGGGACAATGTGTTTATGTTATAGCTATCTTGTCTTGCTGGTCCATAAAATGAAAACAGCTCTTACCTATAACTCAAAATTAGGGGTCGAGTCTCTTCTTCTGAAAGAATTGATATGATTTGATATAAAAGGTTCGAATCCCATTTCTTGATTTTTATTTTAGTTGTTCATCTTCAAGCACTTATACGTTATGAAAATAATTTACAAGAAAAAGTTGTTTCATTGTTTTTTTTAGAGTCTTCGGAGTAAAAAGTGGGGCAAAAAGTGGGGCGAATTTGGGGCAAAAAATGGGGCAACAATAATTAGAATACAAAGAAAAAGTCCCTAAGTTATTGTAACTTAGGGACTTAACTCGCTATGCGAAGCGGAGAGAGAGAGGGATTCGAACCCCCGGTACCTCTCGGTACGACGGTTTTCAAGACCGTTGTAATCGACCACTCTACCATCTCTCCAGAAGGTTACTTTGTAGTCAACCTGCTTCCTTGTTGAAAGCGAGTGCAAAGGTATAGATATTTTTTGAAACTACAAAATGTATGGGGAAAGAATTTGAAATTAAAACACTTTTTAACTAAAACAAAGTAGCAAGATACTAACTGCCTGCAGCACATTGCCCAGCCACAACAGCTGTTGTCCATGCTGCTTGAAGATTAAAACCACCAGTAATAGCATCAATGTCTAACACCTCACCCGCAAAGAAAAGATTTGGACAAACCTTACTTTCAAGCGTTTTAGAATTAACAGAGCTAAGACTCACACCACCACACGTCACAAACTCATCACGAAAGGCACCTTTACCAGCAATGGTGTATTGATCGTTTACCAATGTTTCAATCATTCTGTTTAGTGTTTTACGTCCAATCTCAGCCCATGGCTTCACAGCATCTATGTCAAGTTTACTTAGTATATAGACCCACAGACGACTCGGCAGACCAAATGGATGTAAGGTAGCAACCTGCTTACGTGGGTTAGCAGTTTGCAACTTCAGAAGATTCTCCTCCACTTCTTGCCGTGTTAGTTCGCCAGTCCAGCTGATGGCAAGCGGAGCTTTATAATCATTTTCAGCAAGCAGACGAGCCGCATATGAAGAAAGTTTCAAGGCAGCAGGACCACTTACGCCCCAATGTGTCACCAACAATGGACCCTTCGCGCGCAGTTTTGTTCCAGGAATAGTCGTCACAACAGGATCAACAACCGTTCCCATAAGGTCGCAAAAAAGCACGATCTTTTATATTAAAGGTGAAAAGTGAAGGTACAGGAGCCTCAATTTCATGTCCAAGCTGGGCAAGGTATTGTAAGCCACGTCCATTCGGTGAGCCTCCAGTTGTTATAATAGTACGATGAAACACGCGATGTGCACCATTCTCAAACTCCAATTTTAATCTTCCATCTTCCATCTTATGGATATTCACCAAACGGTGTCGACAACATATAGTCACCCCCAATTCATTAGCCTGACGCACTAAACAATTAATAATAGCATGAGAATCTTGCGCCTTTGGGAAGACACATTCATCTTCTTGCGTTACCAATGGCACACCATGTTGCTCAAACCATCTATAAGTATCTTCATGGCTAAACGTCTTCATTAATCGTTTCATGAGTTTATGCCCACGTGGGTAAGCCTGCTTCATGTCCGTAATCGCTGCAAAGCTATTTGTAACATTACAACGTCCACCTCCGGTTATTTCAACCTTAGCCAACACCTTCTGTGCACGTTCAAAGATAGTCACCTTACTTGCAGGGTTTGTTCTGCGAGCCATGATAGCAGCCATGAACCCTGCTGCTCCTCCGCCAATGATAGCTATATCCATTCGTTAAAAACTAATACTTAGGTCCTGAGAGATGCCGACCTTTGCTATGTGAAACATTTAATGTGTGGTGAATATCATTCTACGAGTATTCCTTTAATCTCCGGTTGGCGTACCTGATGAATGTACCTTCTTTCGTTTACCACTGAATTCAGAGAAATCAACACGGATAATTTCAACGCGATGAAAACTCATGTGAGCGTATTTGTCACCAAGCTCTTTGAAGTCAGGTGATAACTTATCTATCAATAGATGCAGTGCATGCATCTTCTCCTCCTCAGAAAGATGAATATGCGCCTCACCAAAGAAGATAGCACTCTCGTACTCAGTGGTGAAATTGCGTGGCAACAAGTTTACTTTACCAATGACACAGAGCGAAACTTTAGGATTCTGCTCAATAGCCACCAACTTACGTCCTTCAGGTGCACAATGGATATAGATACTATTCTTTCCGTCCCAAACAAAGTTTACAGGAATACCATATCCCATATCTTCTGAGACCATACTCAAAACTCCATATTCTCCATCTCGCAGAAGTTCTATCGCTCTTTCCTCATCCATCAGACGATCTTGTCTGCGTATGCGGTCATTAACATATTTCATATCGTACATAATTAATATAAAAAATGATTAGTTGAAACTGTGAATTATCTGTTATGAGTTAATCTTACCAATAAAAAGAAATCTTTGTATAAGACTTCCAGTATATACAAAAAAGACCTTGACTGATTCACATCACCCAAGGTTTAAATACTAAAACTAAATTAACCACTAAAAAAACTTGATGCAAAGATACACGTTTTTTTAAACAACCAAATTTTTCGGGGAAATATTTTTTTATTATTTAAAAACACTATTAACCTTTATTGTTGATTTTTTTCGGATGCACATAACCACGAAATTAAGATTATTATTATACGGATAATGCGTATCAATCCCTTTTCCCATAATAGCCTTTTAACATTTTTTTATTGTCGTAATTTATTACGTAAAAAAATAAGGTTAAAAAAACTTTAGCGCATAAATTACTTCACACGAGTTAGCTTCTTGCTTATATAACCAACCTCTATCATTTTACAAACTCATAGCAAGATTATCTTGCTCACCTTCCTTATCCTTACCCCCAAACATAATGATTCTCATAACGTTAAAACTAATTATTCAGAGTCTGAAAAATTATTACATAACGTCAAGTAAAAACCTCGAAACAAAGCTAAAAAACAAACACACAACTCAAGTTTATAACCATCAAGAAATCAGTAAGTTACAAAAATGTATTTTAAAAGGTGCTTAATTGGACTCCAAAAGGGCGTTAGTAAGACCTCAAAAGGGCACCTATTGGAAGCTAATTAAGGCTTAATTCGAATGCAATTAAGCCTTAATTAAAAAGCAACAGAGGAAAAATATTTACATCGAACAGTTCTAAAAGACTTTATAACAGTCCCAATTATCTCCCCTCTGTTAATATCTTTCGTGCATGAAGAACACTTTCTTCCGTAGGCGATTCTACATCTTTGAGTGCGTAAGGAATACCTAACTGCTCCCATTTATAGACACCTAACGAATGATAAGGCAGAATCTCCACTCGCTCAACATTGCTTAAAGTATCTATGAAAGCACGAAGTTTATAGAGAGATTCCTCATCATCATTAATACCAGGAATCAAGACATGTCTTATCCATACAGGTTTCCCGATGTCAGAGAGATAGCGAGCACAGTCGAGGATATTCTCGTTTTTCCAACCAGTCAATTGCTTATGGGCATCGCTATCAATATGCTTTATGTCCAACAATACTAAATCGGTATATTTCATTAACTCCTCAAAAGCAGAGAAGCTACTCGACTCCCGATTGAAAGGTTGGGCAGAAGTATCAAGGCAGGTATTGATTCCTAAAGCCTTAGCTTTACGGAACAGTTCCGTAAGAGGTTGTATCTGCAACAGAGCTTCACCCCCACTCACAGTGATACCGCCCTTCTCTCCCCAATAACTCCGATAACGTTGGGCTTGTGACAAGACATCATCAACAGAGCGGAGGTTTCCCCCCCCCCGCCCTATCCCATGTGTCTGGATTATGACAGTACTGGCATCGCATAGCACAACCCTTAAGGAAGATAACGAAACGAATACCAGGTCCATCAACCGACCCGAACGACTCTACAGAGTGTACCCGTAGCATCATTTCGGAAGTCGGCGAATCCGATAAATTGTTATGTTGATTATTCACTTTACATTGAACCATGCGCGCGACGTGCAATAACATCCATCTGCTGTTCGCGTGTAAGGTCGATGAACTTCACAGCGTAACCGCTCACACGGATTGTGAAGTTTGCATACTCTTCCTTCTCTGGATGTTCCATACAGTCAATCAGTTTATCTACACCAAAGACATTCACATTCAAGTGGTGTGCACCACGGTCGAAGTAACCATCCATTACACCCACGAGTGTACTGATACGCTCCTCATCATTGTGACCAAGAGCATCTGGGCTAATTGTCTGTGTATTAGAGATACCATCAAGCGCATACTCGTATGGAAGCTTAGCTGTTGAGTTCAACGATGCCAACAAACCATTCTGCTCTGCTCCGTAAGATGGGTTTGCACCCGGAGCAAGCGGTGCACCAGCTGGACGACCATCAGGCATATTACCTGTAAACTTACCATATACCACGTTTGAAGTGATGGTAAGGATACTTGTTGTAGGCTCTGAATTGCGATAAGTATGGTGCTTGCGAATCATATTCATAAAGGTCTTCAACAACCATACAGCGATGTCATCAGCACGATCATCGTCGTTACCATAACGTGGGAAGTCGCCCTCAGTCTTGAACTCGATAGGGAACCCAGTCTCATCACGTATGATATTAACCTTTGCATACTTGATAGCAGAGATAGAGTCAACCACATGGCTGAAGCCAGCAATACCCGTTGCGAAAGTACGACGTACGTCAGTGTCAATGAGTGCAAGCTCTGCAGCCTCATAGAAGTACTTATCGTGCATGTAATGGATGAGGTTCAATGTGTTTACATACACACCAGCCAACCACTCCATCATATCCATGAAGCGAGGCATGAACTCATCGTATGTTACGACATCACCCTCTATTGGACGATAAGCAGGTCCACACTGCTCACGTGTCTTGCTGTCAACACCACCGCTGATTGCGTAGGTAAGACATTTAGCGAGGTTTGCACGTGCACCAAAGAACTGCATCTCCTTACCCGTCTGTGTTGCAGATACGCAGCAGCAGATTGAATAGTCATCGCCCCAGATTGGTCGCATCACGTCATCATTCTCATACTGAATAGAGCTTGTAGAGATAGAAATCTTCGCAGCATAGTCCTTGAAGTGCTTTGGAAGACGTGAGCTATAGAGCACAGTGAGGTTAGGTTCTGGTGAAGGACCCATGTTCTCAAGTGTATGGAGGAAACGGAAGTCAGTCTTAGTTACCATTGAACGGCCATCCATACCCAATCCCGCAACTTCGAGGGTAGCCCAAACAGGGTCACCAGAGAAGAGTTGGTTGTATGAAGGGATACGTGCAAACTTAACCATACGGAACTTCATTACCAAGTGGTCGATGAGTTCCTGCGCCTCAGCCTCCGTAAGTGTGCCTTCCTTGAAGTCACGCTGAATGTAGATATCGAGGAAAGTTGAGATACGGCCAACTGACATCGCAGCACCGTTCTGTGTCTTAATAGCTGACAAATAACCAAAGTAAAGCCACTGTACAGCCTCACGTGCGTTGTTTGCTGGTTCAGAGATATCATAGCCATAGATGGCTGCCATCTCCTTCATCTCCTTCAAAGCCTTCATCTGCATAGAGATTTCCTCACGCAAACGGATAACCTCTTCGGTCATAGTACCGTCACCACAGTTGCGGAGATCCTTTGCTTTTTCGTTGATAAGGAAGTCTACACCATAGAGTGCAACACGACGATAGTCACCCACGATACGACCACGCCCATAGGTATCAGGAAGACCTGTAAGAATATGGTTGTGTCTAACGAGTTTCATCTCGTCTGTATAAGCATCGAAGACACCCTCGTTGTGTGTCTTGCAATACTTCGTGAAAATCTCATGAAGTTTCTCTGATGGCTCATAACCATAGGTTGTACATGCCTGCTCAGCCATCTTGATACCACCATAAGGCATAAAGGCACGCTTCAAAGGCTTGTCTGTCTGCAGACCAACAACCTTCTCCAGCTCCTTTGTTCCTTCACCGATATAGCCAGGACCATATGCAGTCATACTGGACACCACCTCGGTCTCCATATCTAAAACACCACCCTTAGCACGCTCCTGCTTCTGTAGTTCTTTGAGCATACCCCAAAGTTTGTCTGTTGCTTCTGTTGGCTTCTCAAGGAAAGAAGCATCACCATCATAACTATCATAATTATCTTGGATAAACTGACGCATATTGACTTCATCAAGCCACTTGGTTCCAGTAAATCCTCTCCATGCTTTTTTCATGACTGTTTATTTGTTATTATGTGAAACGTTTTAATTAATATGCTTGTTAATTGTTATACTGATTGAGCATTACTAATTACCGAGGACAAAGATAGACAAAAAAAAACGTAATATCAAGTATTTAGAGATACTTATATTTAAAATATGCATATAAATACCTATAAATAGTGAGAAGAAATCTACTCTTGCAAATATTCCAAACTTATAGGTATGAGATTTGATTATTGATAAGGCTAAACAATAAAGGTAGAATGGTAAGTATGAAGCCTCAACACCAAAAGGGAAATGCATACTTACCATTCTACCCGACAAGAATAGCCATTGCCGCTAAATACTTTCCGTGTCAACAGAAGCCCTACGGTTTACGAAGTCGGGAATCATCACTGGTATTGAACCCTGTTCGATAGAGCGTTTGGATAGCTCAGCAATGCAACACCACTCCGCTAAATCATACACATCCATATCTAAAGGCAAACCTTGTTGTAGGCATTGGGCAAGCCGTAAGTCCATAAAATAAGACATTCCGCCACGTGCGTCGAGCTCTTTGGCTAAGGCAATTGTCTCTGAAGGGAAAGAAGGCGCATAATGATTGAGTAGCGTCTCTATCTGAGAAGCGTTCAAAGGTAGCTTATTATCCTCCATTTCAATACCCACTTTGGCTACCATCTCTGGGCTTAACTGCACCTCTGGGACAGGATATTTAGCTGCATAACCCGCTGTTCCAACCGCTTGAAACATACGACTATATGGGCGTGGCGTCATCACATTGTGTTGAATAAGCATCGTCTTCCCTTTTACGGTACGTATCATCGTTGAGGTCTGGTCGCCATTGGCAAAGCTATCACACGCCTTTCCCATTACCACTTGATACATCTCTGTACCCAGAAAAGCATTGGTTTGCATGGCTGTGAGATAGTGCATACGATCAGTACGATGAATATCAAGCAATCGACAGATGGGTCCAATGCTGTGTGTTGGGTAGACATCTCCAGCATTCTGACGGCTATATTCCATACGCCAAGGTGTCCAACGGTCGCCAATAGGATGAGCATAACCGCCTTCCACGTGTACAAGTTCGCCAAGCAGGCCTTCATGTACCATCTGACACACCGCCATTTCAAATCGATCGTAGACTGCATTCTCAAGCATCATACAGTGCTGTCGGGTCTGTTCAGCGGTGTCTATCAGTTTCAAATATCTTTTAAGGTGAGGGCTGCAGGTACTTCTACTGCCACACTCTTACCCAACTCCATTGCATGGATAGCGATTGGCACATGCGACATCCAATCCGTACAAACATACACAAGGTTAACTCCTTGCTGTTGGCATAAGTCTTTGTAAGCCGTCTCACCCCAATAAACCTTTGGGCGAGGCTTACCCAACTGCTCAACGTGCCGTGCAACCTCCTCTGCCACTTCCTTTGACACATCGCAAACAGCAACTATCTCAACCTTAGGAATATGACACCAGCGTGTCACTGCCATCCGTCCACGCGCTCCTACACCCACAAAAGCTACGTGCAACAGCGGCATTGGCGGAAGCGCCAACGATAAGACATCACACTGACCAGCAGCACGAGGTGGTACAAAAGTTTCTAACGGACGCACTGCCGACATCATTTCCATTGCTATCATGATTTAATTTCAGTGCAAATATACCTAAAAAAGAGAGAAGAAAAAAGATGTTCCAGAGAAAATCAAAGGTTCTTCCGTTTATACACTATCATCTATTAGTGTCTGAACTGTATTATTTTAGTATCGAGCAGACTTACTTATCGTTACAATAAAAGCGCAATAGCTACGCCAAATTATAAGCCCAAACAAGATGACAACAAGAAAACAAGAGTGATGAGGAAGTCATACAATTCCATTAAAAACAAGAAAACCGCCCTTCATTAACCCCATTCTGTAAACTATTTTCACACATCTCGAAACCAACACATGCTCTTTTGGCTTCGTAAAGACGCCCTTTTGGCTTGCTAAAGGTGCCCTTTAAGACCCTTACTAACGCTCTTTTGAAGTCCAATTAAGCACCTTTTAAAAACCACTTTTATAACCTACTGATACTCTGTTGATTACAAACTCGCTTTTTATTCCTATTTTTCGACATCCTTTTAGGTCAAACGCTCTAATTTATGTAATTATTTTTTACCTCTTATTCATTCCATTTTTTCGTTGTGACTTGCTATTTGTTAGACCTACTGTACGACTTTAAAAACAGCTTAATCCAAATAGAATGAGAAGCAAGTAAACAAGCCAACTACACGTGATAGCCTCAAAAAGCAATTGAGTTGAACACATATTTCTATAAAAAAATAACTTCAGAGAAAACTATTCAGTACTTGCAGAAAATTAACCACAGAATTACTTGCATACTAAACAAAAACGACGTACCTTTGCGAGCATATTCAACAGGTAACATAAAGGATACATTTCTATATCGCAAAGCAATGATTCTGAAGGGTATTTTAGGAAACACTTTTCTTAATAAGTTTCCATAAAGATGTAACGACAGCTCTGTTTTCTATTATTATAAGATAGGAAAGAGAAAACAGAATGAGTAGATATGGCTACAACGAGTAGTCAAGATGCGTTGGATTAACGCGTTAACTTTTCACTTGTTTTTACGAAAACAAAAAGACCAATTTATGAAGAATTTAATTCATTTGTCTTGTCTTGCAATCATGTTTCTTCTGTGTGCATGTCATTCAAAGAAAGAAACACAAGTAAAACCAGTTTACACTGCAACGACACCACTGGTAGAAAGCATCTCCCTACCACAGTCTTATGTAGCAAACATTGCCTCGCAACGTAACATTGAAGTTCACTCTCAGCAAACCGGTATTTTGCAAGATGTGTATGTTAGTGAAGGTCAGTTTGTGAAAGCAGGTCAACCTCTATTCCGCATTGCAATTGTTGGTGCTAACGAAGAGATTGCCAAGGCGAAGGCAGCTGCAGAGCAGGCAAGTATCGACTTGCAGAATGTAACAACGCTAACGGATAACAAAGTGCTCTCAAATAATGCGAAGCGCATGGCTACGGCTAAGTTGAAAGGAGCAGAAGCCGACTATCAATTGGCTGTATTACATAAGCGTCTGTCTCTTATCCGTGCGCCTTTCTCAGGCATCTTAGGGCGTATTCCTAATAAAGCAGGAAGTCTGGTAGAGCCGAGTGATTTACTTACCAGCTTATCAGATAATAGCAAGGTGTTTGCCTATTTCAATATTTCAGAAACAGATTATTTAGATTTCCGCCTCCATCCAGAACGCTTTTCACAAACTCCACTACAGCTTGTTTTGGCGAATGGCGATGTCTTTCCTGCAAGCGGAAAGATATTAGATATTGGTGGACAGTTTGATAGTTCAACAGGTACGATTGCTGTTCGTGCCGTCTTTAGCAATGCCAACAATCTTTTACGCAATGGTCAGACGGGTACGATAAAACTCTTTATACAAAAGAAAAATGCAATATTGATACCACAAGAAGCTGTCTATGAACTTCAGGATAAGAAGTATGTATTTGTGGTTGACAAGAATAATATTGCCCGCCAACGTGCTATCAAGATTGATGCTGAGTTTACAGGAGCATACGTTGTTTCCTCAGGGTTACAGCCTACTGACCGTTATCTTCTTGACGGTATACAGAAAGTAAATGATGGAGATAAGGTACGTGTGTCTATGGTTTCTCCACAAGCATCAATGAAGTTGGATAAGTTAAACGCTAATTAGGTATGTTTAAGATCTTTATTCGTAGACCAGTGCTCTCTATTGTAGTATCATTGGTCATTGCCTTTATTGGAATTCTGTCGCTTTCAAATCTACCTATAACGCAGTTCCCATCCATCTCTCCTCCTAAGGTAAACGTGATTGCTAATTACCCAGGAGCAAATAATGAGTTGTTGGTAAAATCAGTTATCATCCCTTTGGAGCAGGCTTTGAATGGTATTCCTGGCATGAAATATATCGAAAGTAATGCGGGAAACGATGGTGAAGCAGAGCTAAATGTCGTCTTCAAGTTGGGAACTGATCCAAATGTTGATGCTGTAAATGTTCAGAACCGTGTGTCATCGGCTACCAATAAGTTGCCTGCGGAGGTTATTCGAGAGGGTGTAAAGATATCACGTGAAGAGCCAAACATACTTATGTATATCAATCTTTACAGTGATGACCCAAAGGTTGATCAGGGCTTCCTCTACAACTATTTCGATATCAACATATCACCAGAGTTGTTACGTGTCGATGGTGTTGGCGACCTTGATATCCTTGGTACACGTAATTATGCAATGCGTGTATGGCTCCATCCAGACAAGATGATAGCCTACGGATTATCAACAGATGACGTCAGTGATGCACTTGAAGATCAGAATATAGAGGTCTCTCCGGGAAAGTTGGGAGAGTGGAGGACAACGTCCACAGGTCAAAGAGTATGTCTTAAAGTATCCAGGACGTTACACAACAGAGGATGAATATAAGAATATCATCATCAAGAGCAATAAAGATGGTAATATCGTACGCTTGAAAGACATTGCTGATGTACACTTAGGTAGCGAGGTATACGATATCTACTCAACCTTCAATGGACGTCCTTCAGCTGCTGTGACCTTGAAACAAGCTTATGGTAGTAATGCTCGTAACGTTATCACCAAGGTGAAGGACGCTATGGCTCATCTGCAAAAAAGATATGCCTAAGGGGATGCACTATGAGATTAGTTATGACGTTAGCCGCTTCTTAGATGCAAGTATTGAGAAAGTAATACACACCTTGTTTGAAGCTTTTATCTTAGTAGCAATAGTTGTGTTCATCTTCTTAGGGGATTGGCGTGCCTCTATCATACCGATTATGGCTGTACCAATATCACTTTTTGGGCAGCTTTATTGCAATGATGTTGTTCAACATAACGCTCAATATGATATCCCTCTTTGCCTTAGTCATGGCTATTGGTATTGTGGTGGATGATGCTATTGTGGTGATTGAAGCGGTGAATGTTGAAATCTCTCGCAACAAACTTTCACCTGTTGAGGCTACGGAAAAAGCCATGAAGGAGATCAGTGGAGCGATTATTGCAATCTCTTTAGTTATGGCTTCTGTATTCATTCCTGTAGCCTTTATGGGTGGTCCAGAGGGTATGTTCTATCGTCAGTTCTCTATCACGATGGCGTCAAGTATCCTCTTCTCTGGCTTTGTTGCTCTAACTTTGACCCCTGCATTGTGTGCCCTTATCTTGACAAAGGAGCAGGAGAACCATGTTAAATTAGGGTTTATTGGACGCGTCCTGCAACGCTTTAATGCTAAATTCGATAGTGGTAGCCGTAAGTACGAACGCCTCATACAACATACAGTAAAGAAGAAGTCTTTAACAATAATATTGATATTGGTGTTCTGTGGATTAGCATATTGGATCAATATGGGACTCCCTTCGGGCTTCATTCCACAAGAAGATCAGGGTATGATTTATGCCGTAATAGAGACTCCTCCAGGGGCTACTATCGAACGAACTAACGCTGTTGCGCAACAGCTTCTTAAGATAGCAGAGAAAGAAGAGGACGTCGAAAGCGTGTCTTCATTAGCTGGTTTTGAGATTCTTTCTGAGGGAACAAGTGCCAATTCTGGTAGTTGTTTGATTAACCTCAAAGACTGGAAACATCGCAAACGTACCGCAAAGGAGATTATTAGTGACTTGGAACAGAAATGTAAGAATATCACACAAGCAAACATAGACTTCTTTGAACCACCATCAATTCCAGGCTATGGAGCTGCCAGTGGATTCGAACTACGTCTCTTAGATAAGACTGGTAAAAACGATTATCATGAGATGGAGCGGGTGAGCAAGGCGTTCGTTAAAGATCTAAACAAGCGTCCTGAGATTGGTAACGCGTTCACTTTCTACTCTGCGAGCTTCCCTCAGTACATGCTTCATGTTGATGACGAGAAAGCTTTACAAAAGGGAGTTAAGCCCGGAAAGGCACTGAACAACTTGTCAATCTTAGTAGGTTCGGATTACCAAACAGGATTTATTCTGTTCGGAAAACCTTATAAAGTAATTGTACAAGCTGCTCCACAGTATCGTGATTTCCCTAATCATCTATTAAGTCTTTATAGTAAAAATGAAGATGGACAGATGGTTCCATATTCCGACTTTATGTCGCTTTCAAAGACTTATGGTATGAGTGAGATTACTCGTCATAACCTTTACAACTCCTCAGAAGTGACAGGAGCACAAGCACCTGGATACTCAAGCGGACAGGCATTGCAGGCTATTCAAGAGGTAGCACAACGCTCTCTCCCTAAAGGATATGACTATGACTGGGCTGGTATCTCTAAAGACGAAGCAGAACAAGGTAATACGGCTATCGTCATCTTCGTGGTTTGTCTCGTATTTGTCTACCTTATTTTGGCAGCACAATATGAGAATTTCCTACTGCCATTACCTGTGATTATATTCCTACCAGTGGGTATATTTGGAGCGTTCCTCTTCTTAAAAGTTTGTGGATTAGAGAACAATATCTATGCGCAGATAGCCTTAGTGATGCTCATCGGTTTGTTAGGAAAGAATGCCGTACTGATGGTTGAGTATGCCGTTCAGCGTAAGAATGCGGGCGAACGGATTTCTCAAGCAGCCATCTCTGCCGCTATTGCACGCTTCCGCCCTATCCTTATGACGAGTATAGCCTTTATAGCAGGTTTGATTCCATTGGTATTTGCCTCTGGTGCTGGTGCCATTGGTAACCGAACCATTGGTACTGCTGCTGTCGGAGGAATGGTCATTGGTACCTTAGGCGGCTTGTTACTCATCCCTGGCCTTTACTATATCTTTGCTGGAATGACTGACAAACTGGTACATTATCAGAAGGAGAAGCCACTGAGTGAAGAGAAAGATAAACGTTATAAGAACAAACAATTAAAAGAAAGTACTCATGACGACAAAGAGTAAACTATATCATGTCATTACTATTCTTGTAATCCTTATGAGCATCGTTGCCTGCAAAACACCGCAGGCTACAATGCCTAAAGATACGCTTAAGGACTCTTTACCAGCCTTATCCAAGGATAGTAGCGTAACTATATCTCCTGCATGGCGAGAGTTCTTCCAAGACCCAATGCTTCAAACACTGATTGAAACTGCCTTACAAAATAATCAAGATCTTAAGATTACATTGCAGGAACTGGCGATAGCAAGAAGTGCGATTAATGCTAAACAAGCTGCTCTCCTACCTTCTGTTACAGCAAATATTGGTGCGGGAGTTTCTAAAGTTGGCCGCTACACAGCTGAGGGAGCTGGTAATGTTGGTACGGAGATGACTCCTGGGCATAAGATTCCAACCGTTATTCCAGACCTCTCTCCATCACTACAAGTAGACTGGACCATAGATTTATGGAATAAATTAAATAGTGGTAAAAAAGCTGCTGTAGAACGATATTTGGCTTCTGAAGCTGGACAACGTGCTATCAAAAGTCAGTTAGTGGCAGATGTAGCAGAGAACTATTACCTATTGTTGGCTCTTGATTACAAGTTATCGGTTATGCAACAATACATCTCGCTACAGAAGGATGCAGTGAGAATCGCACGTATTCAGAAAGAAGCTGATGCTGATACACAGTTAGCTGTTGAGAAGTTCGATGCTGAATTGGCTAAAGCACAGGCTGATGAGTACCTTCTACGTCAGTCTATCGTTGAGACAGAGAATAATCTAAACCTTCTGTTAGGTAGATTTCCTCAAACCATACAACGCACAAAGGTTGACTTCTTACAGCTCCCAATGCCTACAACTGCACATTCCTTATCTACTCAACTCCTATTACAACGCCCTGATGTCATACAAGCTGAGCACCAGCTAAAGGCTGCTAAATGGGATGTGGAGACTGCACGTAAAGAGTTTCTTCCTTCATTTAATATCTCTGCGGCTATTGGATTAAATGCTTTTAACCCTAAGTACTTATTCAAACTACCAGAGTCTTTGGCGTTTAATGCCTTAGGTGGACTTACCGCTCCTCTCATCAATAAGAAAGCTATTCAAGCCAACTTCGCTCAGGCTGATGCGTTACAGATAGAGGCTCTTTATAATTACGACAAAACATTGCTTACTGCTTTTATAGAAACAAGTACGCTGCAATCTAAGATTTCTAACATTAAGTTGCTCCAACAATTTAAGCAGAAACAGAACGATGCTTTGGTAAGAGCCGTTTCAGCTGCTCAAAAACTATACCTCAATAACAGAGCTACTTATTTAGAGGTGATAGATAGTGAGCGCGGACAGTTAGACTGTAAAATGGAACTGATTGATGCAAAGTCACAACAGCTCTCAACCCTTATAGAAATGTATAGTGCGTTCTTTTAGCACTAATCGCAGATAAACATCTAAAAAACTGACGAATTGGGTCTGTACTCATAACTGGTACAGTCCCATTTCATTTAGGTTTTCTCGTTTCTAAGGATTATCTAATAAAACCGACAATACAATGAGCGGGTTAAAGATTTCCACCAACACCTTTAAACTTCTCTATAAAAGCCGATATCTTTTGGAAGACACTTTGTTTCTTCGTAAGATACTGCGGATTGAGTGGACTCATCTTAGGAAGAATTGCATTTAAGTCTGTACCGTTATCACTGGCATATTCATGCTTCAACGACGTTTGTATATAACGTTTCGCAGCTTCTTCGTTTAGTTTCTCTTCAACAATTAAATCTGCAGCCTCCTCCTTTTGTTTCTTTTGTGCATACGCAAAGAAAGCAGATATTATACCAGACTTATCTTGAATAGGTTCTAAATCTGTTTCATGAATAAAGTCTACAATAAGTCCCTCTTTGGCTCTATTACCAATGCTCGCCCTAATGATTCGACGCACCTCATCAACCAGCAACTCTTTATCCTTTGTTTTCTTATTATGTTCAAACACGAGTTCAAGAATATAATCAAGGTCGATTTCCTGTGATTTAAGCAAATCTATCTCAAATACAACATCGTCCCAGTCTATCTTTGACTCCTCTGGAGTTTTTCCCTCTTTCTCTCTTCTGAACCAGTCACGGATGTCGTTGTAAGTTGAACGATAGTCTTGTGCTGCACGGTCTTGCAAGACATCAGTCTTCAACATTTCCGTTACGTCCTCATCTGTCAAGAAGTGTGAGTCTCTAAAAGCAGCAAGCGCATCTGGATTATTCTTATCAATCGTCTGTAACTCTTTGAGATTAGTAAACTCATCATAGTTTTGCAAGATATTTTCAACCTTCAAGTACTCACCGAAAATCTTAACAAAGCTTTCTTATCTGCCTCTGTCACAATCTCATCAGGCTGTGGGAACTGATCTTTCAGTTCCTTTACAATGTCTATATAGCCTTTGCGCGCATCACCCGTTGCAATATCTGTGAAGCCTTTGAGATATTCCTCATAACTCTTCTCAAGCACTACATTCTTTGTATTCTTATCACCAAATAGTGTGATTGCATCTACTGTTGCTTGTTCCAAGTCACGGAATGTAACGATATTACCGAATGTCTTCGTAGCATCATAGATACGGTTGGTACGTGAGAAAGCCTGCATCAGACCGTGATAGCGGAGGTTCTTATCTACAAACAAGGTGTTAAGCGTAGGCGCATCAAAACCTGTGAGGAACATTCCTACTACAATAACGAGATCAATATCTTGATTCTTCACTCGCTTTGCCAAGTCACGATAGTAGTTTTGGAACTCCTTACTATCTACACCAAAACTTGTTCTGAACATTGCATTGTAATCGTTGATTGCTTTTGCCAGAAACTCTTTTGCACTACTATCCATTGCTGATGGTTCAAAGCTTTCGTCTTGAATATCACCAACAGCATTCTGCTCTTCATTAGCCGCATACGAGAATATCGTGGCTATCTTCAGCTTTTTCTCATCATCCTTTTGCAAGTTATTGAGTTCCTCATAATAGAGTTTAGCTGCCTCCACACTATTCACGGCAAACATCGCATTAAAACCTTTCTGCCCTCCTTGGTTTCTATGCGTCTTTAATTTGAAGTTCTTCAAGATATATTGAGAGACTTCTTTAATACGATCAGGATGGAGCAAGAGTCGTTTGTTCTCTGCTGCCGTCAACTTGATTTCGTCAGTTTCCGTCTCTAAGGCCTTGAATTGTGGACGAACATCATTATAATCCACCTTAAACTTCAATACTTTTTCGTCACGAATAGCATCCGTAATAACATACGAATGAAGTTCACGCCCAAACACGCTGGCTGTTGTTTCTGCTCCCAAAGCGTTTTCAGGGAAGATAGGCGTACCCGTAAAGCCAAACTGATAATACCGCTTAAACTTTTTATGAAGATTCTTTTGTGCTTCACCAAACTGCGAACGGTGACATTCATCAAAGATAAAGACAACCTGTTGCTCATAGACAGGCAAGGTTGCCTCTGCCTTCATCAGGTTATTCAGTTTCTGAATTGTCGTTACGATAATCTTATTATCATCCTTGTCAATGTTTCGTTTTAGTCCCGCAGTACTGTCCGAACCATTTACGCTGTCAGGAGAGAAACGCTGATATTCTTTCATCGTTTGGTAATCCAAGTCCTTACGGTCAACCACGAAGAACACCTTATCAATAAAGTCTAACTGTGTTGCCAATCGAGCAGCTTTAAAGCTGGTCAAAGTCTTACCAGAACCTGTCGTATGCCAGATATACCCTCCTCCTTCTGGTTTACTCCATTGCTTAGCCTGATAAGAACTTTTAACTTTCCATATCAGTCGTTCTGTTGCTGCAATCTGATAGGGTCGCATGATAAGTAAAGTTTCACTGGTGTCAAACACAGAATAAGTCAGCAACACCTGCAGCAGTGTATTCTTTTGAAAAAAGGTTGCCGTGAAGTCTCTTAAGTCCTTTATCAATGTATTATCAGACTTCGCCCAATTCATTGTAAAGTCGAAACTATTTTTGTTTCGTTTCGTAGTATTGGCAAAGTAGCGTGTGTCCGTTCCGTTAGAGATAACGAAGATTTGCAAGTACTTATACAGCGAACTCTCACTATTAAAACTTTCCTTACTATATCGATGTACTTGATTGAACGCTTCCCGAATAGCCACACCACGTTTCTTCAGTTCTACGTGTACCATTGGCAAGCCATTCACTAAGATTGTCACATCATAGCGATTAGCGTGCGTGCCCGTCTGTTCAAACTGATTAATTACCTGCACTTTATTGCGAGCAACATTCTGCTTGTCTACCAAATAGATATTTGGATATGCCCATCATCAAAGACAAAGTCATAGATATAATCATCCTGTACCTTTCGTGTCTTGTCAACTATGTTATCGCTGGACTTATCTAAATACTCATCAAGAAAACGCTTCCATTCAGCATCAGTAAAGGCAACGTTATTAAGCGTTTGTAGTTGCTTCCTAACGTTTGCCAACAATGCTTCGGGGGTAACAAGATTAGGGAGATATTCATATCCCTGTCCCTGCAAATCCTTAATCAACTCGTGTTCGAGAGCAGCCTCACTTTGATAGCCAGCAGGCGGTTCGGTAATCAGAAAGTTCTTTGTGTAACTGTCAAGAACTATGAAGTTCTGCAGTTCTGCTATGGTGTTGTATTGTGTCATTATTGTTCTTCCTCCCAATATCTATTTGTAACAAGATGCTCAAATAAGTAATTCACAGTTTGCTTTTCGGCTGTTGTTGGTTCTGCCAGTGCTTCATTAGATAATGTAGAGTGACTGGTAAATTGTATGATTCTATTATAATAGGTCTGTTTATCATCTGGCAACAGTTCTGACCATTGAGGATAACCCAAGAAACTTGCAGTTTTCTCATAAAGATTACGAAGAAGTGTAAAGTGATACTTCTGAATATTATTTGATTTAATAGCTTCCTCAATTGTTTGTTTTAAAAAAAGAGGTGATAAGAAAAAAACTCTTATTAGAATCACCAAACTTCGGTGTAATTTCAAAAGTACCATCCTCATTTTTTTATCTAACATATAAACACATGAAGATGTCTTTTTATTTTTTTAGACTTTAATCCAAGTTCATTATAAAGTATATTATAAAAATAATGGATTATGAGTTGTTATGATATACTTTAACTCCTTAGGACTCAGTTTAATTAACTCAGCAATATCCACTGCCAATTCTATCAAGTGGTTTTCATCTAAAGAACTTACAGGATCGTCAATAAAAATATATTCTAAACTATCAAACTGATCTGAAGAGCGATTTTCTGGTTCTGAAATACTTAGAACTTCTACTATTTCTCTTAACAAACTGTAAAATACGCACCAAACAAAGCAGCTTTCTTCACCTCGTGAAATCTTTATATTTTCAATACGCTCTTCATTCCCTCCCTCAACAGAAAAGCTTATCTCATTATAAGTTTCATTGAAGCGTGGAGTTATTTTCTCACTTGTATAACGCTGGAAAAGAGTAATAATATTATTGCCTTGTCCCTCATCTTCTAATATCCAACGTGTAAAGCCATTCGAACGTATATTCAACTTTCTATTTACATCTTCACCCAAATCATTATCCCAATAAAATAAATCTTCAGTAAAGGCATTATAGTAGATTACCTTTGCTGCAGCTTCTTCTATATCATCTTCTTGTTTGGGCGCTATCACTTCTTTGAAAGTACGTGACAAACGGGTCTTACCCACACCATTAAAGGCATAGATTAACTGCACTTTCTTATCACTATTACTCAATTCTTTTGCTATATCTTTTAATGACTTCCCCATATTTACGCACTTACTTTATGTTCTGGAAACGATAATAATTGATTGCGATAATATTCATACTGCTTTCTCCGAAGCTCTATCTCCTTTGGCAGTCCTTCTGATATCGAGTTCACCAAGGTGTCGAACTTATCGAGGATTGAAACTATACGTTCTTGCTCGGAGAGGGGAGGGATGGGGATTCTAAGTTCTTTTACTATTCGTGAATTTATATTTGTTTGAGAGCCAGCTCCTAAAGACTTAATATATTCATATTGACTTGACAGATAATGAAATACATACCTATATAATGCTATATCTTCATTTACTTCAATATTAGCACAGGCTTGATTTGTTGTCAATGGAATCTTGTTGATTCCTACACGTCCAACAGTTGCACCATACATAGCAATAATTACACAATTAGCAGGGATATATTTTGCACTTGAAGCATCCATTCCTTCTTTTGTTATTTTCACATCTGTATCCCATATATCAGAAAAATTAACCTCTTGTGTCCTTAACCAAGGAATATCTCCTCCATAATATGTTGTGATATTTGAACGTGGTGTCCCCCCAGAAGATATATTCTTACTAATCTTTTTGATAGTCATCCAATTTATATTATTTAACCTTTCCCCCCCCCTATTTAACATATCAAAGGATAACAACTGGTTGCGATAATACTCATACTGCCGCTTGCGGCAGTCCAGCTCCGCCTCCAGCGTAGCCTCCAGCGTAGTAAACTTATCGAGGATACGAACTATTTCCTCTTGAACAGATAGAGGAGGGAGAGGGATAAGGATTTTCTTTAAGTTTGTTTTATTGAATTTCGTCTGACCCGTATTTGAGGTAATCTTTCCTAATTCATTCTGGAAACTACTATTGAGAAACCAATAATAAAAGAATTTATTCATACCAAGTGTAGTACGCAGGAGAAGAGCATTTGGTCCAAGAACGTTGTGAGCATAAGGCAAAACTTCAGGTATAATATAATAAACCTCTCCACAATTTCCTACATTTGAAAGCACTAAACACTCCTCATTAAGATTTACTCTCCATAAATACTCATAAGCATGCTCATCCACATACACAAATTTATCAGTGTTTTTGAATTTGCTTTTCAAATCAGTAGTACGTACCAGCTGAGCGAAACTCTTTTCTTGTTTATATTGAACATTAGAAGCATTAGAAGCAAAAGAACCAGCCGCAGTGAAATCAGTTACCAAAGAAAACACTTCCCCCAGCTCTTTCCACTCCACTTCATGCCCTTTCAGCAATTCATCTATATATTTCATCTTTCTCACTCCTTATCTTCGTTTGTTGATGTCGTAGCACGTTTGACTCTCTTGACGGTATGCTTAATTTCCCAATAAAGAAATTGATTTCCAGCGTGGATTCAGTTTCAGCAACTTCAAGATCGGGCATGACAATATCCGACAGAATCTCTCCAAACCGATTCATCTTCTCACCTTGCTTAGATTTGTCAGTCTCTTGATGAAAACTCAATAATTCGCGTTTCAGTTCTCTTACCTTTGCAAAAGATTCAATGATTGCAAACGTAACAGTCGTAGCATGCTTGCTCTTTAGTATCGTTGCAAGCATATAAAGACCCTTCTCAGTAAACGCTTTGGGCAGCGTTCTGCTTTTGAGAGAAAGATTTGTGGACGAATTTTTCGACCGCAAAATATCTACTTCTTCTTTTGTAAGCACAAACATATAATCCGAAGGGAACTTATCTGGGTTATTACGCACCGCTTCATTGATTCGCTTAGTCTCAACTCCATACAAATGAGCAACATCAGCATCTACTATGATTTGCTGTTGGCGAATAGAGACAATGCTTTGCTGTACATTTATAAAAGGAAAACAGCTTGGTTCTTTCTTTATCCATGTTTAAGTCTTCTTCTTAATGTATCATTTGTAACATGATAGTTTCTGCCTTAACCTTCCAACTCCTTTATAATCTCATCAATATCCGCCCGCAAACTATCAATCCGCTTAACGGTTTCGGCAACATCAGCATTGAGCTTTTTGATGTCGATAACCTCTCGTTTGTCTTCCGCCTCAACGTATGAGCTCACAGAAAGGTTATAATCATTCTCGGCAATCTTTGCATTATCTACGGACGTAGCAACATACTGCACCTCCTCTTTGTTTCCAAAGATATCAACAATACGTTCGATATGCTCAGGTAGAAGAACATTGTTATTCGTTTCTTTCTTAAAGAAGTCTTCACCGCTGGCATCGATAAACTGAGTGGTAGCATCGTTCTTATGCTTCGACAAAACAAGAATATTCACGGCTATGCTCGTACCATAAAACAGGTTGGAAGGTAGAGAGATAACCGTCTCAACAAAGTTGTTATCAACTAAATACTTCCTTATCTTCTGTTCCGCACCACCACGATAGAAGATACCCGGAAAGCAAACAATGGCAGCACGACCACGAGCAGAGAGGTAGCTAAGTACGTGAAACACAAAAGCAAAGTCGGCTTTCGACTTAGGAGCCAACACACCAGCAGGGGCAAAACGGTCGTCATTAATCAACGTTGGGTCGTCACTACCCACCCAGTTGACAGAATAAGGAGGGTTAGACACAATGGCATCAAAAGGCTTTTGGTCGCCATATTGAGGATTGATAAGCGTATCGCCTAAACTTATATCAAACTTGTCATAATTGATGTTGTGCAGAAACATATTCATACGTGCCAAGTTATAGGTCGTATGATTAATTTCCTGTCCAAAGAATCCATCCTCAATAACGTGATCGTCAAACTGCTTCTTTGCCTGTAAGAGCAACGAACCCGAACCACAAGCAGGGTCGTAGATTTTGTTGACAGAGCTTTGTCCCAACATCGCAAGGCGTGCTATGAGGTTAGACACGTTCTGAGGCGTAAAGAATTCGCCTCCAGACTTACCCGCATTGGCTGCATAATTAGAAATTAAGAACTCGTATGCATCGCCAAAAAGGTCAATCTCATTGTCCTCAAACTTACCGAAATCCAAACTCTCTACGCCCTTGATGACCGCAGCCAAACGCCTGTTCTTCTCCTCAACCGTATTTCCCAATCGGTTGCTCGTTGTGTCGAAGTCAGCAAAGAGTCCTTTGATATCATGCTCTGATGCATAGCCGTTAGCCGAACTTTCTATCGCATCAAAGATTGTCGCTAAATCGGTATTCAGATTAGGATTCGTATTTGCATTCTTAGCAAGGTTCACAAAGAGTTGACTGGGATAAATAAAGTAGCCCTTCGTTCTGACAGCATCGTCCTTTATCTCTGGCGTAATAACATCGTCGGAAAGGTTAACATAGTCAACACTCTCGTCTCCCGCTTCAATAAAGTTAGTAAAATTCTCGCTGATAAAACGATAGAAAAGCGTTCCCAAAACAAACTGCTTAAAATCCCAACCATCCACTGCACCACGTACCTCGTTGGCTATCTTCCATATCGTAGCTTGTAGTTCGTCTCTTTGCTTTATATTTGTCATTATTATAAATTAGGTTTTGTTCTTGACTGATTTAATTTGCAAATATACTATTTTATAGCGTGGAAAACGAAGAGAAAGGTGGTTTTAACATGGGGAGCTAATACTTTTCTGAATAAAATTAGCGACTTCATCAGCAGAAATAAGCACTCATGCGGATGTAAAAAATCCTTACATAATTTCCTTATCTACGCACTCAAAAAGACTTAAAACGTACTTAAAAAATCGTCCTTGTAAGTTACAGAGAGTCAGCAGGTTGCACAACTGCGTTTCAAAAGGTGCTTAGTAAGACTTCAAAAGGGCGTTAGTTGCATTGCAAAAGGGCATCTTTTAGAAGCCAATTGGGCGTTAATTGAAAGCCAAAAGAGCGTCTTTTGATTTTCAGTCTTTGAAGTTTATTTACAAATAGAGGAGATTAAAGAGGGATACACATCAACTTGTGCATCCCTCTTTTCGTATCATTCCTCGGCTTCCCATCACCTCATAGTCTTTTACTCGTTCAAAAAATGAGAGTGGAAAAGTTAGTGTGGGACTGTTTAATATGAGGAGGTATGAGCAGATTAGTCGCTTAAACCGAAGAGTTCTTTATAGCCTGGATTTTGCGTTAGCTGCTTGTTGAGCGCACGCTGGCTGGTAGGAACCATGCTTAAGTAGTAAGTATCTAACCATCCTCCATGTGCAAGTGGACTCTCGTAGGTATAGATCCAGCCACTTCCAGCACTGTTGTTCTCAGCAGAAGCCCTACCACTTCTCATGATTTCCTCGTAGTCTACAAACTGACCTGAGTAGGCATTAGCCTTTGGTGCATAGATATTATCAGTAGCAGTAGTCCACAAACCACAAGGCTGACGGTTGACATAATAGGCAGCCTTTGCCCAACGACGGATGTCATAGAAGGCAAGCCCTCACCGAACAACTCAATCTGACGCTCACGGCGAATCTCCCACAAGACTGGGTTTACATTGTAGTTACCAAACTTTCCGCCCTTACCTGTCCACCAAGGAGCATTACCCTTGTCACGATTAGGGTCAAAACTGTCGTTGATATCAGCCACTGTCATGTGTGCAACTCCAGCACGATCGCGCAGCTTGTTGATAGTCTTGTCAGCCACAGCTTGGTCGAACTGCTGCAATTCCCATGCTGCCTCAGCATAGTTCAACAACACTTCTTCAATCTTAAAGATTGGTTTATCAGCTGTACAGAAAGCCGAAGAACCGGTTGAGAACTCCCACATATCATAGTTCTTCCAGAAGTAGTAACCCGTACGACAACGCATATATGGCACACGAGAGTCGGTCGTGAGGTTAGGACTCACTGGTGTAAGCGCAGCGCCCCAGTTCTGTCCAGGACATCTCTTCATGCCCTCACCACCGTAAGAACCACCACGCAAACACTTCTCGTTAGCACCCATATAGTCGATGTAGTAACGATACTTGGCAGCCTCATCAGCTGTAACGACGTGTCCTTGGTTGTTATCACCCGCCTTCAAGAACTTCCAACTCTTGAAGGTGTTCACGTTATCAACCGCCCCTTTATGAGGAGCAACAACGTAAGGAGGTTGGATATTCTGGTAAAGACGAGGGTCACGATCAGCGAAAGTACCCCACATATCCTTGCCCTTGCCACCTTGATAGCCTGACGCTGTATTGCCAATAGGCAAACCATTCTTCATCAAGAACATATCCACCGTATACTGAGGTACATCGGCAGAGTTGGCAGCAATGTGTTCAAAGTCGTTATAACGATTCATCAAGACATTGTTAACAAACTCCTTATAGAAGATAACTCCCCGGTTTACCCTTTAGGCTCTCTGTGGTCCACATCTCACCATATCCAGTTGCAGGTTGGTTTGCTTGTCCTCGCCCTTATAGAGGGTTGGATAAGCATCCATCAGTTCCTGCGAAACCGTTAGACACTTCCGTAGATAGGTTTCATAAGGTTCGTTGAGTCCATGATACTTCGCCCATGTACCTTCGCGGAGCAAGAAACGAGACAAAGCTGCCTTCACTACGTTCGCTGTCACTGTGTTATCACCATCGTTAAAATTACCAATGTTTGCCGCAGCATACTCCAAACGCGCCACGATACTATCAGCTACTTCGGCACGTGGGGTACGTGGTCCGTAGCTTTCTGGCGAACTCTCGTCAAGCACTTTGTTCACCCAAGGCACATCACCAAAGCGGTCGATGAGTTCCATATACCAGTAAGCCGAGAAGAAATAAGCCACCGAACGCCAATGAGCAGCTTGTGCCTCTGTGAGCGCACCGTCATTGAGATGGCTCAACATAATGTTCACTCGACGGATATAAGAGAAGTCCCAACCTCCTCCATCGGCTGTTGCCGTGATGGTTTGATAGGCATATGGGTTGCGAGCATTATCACGATGGGTCACCAATCCACCATACCAATCGCCATAGAATTGCGCATTCATATAGCTGTTGTTGATACTGGTATGAATCGTGGTGTTCGTGAACATCTCGTAACAAGGGTTCATAAACGCCTTGAAGTTATCGTATTCCCTTAAACGCATTCTCCTCAGTGAGGTCGGTCAAAGGGTATTTCTCAAGAAAATTATCATTGCATGCCGTTAGCGTTGTTGCTGCAACACAGATGGCTGTTAATATCTTTTTCATAAGTACTTATTATGATTAGAATGTGATACTTGCACCTAAAGAGATAGTGCGGTAATATGGATAGCCCCATGAAATGCCGTTGCTCAAGGCGTTAGCTGTTGATGATGGTGCCGTACCTTCTGGGTCATAGCCCTTTGGCAGACTGCTGAATGTAGCGAGATTCTCGATACTTAGATAGAACTTAGCATCTTGTATGAAAGCTCTTCTTACCCATTCTTTAGGCAACGTATAGGCAAGTGTGATATTCTTTATACGCATATAGGCTGCATTCTGCAGATACTTGTCGCTTACACGAGTGTTAGAACCCACATTGTTACCTTGATCATAAATACGGAACAGCTTACTATCTGGATTTACAGGAACCATATAATCGCTGCTTGATGGGTCGTAACTCTTAGCTCTCCAATAGTCGGTTTGGTTCGCATAGAGTGCTTGGAACACTGCATCGCCTGCTCCTGCGCCACCGAATGGGAACATTGCTGGACCGCCAAGCCAGTAGTCTCGCTTGCCAACACCTTGCAAAGTACTTCTAAGCTCCATCCCTTATAAGAAGCACCGAGGCTAATACCGAACTGATAACGTGCTGCGTCATTACCAATTATCTTACGGTCACCAGGGTTATCTACGGTATTATCGCCAGCATTGATTACACCATCAACACGCAAGTCTTTGAACTTCACGTCACCAGGTTGTGGATTATAACCATTGATCTTTACTACACCTTCTTTCAAAGTCCAAGTCTTATGCTTTGCATCATCAGCATTGAAGTCGTTGATGGTGTAGTATCCATCCGTCTCATAACCCCATATCTCACCGATTTTTCTTCCTACATAATAGTCTGAAAGCAGGCGAGACTCGTTATTAAACTTAGTGATTTCTGCCTGACTATCATAGATATTGAAGCCTACATGATAGCCGAAGTCACCAATCTTATCGCGCCATGTAACATTAAGTTCCCATCCTCTGTTCTTCATGTCAGCCACGTTCTGCAGTGGAGCGGCTGTTCCTACAACCTTAGAATCTCTATACCAGCTGCCAACATACCTGTTGTACGACGGTCGAACCAGTCGAATGTAGCGGTAAGACGATTCTTAAAGGCATAGAGATCGAAGCCAATATTAAGCGTAGTAACCTTCTCCCACGTGAAGTTGCGGCTTACCAAGCCCGGAGAAGTGATATAAGTGGTCTTTCCTTCAGCATCCAAGATGTAAGTACCATTGCTATGCAGACTCATTACTGGCGAGAACTGATAAGGACTGATACGCTGATTACCAACCGAACCATAGGATGCACGCAGCTTAAAGTCGTCCATCCAGCTGCGTGACCAGTTCATAAACGACTCCTGACCTAAACGCCATCCCACACTCACTGATGGGAAGAAGCCAAAGCGATGACTCTTAGGGAACTTAGAAGAACCGTCATAACGACCGTTTAACTCAAGTAAATAGCGGTCCATGAAAGCGTAATTCAGACGTGCAAAACCACTACGAATAGAATACTCAGAGTACTTATCATCAATGGTCTTCTCACCTGTTCCGCCTGCAAATGATGGTACGGTAGGAACTGCCTGAGCAAGTACATTACCATAGAAGTAGCGATAGAACGACTTTTCTTGGTTGAAACCAGCCATTGCTTTGAATGAATGTGCGCCCCAAGAATGGTCGTAATTCGTAAAGATATTCAACGCATTATACTTTGTTGTAGCATCATACATACGATAGAAGTCCTGCCCTTTCTCAGTTGAATACTTAGCAGCCAACTGCACATCAGCAAATCTAAATCTGTTAGAATAGAACTGATAGTGCTCATCAGTGCGGTTATAGGTGTACTCACCAGTAACGGTCCAACCCGGGGCAACAGCTTAAAGATAGAGCGCAAAGAGATGCGTGGAACAGACTGCTCACTAAAAGCAGAAGGTGCATTGGTCAACATATTAAGAGGAGTCTGCGATGGTAAATCGTCTGAAATACCAAGGATATCACCAGGAATAAGTCCTTCTGGGTAATAGTTAATCAAACGAGTTGAATAGAAACCACTCATGTTACCAACGTTCTCAGGCGACTGTCGCACTGAATTAGTATAGGTAAGGGTTGCCTCTTGCGTAAACCATTTCTGCAAATCAGCTGAAACAAAGCCGCTGATTGTCTTACGTCTAAACATATCTTTATCCGTAACCAATGGTCCATTCTCACGGCTCAAGCTTCCTGAAACACGGTAGCGAATCTTGTCAGTTCCGCCAGAGATGGTCAGATTATGGTTGGTTATCGAACCTGTTGTAAGGATGTTCTTAGCCAAATTCTTCTCTGACAACCAGTAAACACGACCATCAGTGTCCTTAAAGATACCATCGCCTACAGTTGCAACAGATGAAGGATCAGTCTGATACTTCTGCAAATAGTCGCGCCACTTGCTCACATCACCATTACCAGCCCAGTAAGAATTAGAGTAACCAGCCTCAAGATAAGCATCCAAATACTGCATCAAAGAAGCCTGCTCCAAATGGTTGAGCGACTGCTCCCAGCCTAAACTAAAGTTGTAGTTGGCTGTGAAACGAGCATCGTTCTTCGGATGTTTCAGTGTTACCAATATCACACCGCCTGCTGCACGCGCACCATAAATAGCCGAGCTGGCAGCATCTTTCAATACCGTTACACTCTCGATATCTTCAGGGTTCAGCGTACTCAGGTCGCCTTCTACGTTGTCAATCAAGACTAACGGACCACCACCATTGATGGAAAGCGTACCGCGCACGTTCATAGACTTTGAATAACCGGGACCAGAACCACCGCCGATGGTAAGTCCAGGCATAGCTCCCTGCAGTGCTGCAGCAGCGTTCACCACAGGTCTATCACCCAAGACGTCGCTCATCTTCACTTGAGAAACCGAGCCAGTGAGGTTGGCTTTCTTTTGTAATCCATAACCAACAACCACCACTTCGTCAATGGCTTTGACATTACTTTTCAGTGTTACAGCCATATTAGCAGCTGCCTTCAACTCTGACTCGTCAAAACCTACGTAACGGAAAACCAGTGTAACGCCAGCTGGCACCTGTATAGAGAAGTGTCCGTCGAGGTCGGTAACCGTTCCATTAGACGTTCCTTTCTGCATAACAGTTGCACCCACGAGCGGTTCACCTTGGCTGTCTTTTACAGAACCTGTGATTGTTGTTAACGTTTGCGCATCCACACACAGTGGAACAAGCAACAGCATGATGAGCAAAAGCCTGCCCATCGCTTTCATAGTTCGATGTAGATAAATGTTCATTTGTATAAATTTAGGTAAATTGTTTTCAGTTATCTATAGCTTCATTTAGGTTGGCTATTCCCATTATGTGTGTTCATATCGCCATCTCTGCGCCATGTCACACACATAGTAGTATGCCTTTTCAGGCGTAACCCTACTTCTATTTAGTCGACTGCAATAACGTTCAAACTATTCCTTTACTTGTTGTGCGTTTAGGTTTATTCTTGCTTGCAGCGGGGTTAGTAATTGTTTAGGGTTGTAAAGATATATAATTACATCAAATAAAAGGGGTATGCTTAACAATTATTAAGCATTTCAAGCCCTGCACTTCATTATATCTTACAAATGTTGTAGTGTTTTTATGGCATTATATTAGGCATAAGTTGTTTTCAGACAGAGAATATATTGCAAGAGATTTGGTACTCCGCACCATTGGTGCGAAGTATCAACACCAAACGTGCTAAGCATCCGCACCACATGTGCGGAGCATCAATACATCAAAAGAAAAGAGTAAGAGCAAGGATTAATCACCTATTATTAGATACGAATGGCAGGGGTTTGTGGGAGTTATTGACCGATCAATATTATTTTATTGTAGCCCTCTTCCTGCACTGACTACCCTACCCTGCTTGTCGGTCTTGATAGTAAGGGGGAGAAGTCCCGCGGCAACCTGACATACGGTAAACTTCATAGGAGGTGTTTGGTCGTAAAGGAAGGCGACGAAGAAACAAGGTATCTTCACGTAAAACAACATTACAACAAGTGGGGAGGTTGTTGATTTCAAGGACAGATGGATTGTAACTATCATACCAAAAGGCGTGTACATTCTTATTATAAATGACAGAGAACTCATCTGCAGCATCTTCACCGCTAAAGTATAAGCAGCCACCACAGACACAACCTTGCTCCACAACGAAAGCTTGTTTATCTATATCGAAAGCAAGACCTACGCCATCAGAACAGCCTTGTAGGAATACTAAGATGAATTCTATCATCAACGTTGAAAGGAACACTGTGATAAAAAGTATTATATTCCTCGTCTTTAATACTCTTCTTCATCACCCTAAAAAGTTTATTCGTAGTAAGTATTTCATAAACAAAAAGGTCAATATAAACAGCAGTATGCTTACATTGACTTATCGTTAGAGGATATCAATATTCTGTTTTATCCGTCTTTGCTGTCCATTGCTTAAAGACTTCTAACGCTTCATTGCGCAAAAGGATTTCTGATGGCTTCTTGCGATATTGCGGTTGCACGGCTATCTCCTGATAGATGAAATCGTCATCAAAACCAATGTCGGCAGCATCTTTGCGGTCGTTGGCATAGTAGATCTTATCGAGGTGAGCCCAATAGATAGCGCCAAAGCACATAGGACAGGGTTCGCAAGAGGTATAGATTTCGCAACCACTGAGGTCAAAGGTATTCAATTTCTGACACGCTTTGCGGATTGTAGAGACTTCCGCATGCGCTGTTGGGTCGTTGTAAATGGTCACACCATTGCTTCCTTCTGCAATGATTTCACCATTACGAGCAATAACAGCACCAAATGGACCGCCCCCATTACGTACACTATCGGCAGAGAGTTTAATAGCTCTTCGCATCAATTCTTCTTTCGTCATTTCAGTTGTATTTTGTTAGTTCTTTTCGTCTTGTTCACGTATCTGCTGATAGATGCGGTCAAACACCTTTCTTAGCTCCGCCTCACTGTCAATCGTCTTGCGGATTATTTCAAGATTCTTTGCATTCGGTGAGCCGGGAATCCATAGTTTCAGATAGCCAGAACGACCATACTTCTCTTTCATATGGTCGCGGAAACGCTGCCACATCTGTTCATCATTCTTCTCTGGATAGTTCTCAATACCATAGAGAATGGCACGTGAGAAGACGACTTCTGGCTCAAGGTCACGGTCAGCCTCAGCAACAATCTTACCATAGATGCTACGTGGTACACGTGAACTACTTGCACGATGGTCTTCGACAGCCTCCTTCATAATCTTCAACTGCTCGGCAGAAAACCATTTTCGGAGTCGTGCATCGGCAATGAGAATCTTACCACTGGTGATATGATGAATGGCTCGTGGTCCTGCCATACCAAGGTCGTGATAGGCGGCAATGACATATACCATATTCACATCGGCACCCGTTACGGCTGCCAAAGCAAGTGAACTCTTAATGACACGCTGCACGTGTCCGAGTCCATGGCTCTTTCCAAAGTCATTATAACGTGGGAGTATCTGTCGCTCCACAAAGTTCATTAGTTCGAGGTTGGGTTGGGACATAGGGATTGGGTGAGGGGTGATGAATGTTGGGTGATGATGAAATGAGATATTGGGTGAGGGGTGATAAATGTTGGGTGATGATGAAATGAGATATTGGGTGAGGGGTGATGAATGTTGGGTGATGATGAAGTGAGATATTGGGTGAGGGAATTTAAAAGCGGGTTTATAAACCAACTAATGCGATCGTGGTTGCTATACCATAGATTAGCATGTTCCGAGCGGTTTGCGCCAAGATGATATTTAGCTCCTTACCTTTCTTTATTTGCTTCATTTGCATGGCTGTTTTGTAATGCATGATACCATAAGGTATGAAGATAACAAACAAGAAGATAAAGGAAAGGAGATTGTCTCTCTCTCCCTAAAAAGATAAGGAGAAGCATCTGAAGATAGGTCATAAGACCTAATGCTAAGTACAGCTTTTCTGCCTTTTTCTCGCCTATTCTCACAATGAGGGTTATCTTTCCGTCACGTTTATCATTCTCTCTATCACGGTAGTTGTTGACAACAAGCAGGGTATCTATCACCAAACCGCAAATAACACCCGACATAATAACCTCAAAGCACAGGGCTTGAGAATGATCAGGAAGAATGACATAGGTGGTGAAAACGACGGGTACAATACCAAAGAATACCAGTACCAAGACATCGCCTAAGCCAAGATAAGAGAAGTAAGTGGTGTAGAGAAAGGCAAAGAGAACGCAGGCAGCACCAACAAGTATCATTTCCCAACCACCAAAGAAGATGAGGGGAATACCAACAAGAGAAGCTAACAACGAAGTGATAACAAGTCCTATGCGCATGGCAGGAAGAGTTATCCAGCCCTCAGAACAAGCCCTCTTCGGACTAAACGAGTGGCACGATCATCATTACCTTTCAAACAATCGAAGTAGTCATTGATGAAATTGGAGTCTATCTGCATCAGAAAGGCAAAGAGAAAACAAAGAATGGCAGGGACAACCCGAAAGTTCTCTCCGCCACTTAGTTTCCAAGCCCAACCAGTTCCTATCATTACAGGTACCATTGCACCTGTGAGCGTCTTCGGACGCGCAGCAAGTACCCATGCAGAAAGACTGTTGGTCTTTATCTTGTCATTCTCTGAAATCACGTATTTGAATGTCTAAACGATTAGTTAAAGAAGTTCCAGCTGATACCAAACTGCAATACACGCTGATTCAATGGATAGTGAGGCGTATAGAAATACCTACCCCCATCAGCACTGTTTACATGCGTGAACATCACATAGAAGCGAGTATGCTGTAACTGGAAGTTAGCATAAGCATTCAAATGTGGATAGTTACCAATCTTTGTACGGCTCGCATCGGTCTCCTGTATACCAAAAGCACCGATTCCAGGTATGTACTCTGGCGCATAATAACTTGTGAAGTAACGACCGTCAACACCAAGGTCAACATCCAACACACGTGCTATCTTGAATCGTATAAACAGGTTACTATATGCGTTAAATGTTGGTACTGGGAGTATTTCTGCCTTACTTGACTTCTGGAATGTCAGTACATTTTGCCAGTTGAAGATACCCAAACGGAAGTCTTGTTGTAGCTGTAAAGTCAGCAAGTTGATAGGACTGCTGGACTGACGGACATTCAAGTTGTTATGCTGTACAAGGTAGTTATCACCGCTTTGGATGCGGTCGTTTTGTATACCAAAGTAGGTATAGTTCTTAAGAACATCATAACCAACACGCAACTTGGTGCGTGTCTTCTTCAAAGAGAACTCACCCAAGATGCGAGAATGTATCTCTTGATTGAGGTTATTGTCCCACATATAATGCTTACCATAGTACTGACCCATATAGAAGGATGGAGCAGAACGGTGGAAGAAAGCTGTTGCAGCGAGTTGAACTGTGTCACCCAAAAGAGGGAAACCGAGGTCAGCATGACCATCAACATGAACCTGCCCTGCCCTACTTCCAGCCAACCAAGCCTCAGCACTAACATCATAATGGAACGTCTTACCGAGTGTTTTCAACAGCTGACCACCGACAGAAATGTCATGTTGGTTCCATGTCTTATCACCATTATAGAAGGCAACAGTACTCCCACTTGGCGTTATCATTGAAGGAAGAGCATAATGGTGCAACTCATAGGAAAGGAAAGCTTTCAGCCCAGCCTTCGCCCACTGTTGAATCCCTCAAGCAAAGCGACAGCAAAGGTATTCTTCAATGACCAGTGCTTTGTCGTATCATAAATCGAATCATTGGCTGCAGTACCATAGTTAAAGTAGTTCTGCGCATAGAAATTAGTCGGAGTTTCGTATGCTTGATAGATACGACGGTAATTATCGAAACGCACTGTATGAATGAAACTCGTCACAGGAACATACTCGTCCTTCATCCATTTCTGAGTGGAATCCTTAGCCAAAGCATCCTGTTTCTTGAGGTTTGCCATCTGAGTAGAGTCCTCCAAATTAACCGTCATACGCTCATTGGCATTCGCATTGTCTGCTGTTGTCTTCACTTGTGACACATCACCAGCGATGACAGCATCATCTGGTCGGCCTGCAGAACGCTTCTCCTTATCGTAAGCTTCCTCATCAAACTTCTCGCCCTTTGCCTTTGCACGGCGACGAGCCTTCTCTTTATCCTGCTGTGCTTCTTGTGCTTTCTGAGATTTAAGAGCAAACTGCTTTTGCTTTTAATCTCCTCTTCCGTCATCGGCACTTTTTACGGAAGAAACCGAGGCTATAACGGTGATTGAAGAACACATGTTGATTATCATTTCTATTCCAATTCTGTTTCAATATGGTTGGAATCTCTTCCTCGCTATAGCTATCGCGGAACGATTCTGGATGCGTGATATAGGCATCATTGGCAATACCACCATTCTCAGTGACCTTCTGATGATTCAGAGAAAGGAGCAAATGTGCCTGATAGCGTTCACCTAAATAGCTTCCCCACATTGAATAGTTAAAGTGAGAAGCACTCTGACTGCTATAATATCCACGTCCATAAAGGTAATCAAACTTAAAGCCAAAGCCCCACTCCTTACCCGCATTCACCGCAAAGATTGCCTTAAATCGGTCTTCTCCGTTGTTTCTGTTACCAGCGGTATTATAAGAGAGAACCGTGATTGGCGAAAAGGGTTGAGGTAAACTGAAGTTGTTTGGTTGTACGATAAACATATCATACGGGTCGAGGAAGAAGAATTCTGACGTGGCAGGACGATCAATAAAGATACGATTCTGACGTGGAGAACCCAAGTTTCCTAAGGTGTTATACTCCCCTCGCTTTCCGTAAGTGAGGTTAGAATTCATATACATATACGACAACGTATCGGGAACAGCAGCTTTGCGGTCACCGAAACGTTCATCAATCGTCCACACCTTCAAGCCACGTGGTATCTCCTTGTGCTCACTTTTGTATAGAATCCGAACGTCCTATGTTACGATTGTTTCTATAACCATCAGCCGTGAAAGTACCATCATCATACGGAGTGGTGCCGTCTGTCTGTGCCATAGCAGCATTAGCCACTAACACAAAAAAAGGGAAAAATAAGATAGTAAGTTTCTTCATTTAACGAATAAAACGGAGTACGCTTTCGACCATCTTAAAGACCATCGAAACAAGAATAATAATTGTACCAGTCGTAGTGTTATCGGTTAAGAAATAGACAATCACACCAACAAGCGCACCTAACATAAAGATAATGTTAAGCCACTGGCGGATAGGAAGAAACCTATCTTCTGTCTCACGTTTATGACGACGACGCTCTGGACGACGTGCCGTACTATTCTGTAGTTCCATTTTCTATTCTTTATTGTGTTAAAAGTATTTGCCAGCGGCTTTGATATAACGCTTTATTCAGCGCATTAGAATAGGCAAAGAACAAACGTACATAAGGTCGTTATCCCTACCCATCACCACTGACACACCCAAAAGTATATCCCTTCTTTGTCTTACTTCAATGCCTGAGCGAAGCCTTCAAAGATACTATTCTTACGGTCAACAGTAGCACGACGGAACTTACCAGATACAGGCAAGAGACGGGTCTGCTTCTTATTGACAGCATACTTATCGGTAATCCACTGCTCTGCCGATAGGTCAGAAACATTGCCTTGAACATCATAACGATAAGTCAAACGGTTCATTGTCAATGTTGCCTGTCCGTCACGACAAGTTGCTTGAAGCACATAGTTAAACTGCGTATAGTCCAATGAGAGGAACGAAGATGAGAAAATCAACTTCTCACGTACCGTTGCCACAATACTATGCTCACCCTTGTTCACCAAGGCAACCTTACTACCACTCAACTGATTGTCGCCCTGTGTGAGTTCTGTAAGATAAGCAAACGCCTTGTCATAGAGTTCGTCAGCAGTTGCTCCGGGTACATTGAATGTTTCAGTCCATACCACCTGACCGTTCACCTCTGGTATGATACCCTTCTGAAGATAAAGGTCTTTGTTTGCTTTTAGTGTCTGTACTCACGTTCTTATTTGCACGTGCTGCAGCAGTCGCTGGCGTTGTTGGAACAACCCACGCATCTGATGAAGCGTTGCTAACAGCCTTTGTAGTGGTTGCCGCAGCCTTTGTTGCTGGTGCTACCGTAGTCGTCTGAGCTTTATTAGCAGCCTCACTGAGTGCCTCAGCCTCACGTGACAATCGTTCAGCCTCAGCCTTCATATCAGCAATCTTCTTTTTCTATATCCTTTGCTTTTCGCCTTATCCTCAGCTTCCTTCTTGGCTCTTGCTTCAGCCTCAGCCTTCGCTTTTTGCAGCGTTTGCCTTCGCCTGTTCCAAGGCAGCCTTAGCCTCCTCTAACTGGCGTTGTGCCTGTTCCAACTTCTGTTCTGGAGTCAGCGTAGTCTGTGCCGCAGCCATCATTGGAAGGCACATAAACAAGAATATCAAAAAAATTTCTTCATATGTTCAAACTTTTATCTAATGACAATTTAACAAGCAAAGATACAAAATTATTGTTTGCTTTATCGAACCTTTCAGTAAGTTTTTATCTTTTTTTTATTGACCATAATAATGGAAAAGACAAGATAATGTAAGACAGAATAAGATAAAGACAAAGTAACAAAAGAACAAAAACAGGGTAATGCAAAGACAAAGTAGAAGGACAGAAGACAGGATAATGTAAGACAGAATAAGATAAAGACAAAGTAACAAAAGAACAAAAATAGGGTAATGAAAAGACAAAGTAACAAAAGAACGAATGTTTATAGAGGCATAATTTGTCCTATATTTTCATATCCCACTTTCCAAAAATATACTCTTTTAGCTTCTTAAAGACGCCCAATAGGCTTGCAAAAGGTGCCCTTTAAGACCCTTACTAACGCCCTTTTAAAGTCCAATTAAGCACCTTTTGAAAAGCAGTTTTATAACATACTGATTTACTAACAGTTACAAACTTACTTTTTTTACACATATTTTTTTCACCTATATTAGGGACCCTTTACCTAAAATCTTGTAATATTTTTTCAACCCTCAGCAATGACATAAAAACACGAAGCAAACGAGCTAAACAAACACTTTTTCGACCATCTTTTATCCCTCTTTTTACATTTAAGATATGGGGTATCTCAGATTTACTCCCTCTCCAATTGGAGAGGGGCTGGGGTGAGGCTACTATCTTATACATTTAAAACTTCGGGGTATCTCACATCACTCCCCTCCCTTTGGGGGAGGGGTCGGGGAGGGCTGGTTCTGGCTGATTGGCTGGCTGGTTGCTTGGGGTTGTTGTCTTGTTTATTTCCCCTCCAACTCCTTCTGCAAACGTATTATCTCATCACGATACTGCGCTGCCTGTAGGAAGTCGAGGTCTTTTGCTGCCTGCTTCATGAGGATAGTTGTATTAGCAATACTCTTCTCCAACTGTGCTTTACTCATCTTCGCAACAATTGGGTCAGCAGCAAAGAGGACACCATTATTTGGTTCAACGTATGCCCTGTCCGACATTCCTACCGATAGAAGCTGTCTGTGCGGTGAGATTCGATTCACCACCCACTGGCAGTGTACCCTTAATTGCTTTGACAATCTGTGTCGGAGTAATATTGTGTTTCTCGTTGTATTTCAGCTGTTTCGTACGTCTTCGCATCGTCTCATCGATGGTCTTCTGCATACTCTCTGTGATGTTATCAGCATACATAATCACCTTTCCATTCACGTTACGAGCCGCACGTCCTGCCGTTTGTGTCAAACTTCTATGACTGCGGAGGAAAACCTCTTTATCAGCATCAAGGATAGCAACCAATGAAACCTCTGGCAAGTCTAATCCTCACGCAAGAGATTGACACCCACGAGGACATCATAGACACCCGCACGGAGGTCGTTGATAATCTTGATACGGTCCAAACTGGCAACATCACTGTGAATATAAGCCGTACGGATATCGTGGTTCAGCAGGTATTCGGTCAACTCCTCTGCCATTCGTTTGGTCAGTGTCGTCACCAACACACGCTCTTCTTTCTCTGCACGGATAACGATTTCATTCATCAAGTCGTCAATCTGATTCTCTGATGGGCGCACCTCTATTTCTGGGTCGAGCAAACCAGTAGGACGAATAAGCTGTTCAACGACAACACCTTCTGATTCAGCCAACTCGAAGTCAGCTGGAGTAGCCGACACATAGATAATCTGATGAATCAAATCATGAAACTCCTCGAAGCGAAGCGGACGGTTGTCAAAGGCCGCAGGAAGACGGAAACCATATTCCACAAGATTTTTCTTTCGGGCACGGTCGCCACCATACATCGCTGAAATCTGCGGTACACTCACATGACTCTCATCTATCACCATCAAGTAATCTTCTGGGAAAAAGTCTAACAAACAGTAAGGACGCATTCCCGCCTCTCTACCATCAAAATAGCGTGAATAGTTCTCAATACCAGAGCAATGACCGAGTTCCTTAATCATCTCTATGTCATACTCCACACGTTCTTTGATACGTTGTGCCTTGATGTTATCCCCTATCTCGGTGAAGAAATCAACTTGCTTCACCAAGTCATCTTGTATCTGACGAATGGCTCCTTCGGTCTGTTCCTTAGACGTAACAAAGAGATTGGCTGGGTAAATCTCGTAAGCATCGAAGGTAGCAAGGCGATGGAAATCGACAGCATCCACCTCTTCGATTGAGTCTATCTCATCATCCCACCACGTAATACGCAGAACATTGTCGTTATAAGCCATTGCAATATCCACCGTATCACCCTTCACACGGAAGTTTCCACGCTGTAGTTCGATGTCATTACGCATATAAAGTGCATCAACCAATCGTCTTAAAAAATCATTACGATCAATGACTTGTCCCTTCTTGATGGAGATGACATTTTCCTTCATGGCTATCGGTGCTCCCATACCATAGATACACGAAACGGAAGACACGACAATAACATCCTTACGACCTGACAACAAAGAAGATACAGCAGACAAACGCAACTTATCAATCTCGTCATTAATCGCAAGATCTTTCTCAATATAGGTATCCGTCACAGGCATATACGCCTCTGGCTGATAATAGTCATAATAAGAGACATAATACTCCACAGCGTTATCGGGGAAGAAAGCCTTCATCTCCTCATAAAGCTGTGCAGCCAAAGTCTTGTTATGCGACAAGATAAGTGTGGGTTTATTGACATTCGCAATCACGTTCGCAACCGTAAACGTCTTACCCGAACCCGTCACACCCAAGAGCACTTGACTCTTATCACCACGCTCTAATCCGTCTGTAAGTTCTCTGATTGCCTCCGCTGGTCGCCTGTCGGTTTATATTTCGATGTTAATTTGAAGTTCATTTTCTATACGTCAAGTGAATCAATCTTTGAATGCAAAGATACAAAAAAAGCGCTGATAGTATATAATTAATAGTGATTTTTTTGCTAAAAAAAGCGGACCTCCTTTTGCGTATTTATAGAATAATATGTAACTTTGCAGTTCAAAGTCAAATTATGAAGAAAAGAATTCTCATTGGCATTTGCGCTGTTTTGCTATTGACAAGTTGCGCACACGAATATAATCAAGTCTACAAGACAACTAACAACGATTATAAATACGAATTTGCAAAGGAATGCTTTGCAAAGGGGAAGTATGGCTTTGCTGTGCCCCTTTTGCAAGACCTTGTGACAATCGAGAAAGGTACTGACAACGCACAGGAATGTCTCTATATGCTCGCTATGGCGGAGTATTGCTTGAAGGATTATCAAGCTGCTTCAGAGACATTCAAGAAGTATTACCAGACTTACCCACGTGGTCAGTATGCTGAAATGGCATCCTTTTACATTGGGCAGAGTCTCTTTGAAGGAACCCCTGAGCCACGTCTTGACCAGACTCCTACCGTCGCAGCCATCGCAGCTTTCCAAGAGTATTTGGACATCTTCCCAAATGGCAAGATGAAAGAAACTGCTCAGCAGCGACTCTTTGCATTGCAGGATAAGCTTGTCCGCAAGGAGTATCTCAATGCAAAGTTATATTATAACCTTGGCTCTTACTTTGGTAACTGCACCAGTGGTGGTAATAACTATGAGGCTTTGTATCATCACCGCACAGAATGCTTTTGAATGATTATCCTTATAGCGACTTACGCGAGAACTTCGCCATCCTTGTTATGAAGAGTAAGTTTGAATTGGCTCAAATGAGTGTTGAGGAGAAGAAGGTACAACGTTTTCAGGATGCTGAAGACGAGTGCTACGGATTTATCAACGAGTACCCAGAGTCAAAGGAACGTAAGACAGCTGAGGAATATATCAAGAAGTGTAAGCAATATACAAAAAGATTAAAGAATAACAGACTTATAAAATATAGACAATTAGAATGGATTACAAGAAGTCAAAAGCACCGTCAAACACGGTAACCCGAGATGTTCAGGAACTTTGGAAAGATACTGGTAACATCTATGAGAGTGTTGCTATCATAGCAAAGAGAGCAAACCAAATCTCGGTTGAAATTAAGCAGGACTTGAGTAAGAAACTTGCTGAGTTTGCTTCTTATAACGATTCTCTTGACGAGGTATTCGAGAACCGTGAGCAGATTGAGATTAGCCGTTACTACGAGAAACTACCTAAGCCAACATTGTTGGCTACTCAGGAGTTCATCGATGGTGACGTTTATTGGCGCGATCCTTCTAAGGATGCTCTGAACGAGGAAGAAGATTAAATTATGATACAAAGGAAACAAACTGTATTCCTGTTTCTTGCATTGCTTACTACCATTGCGTGTCTCTGTCTACCTGTAGGTAGCTTTGAGCCAAAGGGTATGGGTGCAGAGAGCATGTTAATGAATCTCTGGATAAGCGATGCTAACGGTGGTAAGGACTTTAACGTATGGGCGTTGTTTGCTATTCTTTTAGTAACTTGTCCTATCAACCTCTTCGCCATCTTCGACTATCATAACCGCAAGCGTCAGGCTCGTTTCTGTACGTTCTCCATGTTAATGATTATTGGTTGGTATGTGGTTTATGGTGTGTTCAGCCAAGTACTGATGACTGGCTTCGACTTCCACATAAAGTTTGCAGCCTGTCTTCCACTCGTAGCCTTCATCCTCTTGTGGCTTGCACGCCACTCTATCCTTGCTGATGAAGCCTTGGTAAGAGCAGCTGACAGAATCAGATAAAACAAAAGATTCCAATATAAAAGCGACAGCATTAAAGGTTATCCCTTGATGCTGTCGCTTTTTTTATTAGACTGATTAGCCTAATTGGGCTGATTAGCCTAATATCCTTAATAAAAAGACAGGTATTCACCTGTCTTTACTTTATTCTTAACCCTCTGGCATTAAGCCTTCGATATACTTACAGAGAATGTTGATACCCTTTACATTCTCGCCTCCCTGTGGGATAATCACGTCAGCATAACGCTTAGTAGGCTCGATAAATTGCTCATGCATCGGCTTCAACACTTCCAGATAGCGGTCAACAACCATTGAAACCGTACGGCCACGGTCTCATCGTATCACGCTGAATATTACGGATAAGGCGCTCATCTGGATCACAATCAACAAAAAAATCTTGAGATCCATCATATCACGCAGACGCTTGTTGCTCAATGCCATAATACCCTCAACGATGATTACAGGCTTTGGCTCTACATGAATTGTCTCTGGCAAACGATTGCTGAGAATATAACTATATGTTGGCTGTTCAACAGCTCTTCCTCACGCAACTCATTCACCTGCTTAATGAGTAGTTTTCCAATCAAAGGCATCTGGATGGTCGAAATTGATTGCCTTGCGCTCTTCATCGGTAAGTTCTGTCGTATCATTATAATAAGAATCCAACGGCACAACAGCCACATAATGAGGAGGAAGACTCTCTACGATTTTCTTCACTACGGTGGTCTTTCCCGAACCAGTACCACCAGCTATTCCTATAATAGTTATTTTATCCTTCATATTGGTTGATTTTATTATTCTTATTATTGGGCTTATTTGCCTTATTAGCCCAATTAGCCTTATTAGCCTAATATCCCTAAATCCCTAAACATCCTTTCGTAATACTCTGCCTTTTTCTCGACCTTCATCGGATAAGCACGACTACTACTTGGCTCACGATAAAGGTATAATGTCCGGTCCTCAAAGCTAAACTCCTTGCGATCACCCATCTTCATCTTTCGCGCATCAATACCATAATGCTCTGTAAAGACCGTTGTAGCCAACTGACCTGCTGCCAACACAGCCTTACACTCTGGCAATGAACGAAGCATTCCATCAAGGTCGGCACGCTCAATGATTTCTAAGTCTTTATCAGATGCCGTTCCTGTTGTACGATAAATACGCAAGGCAGTATCGAAGATAGCTATGCCCTTCTCTTTTAAGAAGGGCTTTAGTAAATCAAGCTTATAGGTCTTCTTTTCTTCATCCACAAAGTACTGCTTATCACCGAAGAAGATATGACCAAAGATACGCCACATATCATTCGTGTAATTAGGGTAATACCATTCCATACACCAACGTTTTGGTGCTGGCGGGAAGGTTCCTAACAGCAACAATTTGGCATTGGATGGGAGCCACGGCTCAAAAGGATGAGTTTCTATTTCCATTGTTTTATTATCAAATTGGGCTTATTAGGCTAATTGGGCTAATAAGCCTAATAATCTTTACTGCTGTTTAGCAAAGTAAGTTACAACTGGTAAGTGGTCTGAATAACCATCGAGCCACACACCACCAGCAGTGGTTCGCTTTGGTATTACCCTTTATACTTACCTGACTCCTGGAAGAGATAATCACGACGGAAGATTTGGTTCTTCCAGAAACTTCAACTCTGAAAAGTCTTTCTTACCATCCTTATTCAGCAAGTTAGAGTCATGATAATCTGATCAAAGAGATTCCATTTACCCTGATACTGCAAGGTTCCTGTTCCTTCCTTTACAAGGACATTATACCAAGGGTTGTACATATCATTTGCACCAACCTCGTTGATTTCGCCCTTTGCTGACAGACATTCATGCATACTCTTATTCGTTGGGTCGTCATTCATATCACCCATTACAAGCACCTTCACCTTTTGGGTCTTCACGAAGAAGTGAGTCCTTCAACGCCTTTACCTGCTTACCACCCAACTCACGATAGTAAGAACCTGCACCACGACTTGGTAAATGGCACACAATGATGGTCACATGTTCGCCAGCCAATGTACCACTTACAGTAAGGAAGCCACGTGTAGCACGAGTGCTGTCCTTTGGTAAATCATAAACATAAGGTACCAACTTTGTATCTCTTACGGTAAAGAGCTTTGGGTTATAAATCAAGGCGCAGTCGATGCCACGATGGTCGGGACCTTCGATATGTACATACTTATAGCCACGTTTTCGCCAACTCTGGCTGTGATGTGAGGTCACGCATTGCGTGGTCGTTCTCAACCTCAGCTAAGCCAATAACCGCACAACCAACATTTGGAAGAACATCTGTACCCATCTCTGCCAATACCGATGCCATGTTATGCAACTTATGACTATACTTCATCTCGTTCCACTGATAACTACCAGTCGGCGTGAAATCGTGGTCGTTTTTCCCTTCATCATGTGTTGTATCAAACAAGTTTTCTACATTATAAAAGCCTATAGCATAAACAGAAAACTTCTTCTGGGCTGAAGCTGACGTACCGAAAAGAACGGCACAGAAAAGAACTAATAGTAACTTTCTCATTATTTTAATGTTGTTGTTTTTTTATCAGAGCGTCTAAACAAAGACTTATAGTACCCTGGGAAATCAGCAAGAATACGAAAAACAAAAAGCATAAGCTGATATGTACTCGACTTTTTAAGTATAGACACACAAAGCCTATAACTGAATCCTGGACACAGTCACGTTTAGTTTGCAAATATCGGTAAATAATCCGACATTTACGCATAATTCTCGAAAAATTCATCAAAAAGACTTTCTATTTCCAAATTTATTTCGTTACTTTGCAGTCTATAGTATAACACCTATTTAATGTAATCAACTATGCAGAAAAAGCTGAAACTTGCCGTTTTAGCACTATGCAGTTCGTCTATGGTGGTCGCACAGAATACCGACACAAAGACGAACCAGCAGGCGCAGACGGCCAACGCTATGGATGAATCGGCGTTCACCTTCACTGAAGCGCAGTTAGGTGAGAACAATGACATGAACGAAAAATGTAACGATTCTCAACTCAAACAGTAACGTCTATGCTTCACAAGTGGGTTTCTTGTATTCGCCCATGCGGTTCCGTTACCGTGCTCTGAACCAGAAATATAACGATGTTTATATCAATGGTGCACCCATGAACGATATGGAAAGCGGACAGTTCCGATACTCTATGGTAGGTGGTATCAACCAGCAGACACGTAACATTGACTATGCACTTCCTTTTGAGAATAACAACTTCTCAATAACTGCCTTGGCTGGAAGTAACAACTATGACTTCCGTGCTGGTTCAATGGCTGGCGGACATCGCCTCACGCTTTCTGCTGCTAACCGTAACTATACCCTTCGTGGTATGTACAACTATGCGAGTGGATTCAACGCTAAGGGCTGGGCTATTGCTGCCAGCGTCGCTTATCGTTGGGCCAACCGTGGTTACGTTGAGGGTACTTTTCTATAACTCATTGTCTTACTACTTCGGTGTTCAGAAGAAGTGGAACAATGGTCATTCTTTAGCTTTGTCTACATGGGGTAACCCTACTGAGCGTTCTACACAGGGCGCAAGTACTGACGAGGCTTACTGGCTTGCTAACGACTATCAGTACAACCCATATTGGGGTTATCAGAATGGTCACAAGCGCAATAGCCGCGTTGTTAACGACTTCGCACCTTCTGCTATCCTCACTTGGGATTGGGATATCAATAAGAAGATGAAGTTGACAACAAGTCTTTTTGCTCAGTATTCTATGTATAAGAGCACTAAGCTAAACTATAACAACAGCGAAAACCCACAGCCTGACTACTGGAAGAACCTTCCAAGTAGCTACTATGACGTGTGGGATCAGAGCGATGCGCGCTATCGTTCAGCACAGGCTTTCTCTGATTGGCAGACAGCTGTCAACTGGTGGGGCAATAAGGAGAACCGCCAGATTCAGTGGGATCGACTTTACTATGCTAACCGCCAGGCTGCAGCCAACGGCGAGGATGCACTTTACTACGTGCAGGCTAAGCACAATGATGCAATGACAACGACACTTTCTTCTACCTTTACTAACCATCTTGGTAAGAACAAGGTGTTTAATGCTGGGCTTTCACTCGGTCAGACTTTAGCTCGTCACTATCAGACAATGGAGGATCTCTTGGGTGCAAAGAGTTTCCATAATATCAATACTTATGCCCTCGGAACCTACGCTGCAGCTGACCCACGTGTTCAGTATGACCTTAATACAACCAGTACTTTGGGTTTAGGTAAGCTCGTGTATGAGGGTGATACATTCGGTTACGACTATAATATCAACGTACGCCGTGCTAAACTTTGGGCTAATTATGCACAAACTATCGGCAAACTTCACTATATGGTAGCTGGTAGAGTTGGTTATGACAACATGTATCGCGTAGGTAACATGCGCAATGGTATGTTTGCTGACAACTCTGCTGGTAAAGGCAAAGATGCTAACTTCCTCACAGGTGGTGTGAAGTCTAATGCTACCGTTACCCTCGGTGGTGGTAATGCACTTTCTCTCGGACTGGGTTATGAGCATCGTGCACCAAGTGCAAACACTGCTTTCTCAGCACCTGAGATGAACAATGACTTCGTTCTCAACCTCCACAATGAGCGTATCTTCTCAAGCGAACTCAGCTATCAGTACTCTGGTAGTTGGCTCCGTGCTAACCTCAGTGGCTACTACAACCACATGACAAACGTGACCGAGTGGCAGAACTTCTACTTTGATGATGCTAACTCTTTCACATACGTTAGCATGACTAACATGAAGAAGAATTACTATGGTATTGAGTTGGGTCTTGACTTCAAGCTCACAAGCTTCCTTAACTTCAAGGCTCTCGGTACTTGGAGCGAGGCTAAGAACGCTAACAATGCTGATGTTATCTACTTGAACTCTACAAGGAGCACTTATAACAAGGATATTGTTTACAATAAGAATATGCACGAAGCAAGCACTCCTCTGAGTGTTTACAGTGCAATCCTCAGTTATCACAAGGGTGGTTGGTTCATCGATTTGAGCGGTAACTACTATGATCGTATCTACCTCTCTTACGCTCCAAGCCTCCGTTATGGTAACACACTCCGCACAATGGGTACTGCTCTTGGTGGTATGGATGCTGATGGAAACTATACTCCTTATGCACAGAGCAAGGGACATGGTGGTTTTATGCTCGATGCTTCTATCGGCAAGAGTCTTTATCTCCGCCATGGAAGTTTGTCAATCAACTTGATGATTACCAACTTACTGAACAATCAGAAGATTGTAAGTGGTGGTTATGAGCAGGGCCGCAGCAACTATACTGTCAATAAGACGACTGGAGCTGCTACAACTCGTGCTTACGACTTCTACCGCAATCCTAAGAAGTATTACGTGAATGGTATCAATGGTATGTTGAACGTAGCTTACAAATTCTAAAACTAAATACAGGAAACGATTATGAAGAACTGAAATATTTAATAATGGCAGCTGTCTGCGCACTCTTTGCATCTTGTATGGGTGATAGTTACGCAGAGCCAGCTGAAACAGGTTCTGCGCCATACGGCAACAATGAACTGACCGAAACGAATGTCATTTCTATTGCTCAGCTGAAGAGTAAGTTTGCTAACTATATTGCGACAGATTACCGTGATGGCGTCAGCTATGCTAAGGTTACAGACGATATCAAGATAAAGGCTATCATTACAAGTTCTGACGTTGCTGGTAACATCTATCAGGAGTTAGCTTTTACAGGACGCAACAGGTGCTATTATCGTTAGTGTTGCTCAGGGTGGTTTGCATGGTGCACTACCCTATCGGCACGGAAGTCTTGGTAAGTCTGAAGGACCTTTACGTAGGCAACTATGGCAAGCAGGCACAGATTGGTGTTCCTTCTGTGAATGCTTCTGGTGCAACAACCATTGGTCGTATCAGCCGTACTGTTTGGGATCAGCACTATAAGATTCTCTCTTCTGGTAACAAGGTTGAACCCTACTGAGTTTGCTTCTGGTACCAACGCAACAACTTGGGACCTCGATACTGATGGCGGTAAGTTGGGTATTATCCGTAACGTTAGTTTTCAAGAGCAGCAACAGCAGCAAGGTCACTGATACCTTCGCTGATGCTAATGGCGGTGCGGGTAGCGTTAGCTGGACCCCTAAACGAGCAGGATGGCAGAAAGGTTATCGTGTATAATAGTAACTTTGCTAAATTCGCTAATAGCAAGGTTCCCAACGGGTAAGGTTGACATCGTTGGTATCTTCAAACGCTCAACAACCAGTGGGAGATTGTCATCCGCTCTCTTGATGATATCAAGCCTGCAGAGAAGGTTGACCCATTCAAGGGTCTCCCTGGCAAGGGTGATGGTACACAGGCTAACCCATTGGACATCACACGTGCTTTGGCTTATGCGAAGTTGAATAAGAAGGATGCTAACACTTACTATATCAAGGGTACAATCTCACAGATTGATGAGGTTTCAACTCAGTATGGTAATGCTCGTTACTACCTGTCTAACGATGGTACAACAACTGACCAGTTGCAGGTGTTCCGTGGCTTGTACTTGAATGGTGATAAGTTCACTGACCCTTCACAGATTAGTGTAGGAAAGAAGGTTCTTATCCTTGGTACCTTGGATTTCTACGAGGCAACATCAAACCCACAGGTTGGACGTAATAGCAAGATTATCTCAATTAATTAACAAGACAAATAACTATACAGAATATGAAAAAGATTATTTATTCAATGATGGCGCTGGCTATGACAACAACTGTCTTCACAAGCTGTGAGGATGTTCCAGCTCCATACAGTGTTACTTTTGAAGAGAACAACAATAACAACACTAAACACGCCTACCACTCCTACTGCTGGAACTGGTACAGAGGCTGACCCATTCAACGTTGCTGCAGCGTTTGAAGTATATTGATGCTGGTCAGAACCTTGATAAGAATGTATATGTTTCTGGTACTATCGTTAGCGTTAAGGAGATTGATGCTGCTAACTATGGTAATGCTACCTATCTTATCTCTGACGACGGAACGACCAACGGACAGTTGACTCGTATATCGTGGCTATGCGCTTGGTAATAAGAAAGTTCACTGCAAGCGATAAACTTAACGCTGGCGATAAGGTTGTTGTATATGGTAAACTTGTAAACTTCAAGGGTACGAAGGAGTTCACACAAGGGCAACTATATCTACTCTCTCAATGGTAATAAGGCTGCTCAGCCAACACCAACAGCTGACTTGAATACTGAGGCTACTGCATGGACTGTTACAGAAGCTGTACAGAAGATTCAGGCTAACCAGACTGCTACGGGCGAGGCTTATGTAAAGGGTGTTATCTCTGAGGTCGTTTCTTATAACGAGAACTATAAGAGTATCACTTACTATATCTCTGATAACGGTACAGACAAGACGCTCCAGGTATTCTCTGGTAAGGGTCTCAATGGTGCTGACTTCGCTGCTAAGACTGATCTTCAGACTGGTCAGACGGTAGTTGTTAAGGGTAACTTGAAGGCTTTCACCAATAAGCAGGGAAAGGTTATCATGGAGATTGACAAGAACAATAAGATTATCTCTATCAGCGGTGCTTCTACTCCTCAGCCTGCTGCTACTGGTCTTACCGCTAAGTTTGAGACTGGTATGGATAACTTTACTATCAATAACATTACACTCCCAGCAGACCTTTCTTTCGTATGGAAGCATGATGCAAGCAAAAGTATATGAAGGCATCATCATTTAAGAAGTCATACTAACTATGCTGCTGAGAGTCGTCTTAGAGTCACCCTGCGTTTTCAGTCTCGTTGGTAAAGACATCTACCCAACCCTTATCTTTCAAGTATGCAGCAAGACTTCTTCACAACAGCAGCTAACGACTTCAAGGTTCAGGTATCAACTGACGGAACAACATGGCATGATGTCCCTGTTTCAGCATATCCTGCAGGTAAATGACTGGACAGTCATCGTTACTCAACATGTAATCCCTTTCTGCTTATGCAGGTCAAATGCAACTGTCTACATTGGCTTCTCTACACAAGTCACTGCAACATCAGCAGCTGGTACATGGGAAATCAAGGACGTAGAAGTTAAGTAAAATTCCCTTATCTCATCTACGTGCGAAGGCTCCGCACCAATGGTGCGCATGGTAAACACCAATGGTGCGGAGGCTCATGACACACGGAATTACTAAGTATAAGGAAACTTATTGGTTACGAAATGACCTAAAGGGAAGCAAAAGTTTATAACGTAGATATTTTTAGTTGTATCACTCGAAATGACGAATGAGCCTAAAAAACAGCTTAAAATATTTGGCTACCTACAGAATTATTCGTAATTTTGCACCTTGAAAAGTATCTGTATCCTTTTTAGTTAAAGGAAAGACTACAGCAAGTATATTATTAACAATTAGATAACAACAAAATGAAACAAGGTATTCATCCAGAAAACTATCGCCCCGTCGTATTTAAGGATATGTCCAACGGCGATATGTTCCTTACAAAGTCTACATGCAAAACTTCAGAGACTGTAGAATTTGAAGGCGAAACTTACCCAGTGGTAAAAGTCGAAATCTCAAGCACCTCTCACCCATTCTACACTGGTAAGAGTAAGCTTGTCGATACAGCAGGTCGCGTTGACCGCTTCATGAGCCGTTACGGTAAGTTGAAGAAGTAATCGATAATACCCTTCGACATTATTACATACAAAGTGCGGACAAACGTAGTTGCATATACGTTTGCTCGCACTTTTGCTTTCAACAGAACAGAAACTAATACTGCGCTGTTTACAGATTGTATAAGATAAAGGATAAAGCTTCATAGAAAGCTAAAGATTCGGGATAACGCGTAGAACAGACCTCTACTCATAATCCGTCTGCTTCAAACAAGCTAAAACTTCATAGTCAACCATCCAAAGACAAAAAATGAATAAGATAATACGATACACAACTCTGTGGGGCTTAACACTCCTTACAGTTAGCACAATCACATCATGTAGCAAGGACGATGATAATTCTAATAATTCAGGAATTGCAGAAACTATAACCAATAACACAAACTCAAATCTCAAAGATTTACGTACAGCAACGCACCGCTTGGAGTTTCCGAAGCTAAAGGGTGGGCACAGTACTGTCCTCACTCATAAACTAAGCAATGGTGAGATTAATTACAGCGTTGAATGGGACATTGAAAAAGATGTCCAATCGTTGGACCTGCTATCAGATTTATGCAAGCAATGCTCAACAAACTCAGAAGAGAAAAAAAGTCAACAGAGTGTTGACCTCATCCTAAAGACCCATCGTGGACTCCTAATTCCTTCTTTTCATCCGATCCTTATTATAGATCTGGCTACGACCACGGCCATCTCTGTCCATCACAAGACAGAGTGAACAGCCGAGAGTCTAATGACCAAACCTTCTATCTCAGTAATATGCAGCCACAAGTTCACGGCTTCAACGCTGGTATCTGGGAAGTGATGGAGAGAAAGATGAGAACATACATCACCTATACAAGTGGCTCTAAAGATACTTTTATTCATCTGTCGTGGCGGTACAATTGACAAACAAGACCAGTACACCTATATAAAAAATAAGTTTATTGTACCGACTTATTTCTTCTCTGCAGCACTAATGAAATACAAAGTGAGAGGTCAAGGTGACTGGCAATATAAAGCTATTGCCTTCTGGTTCAAAACACGAAAAACAATAACGGAACCTCCCTTAAAGCCATATGTTATCAGCATCAAAGAACTCGAAGCAAAAACTGGCATCGACTTCTTCTGTAATCTCCCTGACAACATAGAGCGTGATGTAGAATCGAAAACTCCAGACCAAATGATTCTCACTTGGAATATAGTATAGATTAATACACTATAAACAAAATATAAGAGCACATTAAGTATTGCCATTACAGCTTACTTAATGTGCTCTTTTCCCTCCTAATAATACTATACTCAAATGCTCACATTTGGGCTTATATGACAAAAAGAGACCTAAAATCTCTTGTAATCCCTTTATTTACTATAGTTTTGAGCAAAAACTTTTCGATGACAAAAAATTGCTTTTATTGCAGTTCTCATCGCACCATTAAAAAAGTAAGGAGAATGGTTATCTGCGTTGGTTTTGCAAAGACTGTAAACGCTATTTTATAGGACATCGTCGATTGACAAGTAACTATACCCAATCTTAATAAAAAAAATATAAGAGAAAGTAACTTCAATAAAGAAATAAAGATTATATTTGCAGAAACAAAGAAATATAACAATGCAGAAGAAAAACCTAATACTCATCCTACTATTAGTTATATCTTTCCAATTAACGCACGCAAAAGATGACAATTGTATGAGATACGATTACAGCCGTTTATTGCTGAATAACAATACTATTGGCTGCATCGGTAATGGGCAACGGCTATACATACACTTTGATACCATTTACAAGGATAAGAAGATAGCTGAACTTTATCATGTTATTGGCAAAAAGCTGCGTAAAAGATAACGTATGCTTCTTTTACGGGTAATATTCATATCAGCAGATTTAAGCAGCTTGATGCCGAATTCTATCCTATCAAACGCTACAAAAATGTTTGCAAAGTATGAATTTAAAGAAGATACTAAACAATATGGTGCAGGGTTATTCTCTGGTCAGTTAGAGTCTGACTTCTTCATATATAAAGACTCTGTCTATATGGATGAAATATATAGTGGAGTGGATGGCTATTATAATAATCAGTATGAAGGAGTGTGGAAATCGTATAAAACTAATGCTATAAAAAAAGCAAATTTTGGTATTGGGCGCGCATTCCAAATGATAATGGATTAGATATTGGAAGTAGTGAGTTTAGGGTTGATCCTTCCAAACAACATCTTGGATGGAATTCCTATATGAACATAATGAATCCAAATAACAAAGTCTATCAGAGAGCTACTGCAGAAGAACAACGGGAATGGTGGAGAAAAAATAAAGAGAAAGTAGTTACTTGGGAAATAAAAACGGTAAAAGAAAAATACTTTGCCAACATCTATGTCAATCAAAAGTACCTCCAATCAGTACAGCTTACAAAGTCACAATTATACACAATTGAACAAAAAGATTACAACTTTGACGGACAACGTGACATCTGTTTCTATCCACAGCAAGATTCTAAACCAATTATCTATCTATGGTCTACTGCTCGAGGTAAATACATAAAAGCAAAGTCTGATAGCATTAATAGCTATCCTATTATTGTTCAAGACTTAAAATTTATTGTCACTCAACAAAGTGATGATAACCAAAACTGTTATACATGGGAATGTATCAATACACCAACAATAAGTTTGTTTTATACTCCAAACTCATAAGAGACTATACAAAAGGAATCTACCTCCTCGAAGAAACATTTGCGCCAAATGGTACCACACTCCGCACGAAGCACAACCCTACTTATGAACAACTAAATAAAAAATGGCAAAAATACTGCTTCTATGATTATCTTGACGACCTCTACAACGAGAAAGCAGGCTACAGTAAATAATTCTTTCCTTAACAGACAAGAAAACAAATAAGAAAATAAAAGACTTTTAAAAATACTATTAAAGAATATATTCCTCTAATTAGCCCTATTATGCCAATTAGACTCATAAAGCCAATAAACTTTATGGTTCAGTAAATTAAAGTTTCTTTCTTTTTAGACTTGCTTAAATATATGCCCATAGCCATATCAGGCACATCAGCCTTTTTAAAAAGCATTAGCCATATTAGCCTTTATTAGCCTTTAACTGCTATTACCTATCAGCCCTATAAGCCCTTATTAGCCCTATAAGCCCTATAAGCCTTATTAATCCAATTAGCCCAATATGGCAGCTTCAGTCCTACCAACACTTCATCAACACCTAACATCCGCCACCCATCACCCAACAAAAAAAAGAGCCTTGAAGATTTCTCTTCAAGGCTCTCGTAAAGGAGGCGGCCACCTACTCTCCCGCATTGCATTGCAGTACCATCGGCGCAAACGGGCTTAACTTCTCTGTTCGGAATGGGAAGAGGTGGGACCCCGCCGCAATAACCACCTGATATTTCTTTCGGATGACTACTTCACAGTTGACAAGTTGAATAGTTATTTGTCTTTATCCTTGTCTTCTTTCTGTCTTCTTATCAGTAGATCCGTTGTTAAACATTGTCCATAGAACTAATAACTTGTTTACTCGTTATCTTGTCAACTCGTCTACTGACTTGTCAGCCGTATAAGGTGACGTATTTCCACAAGCAAAACATAATAGAACTTTTCTCCCTTCAAGAGGAATACACAGCTCAAAGTCTGAGTCACTGGTCCCCGCACTCCAAACTTTGGAGGCAGGAGACCCGAAGAAAGTTTCGGGCAATTAGTAGTGCTCGGCTTTGACGTCACCGTCTTTACACCTACACCCTATCAACGTCATCGTCTATGACGACCCTTATGAGGAGTTCTCATCTTGCGGCTGGCTTCGCACTTAGATGCTTTCAGCGCTTATCCAATCCAGACTCAGATACCCAGCGGTGCACCTGGCGGCACAACTGGTAAACCGGAGGTCTGTCCAACACGGTCCTCTCGTACTAGTGTCAGCACCACGCAAAACTCCAACGCCCACGATAGATAGAGACCGAACTGTCTCACGACGTTCTGAACCCAGCTCGCGTGCCACTTTAATGGGCGAACAGCCCAACCCTTGGGACCTTCTCCAGCCCCAGGATGTGACGAGCCGACATCGAGGTGCCAAACCACCCCGTCGATATGAGCTCTTGGGGGGGATCAGCCTGTTATCCCCGGAGTACCTTTTATCCTTTGAGCGACGGAGTTTCCATACACGTCCGCCGGATCACTATGCCCCAGTTTCCTGCCTGCTCGGCATGTCTGCCTCCCAGTCAAGCGCCCTTATGCCATTGCACTCTATAAGGCCGGTTACCAATCGGCCCGAGGGCACCTTTGGAAGCCTCCGTTACGCTTTTGGAGGCGACCACCCCAGTCAAACTACCCACCAAGCAGTGTCCGCGCAAACTGCGCGTTAGACCTCAGACAGCCAAAGGGCCGTATTTCAAGGATGGCTCCACGAATGCTGGCGCACCCGCTTCGAAGCCTCCGGCCTATCCTACACATCGGATGACCAAGGTCAATGCTAAGCTGTAGTAAAGGTTCACGGGGTCTTTTTCGTCCCATCGCGGGTAATCGGCATCTTCACCGATACTACAATTTCACTGAGCTCATGGTTGAGACAGCGTCCAGATCATTACACCATTCGTGCAGGTCGGAACTTACCCGACAAGGAATTTCGCTACCTTAGGGACCAGAGTATAGTTACGGCCGCCGTTTACCGGGGCTTCAATTCAATGCTTCCCATTGCTGGTGACATCTCCTCTTAACGCTTCCGGCACCGGGCAGGTGTCAGGCTGTATACTTCATCTTTCGAGTTTGCACAGCCCTGTGTTTTTTTGTTAAACAGTTGCCTGGACCGATTCTCTGCGCCTCATATTGCTATGAGGACCCCTTATCCCGAAGTTACGGGGTCAATTTGCCTAGTTCCTTAACCATGAATCTCTCAACGCCTTAGTATATTCTACCCGACCACGTGTGTCCGTTTGCGGTACGGGTCGCATATACATTAAGTTTAGCGGATTTTTCTCGGAAGTATGATTACCTGCACTCAAGTTATCCCGAAAGGATTACCTGTACTTTCATGGTTCAGCTCGAAGGTGGATTTGCCTGCCTCCCTCATAGCCTACGCACTTAAACGCCCTATTCCGTCAGGGCGCGGCAGTGTCACTGCTCCGTCTCCACATCACTGTATATGCGAGTTGCGGAATATTAACCGCATCTGCCATCGCCTTCGCCGTTCGGCTGAGACTTAGGACCCGACTAACCCCGGGCTGATTGGCATCGCCCGGGAAACCTCGGTCTTTCGGCGAAAGGGAATCTCACCCTTTTATCGTTACTTATACCTACATTTGCTTTTCCATAAGCTCCAGGATCGGTTACCCTCACCATTCAACGCCGATGGAATGCTCCCCTACCGATACTTTTTAATATACATTACTATCCCGCGCCTTCGGTATCTGACTTATACCCGATTATTATCCATGCCCGGACCCTCGACTAGTGAGCTGTTACGCACTCTTTGAATGAATGGCTGCTTCCAAGCCAACATCCTAGCTGTCACGGGGACCAGACTTCGTTAGACTAACTTAGACAGAATTTCGGGACCTTAGACGGCGGTCTGGATTCTTCTCCTCTCGGGGACGGACCTTAGCACCCTGCCCCTTACTGCACGACTGCAGTCCATAAGCATTCGGAGTTCGTCAGGTCTCGATAGGCGGTGAAGCCCTCTTGACCTATCGGTCGCTCTACCTCTTATGGAAATCGTCGCACGCGGCACCCTAAATGCCTTTCGGGGAGTACGAGCTATCTCCAAGTTTGATTGGCCTTTCACTCCTACACTCACCTCATCGGGAAGCTTTTTCAACGCTTATCCGTGCGGTCCTCCATCCGGTGTTACCCGGACTTCAACCTGGGCAAGTGTAGATCACTTGGTTTCGCGTCTACCCCATCTGACTCGACGCCCTATTCAGGCTCGCTTTCACTGCGGATGCGCGTCTCATGACGCTTATCCTCGCCAGACATGGTAACTCGTAGGTTCATTATGCAAAAGGCACGCCGTCACCGCTTACGCGGCTCCGACCGCTTGTAGGCGCATGGTTTCAGGAACTATTTCACTCTCCTCATCGGAGTGCTTTTCACCTTTCCTTCACAGTACTCGTTCACTATCGGTCTCACGGGAGTATTTAGCCTTACCGGATGGTCCCGGCGGATTCGCGCAGAATTTCACGTGTTCCGCGTTACTCAGGATACCACTACGTCTCGTCATGCTTCGAATACGGGATTATCACCCTCTATGATTGTTCTTTCCAGAACATTCTTCTCACAATCTAAGTACGACAGCGTGGTCCTACAACCCCTGCTAAGCGTTGCCACAAAGCAGGTTTGGGCTATTCCCCGTTCGCTCGCCACTACTAGGGGAATCATTATTTATTTTCTCTTCCTAAAGGTACTAAGATGTTTCAGTTCCCTTCGTTCGCCTCACTACTAATATAGTGATAGCAGGTCTTCAACCTGCTGGGTTGTCCCATTCGGAAATCCTTGGATCAAAGGTTATTTGCACCTACCCAAGGCTTATCGCAGCTTATCACGTCCTTCATCGCCTCCGTGAGCCAAGGCATCCGCCATGCGCCCTTTCTTACTTTCTTCGCCTTCTATGTAATTACTTACAAAGAATGTAGCTCATACTTTCAGCTGTTGTGTGATTCTAAAGAATTTGAAGTTTTTTCTTCAATAATTAGAATGCTAATTCTTCCCATTATAGAAAGAATAGTTCTACATTACAGTCTTGCTTGTGTCAATATGTCAAAGATCTTGTGCTGTTAATCTCTGTGTTCTGAGGCAGTGCCTCAGAAGTAGAAGACAGCAAAGTGGAGAATAACGGATTCGAACCGTTGACCCCCTGCGTGCAAAGCAGGTGCTCTAGCCAACTGAGCTAATCCCCCAAGGGATAGAGAAAGTATCAAAGGACTTTAAGTCTGTCACACATGGCTTAGCGCCAATGTGTAGTCCCAAAAGACTTGTGCCTGATACACATTGGCTTAACGCCGATGTGTAGTCCCAGGCAGACTTGAACTGCCGACCTCCACATTATCAGTGTGGCGCTCTAACCAACTGAGCTATAGGACTGAGTTGGAAGAAAGCACTGCGGCTTCTCATGCCAGACTTCCTTTCTCTTATTCTTAAAACAGTGTCAGTGAGTACAAGAAGAAAAACGAACCAAAGGTTCTTTTATTTCCTTGATTACCGTTAACTTCTTGACATGTATACTTAAATACTTATCAAATAAATCAACTAATAAGCGAACTCTCCAGAAAGGAGGTGTTCCAGCCGCACCTTCCGGTACGGCTACCTTGTTACGACTTAGCCCCAATCACCAGTTTTGCCCTAGGCCGATCCTTGCGGTCACGGACTTCAGGCACCCCCGGCTTTCATGGCTTGACGGGCGGTGTGTACAAGGCCCGGGAACGTATTCACCGCGCCATGGCTGATGCGCGATTACTAGCGAATCCAGCTTCGTGGGGTCGGGTTGCAGACCCCAGTCCGAACTGGGACCGGCTTTCAAGATTGGATGCAATTTGCATTACACCGTCCCTCTGTACCGGCCATTGTAACACGTGTGTAGCCCCGGACGTAAGGGCCGTGCTGATTTGACGTCATCCCCACCTTCCTCACACCTTACGGTGGCAGTGTCTCCAGAGTGCCCAGCTTAACCTGATGGCAACTGAAGAGAGGGGTTGCGCTCGTTATGGCACTTAAGCCGACACCTCACGGCACGAGCTGACGACAACCATGCAGCACCTTCACAGAGACCCCGAAGGGCGTCATTATCTCTAAATCCTTCCTCTGCAATTCAAGCCCGGGTAAGGTTCCTCGCGTATCATCGAATTAAACCACATGTTCCTCCGCTTGTGCGGGCCCCCGTCAATTCCTTTGAGTTTCACCGTTGCCGGCGTACTCCCCAGGTGGGATGCTTAATGCTTTCGCTTAGCCGCTGATACCAGGTACCAACAGCGGGCATCCATCGTTTATCTGTGCGGACTACCAGGGTATCTAATCCTGTTTGATACCCGCACGCTTTCGAGCTTAAGCGTCAGTTGCGCTCCCGTCAGCTGCGCTTCGCAATCGGAGTTCTTCGTCATATCTAAGCATTTCACCGCTACACGACGAATTCCGCCAACGTTGTGCGTACTCAAGGAAACCAGTATGCGCTGCAATTCAGACGTTGAGCGTCTACATTTCACAACACACTTAATCTCCAGCCTACGCTCCCTTTAAACCCAATAAATCCGGATAACGCCTGGACCTTCCGTATTACCGCGGCTGCTGGCACGGAATTAGCCGGTCCTTATTCGTATGGTACCTGCAAATAGGGACACGTCCCTAACTTTATCCCCATACAAAAGCAGTTTACAACCCATAGGGCCGTCATCCTGCACGCTACTTGGCTGGTTCAGACTTCCGTCCATTGACCAATATTCCTCACTGCTGCCTCCCGTAGGAGTTTGGACCGTGTCTCAGTTCCAATGTGGGGGACCTTCCTCTCAGAACCCCTACTGATCGTAGCCTTGGTGGGCCGTTACCCCGCCAACAAGCTAATCAGACGCATCCCCATCCATTACCGATAAATCTTTACTTCAAATCTGATGCCGTCATCGAAGACTATGCGGTATTAGTCTGCCTTTCGGCAGGTTATCCCACAGTAATGGGAAGGTTGGATACGCGTTACTCACCCGTGCGCCGGTCGACGTCCAAAGAGTGCAAGCACTCAATGCCGTTTCCCCTCGACTTGCATGTGTTAAGCCTGTAGCTAGCGTTCATCCTGAGCCAGGATCAAACTCTCCATTGTAAAATATGTTTTGGTGATAAGTGATAGGTGATAAATGATAATGAATACCAATATTCCCCAAGCACTCCACCGAGTAATCTCTGTTTCAGAACGCTTATCCTAAAAGTATCAAGTAAAAAGCACCTTTTCTTTTGCTCCTTTAGTTTTGAGGCGGTGCCTCAAAAGTAGGGACAATGAATTGATCGGTTCGTTTCTTTTACCCATCCATTTGATATAAAATCAAACAGACGCTTCTTGTACTACTTCTCTGTTTATGTAAATCTTTTCAAAGAACTCTTTCTTTATATGCTTTAAGCAACTTGCCAGGTGGCTTGTTTTGTAAAGCGAGTGCAAAGGTATACAGAATTTCCGTTCCCACCAAATGTTTTGAAGATTATTTTTCAAAAAACTTAAAAATCAGCCAAAGCCTTGATGCAAATCAATCAAAACAGCATCAAACACACCCCTACCACAGCCCAGGAAGCCATAAAAACAAAAATAGCACTACAAAGCCATAAAACAAGAAATACCCCCCTTAAACGCAAAATCGAAAATAAGGGAAGTTTCAATTTTAGCCAAAACAACAAATACCTACAATAGAACAAAACTATATATTAATGCCACCAAAGCTGGCGCACCCTGCTTTAAAATAATAGTCGGACTACTTGTAATACCGCCATAAATAGCCACCAATGCTACATACGTCAAAAGACAACGCGCCCAAAACAAATCATTCGTTACCCAAACAGCTATTAAAATCATAACTGCCAATAAAAGGTTATAGACACCTTGATTTTTAAATAACGTAGACACAGATGGGCGACTTAATTCCTCCACATCCATATTAAAAGTACGCGCAGTTATTCTCGATTTAGTAAATATCGTTTCAAGACACATTATATATATGTGCTCGACAGCTACCAATGTAGCTAAAATCATAAAAGTAACATCCATATACAAACCTTATATTATATATAAAGAAAAAATCTGCACCTTGTCAATACAGTATAGACAAGATGCAGATTTATATTTATCAACGTTTTCTATTCTATCAATGCAGTAAATACCACAATACTTCTCCGGGACACTTTCCACAGAAATAAATCATATATACGGAAAATACAACCAAAATCCACATATACCTCCGTGGACATCGCTGGAGAATCAAGAACAGAACGTCATTATTCATAATCAGATTACTTTGTAGCCTTAGCCTCTGGAGCCTCACCAATGAGATCCATAAACTGATCAAGCTTTGGAGTAATGATAATCTGCGTACGACGGTTACGCTGCTTACCCAACTCAGTATCGTTAGTTGCGAGTGGGTTATACTCACCACGACCACCAGCAGTCAAACGCTTAGGATTTACACCGAAGCGATCCTGCAGATACTGCGCAACAGAAGCTGCACGGAGACAAGAGAGATCCCAGTTGTTACGGATATTCTTCATCTTGTCTGTAGTAGTGTTGATAGGCACATTATCAGTGTTACCCTCAATCAGCACATCATAATCCTTATAATCAGTAATAATCTTAGCAATCTTGCTCAATGTCTGCTCAGCACGATCATTCACCTCATAAGAACCGCTCTTATAAAGCATATTGTCAGCCAAAGAGATATAAACAACACCCTTCAGAACCTGTACATCAACCTCCTTCAACTCCTCACGGCTCAAAGAACGGGTAAGATTGTTTGTCAACACCATATTCAAAGAATCGCTCTTAGACTTCACCTCAACCAAGTGACGGATATACTGATTACTCTCGTTAATCTGATCAACAAGTTTAGAAATGTTGATATTGTTTGAATTGGCATTTCTCAAAGCGTTATCAAGACTACCCTGCAACGCAGCAGCACTCTCTCTTGCCTGAGCCAACTGATCCTCCAAGCTCTTGATACGTGCGTTATTGGCAGCAATCGTTTCCTTAGCATTCTGATAATCTGCCGTCAACTGATTATTCTCTGTACGACAATTCTCCAAATCCTTCTTGCTGGCACAACTGCTAAATGCAAGTGTACCCAACGCTAAAGCTACGATAAAAAGACTCTTTTTCATATTTACTATTTTATTTTTGGTTATTATACTACTTGTAATAGATTCATCCTACAAACATTAAAAAGAAATCAGTTTATAACTATGCCAAACGTGATATTCCAACTTTTATGAAGACAACGTAAACTGACACAAAAAACTGACCTCATTTCACAGAATGCGGCATATCTATTGCAAAGATATTATAAAGACGTGTAAAAACAAAGAGTTGTATAATGAGTTTAGACATTTTTTTAACCTGAAACTTACAATTAATGGAACTTTTTGATGAAATTATACAGAATAAACAATTGGAAGATAAAATAACCGAGAGACAGGTTTTTCGAGCAAGAAAGAACATAGGAACATAGGAAAAATGTTGGTTCTTCCGTTAAATGCGCGGATGCTTTTCGTATTGCTTTAACGGAAGAAGCAAAGATACATATTAAACAAAAATATAGCTAAGACTGTCAACTATCTATTCTTTTATCACCCTCTGACACTGAAAACCTTTTCATTTTAAGACTTTGAAAATCCGTAGACAAGGATTTGAAAAATTATTACATAATTTCAAATGGGACATCTGTAAATAACAGTAAAAGCATATATACGGAGCAGGTTTGTAACCATAAGGAAATCAACAGGTTATAAAGTAGAAAAGTGAAAGGTGCTTAATTGGACTTCAAAAGGGCGTTAGTTAGCCCTCAAAAGAGCATCTTTTGCAAGTCAATTAGCCGTCTTTTAGAGCATAAAAGAGCATATATTGATTTTGATCTGATTAAAAATAGTTTACAAACATCGGTCAATAAGAGCATAAACTTCTTGTAGGCGGCGGATAGATATAATATCAAGTTGCATTTTATCTTGTAGCCTATCCCCATTGAAAGACCATCTAATCTGGGATAGTCATACTAAGCAGATGTATAAGCCTTATTCTATTTTCAATCTATACATTTAACGGAAGAACCAATTATTTTCATGAAACGAAATTCAAGACAACAAATACAACTTTAGCAGGATAAGACATACAAAAACGAGTCTGATTATTTATAATACCTAAGAAGACTAAAAAACACTGGACAAAAGGGCAGTATATCCAAAGAATATCGTATCTTTGCAAACAGAAGTAACACCAAATTTTATATACAGACTATGATTCTTTTCTTCAGAACTCAGTCCAAAAGCGTGATTGCCACAGAAGTCAATCATGCATTGTCCGACGCAGAAATCAACGAACTTTGTTGGCTCTATGGCGATGCCACCTACTTGCAGAACGAACAGACACTGCAGGGCTACTATGTGGGACCACGCCGTGAGATGATTACTCCTTGGAGTACGAATGCCGTCGAGATTACTCAAAACATGAGTCTTGACGGCATTTTGCGTATAGAGGAGTACTTCCCTGTAAGCAGCAAAGAGGCGGATTATGACCCGATGTTGCAACGTATGTACGATGGTTTAGACCAGACTATCTTCACTGTCAACCACGAGCCAGAGCCTATCAAGCGTGTGGAGGACTTAGAGAAGTTCAACGAAGAAGAAGGTTTGGCACTCTCACCAGAGGAGATGGAATATCTCCACAAGATTGAGAAGCAGAATGGCCGCCCACTCACCGACTCTGAAATCTTTGGTTTCGCCCAGATTAACTCAGAGCATTGCCGCCATAAGATTTTCGGTGGAGAGTTCGTCATTGATGGTAAGGTGATGGAGAGTAGTCTCTTCAGCCTCATTAAGAAGACTACAAAAGAGAATCCCGGTAAGATTCTTTCAGCTTATAAAGATAACGTAGCTTTCGCACAAGGTCCAGAGATAGAGCAGTTTGCACCAGCAAACCAGAGCACATCTGACTATTTCCGAGTAAAGCCTATCGAGAGTGTTATCTCTCTGAAAGCCGAGACCCACAACTTCCCAACTACCGTTGAGCCATTCAATGGCGCCGCAACAGGTACGGGTGGTGAGATTCGCGACCGTATGGGCGGTGGTGTTGGTTCATGGCCAATCGCAGGAACAGCAGTCTATATGACCGCTTACCCTCGTCTGACAGAAGATGACGAGTACAATTCCAGCCTTACGTGATTGGGAAGACATCCTTCCTGTCCGTCAGTGGCTCTACCAGACTCCAGAGCAGATTCTTATCAAGGCATCTAATGGTGCGAGCGATTTCGGTAATAAGTTTGGTCAGCCATTAATTACCGGTTCACTACTCACATTTGAACATCAAGAGAATGGTGAGAAGTATGCTTACGATAAGGTGATTATGCTTGCAGGTGGCGTTGGTTATGGTACCAAGCGCGACTGTCTGAAGGGTGAACCACAGGCTGGTAACAAGGTAGTTGTCGTTGGTGGCGATAACTACCGCATCGGACTTGGTGGCGGTTCTGTTTCATCAGTTGATACTGGTCGTTATTCAAATGGTATTGAGTTGAATGCCATACAGCGTGCTAACCCAGAGATGCAGAAACGTGCTTATAACCTCGTACGTGCATTGGTAGAAGAAGATAACAACCCAGTTGTTTCTATCCACGACCATGGTTCTGCAGGACACCTAAATTGCTTGAGTGAGCTTGTTGAAGAATGTGGTGGTAAGATTGATATGTCACAGTTGCCTATCGGTGACAAGACTTTGAGTGCCAAGGAAATCATCGCTAACGAGTCACAGGAACGCATGGGCTTGCTCATTGACGAGAAGCACCTCGACCACGTGAAGAAGATTGCTGAGCGTGAGCGTGCTCCAATGTATGTTGTTGGTGAGACAACAGGTGATGCTCACTTCTCATTTGTACAGGGCGATGGTGTAAAGCCATTCGACTTAGACGTAGCACAGATGTTCGGTCATTCTCCAAAGACAATCATGAAGGATGAGACCGTTGAGCGCAAATATGAGAATGTTTCTTATAGTATAAATAAGGTGGAGGAATACCTCCAGCGTGTGCTTCAGTTGGAAGCTGTGGCATGTAAGGACTGGTTGACAAACAAGGTTGATCGCTCTGTTACAGGTAAGGTAGCCCGCCAGCAGTGTCAGGGTGAGATTCAGTTGCCACTCTCAGACTGTGGTGTTGTAGCCTTAGACTATCGTGGTCATAAGGGTATTGCAACCGCACTCGGTCACGCTCCGCAGGCAGGGACTCGCATCACCAGAGGCAGGCTCAGTTCTTTCAGTAGCCGAGTCATTGACCAACATCGTATGGGCACCATTGGCAGACGGCATGGATAGCTTGAGCCTTTCAGCCAACTGGATGTGGCCTTGTCGCTCACAGAAGGGTGAGGATGCACGTCTTTACAGTGCTGTTAAGGCTTTGTCAGACTTCTGCTGCGCTATCGGTGTGAACGTTCCAACGGGTAAGGATTCACTTTCTCTGACTCAGCAATATCCTAATGGAGATAAGATTATCTCTCCAGGAACCGTCATTGTGACCAGTGGTGGTGAGGTAAGCGATGTTCGTCAGGTGGTTTCTCCAGTACTTGTTAATGATAAGAACACACGCCTCTATCATATCGACTTCAGTTTTTGACGAGCAGCGTTTAGGTGGTTCAGCCTTTGCACAGAGCCTCGGCAAGATTGGTAGTGACGTTCCAACAGTGAAAGAACCACAGTACTTCTGCGACTGTTTTCGATGCTGTACAGGAGATGATTCGCCGTGGATGGATACTTGCTGGACACGACATTTCAGCAGGTGGTTTGATTACAACATTGCTTGAAATGACCTTTGCTAATGCTGAAGGTGGTTTTGCATATCAACCTTCATGATATCAAGGGTGACGATGTAATCAAGAAGCTTTTTGCAGAGAACCCAGGTGTAGTTATTCAGGTTGCTGATGAACATAAGGAAGAAGTCAAAGAATTCTTGACTGAGAACCCGTATCGGCTTTGCACGTATCGGTACACCAAGTCCTGACAAACGTACGCTCAGCATCGCTGATGGCGATTGGAAAGCGCAGAGTTCGATATTGATACTATGCGCGAGACATGGTATAAGACATCTTACCTGCTCGACCGCAAACAAAGTATGAATGGCATGGCTAAGAAGCGTGCTCAGAACTATAAGAAGCAGCCAATCGAGATGAAGTTTAATGCAGACTTCACAGGTACACTTCAGCAGTATGGACTCGATGCAGACCGTTGGAAGACTTCAACACCTAACACCCATCACCAAACACCAAAGGCAGCTATCATTCGTGAGAAGGGAACCAATGGTGAGCGTGAGATGGCTTACGCACTCTATTTGGCTGGCTTCGAGGTGAAAGACGTCATGATGACCGACCTTATCACTGGTCGTGAGACTTTGGAAGAAGTAAATATGATTGTCTTCTGCGGTGGTTTCTCTAACTCTGACGTACTTGGTTCTGCAAAGGGATGGGCTGGTGCTTTCCTCTATAATCCAAAGGCTAAGCAGGCACTCGACCGCTTCTATGCACGCGAAGATACACTTTCATTGGGTATCTGTAACGGTTGTCAGTTGATGGTTGAGTTGAACCTTATCAACCCAGAACACAAAGCATCGTGCTCACCTCTGCCACAATACCAGTAAGAAGTTTGAGAGTTCATTCTTGAACTTGACCATTCCACAGAACAATAGTGTAATGTTCGGTTCGTTGAGTGGTAACAAACTTGGTATCTGGGTAGCACACGGCGAGGGTCGTTTCTACCTCCCAGAGGCGGAAGATAAGTACAATGTCATCGCTAAATACAACTACGCTGAATATCCAGGCAACCCTAACGGCTCTGACTACAATGTAGCAGGTATCTGCTCTGCAGACGGCCGTCACCTTGCAATGATGCCACACTTGGAGCGTGCTATCTTCCCATGGCAGCAGGCTTACTATCCACGTGAGCGTCGTCAGGACGAGGTTACACCATGGATTGAGGCATTTGTAAATGCTCGTAAATGGGTTGAAAGCAAACTGTAATGTTTGCCTCTCCCCTATTGAAGGTGTAATAGATTAGCACACCTTTATATATAGACTACACTGAGAAACGCCCTCATCTGAGTAATATTACCTAATAGGTATATGTGAACAGATGAGGGCGTCCGGTAGCTCTCAAACATTGATTTCACTATAAATAACAAGACACAGTGGACAAAGATAACATTTCATCAACACCCAACACTCAACACCCATCACCCAAAGGCTTCTATTGGGAAGCTTTCAAAACCTTCTTTAAGATTGGAGCCTTCACACTTGGCGGTGGATATGCTATGATTTCAATTATCCAAAATGAAGTCGTAGTGAAGAGAAAGTGGATTCCAGAAGACCAGTTTGTTGACCTGATAGCTGTTGCACAAAGCTGTCCGGGTGTCCTTGCTGCAAACATCAGTGTCTTTGTAGGATATAAGATGCGAAAGACACCAGGTGCACTCGTCACTTGTTTAGGTGCTATTCTCCCCTCTTTCCTCATCATTCTTTGTATAGCTCTCTTCTTCCATCAGTTTATGGACATCCCATGGGTGGCAGCAATGTTCCGTGGAATACGCCCTGCAGTGGTTGCCTTGATAGCTGTACCAACCTTCACATTGGCAAAGAGTGCAAAAATATCATTGTCAAACTGTTGGATTCCTATTGTCACCGCCATTGCCATTTGGCTGTTAGGTGTCAATCCTGTTTACGCCATTCTTGCTGCAGGATTAGGTGGATTCCTTTATGGGAAGTTTATTAAACCAACGGAGTGAGATACCTCCCCCAGCCCCTCCGAAGGAGGGGAGAGCCTAACGGGATATAACTTCGCAAGAGAAATAGCAGACGAAAGTTCCGAAGGAAGATAGAGACGAATGGGATAATTTCGGGAAACAGCACACTAAGAACAGACTAATAACAGAAATAACAACATGATATACTTAGAACTTTTCTACACTTTCTTTATCATCGGACTCTTTGGATTCGGTGGAGGATATGGAATGTTATCACTGATACAAACAGAAACGGTTGTGAACCATCATTGGCTTAGCTCTGCAGAGTTTACTAATATCGTTGCTGTATCACAGATGACGCCTGGACCTATTGGTATAAACTCTGCTACCTATTGCGGTTATACAGCTGTACATAATGCAGGCTTTGGCGCAGGTATGGCAGTATTGGGTAGTCTCACCGCCACCATAGCCCTTGTACTTCCATCGTTGATAATAATGATTCTTATCAGTAAGATGTTCCTCAAGTATATGAACACACCTGTTGTACAGTCTGTTTTTTCAGGTTTACGCCCAGTAGTAGTGGGTCTATTAGCAGCTGCCACCTTATTACTATGTAATACTGAGAACTTTTCTGCACCAAGTGTAAACCCTTGGCAGTTTTGGATTAGCTTGTTCCTCTTTGCTGCAACCTTTGTTGGTACGATGTGGTTAAAGATAAATCCTATCCGCATGATATGCTATGCAGGAGTTGCTGGGTTAGTCCTGCTTTATTAAGAAAGTCTCATCTGCAACCATCCTATAATGTGAGAAGGAGTGAGAACACAACATTTGTAAGAGCTATTGCTAAATGTCTTCTTCTATATTACATTATGGTGACAATAAAAACACAGAGGGGCTTGCGGCAAGGGCCCCACGGTCCCTAAGAGCAATTTCAAGTTCCAAGATATACCATCCAATGCGTGCTCAGCGTATGGCGGAACGCCGCAAACGCCGTTTTCAGAAGCCCCGCAAACTGACACCAGAAGTACGTACAACCGTCATCAGATATCTGAAGAAGGATTTGTCTCCACAGCAGATAACAGGTAGACTGAGGGCTTTAGGGAAAGCGGACGTCTGTCATGAAACCATCTATGAGATGATACGCAGAGACAAAGCTTCTGGAGGAAAGCTTTATCAACATTGTAGGTTCCAGCTAAAACACATAAATCACTGGCTTAGCAGGAAAAGGAAGAAAACTACCAGACGGTAGAAAAGCATAACAGAAAGACCATTAGAGGCTGATGGTAAACGATTTGGAGATTGGGAAATGGATCTCATTGTAGGACCAAGACGTTCAGCTGCTCCTACAAGGATAGAAAGGAATACAAATTATCTTATCATAAGAAAGCTACCACAACGATATAAGTCTGAACACGTGAGTAAGGCCGCCATAGAAGTTTTGAAACTATATAGAAAAATGTTATAACCATTACAACTGACAATGGTTCAGAGTTCGCATAGTATAAGAAGATTAAACAGGAACTACAATGCCAAGTCTATTATGCAAAACCTTCTGCACCATGATAGAAAGGAACTGTGGGAAATGTTAACATACTTATAAGACAATATATTCCAAAAAGGCTTCAATATAAACAATATTTCTACACGATTTGGCTTATATACAAAAACAAAAAAATAATAGAAGGCCAAGGGAAAAAAATTAAAGTTCAAATCGCCAATATTTGTTTTTTTAACAAAAAAATTTAATTAAATTCGCACTTGGAACTTGAATCTACCAATGATATAAATATGGTAAAAAAACTGCTGACATTAGTAAGACTAGGTATGAAGAACTTAGAAAGAATCCTGTCTTCTTTCTAAAGTTTTTTGAAAACATCCACTATGACAATAATGGAAAAGAGATTGACTACTCCAGATGGAATTCCCTCGATCGTGAATTAAATATTAGCTTTGAGGCAGGAGTATTTGCTAACAGAGAATTGGGCTATGCGCTCTGCGTACTTGAAGGAGAAAAGGAAAAGATAGATGAAAAAGGCAACCTATCTTCTGATACTATCACCATCAAGTTCCATTGTGCAGACCCTAATAGCGTGAATGATTGGATTAATATCATCGACTGCTTCGCAATACGCTCCCAAAACAGAGAAGACAAGTACGCATTTATGGAACTACTCTGGGCTTTGGATAAGTTGTTTTGGAAGAAAGAAACGTTAATTTCTGCATGGGCGCAGTATCCCGAAGCTACAGTGCAGTTCTTTGTGAAAGAGTTCACTAAATTTGGACGGGTATTGTCTTACTATAAGCAGGTGGAACTAAAATCTGTAATTTCTCACTATAACGGACGATATGACATCTACTTACCCGATGTTGTCAAGCTGGCTTACAAGTGTATTCTATATAGACCAAGTCAGATACCACCTCAGAGGAAAGCAAAAATAGAACTGTTGAATCTGTTTTCTATTGTTGATGAAATCTTTAATGAAAGTAACCAGCTAGTCATCGTCGAAGAGGATATTGCATCAAATTCAATTATCCAGTTTCATTCTTGGATACATGGGCATCATTCTTTAGATAACTATAATTTGATTCTGAATATCTTTCCCTTACTTTCAGAAGAAATTCGATTACAAATCGTGAAAAGATATTTCCATGACATAAGAAACAAGCACACATCTTTTGATGTCGACCTTATCAAAGGTTTAAAGGATAATAAATTTGAAGACTATATACGTTACCGTTATTGCGTGGAAATCCAACGGAACCAGTCGTATTAACTGTTCCTCTCCTGTGTGACACACTTATCACGTTACATAACTCCAAGGGTAATTCTTTTCAGACATTTGATGGAATCTTAGACTGTGCTATGACCCGATGCGATACAGCTCACCCTGCTATCGACTTCGGTCTCCAGCGTTTTATTCCAACCTGCAATCGCGGAGCTGTTTACAATATTAATAATTTTAAGGGCTTTGTAGATTATGCTATCGTCCGGAAATTGAATGAGTCCCTTATGACAGATGAGCATTTGAAACACGCACTTGTATACTTGATGGATAAGTACGCTCGCAGACAAAGCTATCCCGTCTGCTGTTATGGAGAAGGAACAAAAATTCCTGATGCAATTTTTATGAACTGTGCAAAACGACGAGAATATAAAATAACAGAGAATGGACAAGAACGCTTGAAGTATTATAGTCTCAGATGTTTCAGGTATCAACAATACGACGACAGGTGGGATATTGAGGATGAAAACTTGAAGCATATACAAGGATTCATGAATGAAAGCGAAATGCCACATAGCATGACATATAAAATTTCGCTTGAAATGCTTTCTACGGACAAGCTCAAAACATATATCCTGAGCCTGCCTGACAAATTTACTGTGCTGCAAGATAACGAATTCCTTGTGCATTCGTATAACAGACGGGATCTTGACAAACTTCGACCTATATCTCATTCAAGAATTTTCAGATGCCCTGAAAATGAGGATATCCCCGCAGAAAGGTGTAATTGTGGGCCTTCAATTTGACGTGTTTGGGTTTTGGAAGGTAATCAGGCAGTCCTTACCCATCAAGGTTCTAGATGATCAGCAGGGTGATGAATACAAAGCTGCCCTTACAAAATATAAAGAGCAAGAAGCTGAAGAAGTCAGGAACAGATGTTTAGCATCCCTAAGAAGGGAACTAAAAACAGAAATAACCAATGATGCTTTCTTTGAACTTAAGTATGACCGTACCCTGCTTTCAGACACTATAAAGCGCTTCTACTTTAAGGGAACTATTGAGGAAAACGATGAACTGCATCAGCGACAGTTCTTGACTCAGTCTAATCTGACGAGTAACTTCGCGAAATATTGTGCCCCACAATTGTCTGTAGCTACCAATCCAGCCATTAACCTGCCTTATTTCTGGTGTAGAGGAAAAGAGTGCTTTCACAACAACCTCGGTACACAAACTTTAGAGGAAGAAAATAATTGGCAAAATTATACACTCTTCCATCTATCTGAAATAATGGGATTCCCCAAGTTGCATAAAACTGTTGCGGGATATGAACCCGACCCTTCCGTTTGGCAATTCATAGCCATTACGAATAAGGTTATGCAGAAATTCAGACGTCTGAAGTGCAGAGTTTGCGGTCACATGATGTTCACAGAACGCACATCAGGTTTTAATCGTTACAATTATTATGAATGTATTAACCCTACTTGTTCGGAAGTGCGAATCCCAGTATATCTTAACTTCTGTTTCAAGTGTAAAAAAGGACTTATCGACTCTCGCGACACGAAGCAATGCCCTAATGGATGGTATATATGTCCAACATGCCTTGCTTGTTGTGATAATGAGCAATATGAACGACAGGCACAGCGTTATATATTAACAAAACGCCCCGTTCCTTCAAGAATTCAAAACAAACGTGGATATGGGCATAATGACAAAGGTGAGTACTTCTGCCCTAAATGTGGTAATCCCATTCAAATAATTGATGATGGTCACGGAAACACATTTAGAGGATGCCCTGAATGCAATTTAAATTTTGACGCTAAACCTGATGGTTTCTACAACTAATCTTACCTTACTTCATTCGTAATCCCGCCTAAAACTACAAGAAATTTATTTACAGAAAAAAAAGAAAATACCGTAAATAAAGGCAATGAACACGTGTAAAAAGCAAACTGATAATCAACAGGAAATCAAGCACGTGCAAATGTAGTTTTCAAAAGATGCTTAATTAGGCTTCAAAAGGGCATTACTTAAAGAGCATCTTTTAAAAGCTAAAAGGGCGTTAATTGAAAACCAATTAACGCTCTTTTATTTCCCAATCCTCGAATTTTATTTACAAAACAAAATGAAAGAAAGAACGGAATAACTAAACCGATATGGGTTAAAGCCCTCGTAAAGGCTTATTCAATTAAAAACAATTTCCAATCTTACATAAGATGCAACCAACGAAGAATGTCGTTGAGGTTGGCAAATATCATAAGGAGGATTAGGATGGTTATACCAACATACTCCGCACGTACCATAAACTTCTCTGAAGGTTTACGACGAGTAATCATCTCATAGAGAAGGAATACCACATGACCACCATCCAAAGCAGGGATAGGAAGAATGTTCATGAAGGCAAGCATGATACTCAAGAAGGCTGTCATTGACCAGAACATATACCAATCCCAGAATGGAGGGAAAAGACTACCGATAGCTCCGAAGCCGCCAATACTCTTTGCACCATCTGCTGAAGCAAGGTAACGGAAGTTACCAACATAGCCACGCAGTACATTCCAACCGCGCTTTATACCTGCAGGGAAACTCTCAAAGAAGGAGTATTCCTCCTGTACAGGCTTATAATAACTTGCCAATGTTGACTGTAAAACACCCAACTTCAAATCAGGTGTCAACATAAGTTTTAATGTATCGAGCTTTACTGCGCCCTTATGCTGAACCGTCAGCACAACAGAACGAACAGCAAGAGAATCCTTATGCGTATTCTTCACTGCCAAGACATCACTCAAGACACCTGTCTGATAATTCATATCTGTCCATGTCTCAACTGGCTTTCCATTGATAGACTTAATGAGGTCGCCTGCCTTAATACCTGCTTTCGCTGCTGGTGTATCACCCAACACGCTATCCACCTGTGCGGGAATGAAAGGCTCTGCAAACAAAGGACGTGTCTTAATCATTGGCAGCATATCCATATCACCAGGCAGAGTAATACTATGTTTCTTGCCATTACGCAATACGTCTACACGCTTTGCCTGTGCTATCTGACGGAAGAAATCGCCATTCACATTGGCATACTCACGGAAAGGACCTTGGTCTGTTCCCAACATTACGTCATGGTCATGAAATCCCAAAGCCTTTGCATCAGCATTGAAACGCATACCCATACTCATGTCAGACACCTTGAAATAGCTGTTTCCCCATACAAACATCACCATTGAATAAATGAAGAGAGCGAGGATAAAGTTGACCAACACACCACCTATCATAATCAAAAGACGCTGCCAAGCTGGCTTTGTACGGAACTCCCATGGTTGTGGTTCCTGCTTCATCTGGTCGGTATCAAAGCTTTCATCAATCATACCAGAAATCTTGCAGTAGCCACCAAGTGGCAACCAACCCATACCATATTCCGTATCGTCTTTCTTAGGTTTCCAACTGAAAAGTTTACCTTTCCACTTACCGATGCCCACATCGAAGAATACGAAGAACTTCTCAACGCGAACGCCAAAAAGCTTCGCAAAGAACATGTGTCCGCCTTCATGCAGCAGGACAAGCAGAGAGATTGCCAGAATGAACTGAAGCAATCTGATCAGAAATGTTTCCATTATTTATCTATTCGTTATTTATTATTCATAATCTCAAGTGCTACACGACGTGCCTCAGCATCCGTCTGCACATATACATCATAGTCTGGGTTACTATCAAAAGCAACAGTTTGCATTGCTTTCTCAATAATGTCGCCCATTGCCAAGAAACTACAAGCACCCTTACGGAAGCCTTCATTGACAATCTCGTTGGCTGCATTGACAATACAAGGCATATTGCCACCTTTGTTAATAGCTTCGTATGCCATTGCAAGACACTTAAACTTCTCCACATCAGGCTCAAAGAACTCTAATGGCTGACGGAAAAGATCTAACCTATCGCCGCCTAACGATAGACGTTGAGGGAATGAAAAGGCATATTGGATAGGTAATCTCATATCTGGAACACCCAACTGTGCTTTCACACCACCATCACAGAACTGTACCGCACTGTGAACAATAGATTGGGGATGAACCAATACTTGTATTTTTATCAGCAGGTACACCAAAGAGCCACTTCGCCTCAATCACCTCGAAACCTTTGTTCATCAAAGATGCAGAGTCAATAGTAATCTTTGCCCCCATATCCCATGTAGGGTGCTTGAGCGCATCAGCAGCTGTAACTCGTCTTCAACTGTTCATGGGTAAAGGTACGGAATGGTCCGCCAGAACAAGTGAGAAGAATCTTCTCAATCTCGTTCGCATCCTCACCAACTAAGCTCTGGAAGATAGCACTATGCTCACTGTCTACAGGCAAGATAGGCACGTGATACTGCTGAGCCAACTGAAGAATCAACTCGCCAGCTACGACAAGTGTCTCCTTGTTTGCCAAACATATCTTCTTCTTTGCTTTGATAGCGTGGATTGTTGGAGCAAGACCCGAATAGCCAACCATCGCTGTAAGTACCATATCTATTGATGGTGACTCAACGATGTCCTCCAAAGCTTTGCTACCTGCATACACCTTTACATCAGGCATATCAGCCAACTCTTGCTTCAAAGATTCATAATAAGCCTCATCAGCAATGACAACCGCAGCAGGATTAAAGCGACGAGCCTGCTCAGCAAGTTCCTTCCAACGATGATTAGCAGTGAGTGCATAAGCCTCATAAAGGTCAGGATGCTGACTGATAACATCAAGGGCTTGCGTACCAATGCTACCTGTTGAGCCTAATATACAGATTTGTTGTTTCATTAATTCTTTTAGTTTATACTGCGAATCAGAGGTCAAGCAGTCCTGCTGGAATCCGCATCGTAATCGTCTTTGACGCTATGTCGGTTGCAACGATAAGTTCGTCACTGGCAGGAATGAGTATTTCCTCGCCTTCAGGTGTGCTCACCTCAAAGAGCGTATTGACAGTTGTTTCATCTACAGCAACAATCTTGCCAATCACATTATTCGTTGCTTCATCTATCAAGGAATAACCGACAATCTGCGCCCATGACACATCATCTGTCCCTTCTTCTGCCAACTTACGTGGGAAATAGACAATACATCCTGTCAGTTCGCGTGCTTGTGCATCGCTATTGATGTCACAAAACTTCATCAGGGCTATCTCGTCAGAACGGAACCGATATTCCTCTATAAAGAAAGGAACGAGGATTCCGTCAATGTCCAATATCAGGTAATCGGCATCTACCACATCAAAAACGTCATCGGAGAACTGCAACTGCAACTCTCCGTGTACGCCATGCGGCTTCCCGATGCGCCCAATCTTATAGACTTCTTCCTTCTTTATCATCTTTTATCTTATATCAGTAGTACTGATAAAACTACAACTTATTTCAATACTAAATTGTTTTTTCTGTAAAACAGTCGACCCTTTCGCCCAAAACCATCAACCTTTTTGAGGAAAAAGGTCAACCTTTTTGCGAGAAAACGTCAACCCTTTTGTGAGAATAGGTCAACCCTATTTATCTAAAATTCACAACACACTCTTTCAAAGTGCGGTTTTAGATATGATGGGACTAACAAACCTCTGCTCGCTGAATCTTGCACCAAGGGCATTGAGGCGTCCTTCGACGTTCTCATATCCTCGGTCAATCTGTGCAATATTATCAATACGACTTGTTCCCTGTGCTGTTAGTGCTGCGATAAGCAGTGCAATACCGGCACGAATATCAGGACTTGACATACGACCTGCACGGAGTTTCTTGGCATTATCATGACCAACAACTACGGCACGGTGGGGATCACAGAGGATTATCTGTGCACCCATGTCAATGAGTTTATCCACAAAGAACAGACGACTCTCAAACATCTTCTGGTGGAAAAGTACACTACCCTGTGCCTGTGTAGCAACAACGAGCAACACAGAGATCAGGTCTGGTGTCAATCCTGGCCATGGCGCATCACTAATGGTCATGATAGTTCCATCAATGAAAGAGTCTATCACATAGTGGTCCTGACGTGGAATAAGGAGGTCATCACCATCTTCGATAATCTGTACACCGAGTCGACGGAAGGTATCAAGTATCAATCCCAAGTTAGGAACTGACACCTCCTTAATACGAACACCATCACCAATCATCGCAGCAATACCAATGAAAGAGCCTACCTCAATCATATCAGGTAGGATTCTATGGTCAGCAGAATGCAATTCCTCACACCCTCGATAGTAATCAAGTTGCTGGCAACACCGCTAATCTTCGCTCCCATTGCATTAAGCATCTTACAGAGTTGCTGGATATAAGGCTCACAAGCAGCGTTGTATATCGTGGTTGTTCCTTCTGCTAACACTGCTGCCATGATAATATTGGCAGTACCCGTAACAGATGCTTCGTCTAATAGCATATAGGTTCCAACAAGTTTATCAGCTTGTATCTCATATACATCACGGTCTTCAACACGCCCAAAGTGTGCACCAAGATTCTTAAATCCAAGGAAGTGGGTGTCCAAACGACGACGACCAATCTTGTCACCACCCGGCTTAGCTATCGTAGCCTTACCAAAACGGCCCAACAATGGACCAATCATCAAGACACTTCCACGCAGAGAAGAGCACTTCTTCACAAAGTCGCTACTCTCTAAATAATCGAGGTTTACCTCGTCTGCTTGGAAAGAAAACTCATTAGGGGCAAGCTTCTTAACCTTCACCCCAATATCCTGTAAGAGCTTGATAAGATTGTTCACATCAAGAATATCAGGAACATTGCGTATGATAACTTCTTCAGATGTCAATAGTGTTGCGCAAATCACCTCCAAGGCTTCATTCTTTGCACCTTGTGGAGCAATCGTGCCACTCAGCCGATGTCCACCTTCTATGATAAAGGATTCCATGTGTCGTTATTTTACTTTTTCTTCTTATTACGAGGCTGGGCAAACTCTCTCGCATTAATTTTCTCAAACTTGAATGTATCAAGATCTAACTGAATCTTACCATCTGTAAAGCGGGCAAGGTCAGACGCTATCTTCTCATCATCACAAGTACCATGTCCCCACTGCATCAGACTACGTTTCATCTGATTAGCAACGGAACGCACGAAAGCATCCCGACGACTACCCGGCTCCATTGTCTTCAACTCTTCAAAAGCTTCAAACAACAATTTTCCATAGTGTCTTACAGGAATATTCGACATCGGATAGCTCATTGGCTCTGGCTTAGTAGCAATCTTCAAAGCCTCTGACACATCACAAGGATAGTCAATATCCAACTCAAAGTTAGCCATCAATGCCAAATGATCCCAGAGCTTTTCCATGTGGTCAAAGTTACCACGGTTCTGGGCATTCATCCTATCCATAATGGAAATGATGGTTTCAGCACATCGCTGACGCTCTTCCTTTGTTGGGAGTGCAACGGCATAATCCACCATATTCTGTATCCCTCGCCCATACTGTGGCAGTATGAGTCGTTCTCGCTGTGTGTTATAATCTAATCCTTCTATATTCATTGAATAGTGAATGTTACATTTTAAGTGATGACGTCAAGCCTTATTCTAAAGCCTAATCTACAGCAATGGCTTTGCCTGCTTAGCAACAAAGTCCTTGAGATAGAATGGAACGAAATAAGCTACATCCTCAAACTTCTCTTGTGCAATACGCTTCTCTGCCAATGGGAACATATTCTTAGCCAAAGCATCAACACCCTTGATTAGGTGTGCATTAGGATGATTAATAATCTCCATACACTTCTCTGCACCATTACCAAAGAAGTAAACAGGACCACGCTCAAGGTATTCCTTGTAGGTATTCTCGTCTACTACATCTGCCTGAATGCCACGAACCTCTTTCAAGGCACGGTCATATACAGCAGAATAAACCTCCATACGGCGCGCATCAATCATTGGAACGAGAAGTGCGTTCTCCTCTATTTCCTCATGATGAAGCAATACTGGTACTGCCAACAGTTCTAACGTAGGTACTGCCAACAGCTTTACGCCACGTCCATAGCAGATTCCCTTTGCCATAGACACACCGACACGCAGACCAGTATATGAACCTGGACCACCACTAACTGCCACTGCATCCAATGGCAAGTTATTATTATCAATGAAGGCAAGTGCCTCATCAACAAATGTTCCTAACTTTTCTCTATGCTTAGGATCGAGCGTATCTTGCTTATCGAAAATACAAGTTCCATCCTGACTTACTGCAACAGAGCACACATTTGTACTCGTATCAATATTTAATATACAAGACATAAAAATCAATTATGTTCTAAATAACTTGCAAATATACTCTTTTTATTCCACATTTTTTGTACATTTGCAAAAAATTAACGCGAAAAGCTCATGATACTATCAATGACTGGCTATGGCAAAGCTGTTGTAGCCTACAAGGAAAAGAAAATCAATGTTGAGGTGAAATCACTTAATAGTAAGTCACTCGACCTCTCAGCACGCATCGCACCTCTCTACAGAGAAAAGGAAATGGAAATCCGTCGTCTCCTTGCACAGAAGTTAGAGCGCGGTAAGGTTGACTTCTCCCTATGGGTTGAAAAGGAGTCAACTGTTGACGCCACTCCTATCAACGCTGCTCTGGTAGAGAACTATTATAAACAAATTAAGGCAATCTCTGAGTCTACTGGCATCCCAGAACCAGAGGATTGGTTTACAACGCTTCTCCGCTTACCTGACGTAACAGCAAAAACAGAAGTTGAGGTTTTAGATGACGAGGAATGGGAAGTAGCACAGCAGGCTATCAACGAGGCTATTGAAAAGCTCACCGAATTCCGCAAACAGGAAGGAGCTGCTCTACAAAAGAAGTTTACTGAGAAGATTGACAATATTGCTAACCTTTTGAAGAGCATCGAACCTTTTGAAAAGAGTCGTGTACCAAAGATTAGAGAAAAGATTATCGATGGTCTTAAACAGATTCCAGAGGTTGACTACGATAAGAATCGTCTTGAGCAGGAACTGATTTATTATATTGAGAAACTTGATATCAACGAGGAGAAGCAGCGACTGACAAACCACCTCAAATACTTCCATGAAACAATGAAAGAGAGTGGTCATGGTGTTGGCAAAAAACTCGGTTTCATCGCACAAGAAATGGGACGAGAAATCAATACCACTGGCTCTAAGAGCAATCAAGCAGAGATGCAAAACATCGTCGTTAAGATGAAGGACGAGCTGGAGCAGATAAAGGAACAGGTTTTGAATGCGTTGTAAGGACCTCCCCCAACCCCTCCAAAGGAGGGGGGTAACAAAAAGAATATAGTCTGCAACGAGTATTAAAACCTATAAACAGATAAGTAGCTGCTATGAAAAAGATAGACAAGGAACATAGCTACTTTGGAAGTTTTCATTATCATACAAATGACGCTTCTACCTATCAGCTACTTTGTCAAAATGCAAAATATAACAGGAAGCATCCTACTAAAGCAGAAGAACTTTTGTGGGAGCACTTGAGAGGGAAACAATTAGGTGTACGTTTTCGTCGACAACATCCTGTCTATGATTATATCCCTGACTTCGTATGTCTTTCATTAAATCTTATAATAGAAGTTGACGGAGATTATCACCTCGCAGAAGAACAACAATTAAGCGATAGAGAACGAGATACTTACCTTCAACATTTTGGCTTTCATATCATAAGATTCTCTAACGAGGAAGTTCTTCAAAATCTCGATAAAGTATTAAACAAAATAAAAACAGCTATGAACAAGCTTTTCATCTGAAAACCAATCTGCTAATATCACACCAGCAGCAAAGATACAGGAAGACACTTCTAACATCGCATCGTCTCCCTAACACGTCCCACGACCGTCCGTTAGGCACTCCCTCCTTCGGAGGGGTGGGGGAGGTTACTCATCCTCTCCGCACCTTCTGGTGCTGGTAAAGAGCACCATCGTTCAGTGGTTAATGAAAGAACATCCTGAACTAAAGTTGGCTTTTTTTCTATTAGTTGTACTACCCGTGCACCACGTGGTACGGAGCAGAATGGTGTAGAATATATCTTCCTTTCACCTGAACAGTTCAAAGAGAAAATTACTAATGGAGAGTTCCTTGAGTATGAAGAGGTTTACGAGGACCGCTTTTATGGCACGTTAAAATCACAGGTAGAGAGCCAGTCTGCAGCAGGCCAGAACGTTATCTTCGATGTTGATGTGAAGGGTGGCTGCAACATCAAGAAGTTCTATGGTGACCGTGCTTTAAGTCTTTTCATCCAACCCCCATCAGTAGAAGAACTACGCCGTCGCCTTGTTGGCAGACAAACAGATAGTGCAGAGGCGATTGAAAACCGCCTTACTAAGGCTTCAGAGGAGCTTACCTTCGCTGAGAAATTCGATAAGATAATCGTAAATGATGACCTTGAGAAAGCAAAGCAAGAGACTTACAAGGCTGTGAAGGAATTTTTAGAGGGATAAGAAGCCTCCCCCAACCCCTCCGAAAGGAGGGGAGCCCTAATAGATTGCAAATAGTAAAAGAACCATTTCTAATAACACCTATATTTTCTATAATGAATAGAACATATAGCACTGCTAATACTTATAGGTTCTAAAGCCCATTACACCATTATGAAACCATCATCTCACTTCACTCCTATTAGCACTCCCTCCCTTCTGGAGGGGTTGGGGAGGCTTTCCCTTCATCGGGGAGGCTTCCATTGGCATCTTTGGTGGTTCCTTCAACCCCATTCACAACGGACATATAGCCCTTGCCAAAGCCTTTCTTGAAAAAGAAAACTTAGACGAGGTATGGTTTATGGTATCACCACAAAACCCTTTCAAGGTGAACCAGCAGCTTTTAGCTGACCACCTCCGCTTGGACTTAGTACGTAAAGCGACTGCTGATAACCCACATTTTAAGGCTTCGGACTATGAGTTCCGACTTCCGAAACCTTCTTATACTTGGAATACCCTACAGCATCTCAGCCATGACTTCCCCACTCATCGCTTCACACTTCTCGTTGGTGGTGACAATTGGGAAGCCTTCGACCGATGGTATCATGCAGAGGATATCCTCGCCCACTACCCTATCGTGGTCTATCCACGACATAACCAAAGAATCTCAGTAACTTCACTGCCCCATGGTGTCACTATTCTTCAAACACCTTTTATTGATATCAGCAGTACAGATATACGCCAACGAGTAAGCCAAGGAAAAACTATTGACGGTTTGGTACCTACAACAATTATCTCTGATGTTCAACGCTTATATTAAGCTGTTTCACATGAACAATTTGCAACGATGAGATTATCCATATTGTATACTGACAGGCAAATAACCGACTAATAATAGGATGGTT